>Ga0224553_1000017_pt1 | contig 81527 bp, 61 predicted proteins | sample 714S21014metaG_FD_179897 | JGI IMG/M metagenome (GOLD analysis project Ga0224553, IMG submission 179897) | Peat soil microbial communities from Stordalen Mire, Sweden - 717 S2 10-14 | ecosystem: Environmental > Terrestrial > Soil > Wetlands > Peat | place: Sweden: Norrbotten County, Stordalen... | reverse complement strand
ATCCCTGCCCGCAATCATAGGCCGTCAAAAGCTTGCATCGAAGATCATTTGAATAGGCCTTTGCCATCTTCTTTATCGCGAAGGCCAGAGCAATTACAGTGTACACCTATTAGTGATATGCTCTAGTTACTCGCGCGTTTCCAATCCGACCGTCGATGCTCTGGAAAAGGCAATCGGAGCGCTTGAAGGAACGCCGCCCGCCGTCTGCTTTCGAACCGGCATGGCCGCCATCGCCACGCTTTTCCTGTCCATTCTCAAATCGGGCGATCACGTTGTGATCTCCGATGTCGTCTATGGCGGCACGATGCGCTTGATTCGCGAGGTGCTTGATCCTTTCGGAATTGCCGCATCGTTTGTTGACAGTTCCGAGCCTGGCAACGTTGAAGCCGCCATTACTCCCGCAACCCGTATCGTCTTCATTGAAACGCCCGGCAATCCCACGCTGAAGCTGACGGATATTCAAGCCGTCGCTCAGATAACAAAACGTCATTCGATTCTTCTTGCGGTCGATAACACCTTCCTGACTCCGATTCTTCAGAAGCCGCTCTTGCTCGGCGCGGACATCTCCGTGCTGTCAACGACCAAGTACATCGACGGCCACAACGCGACAGTCGGCGGATCGCTCGCCACGCGCGATGAGAAGCTGCTGGAGCGTCTGCGCCTGGTCCGCAAGACCATCGGCACGATCCAGGCGCCCTTCGAGGCCTGGCTTACGCTGCAAGGAATGAAGACGCTGCCGGCTCGTCTCAGGCTTCATTGCGAAGGAGCGTCGATTATCGCGCTATGGCTTGAAGATCACCCGGCGGTTGAGCGCGTTTACTATCCGGGGCTGGATTCGTTTCCACAGAAGGCGCTGGCGGAGAAGCAGCAATCTTCTCCCGGCGCAATGATCGCCTTTGAATTGAAAGCGGGAGCCGAGACGGCCATCCGGGCATTGAATAGCGTCAAGCTTTGTTCACGCGCGGAGAGCCTTGGCGGCCTAGAGACGCTGATCACTCATCCATCTTCGACAACCCATGCGGATGTTGACCCTGACCTCCGCCGAAGGCTAGGCATCTCGGATGGCATCATTCGCCTTTCCGTCGGACTCGAAGCCGCGGAAGACATTATCGCCGATCTTGAGCAGACCTTCGCGGCAGCGCATTGAACGGCTTACTCATCGCCGGCTTCCGGGGAATATCCGGCCTTTGCAAAAAGCGGTCTTGCTGTACGGGAGTGTTTTTTGAAGTTCACGATTCCAAAGTTTCCCAATGCTTCTTCCCTCAACTCGCACATTGCGGAGGCAGGTGTGCATCATCGAATTCTTCAAGGAGAAATCATGCGAATTTCAGTTCACTTTCCAGTTCGGAGCTCAGTCGTTCTGGTTGCCCTGGCCGCACTGTTGGCTGTGCCTTCCCTGTTCGCGCAGGATCTGAAGCCCATCCAGTTGCCCAAGCCGCAGACCAGCGGCGGCAAGCCGCTGTTGACGGCTCTGGACGAGCGCAAGACCGCTCGCACCTTCGAAAACAAGCCGCTGCCGCCACAAGTTCTCTCCAATCTTCTCTGGGCGGCGTTTGGCGTCAACCGTCAGCCTGATGTCAAGCCGGGCTATGGCCGCACCGCGCCCTCGGCTCGAAACAGTCAGGATGTGCAACTCTATGTGCTGTTTGCGGACGGCGTTTACATTTACGATGCCGTTGCCAATGTGCTGAAACCCGTGGTGGCTGGCGACGCGCGCGCCAAAGTCGGCACTCCGGCGCAGGCCTCGGCCCCCGTCACCATCGCTTATGTCTCCGATGTCAAGAACGACAAGTATTCCAGTGTCGACACCGGATTCATCGGGCAAAACGTATTTCTCTTCGCAGCTTCGGAAGGATTAGGCGCCTGGTTCCATGCTATCCATGGCGACGACGCTTCCAGGGCTTTGAATCTGACCGCGGATCAGCACCTGCTTTACGCTCAGGCGGTTGGTTATCCAGGACCGAATGCATACGTAGTTCCGCCTCCGCCCACCGCTCCACCCACCGCTCCACCCGCAGCCAAGTAAAGGAATTGGTATTGACGCTGCATTTGAGTTTGAAATACGTGTTGATTCACAGTTGGTAGGACCTAGGTCACTGACCGCATGATATGTCCGTTGAGTTCGTGCTATCCCAAGTCTCAAAATCGAGACATGGGGCAGCACGGATGTGCAATCTGCAATTCATTCACTCTCTATCTGCGTGCACAAATTGCTTGCCAAACGCAGAAGAAATTGTTAACTCTCAACCCTGGCAGAGTATGCCAGAACCGAAAAGGAGGAATGCGATGGAAAGAAGAACGTTACTTGGTTTGGGAATAGCCGGTATTGGCGCATTGGCACTGACAAGTCAGGCTTCGGCGCTACAGTATTATCCCAAATCTTCCGATAAGAAATGGGCTGTGCTCTTTGCTACATGGTGCGGCTCATCTCGTGACGCAGGAGTATGGATTTCCGAAGGTCTAGGCGGCATTGCAGATGTCTATGATCTGCGCGAGAATCCCGACCTGAAGAAGTTCGACAACATTATCATCGGATCATCGATCCGTTCAGGCAAAGTCAAGCCTGAAATCAAACAGTATCTTGAGGCCAATGCTTCTTGGCTCAAGGACAAAATCAGAGGCCTCTATATCGTCTGTGGAAACGGACAGAAGCCGATTACGCCTGAGATCGAGAAGAAGTATGTCACCGATCAGTTGCAGGCATATAGCAGCGCGAAAGACGTACCTAGCCATGTCTTCCTTGGCCGCGTTACGGCAGCGCTTCTTGATCCGCCAATACGCGAGGCCTTACTATCCCGTGGTGGCGAATATGACAACCTGAAGCGCAGCGAGAGCCTTGCCTTCGGCCAGGAACTTCTTAAACACGCTTAGCGTACTCTCTTTACCGAAGTGGTCTGTGACTTTTTCCTCACTGGCCCTCCGGCGACAGGTATTCGTCGCCGGAGGGCAGTTAAAGCCACCTTTCAATACGCTCATCCCTCCAATCAGCGTGCCTGAGACGAGGCTGTCTTCGGCAGCTTGCCCAGCGCGTCGGTCACAATCCCCGGTGTCAGCACCTCGGGCAACAGTTGCGGCTCGCTCTGCCCTGGGGCGTAGAGCGCATAAGCCGGAACACCGTTGCGTCCCAGCGTGGCGAGAGCGTGGGTGATGGCTTCGTCGTGCTGTGTCCAGTCGGCGCGCAGCAGGGCGACCTTCCGGTCTCTAAACTCCTTTTGTACCTCAGGCCGATTCAGGGCCACGCGCTCATTCACCTGGCAACTCAGGCACCAGCTTGCGGTGAAGTCTACGAAGACCGGCCGGCCCTGGGCTTGATAGCGGCTGACCGCATCGGCAGACCACGGCTCCCATCCGCTGGCGGCAATGGAATCCAGGGCACTGCGCGCGGCAGAGTTTAAAGCTGCCTTGCCCGCAGTCTCTCTCACGAGCCTTTGAGCGAAGACGGCCAGTGCGACCACTCCCAGCAGAATCAGAGTTGCGACCAGCGTGGCCCAGCGTTTTGCCGGCCAGCGGCCCAGAAACCATCCGGCAATGGCCAGCAGCAGGAAGCTGGCCAGCAACGCGGCCAGCACACTGGCTCCGTAAGCCTGCGCCAGCACCCACGCCAGCCAGATCACGGTGGCGAAGATCGGCACGGCGACGGCCTGGCGCAGCACCTCCATCCATACGCCGGGCCTGGGCAGAATGCGCGTCCAGGCTGGTTGCAGCGTCAGCGCCACATACGGCGCGGCCAGCCCCAGCGCGAGCGCCGTAAAGACGGCAAAGGTGACCGCCGGGGATGCGCTGAGCGCATAGCCGACGGCCGCTCCCATGAAGGGCGCGGTGCAGGGCGTGGCCACGACGACGGCCAGAACGCCGGTGAAAAAGCTGCCCGTGTAGCCGTGCTTCGCCGCCAGAGAACCGGCCGCCGAGGTCAGCGTCAACCCAATCTCGAACTGCCCGGCCAGCGACAGGCCAAGAAAGAAGAGCAGCCCGGCTATCAGTGCTAGAAAGACCGGCGACTGGAACTGAAATCCCCAGCCCAGCGTGGCTCCCGCTGCGCGCAGCCCCAGCAGCACGCCCACCAGCGCCCAGAAGGAGACCAGTATCCCTGCCGCGTAGACCATTCCATGCGCCCGTAACTTATGCAGTTCCCCGTGGCCGGAGTGAACCAGCGCCAATGCTTTGAGAAACAGCACCGGAAAGACGCAGGGCATCAGGTTGAGCAACAGTCCGCCGAGAAAAGCGAGACTGGAGGCTTGAAGAAGGACTGCCCAGGAAAACGATGGCGCGCCGGCCGGCCCAGAGCTGGAAGGCTTTGGCGCTAGGTCAAGCGCAGGCAAAGGAGCCACGGGCGCGGTCGCCGAGATGGACGACGAGGGCGGAGACACTTGAGTTACCACCGCTCCGGGGAGCGCCGTAAGCTCAAACGCCCTTTCACCAGAAAGCGCCAGAACACCCTTCAACAAAGCGGGATTGGCGGCAAGACCGGCGTCTCTCTTGAGGTCGAGAATCAATCCAGTGGGGGTTGGTGTTAGCTTCTGCGGGGCGGGATTGTCGATGATGTCTTGATCTTCCGGAAAGAACATTGCTGAAAGTTCACGCTGGCCGGTTTCGACGGTGAGCCGAAAGCCATCCTTTGCAGGCTGGAAGACGGCCTTGGCTCCGGCGGGCAGCGGCTTGGGAAGTCGATTTATAAATCGCTTGAAGAGTGGGTCCGGTTCATCGGCAGTTTTGTGCGATCCGAGGTCCACGTTTCTCTGTAGTTCTAACTCCGCGCTGCCGGGAATGCAGCTATCCCGGCAAACCAGCCAATCGACGGCGGCGCGCAAAGTAACCGGTCCAGCCTTGACGCTGTCTGCCACGCGCAGCTTGAGCGGAAAGAGCACCTCATCCTCGTAGCCATAATCCATCAAAGAACCGAGGGGCAAACGCCTGGGCGCGGGAAACTCCATCGCTCCGGCGGTAATTCCATCGGGCAAGGTCCAATGAATATGCGGCGGCTCGCCGGCATCTCCGGCATTCATCCAGTAGATATGCCAGCCGGGTTCGAGCTTGAAGTAAAGCCCGGCGTAATTCGATTGATCGCCGCCATACAGCTTGTCCCCCGGCGCCAGCAACTCAACCTGGAGATGAGGCGCGTCAGCCGTGGACGATGCAGCTAGGGAGGACAACCCTGGAAGCAAGAGTAACGACACCAGAACTGAATGTGAAAGACGCATAGCGGGGAAACTAACTCCTTTATTGGATGCAATTGAGCGCGGTTGGGCGCAATGAGTTGAACTCGCGGCTGGACCGGCCCTTAACTCTCTCCCGGCCGGGCGCTGTTTCTGCCTAAAGCTCCGTCGTGAACAATGCTCATCCATTGCCGCCGGTTGATGATCTCGATTTTACGGCGGGCATGGCAGTGGCGTTCACAAGAATCCCGAGGGCCAAACGAATCCGGCACACACAAAGAAGCGCCGGCCCCGAGACACAACTCCACTCTTGCCCCCGCATAGTACGGTTGCCAAAGGCAGAGTGCTATAGACCTCATTGGCCGAGTTATAAACTCATGCAGCCAATGAGGGATGTACAGGAGTGATTCGCGATAAGCAAGGCCTGCTCCCTTCAATACTCATATTCTCTTGCAGATAACTATTTCTCCGGCGTTGTTCCCGCTGTTGGCGTTGCCTGAGGCGGACGCAACTCGGCAACCGGCGAAGCGGCAAACGCCTCAGGGGTCAGATGGCCGCGATGGCAGGTGCCACAGGAAACCTGAGTGCCGGTTGAGCCAATCTTGCCCACACACTGGTTGATGGTGCCTGTCAACTTGAACATTGTCCGAGCGGTGTTTTTTTCTGGCTTGGAGTCGTCGGCGCAGAGGAGCCTGGACTTGCCATTGGGATTGAGGTTTTTAGTGTCTTCAGTGTGGCAGGCGTTGCACTGCACACCGAGCGCGCCATTCCACTGCGCCATGATTTCACGGAGTTGCTGACCGGTCGTATCCTTGGGCAAAACTTGCAGGTTAGTGGGTGCGCGATTGGGGCGCGCCTGCGGGGGAGGCGTACTGGCGGTTCCGGCCGCCGGGGCTTGTGGAGCCTGGGCAACCGTGGTGACGATGAAGACTGACGCGGTCAGCAGGGCAGTCGCGGCAGCGGATAGATACAAGGTTGACAATTTCATGAAGAGATTCCTCACAACGTTGGGATATTTTGCTGCTGAATAGTCCGAATTGTACTCCACATTCATCCGGTAAATTGCGCTGACTACAATTATTTTTAGATTTATTTGCAAATTGTGACGGCCGTCACTTGCTAATTTCTATAGAATCATGCCACAATTGGTTCATGTATATGAAGCGTTTCCAAATTGCGCGTGGTTGTTGTTGCTTCGCATGGCATATGCTGGCAAAACGGGAGACGCGCGTAGAAAACGTAATTACGCCATAGGGCCGGAATCCGGAACTGTGCGTAAGTGACCCGCTGACCAGCAGAACTGGAGCGGGCCTTTTTTTGTCTTGCATGAGGCTCGCTGACCGGGAGAACTGGAGCGGGCCTTTTTCATTGGATGCGACTTGTCGCCAGTCCATCGGGAATCTTTGTCTCCTGCTTCGAAGACCACCATTGAACCATTAGAGGCCATTCGATTCGAGAAGCAATCGAAAGACGACGGAGAGTACTGCATGAGATTCATATCCTGGAAGCCGAGTAACTACACATTTGCCTTGACCGCGGTGCTGGCGCTCATCGCAGCGATCGCGCCTTCGATTTATGCGCAAAATAACTATGGCACTGTGCGCGGACGCGTCACGGATGATTCCGGCGCTGTGATTCCGGACGCTAGCGTTATCCTGACAAACGACGGAACGGAGATTGCGCGCACCACGCGCACCAACCCGGCAGGCGATTACTTCTTTACCGCGGTCGAGCCGGGAACTTACACGGTTGTGATCTCGGCGGAGAATTTCAAAAAAACCGAGCACAATGGAATTATCGTCGATCTTGAACAGACGGCGACCATCGATGAAAAGCTGGCCGTGGGCACCGCAGGCGAGACTGTTGAAGTAACTGCCGCCGCTCCTTTGATCGACACGGCGACCGCCTCCGAGGGGCAGCTCATCACCGAAGATCAGGTTCAGGAACTTCCCAATCAAGGGCGCAATCCTTTCACGGTGAACAAGCTGGACAATAACGTGACGCCGGTGGGCGATCCCCGGTTTGTGCGCTATGAAGATCAGAACGGCACCGATTCGCAGTCGGTCTCTGGCGCTCCAATCGGTACAAACACCTACGTTGTGGATGGAATTCCCATCTCCACCTCGACCGGTGGTGTAACGTTTGTGCCCGCTGTTGAAGCTGTATCCGACGTCAAGGTGCAATCCAACACCTATGACGCGGAGCTGGGAAGAACCGCGGGCGGCGTATTCAATACGTCTTTGAAGTCCGGCACAAATACATATCACGGCGAGCTATTTGGTTTGACCAGGCAAAACGCACTGACGGCCAATCAGTGGTGGTACAACCATACCGGCGCTGCCAAGCCGGACTACACAACGTATCAAACCGCAGCCGCGTTCGGCGGCCCGCTGCCTTTCAACAACAAAATTCACTCTTTGAAGCACACATTCTTCTGGGTTACCGAAGCCAGTTACCGGCAGGCGCAGCCTGCGGGCGGGGCAAATTATTATGTTCCGACGGCGGCCGAGCGGGCGGGTAACTTCAGCGCGGATAATGTCACACTCTACGATCCAACGCAGCCATTTACAGGCAGCGCTCGAAAAGCCGTTTTAGCCGGCAATGTGATTCCAGCGAACCTGATTAATCCAATTGGCCAGGCGATCGCCAACACCTTTCCCAAACCGGACCCCACGGCGAGCACGTCGTATGTCAACGGCCCAAACTACACCGGCGCGGACGACTACAAGACGCGCGGCGATGAGTATGTGATTAAGGTAGACCATGAGTTTTCGCAGCGGTGGTCGCTTGGAGCATCTTACGTTCACCTCTCAACGGATGAGCCAGGCGGCAACGTATTACACACCGTTGCGGCGAGCGATCACAACGAGATTCGCCATATCAACGCGGTTGCCTTGAACAATGTGATTACGCTGAATCCGACGACCATATTGACTGTTGGCTTCGGATATAGCAGCTACTGGCAGGATACGCCGCAGTTCAGCAAAGGCTTCAATCAGGCCAACGGGTTTGGCGGCGCGGGATTTCCAGCCGGCTACGTCAGCCAGTTGCAGTCGCAGTCGTATCCGACCATTACGCTCAGTGGCGTAACCAGCGCGGCTTCTCTCGGCGCGGCCAACACCGGCGTGACGAATCAAACGCAGTACAGCTACGTGGCGGGCATTACCAAGACGATCGGCAAGCAGAACCTGAAGGCCGGTTATGTCTTCCGCACCTTCAACTACTATCTTGCTCCGGAGACAGCGGGCAACGGCTCCTATACGTTCAATGGCGAGTACACCAGTCAGAGTGGCAAATCAGTCACAAACGGGCCGCAGGCAATCGCCGACTTGCTGCTTGGACTGCCCTCGGCGGCCAGCGTTCAGATCAATCCGGCAAATCTCAACGACAATCTGCAATACCAGGCCGTGTATGTTCAGGATGATCTGCGTGTGACCGCCAAGCTGACAGCCAATGCGGGTATCCGGTATGAATATGAACCGGGGGAGCGTGAGTCGGCGAATCAATATGATGTAGGCTTTGATCCCAATGCCGCGTACCAATTTCCGGGAGCAAGCGGAAATGTCGCGGCCCATGGCGGGATTGAGTTCGCCGGCCAGAACGGTTACACCACGCGTTCGGGAAACCTGAACCACCCGAAGGTCTCGCCCCGGCTTGGCGTGAGCTATGAAGTGCGGCCTGGAACTGTCGTTCGTGGAGGCTTCGGCGTATTTTACGGGCCTATCGCTTTATTCACGACCGCAACCACGGGCTATTCGCAGGTCACCAGCTATGCAACCACTGCCGGCTCATCCCTTGGAGCTGTTACTGCGGGTCCTAACTCCTGGCTTTCCAATCCATTCAACGCGACGCTGCTCAAGCCGAGCGGCAATACGGAAGGATATTTGACTGGCGTAGGCAGCTCTATCACGGTGCCGAGCTCCAATCTGCACGCCCCGTTTGTGCAGCAGTATTCGCTGGATGTGGAACAGCAGCTTCCAAGTAGCATCGTCTTCAAGCTCGGTTACGTTGGAGCGCATGGGCGCAACCTCGCGGATTCTGTGAATATCAACCAACTCTCCGACAGTATTCTTGCGCAGTATGCTCCGGGGGGCGTGAATGCCGGTACGAATCTCACCAGTACGGTCACCAATCCGTATTACGCGGCGACGGCGGGCGGTTATCCCTCCACCGGAGTCATCGCGAAAACGTCAGTGGCGCTGGCTCAAACTCTGTTGCCCTACCCGCAATTCACCTCTGTCACGGAATCGCAGAGTGTCGGGCACAGTCTCTACAACGCACTCGACGTGAAATTGCAGAAGCGTTTCAGCCGCGGACTGAGCGCGGTGCTCGCTTATACCTGGTCGTCGAACTGGGATAATCTCTACGGTTCGCCGGTATCCGGATTGGAGACGCTCAATCCCAACGCCGCCGCGCCTCAGGATAGCGAGAATCCGAAAGGCGAGTACTCGCGCGCGGTCAATGACATTCCCAACCGGTTCAGCGGTGCAGTCACCTATGAACTTCCAGTGGGACGGGGCAAGCGCTTCCTTGGAAACGCCAATCGCACTGTCGATACCGCTATTGGCGGATGGAAGATCAACGATGTGACGATTCTGGAAAATGGCGGACCTTTGCCGATCATCCAGACGGATCTTAGTTCGGGAACCTATGGAACTACCGGCGTTGGCGGATCAGGGCAGCGTCCCAATCTGGCTGCTGGAATTAGTCCGTGCTACTCCGGTTCGCCGAAAAACCGGCTTGGAGGCGGCAACGGCGCCAAAACGTATTTCAACCTGAATGCGTTCACGCCCGCGCTTCCTTACACCTATGGCAACGCTCCACGCACGCTGAACTGCTATGGTCCGGGATACGAAAACTCCGACATCTCGATCAACAAAAACTTCAAGATAACGGGGAAGGTGAACTTTGAATTTCGCGCGGAGGCTCTCAATGCCTTTAATAATCCGGAGTTCTCGCAACCCAATGTAACGCTCACCTTTCAGAGCACAGGCCTGACATCGGCAACGTTCACCCCCGCCGCATCGAACACCACAACGGGATCAATCACATCGCAGTTAGGATTCTCGCGCATCATCCAAGTCGGCGGCCGGCTATCCTTCTGACCGCGCAACCATGCTGGCAACCCCGGTAAAAACAGTATCTGGAAGTAACCGGGATAGCTTTAACAGCCCTATCGGCAAGAACGGCAACTCACAGACATCAACCAAAGGTCGCGGTAGGGATACGGATTTCTCCGTACCCCCCGCACAGATCCGGACTGGCGGATTTCCCGCATCCGGCTCCTACCTCAGGTAATGACGCCCATACGGCGCAGAGGAAAAGGGTGATACACGCGCACAGGAGGAAGCCAGTGGTCGATCAAGCGCAGCATCCGATCCCAAGGTACTCGGCCGTTTTGGCTGCGGCGCGACAGCGCCCGATGCCAGAGCCAGCCTACCTTGAATCGGAACGAACTCAGCGCGTGGCCGTTCATGGGCACTCCGTAATAGCGGATGTGTCCACTCACCACCGACCGCAACCACTTGCCTGTGTCTTGGATGGGAGCGTGCATTCGTCGTCGCAACTCGGCTTTCACCGCGTTCAACTTCGCTTGCTGCCTCTTGCGAATCGTCTGCCGCATTACCGTGAAGTACCCGTTGCTTCTCTTCTTCCCACAGATATGCGTGAAGCCGAGAAAGTCGAACGTCTCCGGCTTCCCTACTCCGCGCCGCTTTCGGTTTCGGACCGCGAACGATCCGAACTCCAGAAGCCGCGTTTTGTCGGGATGCAGTTCCAGGCTGAACTTCCGAAACCGCTCGGTGAGTTCTGCCAGAAACTGCTTGGCATCCGCTTCACTCTGGAAACCAACCACGATGTCGTCCGCGTATCGCACGACGATCACATCGCCGTGCGCCTGCTTTCGACGCCATGCCTGAGCCCACAGATCGAACGCGTAATGGAGATAGATGTTCGCCAGCAGTGGCGATGCACTGCCGCCCTGAGGCGTCCCTTCCTCCATGCGTATTCGTTTCCCATCCTCCAGCACGCCCGCGTTCAACCATTTCTGGATGAGTCGCACGACGCGCTGGTCCGCGATGCGATGCTCGATGAACTTGACAAGCCATTCGTGCGAAATCGCATCGAAGAAGCCGCGTATGTCCAGATCAAGCACCCAGTTCACCTTCTTCGTCAACAGTCCCGTGTACAGCGCATCCAGCGCATTATGCTGGCTTCGCTTCGGACGGAACCCATACGAAAATCCGAGGAAGTCCGTTTCGTAGATAGCGTTCATCACCTCGACCGCCGCGCGCTGAACGATTTTATCCTCCAGCGCAGTAACTCCGAGCGGTCGCAACCGCCCGTCGGCCTTGGGGATGTACACCCTACGCACCGGCTTGGCCCGGTACGCTCCTTGCTTCAGCCTATGGGAGAGGTACTGGAGGTTATCCTCAAGCGCCTCGCCGTAGTGCCGCCACGTCTCACCGTCCACGCCGGGCGCGGCTTCTCGCTTCAAACTGAGATAGGCCGTGCGCAACGCCTCCGGTGCATAGATGTGGTGAAAGAGCGCGGTAAACCGCATCTCCTTATCCTTGCTTGCTGCTTGACGTACCCGCTCCAGCGCACTGGGCGCGTTGCTCCGGCACAGAGTCCGGGACGCGTTTTGCTGTTGCGGATTTCCCTTGGTCAAACCTCTTCCCTCCATCCCCTCCGCCGCCGGTTGCCCAGCCTTGTTCGGGAACTTCATAGGTACTACAGGTCTGTCCGACTTCCCGCGTTCGTTCATCATCGGCGTGTGTCCTTAGACTTCCCGATGCGTCCCAGGGCGGGTTCTGCTCTGGGAGAGCGCGGGACCTCCCGGTTCCCGTGCGAGGTGTTTCGATACGTGCGCGGGGTCTGTGACCACGCGGGACTCGTAAGCGCCTCGCAATATCGGCGCACACGATGCTGCCTTCCGCCTCTCCTTACGGCGTCGGCGTCCCGGAGGATATGTTTTTCGCGGCTGAATACCCGGCCCGCACCTTCCCCTGTCAACGCTTCAAAGCCGCCCTCACGAGCGACTCCGCATGACTCGGAGCCAGTGTGGTTCGCTAAACCTTCACTGTATGAAACTTTCATTCACTACACCTCGCCGGTTTTTACCGGCGCACAAGGAGAAACACGATGAGAGCATTTACGAAAATAGCCGGACGCGCGGTCACGTTCGCAGTTTTTGGCGCGTCCATCGCAATGGCACAATCAACCAATACGGCGGCGGCGGTTGACGGACGCTGGGACGCCAGTCTGGTTAGCCAGGGACAAGTGATTCCATTCCGGCTCGACATCTCCGGATCGGGTCCGGCGTTGAAGGGCACGCTCTTTGACGGTTCCAGGCCGAACGACGGCACAACCAGCGCAACCTTTGAGGCTAATAAACTCGTCCTCAAACTCGATCAATACCAAACCACGATCATCGCAACGCTGCAGGACGGAAAACTTACTGGAAGCGTCATCAACACGCGGATTCTTCCCGCCAACGTGGCCGCGCCGAAGCCAGCAGACGCCGACGCTAACGCCACCGATGCGGAGCGGCTGACGAAGGTCGAGTTTGGGGAAAACCCTTACACGAGCTCGTCATTTCAAGCCGTGCGTCATGTGGAATCGGCAGAGGCTGAGCCAGCAGATGTACCACCGATTGGCGGTTCATGGATTATCCCGCTCAGTACTCCATCGGCCAAGGGCGAGAATGCATTCCGATTTATCGTCGAGCAAAAGGGAGCCTATGTCGAGGCGTCAATTCTTCGCGTAGACGGTGATACGGGCGCTTACTCGGGAAGTTACAAGGACGGAAAGTGGGTGCTTAGCCACTATGATGGCGGGCGGCCTGGAGTCATCGAGGTCACAGCGGCGGCAGACGGCTCGCTGGAAATCGCTCAGAGAGGTGGTATTGCGAGAAAGCCTGTAGCTCAGGACGGCAGCAATCCACAGGCGAACAGACGGCGTCAGGCAGCCGGGGATGCTCCCAGCGCCAATGGCGATGCGCCGCAGGCTGCCGCCAGCGATATTGTCGGAGCGCAGGATAGCGGCCGTTTTTCTCGCAAGCTGATCGCGTACCGGCCGGAAGTGGAGAGGGCCAAGGGACTTCCCGAGCCAGACGACTACAAGACCCACACCGGCGTTCGCGACCCGAATGAGGTCTTCAAATTCAGCTTCCCGGACGATCACGGCAGGCTGGTATCGAATGATGATCCGCGCTTCAAGGGCAAGGTTGTGATCGCTATGGTGACTGGAACCTGGTGCGCCAACTGCCACGATGAAGCGCAATATCTGGTCCAGTTGTACGCCAAGTATCGCAGCAAGGGGCTTGAGATTGTGGCTTTGGACTTCGAAGAGCCGGACCAGCAGAAGGGCCTGTCGCGCGAGCAGGCATTCGTGAAGCACTATGGCGTGAAGTACACCTACCTGATTGCCGGCGATCGCGCCCAGGTGTGGGAGAAGATTCCGTATTTCACCAATCTCAATAGCTGGCCGACAATCATCTTTATCGGGCGCGACGGAAAGGTGAAGGCGACTCATACCGGTTTCGCATCGCCTGCGAGCGGCGAATTCTATCGTCAACTGGATGTGGAATTCACGTCGAATGTCGAGAAGCTGCTTGCCGAGAAAGCGCCGCAGGATGTAACTGTCGCTCGCGCTGTTCCCGTCAAGGCGGGACAATAAGCAACCTGATGATGTGAATCTGAAGGCACGGTTTACCCGTTGGCAAAAGAACTCCGGCGGGTAAGCCATGCTCGGATCAAGCGCATGAACAGCACTTTAGTTGGATGGATGAGCCGAGGATGGATCAAAGTGAGTAACATGAGAATACTGGACAAAGTTATGGCGGTGGCCGCGGCAGCCGCGCTGATGCTGGTTTGCGGATTTACTCCCGATCCAGCGCAGGCACCAAGCGCGGATATCATCGTGACTTCCGCGCCAGTCTACAATCCGGTGGCGGCTCTGCGTGGCGAAGAACGCTTCCCCCAGGGCGCGCAACTGCTCCTGCTCCATGCGGGCAAGTCTGAACCTCTGGTGACGGGCTTTGCGGCTACCGCGGATGCGAATGTTTCCTTCGATGCAAAGACGGTTCTATTTGCGGGCAAGCAGGCCGCGAGCGATCCCTGGCAGATATGGGAATTGGCCTTGGCCGATCACAGCGTGCGCAGGGTGAGTGCGTCCGCAAGCGATGCGATTCGCCCTTTCTATCTGCCCTTTGGCCGTTTCGTTTATGCGCAGCGCACCCCCCAGGGATTTCAACTGGAAGTCGCGGGCAAGTTAGCTGCGACGGCGTTGGCGCCGATTGATGCGGATGCCGGTTCGACGGTGCTCCAAATCTCCTATCTCCCCGCCAGCGCAATCCCCGAGGATGTGTTATTGGACGGCCGGATTTTATTTGAAGCTAACTTTCCACTTGGCTTGGGTTCAACTCCAGATTTATTCCTGGTATATTCCGACGGATCAGGCGTGGAGTCCTACCGCTGCGATCACGGAACAAGCGGTCCAGTAGGACGCTGGGGCGGTCGGCAGTTAGCCTCGGGCGACGTAGTGTTTACGCACGGCGCGTCTCTGGCGCGATTCACTTCGCCGCTGGCCGGCGAGGATCCGATCACCGCGCCTCGTGCCGAGTATGCCGGCGGCATTGCCGAGACAGCATCGGGAGCGTGGCTGCTGAGCGCGCGAAGCGCGCCGGCCGCTCATTATGAACTCAGTCTGTGGACGCCAGGAGCGGACGCGCTGCAAGGCTTGCTGGCGGATAACAGAGAAGACATTGTTGAGCCGGTGGTGGTTGCGCCGCGCGCCAGGCCCAAGCGCCATCCCTCCGGGCTGCACGATTGGAACTATGCCAATCTACTGGCCCTGGATGTAAGGCAGTCGCGCAGAGGTAATCTTGCGGTTACTCCCAAAACCGTGCAGTTGGAGTCGTTGGACGCTGCCGGCAAGACGGTCGTGATGGGCAGGGCGCGGGTCGAGGCGGATGGATCGTTCTTCTTGAGTGCGCCGGCCGACAAGCCCATCCATTTCGCGCTGCTCGATGAAAACGGAGGCGTGCTGCGCCAGGAACACGGATGGTTTTGGATTCGCCGCGGCGAGCAGCGCATATGCGTTGGCTGCCACACTGGACCGGAGCACTCTGCTGCAAATCGCGCGCCCGCCGTGCTGCTGCATTCCACGGTCCCAACCAATCTCTCTGCGGTCTTCGTCGCGGACAACGCGCGGGGAGATGACCAATGACGCTACGTTTTCTTTCGTTCATCAGCAGTGACAGGATTAAACGGCATGGAGAAATCAACGTGAGCCGGCGCATTCAAATTCGGGCAGGTGCGGGAATAGCTTGCGTGGCCCTGGTGTTTCTCTCGATGACCCCGTGGACCAGCCGGGCTGTTCATGCTGCCGCGCAGCCGAATGCGAGCGCCTCGCAAAACTTTGCCTCCCCGCTGGAGGTCTTGCTTTCGCCGGATGGCGCGCGCCTCTATGTGCTCTGCCAGCAGAGCAATGAACTTCGTATCCTGAATGCGTCGAGCTTCGCGCTCATCAAGACGATTGCCGTGGGCCGCGTGCCGCGCGGGTTTTCGCTCTCTTCGTCCGGCAACCGGCTCTATGTAACGAACTCCTGGGACGATACCCTCTCGGTGATCGACACGGCTACACAGACCGTGATTGCAACCTGGCCGGTGGGTGAGGAACCGTCGAGCGTGGCCGTGGACAAAGCGGGCAATCGGCTGTTTGTGGCCAATCGAATCAGCAACGATGTTGCTGTGCTGAATGCCCATACCGGCAAGGAGGAAAAGCGTTTGGCCGCGGGGCGTGGCGCCAGCTATCTCGCGCTATCTCCGGACGACGGCAAGCTATATGTCTCGCACGTCTATCCAAATCCGCCTGCGCTGAGGACCGGACGCGAAAACCGGACTGCTCCTGAATCGGAGATCACCGTGATCGACACGGCGCAGGCCGCAATTGTCGATCATCTGCCTCTGCATGAGATTGCCGGCGTCTTTCATCTGGCTCTTTCAGCGGACGGGCGCCTGGGCGTGGCTGCCGAGTTGCACCCCAAGAATCTTATGCCGCTGGCTCACCTTGAACATGGCGGAGCATTTGTCGATACCATTACGCTCTTCGGTGCGGATGTAGGCAAACCAGTCGAGATTCCGCTGGACGAGTTGGAGCGTTACGCCTCGCTGCCCTTCGGCGTGGCCATTGCGCCGGACAAATCCCGCATCTACATCACCAGCGCCGGCTCGGAATTTGTGACCGTTGTCGATGTGCCGCGGCTGCTCAACTACATTCATACTCATGCGGAACCCTTTGCTCTGGATCTCTCTGTCAGCTCCAACTATGTGATCACGCGCATTCCCGTTGGGCTGAACCCTCGCGGACTGACGCTGAGCCGCGATGGGCGCACTCTGTTTGTCGCCAACCGCCTGGATGACACGGTGAGCGTAATCGACACGCGCTCCAATCGAGTCTCTTCCACCATCGCCTTGGCCGGATCAATAACAACCCCGGCGCGGCATCTCAACGAGAACGCTTTCAATATCGCTAGCAGCGTCATTAAGGGGAATATCACCTGCTCAAACTGCCACATTGATGGTCGCAAGCAGAGTCAATATGCGCCTGCATCGAAGGATTTGGCGAAATTGATTGACGCGCACAAGAGTTACCTGGCCGACAGTCTCGCGTCACCTGGATCAAAACAAATCTCCCCGCTGCGCCGCGGCGAACAGACCTTCTATACCTCGCGCTACTCATTCCAGGGCCAGATCGGTTGTGCCAACTGCCACATCGACTCCACCTTTGACGCCCTTACCTGGGATCTGGAGCCAGACGGCTTTGGACGCGATATTGTGGATAATCGCACTCTTGAGGACATCAAAGATACCGAGCCTTACAAATGGAATGGCAACAATCCCAGCATTCCTGTCGAGGACGGGCCGAGGACGGAAAAGTACTTCTGGCGCTCGGAGAATTACGACAATCGCGCGTTGACCTATCTGGCAGCCTATATTCTCAGTCTGCCTCCGCGGCCCATCCGCGTTCAGCAGGCGAATGGGAAACTGACACCCGCGCAGGCGCGGGGCAAGACAATCTTCGAGCGTACCGTTGATAATAATGGCAAGGAGATTCCAGAGTTTAACCAATGCGCGCATTGCCACAGCGGGTCCAAGGGCACAGATCAAAGATCTTTTGAAGTGGGAACGCGCAAGATCACTGACAATGTAGGGCCGCTGGACACCCCGCAATTGACCAATATCGCGCTCACCGCGCCTTACCTGCACGATGGCTCGGCGCGCACACTGGAAGAGATATGGACGATTTACAACCCGACCGACCAGCACGGGCGCACCAAGGATCTGACCCCAGAAGACATTCACGATCTCGCCGAATACCTGAGGACGCAGTAAGTTGAGAGAACAAGATTGTTTCGTTCAGAGGTTTCAATGGATTGAGAAGTTAATCGCTGATACACGCCGTGTGAAGAAAGCCAAGAGGAAATGAGCAAGCCATGAGTCGTTCTCTCCATGAGTCACTGCAAGACCAGGTAATTGCCCTTGACCCCAGCAGCGCGCGGAAGCAATTCATCAGCGCGCGCCGCGGCGGATCAGATGAACTGTCGATTTTGGCGGATATCTCTCCACAATCTGGCATAAATGTCGCCCAGATTGTCTTCGGCGGAAACAGTTTCCAGAAGCAAGCACAGGCGCGTTTCGGTAAGCCGGAGTGGCCTTTGTTTTGGCTTCAGGGAGATGTCTGCCCCGGAACACAGATATCCGGTGCACAGGCATTTGTGGTCGATGAGGCCACGGTTCGCTACATAAAACTGGATGGGCGCATCGTCGGAAGTTATTGGGAGGATGACGACGCCGACTATAGCTTGCTTGCCGGCATACTGCCTGTCAGTTTTGACGCAACTCCGGGGGGGCAGGCGTATAGCAGTTTTGAGCAGATTGAGACGGCGCTGAGTAAGGTAGGCATGGATTTCTCGCATGTTGTGCGTACCTGGCTCTATTTGGATAAACTGCTGGACTGGTACGACGAATTCAATGTGGCGCGAACGAACTTCTTTCTGAGCCGCGGCGTCTTTGATCGCCTTATTCCCGCTAGCACTGGCATTGGCGCGTCCAACCCTTATGGAGCGGCACTCGCTTCGGGAGTGCTGGCAATCCGGCCCAAGCATGACCAAATCCAGATTCGCGAAGTTGCATCTCCGCTGCAATGCGCGGCCACGGAATATCGCAGCTCCTTTTCTCGCGCCGTGGAAGTAACTTTTCCTGAACATCGTTATCTGACCATCTCGGGTACCGCCAGCATCGCGCCCAGTGGTGAGAGCCTGTATCAAGGCGATGTGGTCAAGCAAATTCATTTGACCCTTGATGTGGTCCAGGCGATTCTCAAGTCGCGTGGATATGAGTGGGCAGACACGGTTCGCGCCATTGCGTACTTCCGCGACATCAACGACCTTCCCGCGTTTGATGCCATTCTCAAGGAGCGTGGAATCGCCCCACTGCCGCTTGCGCCTGCTCACACGATCGTCTGCCGGGACGATCTGCTCTTTGAGATCGAACTCGACGCCATGAAGAATTTGCTTGACAAGGCGGTCGTTTATGCGTGAATCTATCTCTATGGTGTTTCTCTCCGAGTTGCGTTGTTGTTCGCCAAGCATATCTGCTGGCGAATTGGGGGAGATGCATTAATAGTTAATTGACACGGATCGCGCGTGATTCGCGTTGTTATCGATTATCCGCCCGCTTGCCAGCTCTGCTGGGGCGGGCTTTTGTTTTGCTCACGGCAGAGTAAGCCAGTTGAAAGACCCATGTCTGCCGCCCGGAGCAGGGATCATTTCCCGAAAGTACAATAATCCGCGGCAAGTATTAACGATTCCTATACCCCGAAGGAGAATTCCTGATGAGACTGATCAATCGTTTCTTGTTCCTGCTTCTACTCACATCCACGGCTGCCGCGCAAGGCATCACTGGCCGCTGGGATGGAACAGCAAAAGTAAGCGACACATTAACCGTACCCGTGCATCTTGAACTTTCCGGTTCCGGCGACAATGTAGAGGGTGCATTTATCAATGGCTCCCAGCGCAGCCCTTCCACCGAAGGACAGGTCAGCGGAAACTCTCTCACGCTGAAGTTTGCACAGTTTGATCTCACGCTGCAGGCTACTCTGAAGGATGGCGTCCTCAGCGGAACCTATGGAAAAAATGACGGAGGCTTCTCCTATCCATTGGAACTCAAGCCTTATGTTGAGCAGAAAACCTCTGGGGTCAAAGTTCCAGCCATCTCCGGGGTATGGATTATCCCGACCGAGAGCGCCAAAGGCGAACATGCTTTCCGTCTGTTGGTGACTCAAAAAGGGGAGAATGCTTGCGCAACAATCCTTCGCGTGGATGGAGACACGGGCACGCTCGCCGGCTCGTACCGGGATGGCAAGTTTGTGCTGAGTCACTTTGGAGATGTCCGGGCTAACATCCTTGAGATTTCGCCAGCTGCGGATGGATCGCTCGACCTCAACTTGATTGGCACGCACACCCATGCAGGGCAGGACGGACAGCCCACCAAACTCACTGCATATCGGGCAAAGGATGCAAAGGTCAAGAATTTGCCTGAACCCGACGACTTCAGCACGCACACCTCTGTAAAGGATCCGCAACAGCCCTTTCAGTTTAGTTTTCCGGACGTGAATGGCAAGCTGGTCTCCAATACCGATCCGCAATTCAAGGATAAGGTTGTTCTGGTGAATGTTACCGGAAGCTGGTGCCCGAATTGCCACGATGAGGCTCCCTACCTCGCCTCACTCTACAGCAAGTATCACTCACGGGGAGTAGAGATTGTGGCGCTCGATTTCGAAGACCCTGCGCAGATTAAGACGCTCACGCGACTGCGCGCTTTCATCAAGAAATATGGGATCGAGTACGATTACCTGGTCGCCGGAGAACAGAAGGAAGTTCACCAAAAGGTGCCGCAAGCCGAGAATCTGAATGCCTGGCCGACGACGTTTTTCATTGGCAAAGACGGCCTTGTTCATGCGGTCGAGACAGGATTCACGTCATCGAGCAGCGCGGAATTTGACCGTGATGTGAAGGCCAAGTATGTTGCCAATATCGAAAGTCTGCTGGCAGAGAAGACCCAAATAGCCAGAAAATGAAGTTTGATGATCAACAGCCAGGCAAAGCCAGGCCTTCCGCGGCTGATCCTTGACAATGACATGACCGTCTAGTAGCATACGGTCATGTCATTGATCCTCCAGAGGGCTGCGGCTTCCACACTGTGTTGTCAAGTTTGTACACAGACTGGGAGTCCTCTGGCAGGTAAAGGCCACGCTGAACGATCTTAGAGCCTAGCTTTAGCTAATGAAGTTTTTAGCCCACCGCCGGAAGCTGATCCGGCAGGTGGGTTTTCTATTTATAGCCCGCAAGAGTACGGACAGCCGAGGCGAATCCCCCCACTGAGCAAGCAAGTGAAGCTTAACCAGAAAATGAGGAGATACTCGATATGAAAAGGATTGCGATAAGAGTGCTGCCGGTTGTGATTGCTTCGCTATTGATTGGCCATTCAGCGTTTGCGACGGATGGATATTTCTTGACTGGTTATGGGACCAAGCAGCAAGGCCAGGGCGGAGCGGGCGTTGCCAAGCCCGGAGACAGCCTTGCGGGCGCGACCAATCCGGCGGGGCTTCTGCTGGTCGGCAATCGCTTCGACATTGGGTTGACGCTGTTTCGCCCGAATCGCAACGCAACCATCAGCGGCAACACGTTGCCGCCTGGGTATCCCGACGTGAATGGCGCGTATGACGGCAACCGGGTAAAGAACTTCGTGCTTCCGGAACTGGGTTACAGCCTCCAGTATCGACCCAACCTCGCGCTGGGCGTTGCGATCTACGGCAACGGCGGATTGAATACCTCGTATACGACTCCGATTTTGTTGTTGGGCACGACACGGGGCGGCGTGAATATCGAGCAAGTATTCATTTCGCCTACTTTGGCGTACAAGGTGGGCGCGCATAACTCCTTCGGAATTGCCGCGAATATAGCCATCCAACTTTTCGCTGACGAGGGGTTGCAGAACTTTGAAAGCACAGCATCCATTGACCCTGCGCATGTAAGCAACAATGGGAACTCTTATGGAACTGGAGGCGGTGTGCGTGTGGGCTGGCTGGGCGAGTTGAACCGTGTGGTGAGCGTGGGCGCAACCTATCAAAGCCGCACGTGGGTGAGCAAATTCAACCGCTACAGCGGACTCTTTGCCGAGCACGGTGGATTCGACGTTCCGGCCAACTTCGCCGGCGGCGCGGCGGTCAAGCTCGGCGCGAAAGCCACTCTGCTATACGACGAGGAACGCATTCTCTACGGGTCGGTTAAGTCGATTGCCAATCCCCTGGCAAGCGCATCTCCGCTGGGGACCGATAGCGGACCCGGCTTCGGATGGCATGACATCAATGTAGTCAAGACCGGCATTGACTATGATGTGAACCCGTCGCTGACGTTGCGGGGAGGGTACAACCACGGCGGCGCTCCCTTCGACAGTTCGCAGGCGTTTTTCAATCTTCTGGCGCCGGCCGTAACCAAGGATCACCTGCACGCAGGCGCAACCATTGGGTTGAAGGACGGGAAGGAAATCAGTTTCGCGTATATTCACGCCTTCAATAACACCGTCAACGGCCTGAACGCGATTCCTTCAGCCTACGGCGGCGGAAATGTGAATCTGAGCATGTATCAGAATTCGTTTCAAGTCGCCTTCGGATGGAATCGGAACAAGAATAAGTAGTGGATGCGGCGGACCGCATAGAGAGGAGGTAAGCCTATATGACAGACTGGTTCACGGCGGAATGGCCGTGGTATATTGCGGGCCCATTGATTGGACTGTTTGTTCCGGCGCTGTTGATTGCCGGCAACAAGGTCTTCGGCATCTCAAGCAATTTGCGTCATTTATGTTCGGCCATAGCTCCGGGCAAAGTGGAGTTCTTTCGCTATGATTGGAAGGGTTCCGGGCTCTGGAACCTGGTGTTTCTGAGTGGAGTTCTGATCGGCGGATTTCTGGCGTATCATAGCGGCGCGGCGCACGACGTGGCTATCTCCGCCGAGACCAGGGCGGCGCTGACGAGGCTGGGAATTCATGACTTCCACGGCGTGGCGCCGAGTGAACTGTTCACCTGGCACGCACTGCTGACACTGCGCGGGTTTGTCTCGGTGGTGGTGGGCGGCTTCCTGGTGGGCTTCGGAACAGCCTACGCGGGAGGCTGCACCTCGGGGCACGCAATCAGCGGACTGGCCAATTTCGAGCTTCCTTCTCTGATCGCCGTCTTCGGCTTCTTTGCCGGAGGCCTGGCCGCCACCTATTTCCTCCTGCCGTTTGTCTTAGGAGGTGTATGACCACACTACTTGTTCCAGAAGCAGGCGAATGCGGCGCGGGAAGCTCCGAGCAGCAAGCGGTCCGGCCGGCGTTTCTACCTCTCTACTTGTTGCTGGGCATCGCCTTTGGCTTCGTTCTCAGCCGGTCCGAGGTGATTTCCTGGTTCCGCATTCAGGAGATGTTTCGCTTTCAGTCCTTCCGCATGTACGGCATCATCGGCTCGGCGATTGCGATGGCGGCGATTTCTATAGAGGTTATCAAGAGAATTCAGTTAAATTCCGTCTCCGGCGAGAGGATTTCGATCCCCCGCAAGGAGCTGGGCAGCGGCATCCGTTATGCGGCAGGCGGCACGATCTTTGGGTTGGGGTGGGCGCTGACTGGCGCCTGTCCCGGACCGCTCTTCGCGCTGATCGGTAACGGTGTTTCAGTGATGGTTGTGGCGGTGGTGAGCGCGCTTGCGGGCACCTGGATCTATGGCTGGCTGCGGCCAAGACTGCCGCATTGAGCGGCAACGTACGCGCCGGAATCGGCATGGCTGCGCAGAACGCAGTTCCGGTCACCGGAATAAAATGGAGAATATTCGAGATCGCATGACTACTACATTGGGCGTCAATCTGAATCAGCGGATCGGCAACACGCCCTTGCTGCGCCTTGAGGCAATTGCCGGCGGTCTCAAAGATGTACAAGTACTGGCCAAGGCGGAATGGACCAACCCTGGAGGATCGGTCAAGGATCGTGCGGCATCGAATATCATGAACGATGCTTTGCGTGCAGGTAAGCTGGGAGCGGGCAAAACGCTGTTGGACGCCACCAGCGGCAATACCGGAATTGCCTACGCCATGCTTGGAGCGGCCTACGGCATTCCTATTACGCTTTGTATGCCCTCCAATGCATCCGCGGAGCGCAAGCGGATTCTTCGCGCCTACGGTACAACGATCATTTACACCGATCCCGGAGAAGGCTCGGATGGAGCTATCCTCAAGGCGCGCGAGATAGCGGCCGCGGAGCCAGAGAAGTACTATTACGCCGATCAGTATTCCAACGATGCCAACTGGCGCGCGCACTATACCAACGGAACCGCCGATGAAATCTGGCAGCAGACCGCGGGGCGCGTGACGCACTTTGTGGCGATCCTCGGAACCAGTGGAACATTTGTTGGGACTTCGCGAAGATTGAAAGAGTTGAACTCTGGGATTCGTTGCATCTCTCTTCAGCCCGACTCTCCTTTTCACGGCATCGAGGGAACGAAGCACATGGAGACCTCGATCATTCCAAAGATTTACGATTCCAGCATCGCGGACGCGGAACTGGGCATCGAAACAGAAGCGGCCTACAACATGGCCAGGAAACTGGCGCGAGAAGAAGGCCTGCTCATTGGCGTCTCAGCGGCAGCGGCGCTGGTTGGCGCGTTGCAGGTAGCAAGCGATGCGCCCGCGGGTTCCGTGATCGTCACCATCTTCCCTGATTCGGGCGACAAGTATCTGAGCGAGCATTTCTGGGATGAGAACGCGTAAGGCAAGGAGCAAGCATGGCGTTGAAGATACCGGTCGAACTCTACGACCAACTGCGGCAGCACGGCGAGGCGACCTATCCGCACGAGTGCTGTGGTGTGCTGGTGGGCGAGTTTGATGAGAGTGGCGGAAAGGTTGTCAAAGCGGCGGTGACCTGCGGAAACACGCGCACCGATTCGCTGGCCAATCGCTATCACATCAGTCCATCGGAGCTGGTGCGCATTCAGCGGGATGCAATGCTTGCCGGTCACGACATTGTCGGCTTTTATCATTCGCATCCAGATCATCCCGCGCGCTGGTCCACGACCGATCTTGCCGAAGCGCATTGGACCGGCAGTTCGTATGTAATTACCAGCGTCGAAAACGGACGCGCCGTCGTTACGAATTCATTTTTGTTGCTTGATCACGAAGAAGCCAAGCATTTTGAGGATGAACTCCTCGAAGTGATTGAACATTAGCCAATGTATTACAGATCAAAACCGTTTTGAAAGGAAAATATGTCCATCAAAGTCTTGATTCCCACGCCTCTCCGACCTTACGCCGGAAAGCAATCCATCATTGAAGTAAACGCCCAAACCGTTGGCGAAGCGCTTAGCGATCTTGTTGCGCGGCATCCCGATCTACGCAAGCACCTGTTCTCCGAAGACGGCAAGCTGCGCTCCTTCGTGAATGTCTATCTGAACGATGAAGACATCCGTTATCTGAACAAGGACGCAACGCCCGTCAAGGAGACCGACACAGTCACCATCGTTCCCTCTGTTGCCGGCGGACGATAATACTCAATTCAGTTGAACGAGATGATTCATGAACAGATAATTGGAGAGATTCTGTGGCGCCATTGATTGATAGCAGTCAAGCAACGTTAAGCAACGAAGAGATTCTGCGCTATTCGCGTCACCTCATCATGCCGGAAGTAACGCTCGAAGGCCAGAAGAAATTGAAGGGCGCGCGCGTGCTGTGCGTGGGCACGGGTGGTCTTGGATCGCCCTTGGCTCTGTACCTGGCCGCGGCGGGTGTAGGCACGCTCGGGCTCGTCGATTTTGATGTAGTGGACTATACAAATCTGCAGCGCCAGGTGCTTCACCACACCAGCGATGTGGGCCGCCTCAAACTGGACTCGGCTATCGACAAGCTGATCGCGATCAATCCATTTGTCGAGATCAAGCGTTTCGATACTTATCTCAGTAGTCAGAATGCGCTGGAGATTATCAGTGGCTTCGACATCATCGCCGACGGCACGGATAACTTTGCCACGCGCTATCTGGTCAATGACGCCTGCGTGCTCAGCGGCAAGCCCAACGTCTATGCATCGATCTTCCGCTTTGAGGGCCAGGCCAGCATCTTTGCGACCGAGGCAGGTCCATGTTATCGATGCCTCTATCCCGAACCGCCGCCGCCGGGACTGGTGCCCTCTTGCGCGGAGGGCGGTGTGCTGGGCGTGCTTCCCGGATTGCTTGGAGTGATTCAGGCGACGGAGGTCATCAAACTGATTCTCGGCGCGGGCGAGCCGCTGATTGGCCGCCTGTTGCTGGTCGATGCGCTGGCCATGCGCTTCCGCGAGCTGCGTGTGCGCAAGAATCCCGAGTGCCCGGTCTGCGGAGCGAATCCAACGGTCAAAGAACTGATCGATTACAACCAGTTCTGTGGCATTCGCGGTGAAGAATCCGAGGCAAGCCCGAGCGCGAAGATTCCGGAGATTCAGCCCGAGGAACTCAAACGCCGTCTCGACGCGCAGGAAGATATTTTCGTGCTTGATGTTCGCGAGCCGCATGAATATCAGATTGTCAACATCAAAGGCCATCTGATTCCGCTTGGCGATCTGCCAACACGCGTGCACGAACTCGATTCAAGCCGCGAGATCGTGGTGCATTGCAAGAGTGGCGCGCGCAGCGCCAAGGCCGTCGATTTCCTGCGCAAGTCAGGCTTCAAACGCGCAGCCAACCTTACCGGAGGCATTCTGGCCTGGGCCGACAGGATCGATCGTTCGCTGCCGAAGTACTGAATCGTGGAATAGATGAAAATGGCCAGACTCTTAAGAGAGGCTGGCCATTTTCTATTGCCGTGAAGCCGCTTTCAGGCTAGTCCTGGATTTCGTCCCTGACGAAGATTCCACAAAGCCGCAACCAGCGCGTCGACTTCTTCGCAAGTGTTATAAAGCGCAAACGTAGCGCGGACTGTACTCTCCAGTCCGAAGCGGCGCAGGATAGGCTGCGCGCAATGATGGCCGCTGCGCACAGCGATTCCCTTGCGGTTGAGATAGTCGCCAATCTCTTCCGTGCGCAAACCATCCAGCACAAAGGAGATCACGCTGGCCTTCTCCTTGGCCGTGCCGATGATGCGCAGCCCGGGAATCTTTAGCAGCGCAGCGGTGGCATAAGTTAAGAGCATATGCTCGTGACGCGATACGTTGACGATGCCGACACGATCAAGATAATCGATGGCCGCGCCCAGGCCGATCGCATCGGCGATGTTACCCGTCCCGGCTTCAAAGCGCTGCGGAGGCGGCTGGTAAAGCGTCTTCTCAAAGGTGACATCTTGAATCATGTTTCCGCCGCCCTGCCACGGCGGCATCATTTCCAGTACCTCGGACTTGCCAAAAACCACGCCAATGCCTGTTGGCGCAAAGACCTTGTGCCCGGAGAAGACGTAGAAATCGCAATTGATTGATTGGACGTCAACGCGCATATGAGAGACTGCCTGCGCACCATCCACCAGCACCCTCGCTCCGTGGCGATGAGCCGCCTCGACCATCTCGCTTACCGGCACGATCGTGCCCAGCGCATTCGAGACGTGCGCAATCGAAACCAGCCGCGTCTTCGGTCCGAGCAGCTTTTCGTACTCGTCAAGCAGAACCTGGCCGGAATCATCTACTGGCGCGACGCGCAGCCGCGCGCCCTTTTCCGCGCAGAGCATCTGCCAGGGAACAATGTTCGCGTGGTGCTCCAGCCAGGTGATGACGATCTCATCATCCTTCTGAATGTTTTGCCTTCCCCAGCTCTGCGCTATCAGGTTGATACCCTCGGTAGCTCCGCGTACAAAGACGATCTCGCGCGGGGCGCCGGCGTTGAGAAAGCGGCGCGTCTTCTCGCGCGCCGACTCGTAGGCATCGGTAGAACGCGCGGCCAGCTCATGCGCTGCGCGATGCACATTCGAGTTTTCGTGTTCGTAAAAATAGCTCAGCCGGTCGATGACCGATTGTGGCTTCTGCGTGGTTGCTCCGTTATCGAACCAGATCAGCGGGCGGCCGTTGACCTGCTCGCGCAGAATCGGAAAATCGCGGCGAATCGCCTCTACATCGAAGGAATAAGACGAGAGGCCGAGATCGCCCAACAACTCCGGCTGTCCTTCGCCGGGAATAACAACGGGAACAACATTCGAAGCATCAAACGGACGAGGCAGGCTCTGCGGATCATACGATGCCGGCGCGCGAAAATCCGGCTCGTGAGCTACCGCGCCTGGGAGCTGTGGCTCGTTGCGGTCATGAGGCGACGCAAAAGGATTGCCATAACTCGCTGAGTTATCCTTGGCAGCCGCCGCCGGAACTGGGCCGGGAATCGAAGGTGGTGTCGAGAACAGCGGCCGCGCATCCTCCATGAAGGAAAACGTTGGAAGTGCCGAGGAATCAACGACGCCTAATGCACCAGGAACGGTTGGCGTGGGAGGCTGAAAGCCTTGCGGCACCTGAAAATCAGGCGACAGCGAAGCAGGAATCGATGCAAATCCCTCTTCTGTGGGCACAGGCTTCCCGCTCGCTTGCGCGGGAGTATTCGCGGCTACCGGCGCCGCATCCGGCGCAACAAAGATCGGACGCGCATCCTGCAGAAACGCAAATGCAGGCGCTGCGCCGGGCGAAATGCCGCCGCCGGGAACCGCTGGAGCTACGGATGCAGACGACCGTGCATCCGGCGCAATGCTTCTCTCCGGCGTGGCGATATAGTTCCCCGTCAGAGCTTCGCTTAAAGGCGTGAGAACACCTGGTACAGTGGGCGCGGTCGGGCTGGGCACAGCCGCATAGGGATTTCCGGTGAAGGCTGAGTTAGGCGGCAACACTATACGAGCCGCAGTCGCGGCAAGATGCTGTTGCTCCTCCGGCAGCTCGTTGAAGATATCGTTGGCCATGCGAGCCAACTGCGCTGGAGAAAGAATGCCGGGAGCAACAGCGTCGCTCCCATGCAATCCTACAGCCCAGTTAGTAACATCCGGAGCGATCGCCGAGACCGGAAATTGCTCACTTGTACTCATGATATTGACCCACGTTCACGTCTTCGAGCAGGGCAATGGCATCATCCGTCAGCACGGCCGCCGAGCAGTAGAGCGAGATTAGATACGAAGCCAGCGAGCGCTGGTCGATGCCCATGAAGCGCACCGACAGACCAGGACTCTGTTCTCCCGGCAATCCGGGCTGGAAGAGGCCCACCACGCCCTGCTTCTTCTCGCCCACCCGCAGCAGCAGTATCTTGGTCGTATGATCCTTGCCGCGGATGGCAATCTTGTCAGAGGGAATCAGCGGAACTCCGCGCCAGGTCAGGAACGGCGTGCCAAACAAAGTGACTGTCGGCGGAGGAACGCCGCGCCGGGTGCACTCCCGCCCAAAGGCGGCAATGGCGCGCGGATGCGCCAGAAAGAACGATGGCTCTTTCCAGACCTTGGTCAGCAACTCGTCCAGATCGTCCGGAGTCGGCGCTCCCTTGCGCGTCTTGATCTTCTGCGCGTCGGCAACGTTATTCAGCAGGCCGTAATCGGCATTGTTGAACAGTTCGCTTTCCTGCTTTTCCTTGACGCTCTCAATGAGAATGCGCAGTTGCTCCCGCACCTGATCGTAAGGATTGCTGAGCAGATCAGAGACGCGGGTATGAACATTCAACACGGTATTGATGCTGCTCAAACGATACTCGCGAGGAGCATCCTGATAGTCGGCGAAAGTGGACGGCAGCGGCGACTCATCTTCATGCGAGCATAGAGACTCGATCACCTTGCTCTCGTTCACTTTGTTGACGCGGAAGGTGCCCGCCTCCAGCGGCTTCCAGTCCAGGAAGCGGATCAGCCAGCGCGGCGTGATGGCTCCGAACTGCGGAGCGGTCTTGGTTACATTTGCAAGTTGAAATGCAGCTTCTTCGCGCAATGAAACACGATTGACTTCTTCTGCCACAGTGGATCTCCTTCTCGTTCCAGAACATCAAAATTGTAGCCCAAGCGAACGGGCTTCACAACAAATTAAAATCCTCAATTTCATAGAGAGAAAAGGGCCGAAGATACTTTTTCCGTCTTCGGCCACATTTCGCGAAATTTGGAGCGCCGAGCGGGAATTGAACCCGCGAATACAGGTTTTGCAGACCTGCGCGTTGACCGCTTCGCCATCGGCGCTTGAGAGAAACCGAACGCTAGTACTTTTGAACGCTGCTGTCCACGCGATCCGACCATGCGTGAATTCCTCCCGTCAGATTCCAGACGTGAGTAAAGCCAGCGTTATGAAGGACTTGAGCGGCCTTTGCGCTCCGTGATCCCATCTTGCAAACGGTGACAATCTTCAGGTTCGCGTCGAGTTCATTCACCCGCTTCGACAGCTCGGGAAGCGGGATCAACCACCCGCCGATATTGGAGATTTCGTACTCGGACTCATCGCGCACATCGAGCAGAAATAGATTTTCGCCGGCATCCAAACGCTGCTTCAACTCTTCGACACGAATTTCAGGAACGCTCATCGTCTTCCCCTTAACCTGGAACCAGTTCGGCGACTGCTCCTGTTTCCGCACCCGCCTCAATTTCAATCCAAAATAGAAAACCCACCTGCCAGTTCGATCTCTGGCGGTGGGTTCATAAGAGGCGGCAGCTTGTAAGTTACTCTAGCCCAGCCACTTCCTCACGCCAGAATGCATTTGCGCACAGCACATCGCTGTACAACAACACATTGCGGCGCTCATGGGGCTAAAAATGCTCACGAGGTGAATGTACCACAAACCCTTCCGTGCGGCAAGAAAAAAGTCCATTCGGTGTTCAAATAATAGAAGAATCTCATTTTAGAGACAGGTTGAGGCGATGAAAGTCCCGGAGATGTACTGGGTACGCTCCCCGCTCTGTGCGGTGGGAACTTCGCGGTTCAACACAGCAACCTGGAGAATGGAGGGCTTTCAGCAGGGCCATCGGAAGCGGCAGCAGCGCGGCTTTTGACCAGACTTGGCTCGTGGCAGAGAGAAGCCTTTAAGGTGGGATTAGATGCGGTGGTTATCTCTCGTACGGAGACGATTGTTCAGCTGGAGATTCGACCTCAAGTCAGTTCAATCTTGGCTGGGGAGACTCGTCACACCCAATACATACATTGCCCGAAAGTTAAAGAGTCAAATTACAAGTAATCGTCCGTCCCTCGCCAACCTCAGTCTTGCTGCTTTCCACTGTCAGGTATTTTTTCGTGAAGTTGAGTTGTCCCCAAGTCGAAATCTTTATCTGGGCGTCGCGCATGCCGGCGTTAAACGCACGTGTTAACGCAGGATAGAGACCCCGTAGTGCGCCAGAGGAAGCATCAGGCATGGAGCAGGCCTGTGTTTCTGCTCGTTTTATTGAGGATTCCTGAGGGATTCGAACGTGACCAAGCCGCGCTGAATTGCCGACGTCGCCGCCTGCGTCCGGTCCGTCACGCCCAGCTTGCCCAGCAGCCTGTTGATGTGCGTCTTGACCGTGGTCTCTGAGATTACAAGCTCGGCCGCAATCTCCCTATTGTTCTTGCCGTGCACGATCTGCTCCAGTACCTCTGACTCGCGCGCTGTCAGCTCTTCGGTACCCACACGCTCGGCAAGTTTTTGGGCGATGGCCGGCGGGATGTACGAACTGCCCGCGTGAACTGAGCGGATCGTTGCAATCAACTCTTCGGAGGTCATACCCTTGAGCAGATAGGCGCGCGCGCCGGCTTGCAGGGCGCGATAGATGTCCTCGTCTCCGTCGTAGGTGGTGAGTACGATGAAACGCGCGTTTGGTGTCTCCATGCGGATGCGCTCGATGACCTCAACGCCGCTCAGTCGAGGCATTCGCAGGTCGATCAGCGTAATGTCCGGCTGGTGCTTGCGGAATTGAGTGATGGCCTCCACGCCGTCCGCGGCCTCGCCTGCGACCTCAAGGTCATCAACAACATTGAGCAGGGACACCAGCCCCTGTCGCACCATGTGGTGGTCTTCCACAACCAGCACGCGAATCGATTCCTTGCACAGCGGCACTTCGGAAGAATTCATCATGAACGGCCCATCGACATTCGAATGAGTATAAGTTGCAATACAGTATCGTGGAAGCGGAAAGAGTCTGCAACGGCCAAAGGGTTGAGGCGCGCCTCCATCTAAAGTTGGCAATAAAACTCAACACACGGAATGAGCTGAGCCGTACATCCACGGATGTAGTCGCTTCTCCATCTACGGATTGTTGCGCCCACTGGCCGCACAGTTGATGCTCGTTCACAGTCCAATGAACATACGAACTGAGGCCATTCCATGAAACGCATTGTTCTTATTCTTTGTCTTGCGTTGACTATAGCGGTTCTGCCAAATGCCGCGGGTCAAAGCGCAACCGCCTCTTTGAGAGGCGTCGTCACGGATACAACCAAGGCTGTTGTGCCGGGCGCTGAAGTCGTGATCACGTCTATCGGCACAGCCCAGCAGCACGTAGAGCGAACCGACAGCCGTGGTGAGTTCTCGTTTCAGGAGTTGTTCATCGGCGACTACCGGGTCGAAGTACGGTCTCCGGGCTTCGCAGTCTGGGTCAACTCGCGGATACACCTCGATGTTGGAAACCAGTCAGAGATTGCTGTACAGCTTGTTCTCGCGACTGCCAATCAGACCGTCGAGGTAAGCGCTGAGGCCGCTGGACTGCAAACCAATGAGATCGCGCAAGGCGCGGTGGTGAGCGAAACCGAGATTGCGAATCTGCCACTCAATGGGCGCAACTTCTCTCAGCTTGGCATTCTTCAGCCTGGAGTACGTCCAACCTCCGCGGGTTTGACGGTGCAGAACAACTTCCGGCGAATTGGACAAAATTATGAAGTCAACGGCATGCGTCCGGAGTCCAATACCTTCCTCGTGGATGGCATGCGTAACATCAACCGCATGGACGGAGGGTACGCATACCGGCCGCCAGCCGACTCGATGGCTGAATTCCGCATTCTCACCACGACCGCGCCGGCTGAGTTCGGTGGGACCAGCGGTGGCATTACCACCATTGTCACCCGTTCCGGCACGAATCAGGTGCACGGAACGCTGTATGAGTTCCTGCGCAACGACGCGCTTAACGCCAACAACTACTTTGCGCCGCGGAAGGAAGAGCTCAAGCAGAACCAGTACGGCGGCACCATCGGCGGCCCCATGGTGCATAACCACGCCTACTTCTTCGCGTACTACGAAGGTCTTCGCGAAAATCAGGACATCACGCATGGCGTGGTGGTGCCAACGGTGGCGGAGCGCAGTGGCGACTTCTCAGCCGATGCGCCCATTCTTTTGAATTCCACACGAACGCCCCTGGGCAACAATCTTTCCGGTCAGGTCAACGCGATCACCGCGAAATACTTCCAGTACTTTCCCATTCCCAACACGCTGGAAAATCCGCACCTGGCCCAAACCACAAACCTGAGCCAGTTAGACAGTGACCAGGGCGGCGCCAAAGCCGACTGGTTGCTGCGGAACGTGGATGTTTTGAGCGCGCGCTACAGCTACTCGACGATGGGACTTCGCAGCCCGTATTCGGAACTCGGCGCCGATGTTCCAGGGTTTCCCGTTGGCTACTACGCCAACACGCACCTTAGCGGATTGACTGAAACTCACACCTTTTCTCCGCATACGGTGCTGACTGCAAATGTCAGCTTCTTCCGGAACCACATCATTCTGGATCAGCGCAAATCCGGCTTCAGCCCTCAGGCATTCGGCTTTGGATATTCCTCCACATGGGCCTCGGCCACGGGCGCGCCGCTAATCATGACCCAAGGCTACTCCAATGTGGGCGACCCAGTTATCAACCCGCGCGATAGCACACAGAACGACTACGCTTACAGCGCCAACCTAGTACACACACAGGGCAAGCACGTCACCAGTTTCGGCTCTCAGTTCCGTCGGACGCAGCTCAACGGCTATCAGGCAAACTTTGCTTCGGGCACCTTTTCCTTTACGGTTCAGGGCTACACCAACAACTCGTTGGCTAACTTCCTGCTGGGTAAGCCGGATATATTCACCCAAGCCGGGGGCGACTTCACACGTGACCTGCGCGGCTGGGAGTTGGGCTCCTACGCACAGGATGAGTACCGCATCAGCAAGACGCTTACGCTGAACTACGGCGTACGTTACGAGATCACGACGCCGTTCCGAGACATCCACAATCGCATGATGGAGTTTGCGCCGGGCCACCAATCCACCGTTTATCCTAACGCTCCAAACGGCCTTCTGTTTCCCGGCGACTCCGGTGTACCCGACACGATTGCGCCTGTCTTCAAAGGTGATTGGGCGCCCCGTGTCGGCTTCGCATGGGATCCGTTTCGGAATAGCCGCACGGTGATCCGCTCAGCCTACGGCATCTTCTACGACGAACTGCTGAACGGCGTGGGAATGCCCTTCCGCGCCACCAGCAGCGCGCTCCCACAGACGGTCGTCCGGACTCTTACTGGATACACAAAGATCAACTACGCCAACCCGCTCGGTACCGTAAGCAGTCCATTTACGCCCGGCCAGTTTGCTCTGCCCGCTTCCACCTTTACCATCGATAGCAATCTGCGGCCTCCCTATGCGCAGGACTGGAACTTTACCATCGACCAAAGCCTTGGTAAGCAGAACCTGTCCGTCGGATACATTGGGTCCAAAGGAACTCGCTTGCCGCGCCTAGTCGAAGCTAATCCTGCGATCTATCAACCCGGTGCAACCTTCGCTAACTCCCCTCGGCGTCGGCTCTACTCCGGCTGTACGCTGACGACCGGCACCTGCACGCTGGGCACGGCCGGACTGGTGGAGGGAAATGCGAACTCAACCTTCCACTCGGCACAGGCTTCACTCACACGGCGCGGCACGCCGGATTTGAATTACACACTGGCCTACACCTTTTCCAAGAATCTGGATTACTCATCAAGCCTTCATATGTCCGGTCCCGCCCCCTGGATGGTCCTTGGAGAGCTTGACATTGCCCAGAATAACCAGGATCTGAAGGCTGAACACGGACGCTCGCTTTTCGATTCGCGCCATCGTTTTGCCGGGAGCGTGACCTACGCGATTCCATTTGCGCGCAGCTTCACCGGTCCGTCTCGAATTCTGCTGGATGGCTGGCAATTCAGTGCCTTGTTAGCCGTCAATTCCAGCACACCCTTCACTGTTTATGACTCGGCCAATGTTTCGTTGCAGGCTCCGCATCCCGGAGTTTCCGGCATGTTCGGCGATCGGCCCAATGTTGTTGGAAACCCCAATAAGGGAGCGCCGCACAAGGTGTCGCAATGGGTGTCGCCTTCGGCATTTCAACGGCTCGATCCGGTTGCAGACGCCGGGCAGTTCGGCAACGAGGGGCGAAACAGCGTCGATGGCCCTGCCTATGGAAGTCTGGACGCTTCACTCGACAAGAGCTTTGCGATAGGAGAACAGACGAGAGTGCAGTTTCGGGCGGAAGCCTTCAACGTGACAAACCGTGTCAACCTGATCCCACCCGTATTCGACATGAACTCGCCTGCCTTCGGGCAGATCACGGAGGCGCAGGCCCCGCGTGTCCTGCAATTCGCCTTGAAGTTTGTGCGGTGAACCCGCCTCCGAAGAAAGGAACGACTATGAAAAGCAATACTCGCAGCTATTCGAACGGCAGTACCGACGCCACCATCGCGCCAATGCAGGTGGCCACCAGTACCTATCACGCCACCAATCACAACCTGGTTTTTACGGCGCGCAATCTGTTCTAGTACCGCAAATGCCCGGTTTACAGTTTATCGGAAACATTGTGTGTAGTTGCTGCTCATGGGGAATGTTGGATGAGAGTCATTGCAAGAGTGATGACGATTGCCGCTCCGTTTGCGCTGGTGCTGATTTGCGGTTTTGCACCCGAACCGGCACAAAGCCCAGCGGCGGATATTATCGTTACTGCCGCGCTAGTCTATGATCCGTTGGCGGCCTTGCGCGGAGAAGAACGCTTTCCCAAGGGCGCGCAATTGCTCGTGATTCACGCGGGCAAAGCGGGTTCCAACCCGGAGCCGCTGGTGACAGGCTTTGCGGCTACCGCGGACGCCAATGTTTCCTTCGACGCCAAGACCGTACTATTCGCTGGTAAAAAAACCGCGGGCGACCCATGGCAGATATGGGAACTGACGATTGCAGACCATTCGCTGCGGAAGATTGTCGCGGATGCAAACGGCGCCATTCGCCCGCTCTACCTGCCTGGCGGCCGCCTGGTCTATGCGCACCGCACTTACAAGGGCTATCGACTTGAAGCAGCGCAATTGGATGGCTCCGCAGTTCAGCCACTCAGTTTCTTGCAAGCCAGCACACTACCTGCGTCAGTGCTGAAGGATGGGCGCATTCTCTTTGAAGCCGGCTTCCCTTTTGGTTCCGGATCGACGCCGGAACTGTTCCTGGTTTACTCGGATGGAAGCGGAGTCGAATCCTACCGCTGCGATCACGGCACGGCGCGCTGGGAAGGAACACAGTTGGCCTCTGGCGATGTGGTGTTCACGCACGGCGCAACATTGGCGAAGTTCACGTCGTCTTTGGCAGCGGAGGAGCGCATCGTAGCGCCGCGCGCCGAATATGCCGGCGCGATTGCCGAGACAGCCACTGGCGCATGGCTTGTGAGCGTGCGATCCGGCGCTGGAACGCACTACACATTGAAGCTGTGGAAACCGGGCGCGGCGGCACTGCAAACATTACTGGCTAAAAGCGGCGAGGATATTGTCGAGCCAGTTCTTGTGGCAGCGCATACAACGCCCAAGCGTCACCCCTCCGGGCTGCACGACTGGAGCTACGCCAATCTGCTTGCCCTCGATTCGCGCCTCTCGCGCGATGGCGATCTTCGCGTTGCACCTGCATCGGTGCGGCTGGAGACACAGGACGCTCAAGGCCGCACTGTCATCACTGGCACAGCTCCGGTTGAGGCGGATGGTTCCTTCTTTGCAAAAGTGCCCGCCGAACAGCCGATTCGCTTTGTGCTGCTTGATAAAAAGGGCGCAGTGCTGCGGCAGGAGCACGGATGGTTCTGGATTCGCCGCGGAGAACAGCGCTACTGCGTGGGCTGCCACACGGGGCCGGAACGCTCGCCGGTGAATCGCTTGCCGGCCGCGCTGCTGCGCACCACAACGCCCGCCGATCTTACAGGCGTGAAGGAGCCACGCGAGTCGCAACACGGAACGCCAGGAGGCAACTGAGATGAATTTCCGCTTTCTTCTTCTATTTTCCGCCGTCTCCGTTTCTGCTGCGCATCTCACTCTTGCTGCACAGCAGTCACCCGCACAGAATCCTCATGGCGCGCAAGCGCCGTCTGCGCCACCGCAGGCCGCGCCGGTGATTCGTTTTGAAGATGCGAGCGATAAGGCGGGCATTAACTTTACGCACAGTTACGGGTCGCGCCAGATGGCATCGCTGCTCGAAGATACTGGCGCAGGCTGCGTGTGGTTCGACTACAACAACTCCGGTCTTGAGTCTCTCTATGTGTTGAACGGACGGCCGCTGGACGATTCGATGCATCCGTTTCCGCTGAAGGTCAAGCCGAATCCTCTGCCGCACAATCATCTTTATCGCAACAACGGCGACGGCACATTTACCGACGTGACAGAGAGTTCCGGGCTCAATCCCGAGATCTATGGAATGGCCGTGACGGCTGCCGACTATGACAACGACGGCTTTGTCGATCTGCTGGTGACCGGATACGGCAAAACGATTCTCTACCACAATGACGGCAACGGGCACTTTACCGATGTGACCAAGAAGGCCGGCATCAATGTGGACGGTTGGGCCATCAGTTCGACGTGGCTGGATTACGACAAGGATGGCTGCGTCGATCTGTTTGTGGGCCGCTATGTGAAATTCGATCCAAAGTACCGCGCCTTCTATGCGCCGGACGGCTATCCGGGGCCGCTGGACTACGCTGGCGAGACAAACAAACTTTTTCACAACAACTGCGATGGAACCTTCACCGATGTCACCGACAAGTCGGGCATCGGAGCCGATGTGGGCCGCACGATGGGCGTGACCGCGGCGGACTTCGACAACGACGGCTGGGACGACATTTACGTTTCCAACGACCGCACGGAGAACTTCCTCTTCCGCAACAAGCATGATGGAACCTTTGAAGAGATTGGCAGCGATACGGGCACGGCTTATGGACAAAATGGCGAGTCTACTTCGTCTATGGGACCGGTTTTTGCCGACCTTGAGGGGCGGGGATGGCTGGACCTGTGGGTCACAGATGGGCGCTACAACCGTTTGCTGCGCAACACGGGCAAGATGAGCTTTGAAGACTTGGGAGCAACGAATGGCGTCTCGCAGGCGAATGCGCAATATGCGAGTTGGGGCACGGGTATTTACGACTTCGACAACGATGGGCTGCTCGACATTCTCATCTTCCATGGCGCGCTCATTCAGCAGATTCCGCAAGAGCATACGCTTTTTCGCGGAATAGGCGACGGTAAGTTCGTGGACGTTTCGCGCGAGGCAGGCCCTGTGCTGAGCGTGCGCACGACGGCGCGAGGCGCATGTTTCGCCGACTACGAAAACAATGGGAAAGTGGATGCTTTCGTGGTGAATCTGGGATCGAAGGGGACGCTGCTCCACAACGTTTCGGCGAATACAGGCCACTGGATTGCGATCAAGCTGAAGGGAACAAAGAGCAACCGCGACGGCATTGGAGCAAAGGTGGAAGTCTTTGCGACAGGCAAGCGCCAAACGGCAGAACGCGTGGCTGGCTCGGGATATCTGTCGCAGAACGACGAGCGCCTGCACTTCGGTTTGGGCGCTGCGACGACTGTGGACAAACTCATCCTTCACTGGCCGAGCGGACGCGAGCAGACGCTCGAAAACCTGACCGTGGACCGTGTGCTTACTGTGGAGGAACCTAAATGAACCGGCGAGCGCAACATGGGTTTCACTTTGGAGTTTGCGCGGGATTTGCCGCCGCGAGCGTGGCGTTGCTTTCGGTCGAACTGTGGACCGGCGGGAATGTTCGCGCAGCCGCGCAGCCAGAGACGAGCGCGACAGAGGATTATTCTTCGCCGCTTGAGGTTTTGCTTTCGCCGGATGGCGCGCGGCTCTATGTGCTCTGCCAGCAAAGCAACGAGGTACGCGTGTTGAATGCGGCCAGCTTCGCGGTGATCAAAAACATTGCGATGGGCCGTGTGCCGCGTGGATTTTCGCTTTCTTTCAAGGGCGACAAGTTGTTTGTGACGAACTCCTGGGACGATACGCTCTCGGTGATCGATACAAAAACACTTGCCGTGGTGGCCACATGGAGCGTGGGCGCAGAGCCGTCGAGCGTGGTTGAGGACCGTGCAGGCAAACGGCTGTTTGTGGCCAATCGGATCAGTGGCGACATCGCCGTCCTAGATGCTCAGACCGGCGTGGAAGAGAAGCGCCTGCTGGCTGGGCGCGGCGCGAGCTATCTGGCACTCTCACCCGACGGTAGCCGCATTTATGTGACTCATGTTTACCCGAAGATCGTCCCGCGTCAGACCGGGTTGGAAAATCGGATGGAGCCGGAGTCGGAGATCACGGTGATCGATGCGGAGCGCGCAGTTGTGATAGATCGCGTGCCGCTGCACGCGATTGCCGGCGTCTTTCATTTGGCGCTCTCCGCCGATGGACGGCTGGGCGTTGCCGCCGAATACCATCCAAAAAATTTGATTCCGCTGGCGCACGTGGAACACGGCGGCACTTTCACCTATTCGCTCGAAGTGTTTGGCGCGGATGTGGGAAAGGCTGCTCCGATTGAAGTGCCGCTGGATGAGTTGGAGCGCTATGCCTCGCAGCCTTTCGGCGTGGCCATTGCGCCGGACAAGTCGCGCGTTTACGTTACCTGCGGGGGTTCGGAGATTGTGACCGTGGTCGATGTGCCGCGCCTGCTTCGCTTCATTCACGCGCACACCGGTCTCTTCGCGCAAGATCTCTCTGCCAGCGCCAATTATGTTGTGACACGCATTCCCGTGGGACTGAATCCGCGCGGGCTGGCGCTTTCGCGTGACGGACGCAGGCTGTTTGTAGCAAACCGCCTGGATGACACCGTGAGCATGATCGACACGCGCACTAATCGCGTTGCCTCCACTATCACGCTGGCTGGACCGAAGACGATCTCTCAACTGCGTCACGGCGAGCAGACATTTTATACTTCGCGCTATTCGTTTCAAGGCCAGATGGGCTGCGCCAGTTGCCACATCGATTCCACCTTCGACGGCATTCAATGGAACCTGGAACCGGATGGCTTTGGCCGCAACACGGTGGACAACAAGATCCTTGAGGACATCAAGGACACGGAGCCGTATAAATGGACCGGAACCAACCCGAACATTCCAACCGAGTGTGGACCGAGGACTGAAAAGTTCTTCTGGCGTTCAGAGAACTACGACAATCTCACACTTGCCGATTTAGCTGCCTACGTTCGCAGTCTGGCTCCGCGCCCCAATCGCTGGCGACAGGCAAACGGCGAGCTTACGCCAGCGCAGGAGCGCGGCAAAGCGATCTTCGAGCGCGCCGTGGACAAGTTCAAGAAGCCGATTCCCGAATACAATCGCTGCTCCTATTGCCACAGTGGCCCCAAAGGCACGAGTCAAATAATCTTTAACGTGGGGACGCGCAAACCCAACGACAATACAGGACTGCTGAAGGCTCCCATGCTAACCAATATCGCGCTCACCGCCCCTTACCTGCACGATGGGTCGGCGCGTTCGCTGGAAGAGATATGGACGATCTACAACCCGGACGACAAGCACGGTCGGACCAACGATTTGACCAAGGATGAACTTAACGATCTGATCGAGTACCTCAAGTCTCGATAAGGGAGATGTGATGAAAAAGCTCTGTATGATTGCAATGTTGCTAATTGCTGCCATAAATGCATATTCCGCGTCACCAGCGTCCGTGTCTAAGCCGGCAAATGGAGCGCATAAATCTCATGCCGCGCAAGCGGCGTCTGCCGCACCGCAAGTGCTGCCGCGCTTCCGTTTTGAAAACTTTACCACCGCCAACGGCCTTCCCAACAATCACGTCTTCGCGGTACTTGTCGATGGAGATCGCATCTGGGCGGGAACGGAGAATGGATTGGCGGTCTACGAGAACCATGTCTGGAAGGTCTACACGACCGCGGATGGGTTGGCTCATCGCGCCGTCATCTCGCTGGCTCTGGACAAGAACACCGGCGATGTTTGGGCTGGAACCATGGGCGGGCTAAGCCGGATTTCAGGCGGACACATCGACAGCTTCACGCAGTTGAACTCAGGGCTGAGCAACAACGTCGTCTACAACATTTCAATCGAAGGCGAGAATGTATGGATTGCCACAGCCGCCGGCGGATGCCGGCTCAACCTGCACACCAATCAGTGGTCGCTCTACAACGAGCGCAACACGCCCATGTTCGAGATATGGAATTATGCAGTTTCCGCGACGCCTACCAAGGTCTTTTACGGCGTTTGGGGCAGTGGCATTCTTGAATACGATCAGAAGACCGCGAAGTGGACCAGGTATGACGATCCGGACGGCGAAACCGAAACGGTGGTGATGAAGGATCAGGGGCTGATCCACGAGATCGTCACCTCGGTCAGTTATATGGAGAAGGAGAATGTTTTGTGGGCAGCTACGTATTTTGGCGATAGCCATTATGATGGCCGTTACTGGCACAACTTTCTCACCAAAGATAGCGGTCTTCCATCGAATTTTACCAATTATGTGAAAGGCGTGGACGGCAAGCGCGCTTGGTTCGGAACCGACAAAGGACTTGCTTATTATGACGGCGAAAATTGGTTCGTCTATCGCCCTTCACTCACCGATGGCAAGCCGGAGATGACGGTGCGCAATGCAAAGGGCATCGTAACGCCCGTCGCAGTGACCACCGCTCCGGCGCACAACTATATCCTTGGCATCGATTTTCAGGGCAACGACATTTGGGTTGCAACCGCTGACGGACTGAGCCACGGAATTCGTCAGCCGTGAGAAACCGGATCGCCATGACGGCACAAACTCAGATGCGAAATGTCACTGTGATCTTCTGTACGGATAAACAAGCTGGAACCAGCAAGGAGTTGTTGTGATGCGCAAGAGATGGTTATTGGTTATCTTCGGCATCTTGGTTACTGGTGTAGCGGTCCGCTGCCTGGGCCAGGATGCAGCTAAGAATATGGACACGAGCACGGGTAAGAAAGTATGCGAGTGTGGCGCGCATCCGCCGGGACCGCCAAGAGACCGCACCGTAACCCCGTATGCTGGTACGCCGGACGACTTGAAGCCATTCGGCAAGTTTACGCCGAGTTATGATGTCAACTATATTCGTCCAAACATCTACATGGGCGCGGCGCGGAAGATTCCCGATCCCGCGGATATTACGGAGGTGCGCATCGGATTTATCGGTCCGATCGAGCATCACCCCGACCAGGTTTTTGGGCTGCGGATGCTGCATGGCGCGCAGATGGCGATCGATGAGGCCAATGCCCGCGGCGGTTACGGGGGCAAGCCCTTCAAGCTGATGGCGCATAACGACTACGATAACTGGCAGGCCAAGACCGTTTATGGTCCGGACCGGCCCACAGACTCAGATATATGGGGATCGTCTTCGAATCAAGCTGTCAATATGGTTTACGACGACGAGGATTGGGCGATCTTTGGCTCGATCAGCTCCGAGACCACGCACATCGTACTGCGCGTGGCGTTGCGTGCCGAGATTCCCGTGGTGAACTCGGAAAATACCGATCCCACCGTTCCAGAGACTACGATTCCGTGGTACTTCGGCGCTTTGCAGGATGACCGGCAGCAGTCTTACACGTTGGCTCGCCACATTTTTACCGAGCTGGGGCTGAAACGCGTAGCGCTGTTCAGGGTAAACAACCGCTATGGCCGCTTCGGAGTAGGCAAGTTCCGCGATGCGGCGCGCCGTCTGGGCCATCCGCTGGTGATTGAGCAGAAGTATCTGCCGGGCGACACGGACTATTCGCAGCAGTTGAAGGTGATTCGCGATGCGCGGGCCGATGCGGTTGCTATCTGGGCCGATGAGGAACAGACGGCGCTGTTCCTCAAACAGTTACGGGCAGCGGGAATGAAACAGCGCGTCTTTGGCGCATATCGCACACTGGGTCCGGCGTTGCTGGCTGAGGCGGGAGATGCGGCCGAGGGCTTCGAAGCGGTCTACCCCTACGATCCAACGCGCAACGACCCACGCTGGATCGACTTCAACAAGCGATACGAAGACCAATTCCATGAGAAGCCGGATCATTACGGCGCGTTGGCCTTCGACGCAATGAATGCTTTGCTCGATTCAATCTGCATGGCTGGACTCAATCGCGCGCGGATTCACGATGCTCTTGCCAACATTGAAGAGTACGACGGCGTAACTGGGCACATGACCTTCGACCCCAACGGGAAGAACGTGGCGCCGTTGTATTTGGGCACGGTACATGATGGCACAATCACATACAGGGTTGCCACGATGGAAGCACGCTCGGTGCGGCCAGTGTCTTCTACCGCGCCGCAAATAATGCCCACTGGCGAGCCGCGCAAACAGTGACTCTTACTCTCCGCAACAGATGTCAGCCGAAGCTGCACGACAAATATGGCTCATTCGAGCGAATCTACGTTGTCCAGTCGGCTCTGCGGGGGAGAATCGTCAAAAAGAAGAAAGACGGGGTTTCCTCAATGGATGATGCTCTTCCCGATGCCCGGATTGCATTCCGCGCCTACTTGATCCGTCTTCATGGACCGGAGAGCGGCCCAACAATAAGAGTGCTTTTAGTCGAGGCCTCAAAAGCGCGATCAATTTATGAGGGATTCGGATCGTGGCCGCAATGCGAGCGTTGGATCGGACAGCTTACAGGTTGGATTACTCCGCGAGATGTGTTGGCAGATCTTCACAAACGTCTCGAACAAAAGCAATTGGCGACCATTAATGTGGTGCGAACTTCAGTGCAAGACATCGAATCTGCCGGACTAAGTCGTGTTGATAGCTAAACGAGAGAGGTTCATAACTATTGTTTTGTCGCTGTTGTGGAAGGGGCGCCGAGGTGAAAGCTATGGCGGTCGAGTTTACTGACCGCGGTTGCGAACTCACGAATTTCGATGTATTGATTCTTGTCCACGTCAATAAAATGCTGGCGGGTGTTGGTCGCAGGCCACCACACGTCGATCGCGGCAATGCGCGCATTGTGCCCTAGCCCGATATGCTGTTCCATCGGATTAGAGCCGAAGGAACTGGTTTCTCCGACCGTACGATAGATTGATCGTGGTGCCTGACCATCATCTGTCACTGTGACCTTGACCTGCGCGCCGACTCCGGAGCGGTTGCTTTTTACGCCAACCAGATGCACATTGATCCAGTCGTTGTTGTTGCCGGGGTTTTTAAACACACGCAAAGTGTGCGCATCGCCTGGCACAGCTCCGCCGGTCTCCGCCACGATGGCCACATTTCCGCTTCTGTCGAGATCGGCAAATGTGATAGCGTGCCCTTTGTGCACGTCTCCTGTTCCCGAAGAAGCTGTGATGTCCACAAACTTTTTTCCGTCTTTGTTGAGTAGCAGCGTGTGCGGTATCAACGCAGTATAGTTCGGGTTCCCGTTTCCAAGGTAGATGGAGAGGAAGCCGTCGTTTCGGATGTCGCCAAAGCCGGAACCCATCGGCATGAATACCTTGTCGAGGCCCACTTTTTCGGTAACATCTTCAAAGGTTCCATCGTGCTTGTTGCGGTAGAGCTTGAGCGTTTCGGCGTTGTGCGGCAGACCTAAATAAGTCTTTATTGACTCCGCGATAGAGATCGGATAGCTTGCTACAAACAGGTCCGGCCATCCGTCGTTGTCGTAGTCGAAGAAGAACGTCGAGAAGCTGACTATTGGAGCCTGGACGCCCGCCTGCCGGGCCACATCTGTAAATGTCAGATTGCCGTTGTTGTGGTATAGATTATTCGCACCGTACAGGTTTGACACATAGAAATCTACGTAGCCGTCCTGATCGTAGTCCGCGGCCGTTACTCCCTTGGAAAACGCTGTCTGATCGATTCCCGACGAATGCGAGATGTCTTCAAATGTGCCGTCGCCTTTGTTGTGAAACAGTTGGCTGGGGGAGTTTTCGTTGGCAATGAAGAGGTCAAGATAGCCATCATTGTCAATGTCAGCCCATACCGCGGAATTTGTTTGAGCTACGTTATCTCCCAGTCCGCTTTCCTCCGTCACGTCCGTGAATGTTCCATCGCAGTTATTGCGCAAAAGAGACCTTCTTTGAGGGTATTCCCATCCCCCGCGCGGAATGAAAAGGTCCATGCATCCGTCATTGTTGTAGTCCACCTGCATGATGTTGAGGGCGCCAAGCTGGTCAGCGAGGCCCGCTTGGACCGTTCGATCCGTAAAAGTGCCATCCCCGTTGTTGTGGAAATACTTGATCGGATCGCAGACTTCCATGCTGGAAACAACGATGTCAAGCAATCCGTTGTTCTCGAAGTCGTCGATGGTAAGCCCGCCGGCTTCGCGCATGACATTCAAGCCTGCTGCAGGCGCAACATCGACAAAGCGTCCGATGTCCTCCTTCGACTGGAAATCGCTCAGCGGGATGAGATATTCCTTGGGCACACCAGTCGGATACTCGCCCAGAGTCGAATACGCATAATTGAGCAGCCATTTTACTTCGATGTCGTTTGGGTATTGCATGAGAAAATGAGTAAAGTATTGAATGGCAAGCCTGGATTCGTCCTTTTTCTCATAACTTTCCTTGGGATTTACGGGAGGAAATAAATCCATATCGCCGGAGTTGCGATAGACGCCGTTCTCCATCTCAGCCCAATGCAGATACGCCGCCCCGATTGTCTCTTCAAGTTTGGGTAACAAGGGAAACGTTGCTGCCTGTACTGGGCCGCCCATGCCGCCACTGCCGCCGCCACCTGCACGATTGGACAACTGGGCCGATGTTGCTGTCTGGGCCATCTGGTAGGCAATCTTGAACTCCTTAATAGATTCCTCCATCTTTCCCTTAGAAGCATATAGCTGGCCGGCAAACAAATAGAGTCCCAAAATATCTTCTGTACTGTAGGTTGCAGGAATATCCGACCTTGGCGTATTTGTAAAATCTACGATCTCCTTCATGGCAGCATCGTAAGACTGAGTTCGCAGGTTGCAGCTTTGACGGAGATCGCGAGCCCATCCATCGGGTTTTGGATAACGGCTAAAAAGACTATCAACTTCGCCAAGACCGCCAATTGATGCACCAAAACGAATGTCACCGTTTGCAACCAAGGCCTTTATGCGATCTGAGTTTAGATCTTGAGTCGCAGGCGCGACAGAGAAGATCTTCATGATTGCGAATCCAGACGGCACTGGAACAATGCCGCTAATTTGCCCATTAGAATGCCCGGCCAAGGCATCACGTAATTCGGAACGCAGTTGTGAAGGACTCAATTTGCCCATGTATCCGCCGTCGATTGCTGTTGGATCAATCGACTTCTCCTTGGCCAACACGCTGAAGTCCCATCCGGCATTGAGCTTACGCAACACGCCGGCAGCCTCTATTTCAGTAGATGTGACGATAATGCCCAATTCCAATGGCTGTGAAGCAGCATCTTGCTGGGCCAGGGCTAGGCTGGAAAAACATGGCAAAACCACGGCCGCTGAGAAAAACAGCTTTCCTATAAACAGATGACTGGCGATTGTTTGGCGTTGCATCGGCTCCCCAATGGATGACTTGGATCGTTTGTAGATTTGTGAACGAAAGAAGAATCATAGTGGGGGTGACGGCGCGCGTCTTGGACCAAAGGATGGAGTGCCCGATTCGTCCGTCGGGAGGAGAAGGGAAGCCATACTTAATTATGATGCGGATACTCCACCAGATGGATGAAGGCGCGCATCATCTCATTGATTGATAGAGTGTTCATCCATATTGCCGATGGAGAATGCGGCCAGAAAGAGCACAATCATCTGTTGGCGGGAATTGCCGCGGGAGATTTCCCTGTGAAGCTCAAGCAAATGATGTGCGCTGCTATATTCATCGGCTGCCGGCTGCTGTCCGCACAGGGAGGCCACGAAGCGCCGTTGCCGACTTCACTCGCAACTCTATTGGCTGAGGCGGGAGCAAAAAATAGTCAGGTTGCCTCCGCCGAGGATGCTTGGAGGGCCTCAGCACACGTTGAAAAGCTGGCCACTGCGCTTCCCGATCCTGTTATCACACTTCAGTCGTTCAGCATAGGCAGCCCTAAGCCGTTTGCCGGATTCAGCAACAGCGAGTTTGCGTACGTGAGTTTGGGAGCTTCACAAGAACTTCCCTACCCTGGAAAACTCAGGCTCCGGGGCGAGGTTGCTCATCGCGAGATGGAGACGCAGAAGGCGGGCGTTGCAGTGACACGCTCCTTGGTGGCAGAGCAGGTCAAGCTGCTGTACCTGCAAATCGCATATTCTACCTCTGCAATCGCATACCTGGATCGTATCGATTCACTGTTGCAGTCCGTTACAAAAGACGCGCTCTCCCAGTACGCTCTGGGCAAAGGAAGCCAGTCAGCGGTCATCAAGGCGCAGATGGAGCGTACGCAGATTCTTCGTCAGGACACCATGCACAACCAGGAACTGTGGCAGGCACAGGCCCGGCTCAAGCAACTGTTGCATCGCACACAGGATTCTCCCGACATCTATCCCGATCCGCTGGCAGCGACGACCTTCGCGGCTGACCCGCAGGAGTTGCGAAACCAGTTGCGCTCCGGCAATCCCACGCTGCTGATGGATGCTTCTGCAGTGGACAAGCAGAAGGCGCAGTTGGCGTCCGCAAAGCGCAGCGTGAAGCCTGACTTTAATGTTGGCTATGCCTTCCAAATCACTGGCGATGATCATCGAAACCGATATATGTTTTCGGCGGAGATTCGTCTTCCCAATCGGCGTCGTGTAGAAGCTGAAATTGCCCAGGCAATGGAACTGGAGACTCGCGCAAGACACGAGATGGACTCGGATGTTCAGCAAAAGCTGGCTGATTTGCAGGAGCAATACATTGCCGTGAAGAGCACAGCGGAACTCCTCAATGAATACAAGGAAGGACTAATACCGCAAGCGGAGGCCGTGTTTCATTCCGAGCAGTCCGCCTATCAATCCAACAAGCAGGAACTCGGCCCGGTGCTTTCCGCATTGTTGGACATACTCACACTGGAGAGCGATTACCAGCAGGCGCTTCTCGATCATGAGGCCGCGCTGGTACGCATAGAGACATTGACAGGGAGAACAATACGATGAGCGTGATAGCGCAACGGAACATCCTGACAGCTTCATTGGTCTGGGCTAGTGCGATGACCTGTATGCTATTTTTTCTTCTGAGTCATCCGGCGGTACATTGGTCACAGGTTGCCGATTCTCCCGCTCCCATCGCCATGGCGCCCGCTGCTACGGCGGCAATGGCCATGGATACACCATCGCAGCAGATGGATGCGCCGCTTGCGCCGATGCAACTGACCGCGGAACAGATGCAAAACATCGGCATGACAACAGGCACAGCGGAATACAAGGATCTCAGCGACGATCTGCGCGCCACTGGAAGCGTGGCAATCAATGATAGCCTCCTCTCTTATGTTCAGGTAAGATTTTCCGGCTCCATACGTAAAGTCTTCGCGAATGCAACCTATCAATATGTCCGAAAAGGCGAGCCGCTCTTTACCGTATATAGCCCGGAACTGGTGGCTACGCAGCAGGAATACCTGCTTGCGAACGAGAATCAGCGGGCCCTGAGTAGCAGTTCCATCCGCGATGTTGCCGCTGGCGCAAGGTCTCTTTCGACAGCGGCCGAACGCAGGCTTACGCAGTGGGAGATTCCTGAGAGTGAGATTGCAGAGCTGAAGCGCAGTGGGAAGGTGCTTACCGACCTGACGATTCAATCGCCGGTCTCCGGCTACATCACGGAGCGGAACGCGCTGCCGAATATGTACGCCGAACCTGGCACGCGTCTCTACACCATCGCCGACCTTTCGCGCGTGTGGGTCAACGCGCAGGTATTTCAATGCGATGTTGGCCGCCTCAAACCAGGCGATCAGGCCGAGATCACCGTCGATGCATATCCGCAGAAGATATTCAATGGGCGTGTCGAAGAAGTCCTTCCACAGGTCGATGCAACCACGCGCACGGTAACGGTGCGGCTCTCGATCGACAACACGGGGCTACTGTTGAAGCCGGGAATGTTTGTCAACGTGGACCTTAAATCCGCAATGGGCCGCCGCCTGGTCGTTCCCGCTTCATCTGTTCTACAAACCGGCTTGAAACAAATTGTATTTCTGAATAAAGGCGATGGGCGCATCGAGCCGAAGGATATTGTCCTGGGCCCCCAGATCGGCGACAACTTTGTGATCCTCAAGGGACTCGAAGCGCATCAGTCGATTGTGACATCCGCGAATTTCCTCATTGATTCCGAAAGCCAAATGCAAGCTGCCTCCGGTGCAGGAATGGCGTCAATGTCTAACTCTGGCGCAAGCGAGGGAACCGCATCGCGTCAGTCGATTCGGATAGAGTTCACCACCAATCCCAATCCGCCGCAGAAGGGGACGAATACACTCCGCGTTAAGCTTACTGACGGCAATGGAGCAATAGTCTCAGGCGCTGACGTTGCAGTCGCATTTTACATGGCGGCAATGCCGGAGATGGGAATGGCTGCAATGAGCACAAACACAAAGCTCGCCGAGAAAAGCGGCGGAGTCTATGAGAACACAAGTGAACTGCCCTGTGGAGGAACATGGCAGGTAACCGTCACGGTGAAGCAGCACGGTCAACTCGTTGCGACAAAGAAACTCAGCGTCAATGCCAAGGGCGGAATGTGAGATGATCGCTCGGATCATCGAAATCTGCGCTCGGAATAGATTCCTCGTATTTGCAATTGTCTCGATGCTGACACTGGCGGGCGCCTGGTCTCTAATGCATATTTCTTTAGACGCCCTGCCTGATATCTCGGATGTTCAAGTCATCGTCCATACGAGTTGGGAAGGCCAGCCGCCGGATATCATCGAAGATCAGGTCACTTATCCGATTGTCACTAGCCTCCTGGCTGCGCCTCACGTGAAGGCGGTGCGCGCGCAGACAATGCTTGGAGACTCCTATGTCTTTGTCATCTTCGAAGATGGAACCGATCCGTATTGGGCGCGTTCGCGCGTAGTCGAATATCTTCAGCAGATCAGCGGCCGCTTGCCACAGGATGTGCATCCAGCCATCGGCCCCGACGCGACCGGCGCGGGCTGGGTCTTTGAGTATGCCATCGTTGACAAGAGCGGAACCCACAGTCTTGCCGACCTGCGCAGCTTGCAGGATTGGCATCTGCGGTACGACCTTGAAACAGTTCCAGGTGTTTCGGAGGTAGCGAGCATCGGTGGGTTTGTGCGCCAATATCAGGTGCGACTCGATCCCAACAAGATGCTTGCCTATGGAATTCCGCTTTCAACGGTGATCGACCGAGTCAAGGCCAGCACCAATGAAGTAGGCGGGCGCGTGCTCGATCTGAGTGGAGCGCAGTATTTGATTCGAGGCCTCGGTTATTTGCGCTCGACCAATGACCTGGAAAACGTAGCGGTGGGCAGTAAGAACGGCGCTCCGGTGCTGCTGCGCGATCTGGGCAGTGTCGGACTTGGACCTGATATTCGAGAAGGTGTTGCAGAGTGGAATGGCGAGGGCGAAACAGTCGGCGGCATTGTGGTCATGCGTCAAGGCATGAATGCGCTGAAAGTGATCGACGGTGTAAAGCGCAAGTTTCACGGGATCGAGGCCTCTCTTCCATCCGGTGTTGAGATTGTCTCTGGGTACGATCGTTCAGGCCTCATCAAGGACTCGATCGCCACTCTTCAGCGCGACCTGCTTGAAGAAGCAGTCATTGTAAGCCTGGTGATCCTCATCTTTCTTTTTCATTACCGCTCCGCGCTGATTGTGATTATTGCTCTGCCTATAGCTGTGCTGGTCTCCTTCATCCCAATGTATTTTCTTGGAATCACTTCCAACATCATGTCGCTTGGCGGCCTAGCGCTCGCCATCGGCGTCCTTGTCGACGCGGCTATTGTCATGGTCGAAAACGGCTATAGGCATCTTTCGGAGCGGCAAGAGGCAGGTTCACTTCCCGTATCACATACGGAGCGCCGGCGGATCCTCATCGGCGCCGCAAAGCAGGTTGGACCCGCGCTTTTCTTCTCTCTGCTTATTATTGTGGTCTCATTTCTTCCCGTATTTTTGCTCGAAGCGCAGGAAGGGAGGATGTTTCGCCCCCTCGTATGGACAAAGACTCTTGCCGTTGGATCTTCATCCATTCTCGCCATCACACTGGTGCCTGTTCTGATGGTGCTGTTGATTCGCGGCAGGCTGCGGCCAGAGCGCGAGAATCCGGTTTCACAATTCACGCAGGCGCTCTATCTTCCAGTGCTTCGGTTTTGCCTCAGGCACAGGAAGCTGACAATCGTCCTCAATCTTCTGTTTCTGATAGCAATGGTACCCATCGCCTTCAAACTCGGAAGCCAGTTCATGCCACCGCTTTTTGAAGGGTCCGCACTCTATATGCCAACCTCCCTCCCCGGCATTTCCATCGAACAAGCGAAGACCCTCATGCAAAAGCAGGATGCTCTCCTGCGCGCATTTCCCGAGGTGGAGAGCGTCTTTGGCAGCGTGGGCAGATCAGACAGCGCGACGGATAACGCCCCTCTCGATATGTTCGACACAACCATCATGCTGAAGCCGCGAGAGCAATGGAGGCGCGGCATGACATACGAAAGACTGATTCAGGAGATGGACGCAAGCGTGCAGTTTCCGGGCATCTCCAACACCTGGACAAGTCCGGTGGAATGCCGCCTCGACATGGAACTTACCGGCATCAAAACGCCGTTGGGCATCAAGGTGCAGGGACCAAACATTGATGGGATTGAACGTCTCGCGGGACAAATTCAAAGCGTGCTCGCAACCATGCCGCAGCAGCGTTCCTCATTTGCGGAACGCATCTCCCAGGGCTTCTACGTGAACGTGGACGTGGATCGCGAGGAAGCGGCGCGTTATGGGTTGAGCGTGGCTGATGTACAAACCGCTGTCTCGTCAGGCATCGGCGGACGGAACGTCACCGAGAATATCGAAGGACGGGAACGCTACCCCATCAACGTGCGCTATGAGCAGGATTTCCGCGACAGCGTGGATCGGATGCGCAGTGTCTTGATCGGCACTCCATCCGGATCGCAGATTCCTCTCGGGCAGGTTGCGCGCGTCTCGCTCTCGAATGGACCTGCGATGATCAGAGACGAAGATGGCCAACTTACGGGTTATATTTACATCAATCTCAAGGATACAAACTACGGCGCTTTTGTTGATGCGGCAAATCGATTGCTGCGCGATCAAGTCGCATTGCCCGCGAACTATTCGTTCACCTGGTCGGGAGAATACCAATTTGAGCAGAGAGCGAAGCAGCGGTTGAAGCTGATTGTACCGGTGGTCTTTGCGCTGATCTTTCTCTTGCTGTATATGGTCTTCCAATCTGTTGTAGAGGTCGTGGTCCTTATCTTTCCTACGCTCTACGCAATGACTGGCGGGCTGCTGATGCAGTGGCTGCTCGGTTATAACTTCAGCGTTGCAGTGTGGGTGGGATACATCGCGCTCTTTGGGATCGCGGTTGAAACCGGCGTTGTGATGGTGGTGTACCTTCACGAGGCGGTGGAACGGCGCTTGAGCTCGGGAGAAATCCATTCAGGTAGCGATATTGAACTTGCCGTCATTGAAGGCGCTGTGCAACGTCTCCGCCCGAAGTTGATGACGGTCTGCGCAGTGCTTGCAAGCCTGGTTCCCATCCTCTGGGCGTCTGGTATCGGATCAGATGTCATGAAACCGATTGCCGCTCCGATTGTTGGCGGCATGATCACCTCTGCTATTCATGTCCTCATTCTGGTGCCCGTCTTCTTTGTCATGATTAAAAAGCATGAACTGCGAGTTGGCAAGCTGCACGCGATAAGAGAGGATAATTAATTTATAGTGTAGCTCCCGCTGCGACAGGCAGTAGCGCTGGTGCGGCTCTTACCCGCCCCTCAGCAACGAAAATCCTCTGTTCAAGTTATTATGTTTCTTCCGCCTCGCGGCGGGTACACCCCTGCTTAACAGTATCAATCCAAAGATGGAGGCCCGGCATCATCATTGAGATTGATGGTGGAATCATCCTTAATGCCCAAGACATAAGCCCCAAGATCGTCGAAGATCATGTGCAATCACTCATCGGCATTTCGCAGGCACTTGGAACTATGGCTTCAGGTTGCGCGAAATCACTACCACCCGTACTCCCGCGTTCATGACTGCCGGTGGTGCTGACGCATAGTGCGCGGGAGAGTACTGTACGCGACATTTGGAGGCTTCATGAAGATTCGTATTCCATTATCAATCGCCGTGGTGAGTTTGCTGTTTATTCTCGCCAGTTATTCCGCGAATGCACAACTGACAGAGTCCACACTCATAGGATCAGCTGTTGATGCCACTGGTTCCGTGGTTCAACACGCGATCGTTTTGGCTACCAACGAGTCAACCGGTATAAACCGCGCGGCGACAAGCGGCAACGATGGCTCCTTTACCATAACGGACTTGGCGCCGGGCAATTATTCCGTCCATGTCAAGGCGCAAGGCTATAAAACCTTCGAGCAGACCCACCTGCAACTGAATGTTGGGACCACCACGCAGGTTAATGCGCGCCTTGAGGTAGGGCAGATTCAGGAAACTGTCGAGGTGATGGCCGATCAATCGCAAGTTGCCGTGTCGAAGGACGGGCGTCTTTCAGACACATTGCATGAAACGCAGATTACTCAGCTTCCGATTCCCGTCCGCGACGTCTTTTTCCTGCCAAGCCTTAATGCGGGGGCTACAAATATTCCAGGTCAAAATATGTCGTACAAACTCACCAATTCGCCAACCGTCACTGTCAATGGAAACCGCTTTCGCGGGAATAATTATGTTCTCGACGGGTCGATGAACACCCATACTCTCAATGAAGGAGAGCCGGGCATTGTTCCCAGCATTGAATCCATTGAGGAAGTGCAGGTTCAAACGGGAAATTTCTCCAGCGAATACGGGCGCGGCAACGGTTCCGTAGTCAATATGCGAACTAGATCCGGGACGAACGAGTTTCACGGGAAAGCGTGGGAGTATCTCAAAAACACCGATCTCAACGCGAGAAATTACTTTGCCTCACAGCGAACGCCACAAGTATTCAATCAATTCGGAGCGCGCGTAGGCGGCCCAATCATCCGAAAGAAGACCTTTTTCTTTGGATCGTACGAAGGCACGCGCAATGCTCTGGCGCAAGCTCTCTCGTTTCAAGTTGAAACGCCGGAGTTCGCAAACTATGTGGAAACCACCGCGCCCAATAGCATTGCGGCGATGCTGTTGAAGGACTTTCCACCCGTGAAGCCCATGCCTGGAACCACAACGGAGTATCTGAACGAGACGGATTTTACAACGCCCCAGGGCACGGTGATTCCAGGAACAGGAACTGATCACGATATGCTCCATGACTATCTCCGATACGATCAGTACCTGACTCGCGTCGATCATACGGTCAATGGTGGAAACGATACATTGACGGGTCGCTGGATCAACGAGTTTGAGCGGAGCCTGGGTGCGACAAACTCCCTGAGTTCAAATTTGGGCGTGTCCATGCGCGGTTTTCTTGATCCTTATAACGGCGCATTTGGAAATCTCAATGTAGGTGAGATCCATGTTTTCCACGGCAACGTGAACGACGCCCGCTTTTCCTTCCAGGACGACATCATCAGCTATGCTAGGCCTGACGCGCAATATCCAGCCATCAGCATCACGGGAATCAGCGCGCAATTCGGCGACCCTGCCAGCTTGGGGAGCCGCATCCGCACTTACGAGTACCGTGACACTCTAAGCTCTATCATCGGCAGGCACCTGCTGCGCTACGGCGGGGAGTTCAGGGATATTTTCATCGCGCTTAGCGTGGGCGCTCCAAAAGCAGGCAGTTTCAGTTTCAATAGCCTGCTCGCTTTTGCCAATGACAGTCCCTATTATCAAAGCCTTGTTGTGAATCCAGCGACGGGATATCCAACGGCGGTTCAGCATGATTACACTTCGCATGAAGCCGGATTATTTCTTCAGGACGATTGGAAGGTGAATGCGCGGTTGACCATCAACTCTGGAATCCGATGGGATTTTTTCGGCGGGCCAAGCGAGCGCTATGGAAAACTTTCATCCATTACTTTTGGACCGGGAACGACCTTTGACGAGCAGCTTGCCAGCGCCTCTGTCGGACAGGTGTCGAGCCTCTTCCATGCGCAGAGGGACAATTTGTCGCCGCGTGTAGGCCTTGCCTATGATCCATTCGGAGATGGCAAGAGCTCGATTCGGGCAGGCTTCAGCCTCTCCTATCAGCCGATTCACGGATTGACGCTTCTGAGCGGTACTGGAAATCCGCCATTTGCAGTTACGGCTATCTTGCAGCCAAATGCCGGATATGGCACAAGCATCCTATACGGAATCCCGGTCCCTTACAATCCGGAATTCAAGACAACATTGAATGCGCAAGGTGGAATCGTAAGTCCGCCGGGGACTCCTCCGATTCGCATTTCTCCCTGGCTTATCGATCCAAAGCTCAAGACGCAATACAGCGAGAACTGGTTCTTGAGCCTTCAACATGAGTTTGCGAAGGGCTGGATTGCGGAACTCGGATACATCGGCACGACCGGGGTCAATCTCGAACGACGGGACGACCTGAACAGGTTCGATGGCGATTTGCTCATCAACAATGGCATTCAAAAACGAATCAATCAAAACTGGGCCGGTATTACTTATGCGACGAACGGCGTCTCCTCCAACTACAACGCCATGACCGCCGAAATCCGCCATCAGGCGAGTAAAACACTTATGGTGCAAGCCAACTATCGGTGGTCCAAGTGGTTCGACGATGAGTCTGACACCGCTTCATCTTTCTGGGCCGATAATTCGCAGGGATCGCGCGGAGCGCAAGATGCGGCCTGCTTGAAATGTGAGCGTGGGCCTTCGGAATTCGACATCCCGAAGCGCTTTACTGCATCCGCGGCATGGACCCCTGAGTACTTCAAGGGCCACAACTTACTCGCAAAGGCGGCTGACAACTGGCAGTTATCAACCATTGTCGCGGTGCAATCGGGACGTCCTTTCAGCGTTTACTGCTCGGCGTCTTTTCAAGCAGGATGCGATTGGAAGGCTGATGGTGGAGGCGGCATTGGAAGCGGATACTATGACCGCCCGATGGCCCCGCCGGCAGGCTCAATCAAGAAGAAGTTCAGCCAACAGGAATACGTGAATGGACTCTTCAATCCCAATGTTTTTCCAATCCCTGTTCTGGGCACAGATGGCACATTGAAGCGCGACGCATTCCGCGGCTCGCGCCAGATCAATACCAATCTCTCACTCGCGCGCGGCTTCAAAATCGCAGAGTGCAAGGAGTTCCACGTGCAATGGCAGGCGTTCAACGTCATCAACACCACCAATCTCTATATGCCCAACGGCGACATGGCGTTGGCTCTGGAGCCAAACAAAACCTTCTCCACAACTTCAATCTTCGGCAAATCCACGCAAGCCTTTGATCCAAGGATCATGCAGGTTAGTGCTACATTCTCATTTTGAGTTACTCGCCTGTCTGCGGCCTGAGAGATTATACTTCTCTGGCCACAGACAGGTGATTCCACTGTCGCCAGATAGGTTGCGGCACGAGTTTAATTTGGAGGTCCGTGCCTTGACAACGCGAATTCGCCGTATATCGCAGATTGCATTTTTTTTCTTATTTGTCTGGTTGCTGGCGCGCGCAAAGATGAATTACTCATCTGGCGCAGATACGCGGACGTTGCATCCCGTCAACTACTTTTTCAAGCTGGACCCGCTGGTTTCCCTCGTCAATTTGCTGGCAGGCCACGCGCTTTACCTTACACTCACATGGTCGCTCGTAATCCTGATTCCGACCTTTTTTCTGGGGCGCTTCTTCTGCGGCTGGATCTGCCCCCTGGGCAGTTTGAATCAGTTCCTCGGCGGCATCCGTTCGAAGTCCATGGGGCGCAAGGCGCTGATTGAAGCCAATCGCTATAAGAAGTGGCAGACGGCGAAGTATTTTCTGCTGATCGCCGGGCTGCTGGCCGCACTCTTCCGCGGCAGTATCGTTGGTTGGATCGACCCCTTCAGCCTGCTGGTGCGATCGATGGGAGTGTCGATTCTGCCGGCCGCTGCCAGCAAGAAATATTACGTCGTCTATCAGCCGCACTATTGGCCGAGCGTGATGATGGGCGCGGTCTTTCTGGCGCTACTATTGATGAATCTGCGGGTGACGCGCTTCTGGTGCCGTGCGTTGTGTCCTCTGGGCGCGCTTCTGGGCGTGGCCGCGCGGTGGTCGTTTCTGGGACTGCACAAGGATACGACCACCTGCAACCAGTGCAGCCGCTGCATGATCAACTGCCAAGGCGGCGACGATCCAATCGGCGGCGCGCCGTGGCACAAGGCGGAGTGCCACCTTTGCATGAACTGCGTCGAGGCCTGCCCGCACGGAAGCCTTGAGTTCCGATTCTTTCGCAAACTCCAAACGCCGCCGGAGGTTGTGGGAACGAATCTAAGCCGACGAAGAGCATTGATCGCGGCTGTGACCGGGCTGGCCGTCGTGCCTTTGTTGCGCGCGCAATCCGCGTTGGGCAAGAGCCGCAACGAGCGGCTGATCCGGCCGCCGGGAGCACTTGACGAAACCGATTTCCTGTCACGGTGCATCCGCTGCGGCGAGTGCGTGAGAGCGTGTCCCAACAATGCACTACAGCTCGCGTTTACTGAGGCTGGGCTGATGGGTTTGTGGAGCCCGGTCGTGACGCCGAAGATCGGCTACTGCGAGCCAAGTTGCGTGCTATGTTCGGAGGTCTGTCCCACGGGAGCGATTCAGGAGATGACGCCCCGGCAAAAGGGTTGGATCGCGGTGGAAGGTATCGCTTCCACGCCGCTGCTCATCGGCACGGCGGTTTATGACCAGAGACTTTGCTTGCCGTGGGCCAAGGCCACCGATTGCGTCGTCTGCCTGGAGTGGTGCCCAGTAGCGCCCAAGGCGATCTATGTCAAGGACGCCATGGTGATGGACGCGGAAGGCAAGCCCAGGATGCTGAAACAGCCGCACATCGACCTCAATCGCTGCGTGGGCTGCGGGGCATGTGAGTTCGCCTGCCCGCTCCAGGAGCAACCGGGCGTGTACGTGACCAGTAGCGGAGAGAGCCGGTCACGTCTTCGTTCTTAAGAGCGCTCGTTCGCCTCGATTGGTTTGCGAGAGTCTCTCCGGCGCAGCCAGCCAAAGACGCCGGCGGCGGCCAGAATGGCAGCGGCAATCCAACTGATGGCGGCCGCGCGGTACTCGGATTCCCGCGCGCTGGCCAAAGCTGTCTGCACCAGCAAAACTTCCAGCAGCAACCACAACTCGGCAAGAGCCCAAAACCACCACGGGCGCTTGCGTATTGTAATCATAACAACATCGTCGCCGTTCGTCATAATCATCCTCTTCTATCGGATGGCTGATCTTTCGTCCACCATTGTTCTGGGTCATGCTGCTTGCCGTAGCCGAAGGCGTTGTCCATGATGCGAAAGACGCCATCCGTGGCCGGCGCAATCGACGCTATGGCCTTCACACCTTCGTGAATCCATGCCTGATCGCCCTTCGTGTACGGGCAACTGGCAAGACACACGCCGCAAGCCGAACCCGACTTCTGCCAATATTCAAAACACTTGTAAGAGTCCTCGAACCAGGTTTTGTGTCCGGGATTATTCCACGGGCCTTTGGTTTTGAAACTCGGCTCGTCGTCGAACGAAAGGGCACGCGAAGGGCACACCTCAGCGCACTTCTTGCACGTCTTGCAGAATTCTACCAGGCCGAAATCGACAGGTTTGTCGTATGCCATGGGCAGATCGGTAAAGACCTTGCACAAGCGAACCGCGGGACCGAACTCAGGCGTGACCAGCTTATTGAGGCGGCTCAATTCGCCAATGCCCGCATCGAGCGCGAACGGTATGCTCTGTGCCGTATCGTTCACGCAAGGTATCGCCTCATAGCCGAGGCCGCGGATAAACACGGCCAGCGATGAGACCACAAAAGCAGAGTGGCTATAGCCGAGCGCCGAGGCTGCATCGCCAAGTGGCGTGGGCGTGCGAGCGAGCAGTTCGATATCCATCGGAATGGCGATAGCCACCACCCACTTCATCTTCCGGGGGATCACAAACTTGGTGTCCGTCACCTCCGGCACATCGACATCTTCAAAGACAATATCTTTATCTTTCTCTTTCTCATCTTGCCGCGGCACTTGCAGGTTGACATAGCTCTCGTTCATCGGCGCGATGCCGACAAGCCGGGCGCCGTAGAGTCGCGCCGCAGCCTTCACGGTGTTCGCCATCTCCTCCGGCGAAGCCGTATAACGCTGGGCGCTTGGTTCTGTTGATGTGCGCCCAGGAGTGCGCGTCCATGACAGCAGGCCCGTGCCGGGTCTGGAGCTGCGCATCACAGTCCAAGCGCCTTCGCTCAACTTCTGATCGGGCAGACTGAATCCGGGCTTCTTCTCGTTGGTCCACGCGATCAGGCGCTTGGCCTTGGAGACTTGCTCCGCTTCAAAGGAACCAGTTCCCTCGTGTTGCGTCTTCAATGGACGATAGAGCGCAAACATATCGAAGCCCGAAAATCGCTTGTAATCGGCGTTCGTTTCACCCAATGTGGGCCGGACCACAGTCTTGACCCACCGGGCGCGTTTTCGTTGGTTGCTCCCAGTGCCGACACCGGTCACAAGCGCTCCAAGCCACCCAAGCGTGCCGGTTGCCGCAACAAATCCGCCAGCCTTCAACAGGCTGCGTCGTCCTATTGGCTTACGCAGTTCTTCCACGTTAACAATCCTCTCAGCCGAAGTCTAATCCGCCAGTCGAGAACAGTCGTCAGCCGAAAGGTTGAAGCCTCGATCCATCTTTCTGTGGCTTCATTACTCATTCAAATTAACGAAGCGCTCCATTCGCTTGCTGTTAGAAGAAGTCGAGTGTTGGTTCCCGTCCGGCAGCGCCGGGGAATGGTACTATGGGATTCATCGGAGCGTGGTGGTTGATTCTGGCGCAAATCGTCAGCTTGTAGAATTGGGAGCCTATTTTTCCCTAGAGCAGATTCGGTGGGTGTACTTTTGGGTGTATTTTATGAAAACATATTTGTAACCAATTGCAAATCAATAACATGGCAGTCGATATGAATCCCCCTCTCGCCAGGAACCCTTCCAAGAACATCCAAAGACATCCGATAGAAAGACGCAAAGCCTAGCAAATTCTAGGCTTTACGTCTTTCTGCGTCCAGGTGCATCCAGGTGCAGCCGTGTTCTGGCGGGTGTACTTTTGGTTTGAGGGCTTTGTTATGCTCCATTCCCTCGAAGAGAAACAATTGGCCTCCAGTTTTGTCGATTAATATTCCTCGGCAGATTCGGCGGCAGGCAGGATGTCGTTGTTGCGCGCCATCCATACATAGAGTGTGGGCAGCAGGAAGATTCCGATAATCAGGTTGGCGAGCAGGCCGCCAACGATAACGATGGCGAAGGGCCTCTGCGAGTCCGAGCCAATGGCATGGGAAAAGGCCGCAGGCAGTAGACCCAACGTGGCCACAAGCATCGTCATCATGATGGGTCGCAGACGAAGGACCGCGCCATCGACGGCGGCGTCGATGATGTGCTCTTCATAGGAGACTTCCTTACCCTTGGCGCGGGCGCGGAGTTGGTTGATGAACTCGATCATGATGACGCCGGTCTGCACCGAGACGCCGAACAGCGCCAGGAAGCCGACAGCAGACGAAACTGAAAAATTTGTGTGAGTAAGGAACAGTGCGAGCGGACCGCCGATGGAGGCCATTACTACGCTGACCAAGATGAGCAGAGCCCATTTGTAGGAGCGGAACATGGTGTACAGGATCATGAAGATGGCCAGCACCGTGATAGGCACCACGATGGCCATGCGCTTGTCGGCGCGCTTCTGGCTCTCGTACTCGCCGGCCCATTCCAGGTGGTAACCGTCGGGCAGGCTCACGTTGCGATTGACCTTGGAAATTGCCTCTTCAACCGTGGAACCCAGGTCTCGTCCGCGCACGGAATACTTGATTGCGATGTAGCGCTGGCCGCCCTCGCGGTTGATCTGCTCGGCGCCGTCGTCGGTGGAAACTCGGGTAAGTTGCGCGAGGGAGACACGCTCGCCGGATGGTGCGAGAAGGCGCACGTTCTGGATGGCCTCGCGGGTATCGCGAAATTGCTGCTGATAGCGCAGAGTCACATCGAAGCGGGCCTCGCCCTGCTGCACCTGGGTAACGGCGTTGGCGCCGACCGCAGTCTGCACGGCGTCCTGAATGTCGGCGACGTTGATGCCCCAGCGAGCCGCGGCGGCGCGGTCCACCTGGAGATTCAGATTGGGTTGACCGACGATGCGAAAGATGCCCAGGTCGCCGACGCCCGGAACCGATGCCATTTGCGTCTGAATCTTCTCGGCCTCATGTTCGAGGGTGCGCAAGTCATCGCCATAGAGCTTGACGGCCAGCTCTCCCTTGACGCCGGAGACGGCCTCTTCCATGTTGTCGGAGATGGGCTGAGAGTAATTCCAGATCACTCCGGGGAACTTTGATAGCTCTGCGTCGATGGCTGCGATCAACGCTTCCTTGTCTTGATGGAAGACGGGCCGCCATTGCTTCTTGGGCTTGAGATCAACAAAGTATTCGGTGTTGAAGAAGCCGGCGGTGTCCGTGCCGTCGTCGGGGCGGCCGGTCTGGCTCACGACCTGCGTAACTTCAGGGAACGAGGCCATCACCAGGCGCGCCTTGTTGGTGAAGTCAATGCTGGCGGTGGGGCCTTCGCTGGGAGGCAGTGTGCCGCGCACCCAGATGGAGCCTTCATCAAGGTGGGGAAGGAACTCCGATCCGATGGGGCCGCCCAAAGTGAGATAGACAGCGATGGCAAAGAGGGCAGTTGCGATTCCAACGGTGCGTTTGCGGTGGAGAATCGCGGAGCGGACAGCCGTGCGATAGTGCCCGGTAAGCCAAAGCAGAAGTGGGTTTTCCCACTCGTTTGCATCCTTGCGGAAGAATAGGCTTGCCAGCACCGGAGCGACAAGGATGGCAAAGAGAAGTGCGCCGATCAGGGCAAAGGTGACCGTCCAGGCCATGGGCTTGAAGAGACGGCCCTCGACGGCTTGCAAGGTGAAGATGGGCAGGTAAGCGGTGATGATGATGCCGCGCGCGAAGAAGACTGGGCGCAGCACCTCGTGGGCCGCGTTGCTAATTTTCTGCATTGGCGACCGAGTATCGCCTTTGATGTTGAGATGACGCACCATGTTTTCGATCATGACGACAGAGCCGTCAACGACCATCCCGAAGTCCAATGCGCCCAGAGAGAGCAGGTTTGCGGGGATGTGGCTGAGATCCAGGCAAATGGAGGCGAACATCAGCGCGACGGGAATTGTGAGCGCAACAATGATGGCGCCGCGCACATTGCCGAGAAAGAGAAAGAGAACGATCACAACCAGAATCATTCCCTCGGTCAGGTTGCGCTCGACGGTGTCCACCGTATAGCGCACCAGGTCAGAGCGGTCGAGAAAGGGAACGATCTTTACGCCCTTGGGCAGGACGTGTTCGTTCAGTTCCTTGACTTTGGCGTGAATGCCGTCGAGGACCGGATCGGAGTCGTCGCCCTTCTGCAACAGGACGATGCCTTCCACGGTGTCGGGATTATCGACGATCTTTCCGTCGACGCGGTGAATGGCTTTGCCGATCTGTCCGAGGCGAATCTTGGGACCTTGCGCGACAGTGGCGATATCCTTGATTTTGATGGCCGTGCCGTTCGTGGTCTTGACGACGGTGTTCTCGATGTCCTGCACGCTGGTGAAGAGGCCGGCGGATTGCACGTTGATTTGCTGCGCGCCTTGCTCGATGAAACTGCCTCCGCCGTTGCTGTTGTTGGCGGCGATCTGCTGCTCGACCTGGGCAATACTCAATCCGTGCGAGACCAGCTTATCGGGATCAAGCTTGATCTGGTACTCCTTGGTGGGTCCGCCAAAACTGGAAACGTCGACCACCCCTTGGACGCCCTTGAAGGACTTCTCCAGCGTCCAGTCTTCCAACGACTTCTTCTCCATCACGTCGAAGGCGGGGTTGGTGCTTTCCAGGGTATACCAGTAGATTTGGCCGACAGGGCTCCAGTCGGTGCCCATTTGAGGAACGAGATTGGCGGGCAGATTAACCTGGCTGAGGCGTTCGAGAACGTGTTCCCGATTGACGTCGCTAGTGGAGTTGTCGTCGAAGATGAGCATGAGGCTCGATAGGCCGGCCAGCGTCGTCGAGCGAAGATGCGTAAGGTGAGGAATGCCGGCCATCTGAATCTCGACCGGAACGGTGACCTGGCGCTCGATCTCTTCAGCACTACGCCCCGGCCACTGAGTAATGACCTGAACATAGTTGTTGGCCACATCCGGGTAGGCCTCGATCGGCAGGTTGCGGAACGAGATAATGCCCCACGCGGTGAGGACAACAAGTCCCCCGATGACCATCCAGCGGTTCCTGAGCGCGAAATCGACGAATGCGCGAATCATCTACTGGTTCCCCGCTGTTTCCAAGAGCAATGCGTTGCCGGCGACCTGCTGACCGGGCTGAATGCCGGATAGAATCTCCTGGCGGTTTCCATCAGCCATCTTGCCTGCGTGAACTTCGGTGCGCTTGAACTGATTCCCCCCAACTGGCAGGAAGACCCAGTCGCGATCATGGAGATGAAGAACGGCCTCGGCGGGCACCACGGCGTGGATCTCTTTGCTCTTGCTGGTAAACGTGGCGGTGGCAAACATGCCCAGCCTGAGGAAGCCGGGGTTGGCAACCTCAATACGAACCTTGGCCGTGCGCAGCGACGGATCGAGGATGGGGCCAATGTCGCTGATGTGGCCGGTGAGCGGGCGGTCGGGGAAGGCATTGAATTTGATTTTTGCTTCCTGGCCGAGTTGCAGCTTGGGAATGTCGTTTTCGTAGACATCGCAGATAATCCATACCCTGGAGAGGTCGGCGATGGTGAAGGCCGTGGCAGAACCTGAGAGGCTCACACCCGCCGCACTTGCATTGGTCACGTTTTGGGCCACGATGACGCCTGAGATCGGCGCGTAAACATTCACGACGCTGCTGGGGTGGTTTTTATTGACACCGAGAGTCGTCAACTGTTCTTCTGCGGCGGTCAGGTCGGCCTTGGCGTTTTTCTCCGAATCCTCGGCCTGTTCGAGTTGGGCCTGCGAAATGGCGCCATGCTTCAAGAGGTCTTCGGCGCGCAGATAAGCCATATCAGCCAAATGCTCGTCGTTGGCTGCTTTCAGATAGGCATTGAAGGCGTTGGTGATGTCCGGACTTTGCACTTTCAGAAGTAGCTGGCCTTTTTTGACGTTGTCATCGAGACGGGTCTTGATGTCGACCACGCGGCCATTGGCCAGCGAAATCACCGGAATCTCGCGGGAGACATCGGGAAAAACCGAGCCGGTCGCGGTCAACTCGGAAGCGGTCTCGATTTGAGTGGCTGAGGTCAACGGAAACTTGGCCACATCCTTGGCGTCGATGGTGAGCAGGTTCATGTCGGCCACTTGAATGACCTGGGTCTGCGGCGGCGCGCCGCTGCCTTCTTCTTTGGATTTGCAGCCGGAGAGAGCGAGGCCGAAGACTGTGACCAGAACGAGAGTCCGCGCAATTCTAGGAGAATCACTCATACGGAAAGATGATTTCATTGGATTACCTCGCGTCCCACGGCTAAATTCAGTTGTCCGGCAGCGGTCAGATAGGAGCCGATCAGTTGCAGATAGGCCAGTTGGACGGCCCGGTAGTCGCTCTGCGCGTTGAGGAAGTCCATCAGCGATGCGCCGCCGTGCTCATAGGAATAGGTCACCGTGTCGCGCACGCGCAGAGCCTGTGCCTTGTATTGCGCCTTGTAGGGCCGGAGCAGCGCGATGTTGCTCTCCACTTCGACGTAGGCCGAGTCCACGTCGCTGAAGACCTCGGCGCGAACGGCTTCGGTCAATTGCTGATTGCGGCTAATGTCGATCTGGGTGCGCTGCTTCTCGCCCTGGTTGCGGTTGAAGATGCGCACGGGAATGGAAATGTTGAAGCCGACATAGGGATCGAGCGGAGGATTGGCTCCCGAATCGACGGCGAAGGTGGGATCGGCGGAGCCGTTGGCCTGGGCCAGCTTGCGGTTGGTCTGGGCCTGCTGGATGGACTCCAGCGCGGCTCTCAGGTCGGGACGCTCGTCGAGGGCTACCTGCCGGAAGTCTTCCAGCGGCTTCAGATCGTCGGAGAAGTCGAAGGGGCCGGTCACATCGAACTGCTCCACCGGCGTGCGTTCGTTGAGCAGTTGCAGAAGCTGAATCTTGGAGGTGCGCAGGTTGACAATGGCGTTCTGAATCTCCACTTCATATTGGACGCGCAACAGCTCGATGCGGTCCAGATCGATCTGCGCGATGTCGCCGGCGCGAAGACGATTGCGGCTGATGGCGATGATCTTGTCGTAGTATTCGAGGTCGGCCCGGGCCAGATCCAGCACCGCCTTGGCTTGCAGAGTATCGACGAAGGCCGCGCGCAGATTGAAGAGAAGATTGCGCTCCAGATCCTGATGCTGTAAGCCGGCGATCTGCGTGCCCTCCTTGGCGCTTTCGAGCCGCAAATCGCGCTTGTGTTCGCGCTCGTAGAGGTAGCTGACCGAGCCGGTGGTGAGCGCATTGCTCAGCGGACGATTGCGCACGCCGGGAACGTTGGGGTCGTAGTGCGCGCCGAAAGGATAAAGCTGGTCCATGGTGAAGGAAGCCGTGGGATTGGGGCGCAGGAAGGCGGTAATCTCGGCGGCCTTCATCTCGTCCACGCCGAGGGCGTCGGCCCGCAGCGCGGGGTTGGCGGCTTCAAACTTCGCCTTTACCTGATCCCAGGTCAAGGCAAGACTCTGCTGCGCGGAACTGAGACCCGGCGCAAGCAAGAGCAGCACGGCCGCCACGGAAATCGGCAGGAAAGGGAAGATTCGCTTCATACGCAGCCTTTGCGCCGTGGTTTGTACGGCGGACACAGAAGAAGAGAGGCCAAAAGATGTAGGAAGAGCGCGGCGAAGGATCAGGCGGCGGGCGGCGGGCGGTTCTGAATGGAAGCCATGGCGGGAATCTTCACCAGCGGGGTGGGAAGCTGGCTGGGCGCGGCAAAGCCTAGGAAGCCGAAGGAAAGCTCGGCGAATACCGGCGGAGGAAGGGTTGCAACGGCGGGCAAGATGGAGTGCGGGCTGACTGCGGCGTGATCGCGGCGCGTACACAGGTAGTAAGCGTCGGCCTCGGCTGGGTTTAGAGCCATTTGCAGGTCGTCGGTCACCGAGATCACGGGAAAAAAGATCACGATGGTCATCAAGAGCGCGACGGCTTGCATCCGCGTGCTGGCGCCGTTGCGAGGCGCATGACGCAGCCAGAGCCCCATGAAGAGAAGAGCCAGCAGCGCCCAGACGAGATTGAGGATGATCTCCATTCCCTTCCACAATTCTACATGACCGGTTATTCCGCCTATTTTGAAGAAATTGCAAACCGAAATAGCTTTGTGCACTCAAATCTGGAGTTGAACCCGGTCCGGCGCAGATCATGATAAGGCTGCAACCGAGTGAGCACAGCACGGCAACAATGACCGTATTTGCTATTGGTGTGCTCCATTCGCCATAGCAGCACTAGGGGTCTAATCAATTCTCGAAGGGTGTACTTTTGGGAGTATTTCCGCAGCGTAGATTTTCAAGATACTGTAAATAAATAGTTTATCTATCAATGAATCCCCCTCTCTTGCCGTTTCTGCCTCAATTCTCCAACGCAAAAAAGGGGAGTGACTTTTCGACCTGAAAAAACCAAAGAGAAAGCAGAGTGCATCTAACTCGCCCCGATGCGCCCGCGCAGGCGCTTGAGCACGTTGGGCGGGACCAGGCCGCTCACGTCACCGCCGAAGCTGAAGACTTCCTTCAGCATGCGCGAACTGACAAAGGAGTAGCGGCCGGCGGGTTGCAGGAAGACGGTCTCGATCTCTGGGGCCAGCCGTCGGTTCATCAGCGCCATCTGGAACTCGTACTCGTAGTCGCTGATGGCGCGGATGCCTCGCAGAATCGCCGAGACGCCTTGCTGGCGCGCAAACTCCACCATCAGCCCATCGAAGGTAGCCACCGAGACGTTGCCCAGAGCGCTGGTCGATTCCTTCAGCATCTCGACGCGCTCCTCGACGGTGAAGAGCGGATCTTTCCCCGGATTGTTGAGGATGGCGACGATGAGGTGGTCAAAGAGTTTGGCGCCGCGCTGGATCAGGTCGATGTGACCGTTGGTCGGCGGGTCGAAGGTGCCGGGATAAAGGGCGCTAACGCTCATGATGGCTCTCAAGTGATTCTAGCAGCGCGGCGAACCGGCTACCGCTGCAGCAGGTTGATGGGCTGGGTGAAGTCGGTGACGCGAATCTGCTGGGCCAGCGCCGGGTGCTGGCGCTTCAGGGCCAAAAACATCTCCCAGGCGACGCGGCGATAGCTGAAGTGGCCGGCGGGCCCAGAGCGCAGTTCGATGATGTATTGGGCTTCGGCGAAGTCCATCTTGAAGAGCGAGCGAATACGCGTAGCCAGCGGCAGCAGGTAGAGCGCCGACTGGGCGGCTTCAGGAGCCGCGCTGGCCGCGACCCGCGCGCTGGCGGCGTGGGCCAGGGCAACGGCGGATTGAAATTCGGCCAGGACGCCGGCTTCGGCGAGGATGTTTACGTCAGGGCCAAGGTCGCCTGACGTGGGCGTCTCGTAGCCGTGCAGCGCCGTGAACGGCTGGATGATCTGCGTGCAGCGGCGATGGCGGTGCATGTCGCGGAAGCCGCCAATGTCCATCAGAATGTCAAACCGGAGCGAAGCTCCAGCGTGAAAAGCACGGAGTGCTTCATCGTGCTTGCCGCGGTGGCGTAATCCTAGCTCCACGATCTCCGCAATGCGAGAGGCTGGAAGCCCGGCGACCAGGTCGCGAATCTGCCGGTAGGGGTGATGGCTGGCCGAGTAGAGCAGCGTAGCAGCCAGTTCAACTTCCAGGCTCTCGGTGAGCTCCACCAGATCGACCACCGGCGCCACTGCGTAGGGCAGGCCATTGAGAATTTCGGTGGCGGCGAGAGCGAGTTCGGCGCGGGTCTGGATCTCGTAGTCGTTGGGCTGGGCGTACTTGACCAGCGTGGGAGCGCTGCGGACCTCTCCGGCCTGGGCATTCACATTCCATGCGGGGCCGATGGCGGCTTCGCGCAGCTTGGTTCCCAGGTCGCGCACCTCGGCCGCGGGGTGGGAGAGCAGCCGCGAGACCTGAGTCTCCAGCGTCCGCGCGTTCGTGATCTGGCCGAGCGAAGTGTTGGTGGCCAGCGGAAGCAGGTAGCGGGCCACGTCGAAGGCGCGCGCCTTGAGTGTTCGCTCGTAGGCCTCCGGCTTCATCGCCTCCGGGCAGGGAACGCGCCGCCGCAGGGCCTCCAGAACCGCCGCGGTGGTGCGCTGGTAGGCGGAAAAAAGGCTCGTAATGGTATCGGAATAAAGCTGCGCCGCGCCGGAATCCTCGCCGAAATCAGGAAAATACCAGCCGGATTTGAGGAAGTTCTGGTAGCGTGTTGATCGTTCCTGGCCGTCCCACCTCTGCTCATCCACCAGCACAATGGCGGCCAGCAGGCTGAGCCGCTCGATGGCCATCGCCACATGGGCCAGGTCGGCGATGGAGCGGTGGCCGTATTGAAAATAGAAGGTGTTGAGGAACTGCTCGGCGCGCTGGCGGCTGATTTCGGCCAGCGACTCGCGCATGGAGAGAGCGGAGCGGGAGTACTTGGCCATGGCATAGGCCAGCACTTCGGGGTCGGCGCCGTGCACGGCGAAGACTTCGGTCTGATTGCGGGCGCCGGGAGGCATCAAAGATTCACTGGACATTCGTGTGTGCTCGCGAACAGAATACGACATTAGGGTGGATTGAGTTGTGCATCCTTGGTCCCGCTCGCGGCGTCTATTCAATTAGCCGAAGCGTGAGCGGCAAAACAGGGCAAGTCGGTACAAGGCAAATCAGGAGCAGCCCAGCCATGCTGGAGTATCTGGTACGCACGTCGCACAAGCCACGGCCCTTGCCGCCGGGCCGCTGGCTGATCAAGCAGCGCTGGAACGATCTGCTCTTTGCCCATTGGCCGGTGCCGGCCTCGGTGCTTGCTACGCTGATTCCAGAGGGTTTGCAGGTAGACACCTTCCAGGGTTCCGCGTGGCTGGGAATGATGCCCTTCTGGATGGACCGCATCAAGATGCGCGGCATTCCGCCGGTTCCGGGGACGAGCGGCTTTCCCGATCTGAGTTTGCGCACCTATGTCCGCGAGGAGCGGACCGGAACGCCGGGGGTGGTCTGTCTCTCGCTGGATGCCAGTAACCTGCTGGCGGTTGCGGTGGGGCGTGCCGCCTATCGCCTCCCCTACCACTGGGCCGAGATGCGCATGGAGCAGCGGACCGAGCGGGAGTATTCGTTTTATAGCCGCAGGCGCTTTGCCGGCCGGCCGGTGATCTTCAAGGCGCGCTACCGCGGGCTGGGTCCGTCGCGGCGGCTGGCGGAGAGCGGCGAGGGCTCTCTGGAACACTTCCTGATGGAGCGCTACAGCCTCTTTTCCAGCAACCGCGACGGCCAGCCCATTCGCGCCAATCTGCACCACATCACCTGGCCGCTCGAAGAGGCCGAGGCGGAGATCGAGCAAAACGATCTGGCTGCGGTGCTCGGCATTCAATTGCCGGAGCAGGAGCCGGTACTGCACTACACGCGGAGGCTGGCGGTTTATATCTGGCCAACGGAGCTGGTGCGTCCGTCGCTGGTGGCGCGCCCCGTGACGGTGGCGGCTACACCGTCGGGGTAGAAAACAGTGAACAGGGAACAGTGGACAGGTTTCGGCGGTATGGGCTTGGTGGGCTGCCAGTTCTCAATGGGGAGTAGTGGTGTGGTTTCCGAATCGACGACGATCCAGGCGGGAATCAAATATCTCTTAACGGAGCCCGACACGTAGAGTGCCTAGGTTTGGGTCTGATACGCCATGCCTTCCACAAACTCACGGTGATATTGGCCATCCGCTCATCCCACGCTGCCTCGGCACAGTGATCGCCTTGTATAATTCTTGGTGACAGATCGAGGGGAGCTATAAGCTGAGACCCATGATATCCGAGACCGTGCTTGGACACCTCGCAAATCGCTTTGGCAGTCAGCAAGAGAATCTGGCCACAGAGGCGTTGTGCTTCATCCTGCGGACCTCTCCTGCCGCGTCCCATGCATTTACAGAATTCGTTCGCCAAATCGGGTTTGATTGCCCGGAAGACTTGCTCTTCGAACCACAGCGGGGCGGATTGGAAGAGTGCGTCCCGGACATAACGTGCCACGATGTCAAGGGAGAGCTCAGACTGATCGTGGAAAACAAGTTCTGGGCTGACCTGACCAGGCACCAGCCTCGGACTTACGTTCGTCAGCTTCGTCAGACTAAAGTTCCCGCTGCTTTGCTGTTTGTGGTTCCAGAAGCTCGCGTACCCTTAATCTGGCTTGAGATCGTTCGTCAATGCGAAGCTGATCACATCCCAGTCGGCGACGTTCAAAGGCGTGCAGCGATGACGACTGGTCGACTCGGAGAAGGGCATCACATAGCGACGACGTCGTGGAGATCGCTCCTTGATGCCCTTTCTCAGGCTGCACCGTTAGATGGAGAGATTGATCGTCGAAACGACATTGCTCAGCTTCGGGGGTTGTGCAACATGATGGACGAAGAAGAGATCCTACCGCTAAAAGAAAACGAGATCACTGACCAGCACATGGCGTTACGGATCATGAATTTCCATGATCTTTCGCGTGCCATCGCCGGCGAGGCCGTAAGCATGCACCTGTGCAGTCGTGGTGACCCTCGTACCTCGCATCTTCGATATTCCTCAGGCGCATACGTCGAGTTCGGCAATTACCGTGCATGGATGGGATTCGACGTCGTGGCGTGGTACCGCAAAGGGGTTTCACCGATATGGGTGACCTTCCTTAATGAAGCGCAGATGCCTGAGATCCGTGCCCAACTCCGTGAGCTACGAAAGACTTCACCTCAGCGTTGCTACGATTCCCAGAACGGTCGGCTTGTGATGGTGCCGATCCTTTTGACTCCGGGCGCGGAGAAGTACAAAATCCTCGAAAGTGCAATGAGTCAAATTGGTGAACTGGCGGAGATGCTTGGCGTGCGGCTACCCTCAGTCACGAGGAACAGCGAAGACCCCGAGGCAGACCACGACGAACACACGGCTCCGCAAACCATAGTAGAGGTTGGCACGGAAGGCGGGACCCTGACCCTGTTCGGGGATAGGGATGCTGCCGGCAAATGGAGGTTTTGGACAAATACCGACGAGACCACGTTTAATTATTTGCTTGATGAGGAGGACCTGTGCGGATTGGGAGACCTTGTCAACATAAGCAAGCCCGTTACTTCTTTCTGTGACGCTCTTTCCTTGTTGGACAAATACCGATGGTACGGTTTTGTCCCTCTCAAAATTCATCCCGATTTCAGCGCTGCGATTCTGAGAGAAGTACAAAAGAAAGGCACGCCAGAGGAAATAGCCTCATGGATCAATCGCATTCACTAGGACTGGTCGGAAGGATGTGCCGATAGACCCACCAAGCTCCCGAGTTCCGGACGAACGACCGGCTAACCGGAGATTGCACCAACACCCAATGGCGAAATCTGGAGTCACCCGCGCTCCATTCCTCTAAAATTGTTCTGTATGAGCCGGAAGCCTCTTTCGTTGGGGGGCGCGTCTTCCATCCGGCCACAGCATCCAAGAAGAATGAGATTACCTTTTAACGCAGCCGATCCGCGAGAAAGCGAAAAAGGACCGACATTGAATCATCCGAAAACCAAGTACTCTCCGACTCCAGCCGTCCGGTTGAACGATCGCCGATGGCCCGGCAAAATCCTCGACAAGGCGCCAATCTGGTGCAGCGTGGACCTGCGCGACGGCAATCAGGCGCTGATCGATCCAATGGATGCGGAGCGCAAGAACAGAATGTTCGATCTGCTGGTTAAGTTGGGTTTCAAGGAAATCGAAGTGGGATTTCCCGCCGCCTCGCAGACCGATTATGATTTTTGCCGTGAACTGATTGATAAGGGGCGCATCCCACCGGATGTCACCGTGCAGGTGCTGACGCAGGCGCGCGAGCCGTTGATTCGTCGCACCTTCGAGGCGCTGCAAGGCGCGCCACGCGCCATCGTTCACCTCTATAACTCCACCTCGACGGCGCAGCGCGAGATTGTCTTCAAGATGGATCGCGAGGGAGTGAAGCAAATTGCCGTCCAGGGCGCGCGGATGCTGCAAGAGATAGCGGCATCTTATCCGGGAACGGATTGGATCTTTGAATATTCTCCGGAGAGTTTTACCGGGACGGAGTTAGATTATGCGCTGGAGATTTGCGAGGCCGTGCTGGCAGTTTGGAAGCCCACGCCGCAGCATCGCGTCATTATCAATCTTCCGGCTACGGTTGAAAATGCCACGCCAAATGTCTATGCGGATCAGATCGAGTGGATGGGCCGCAACTTCACGAACCGGGATTCCATCTTCCTGAGCGTGCATCCGCACAATGACCGGGGCACCGCGGTGGCCGCGGCGGAGTTGGCGATGATGGCGGGAGCCGACCGCGTTGAGGGCACGCTCTTTGGAAATGGAGAGCGCACCGGCAATGTCGATCTGATCACTCTGGCCCTGAACTTATACACTCAGGGCATCGACCCGGAGCTGGATTTTTCCGATCTGCCGGGCGTGATCGAGTGCGCCGAGTTTTGCAACCAGTTGCCTGTGCATCAGCGCCATCCCTACGCCGGCGAGTTAGTCTTCACAGCATTCTCCGGCTCGCACCAGGATGCCATCAAGAAGGGATTCGCGGTTCAGTCCGGCAAGGCATTATGGGAAGTTCCCTATCTGCCGCTGGATCCCAATGATATAGGCCGGACTTATCAGGAGATCATCCGAGTCAATAGCCAGTCCGGCAAGGGCGGAGTGGCCTATCTTCTGGAGCGCGATTACAGCCTCCGTCTGCCGCGCAAATTGCAGATCGAATTCAGCCGCGTGATTCAGAAGATCAGCGACCATACAGGCCGCGAGATACGCCCCGCGGAGTTATGGTCTGCCTTTGAGGCGGAGTATCTCAATCAGCACAGCCCGCTAGCCTGCATTCGGCATTCCGAGAGCTCCAGCGCGGGCGCTGTCACGATTTCGGCAACGGTCAAGGATAGCAGCGCGGAACACGTAGTCACGGGGGATGGAAATGGCCCCATCGATGCTTTTGTGGGAGCCATGAACAAGGAGTTTGGCCTGGACCTTTATGTCGTCGATTACCAGGAGCAGGCCATCAGCAAAGGCGCTTCCGCCTCCGCCATGGCATTTGTCGAGATACAATTCGGCGAATCGGAATCGGTATTTGGCGCGGGGATGAATCCTAACATTGTTACGGCTTCCCTCGATGCCATTCTGAGCGCCGTCAATCGCGCGCTCAAACTGGGAAGAGCCGCTTTGCAGCCTGCGAAGCGCTGATTGGCCCATTTATAATCAGGTTCGAAAGGGCGCGGAGATCTCTGCGCGGAGGTCAAAGGGAGATTATGGCGGATTTGCAGGGAAGAATTGCGCTGGTAACCGGGGCTGCGCAAGGCATCGGACGCGCCATCGCGCTGGAACTGGCGAAGGCCGGGGCCACGCTGGCCATTGCGGACATCAACGAAGTCAAACTGGCGCTGGTGGCGGCGGAGATTGAGGCGCTGGGCGGCACGGCCGCGGCGTTCAAGCTGGACGTATCGAACCAGCAGTCGATTGAAGACGACGCCAAAGCGGTGCTGGACAAGTTCGGCAAGGTCGAGGTTCTGGTCAACAACGCCGGCATCACCCGCGACGCGCTGATGATGAGCATGAAGCGCTCGGACTGGGATCTGGTGATCGCCATCAATCTGACTGGGCCGTTTCTGCTGACCCAGGCCCTGCTGCGTCCCATGATCAAGAACCGCTGGGGCCGGATCATCAACATGGCCAGCGTGGTGGGACGAGCCGGGCAGGCGGGCCAGGTGAATTACGCGGCCAGCAAGGCCGGGCTGATCGGACTGACAAAATCGCTGGCGCGCGAGGTGGCCTCGCGAGGGATCACCGTGAATGCCGTCGCGCCGGGATACATTGAGACGCCGATGACGGCGGTGCTCGACGAGAAGGTGAGCGCGGCGATGCTGGCCAATATACCTCTGAGTCGGCGGGGGACGGACCTCGATGTCGCCCAGGCGGTCAAGTTCCTGGCCTCGGATGCTGCGTCTTACATTACTGGCCACGTGCTGGACGTGAACGGCGGAATGTTCATGGGCTGATAGCCCTGCGCCGGACGCCGCGAAAGGAGTTCGCCGGCGTCCGGAGTTCCGGGAAACCACGAACCTGTGTCTACTTGGCCGCCTTGGGCGCATCCACGCGCACCAGCAGTACATCGTGGCTAGCCAGCTCCAGCGGCATATTCTCGGTCAGCTCCACCGTCTTGCCCGTCCACAAATCCTTGCCCGTCTGGCTTCCGTCCAGGCTGAGTTTGCGCAGATTCAGGTGGAAGGGATGGGTCGCATAGCGATCGCTGCCGGCGTTGACGACAGCGATGGCCACGGCGCCCCCAGCCAGAGGACGCGCCCAAACGTCAACCTCGCCCTCCGAGTAAACGCGCGCGCCCTGCTTGCCGAGCCGGTCCTGATCGATGGCGATCACCTCGCGGTTGGTCAGGATGGCCTTGATCTCCGGCTTCATGTTGGGCAGGTCGTTGCCGGCCAGCAGAGGCGCGGCGAGCATCGCCCACAGCGAAAAGTGGGTGCGGTTTTCTGCCAGCGAGAGTTTGCCGTTGCCCACTTCGAGCATATCGGGATCGTTCCAGTGGCCGGGTCCGGCGTATCTTTCCAGGCCCTCCTGCTGGCTGACGATCGCGTAGATACGGTCCCAGTCCGGCTGGACATCTCCAGTCGTCCGCCACAGGTTGCCGCCCAGCGCGGGCGCCCACTCCCACACCGCATCCCAGCCGTACTGGCAAAGCGAATAGACAATGGGCCGGCCAGTAGCCTTGAGCGCCTTGTCCATCTTGTCGTAGGCGGCGATCATCAGTTTCATTTGCGCAGCCTTGTCGTTGGGAGCCTGCTTCTCCATCACTTCGGGGATGAAGCTGCACAGGTCGTACTTCAGGTAGTCGATGCCCCAGGAGGCGTAGAGCTGGGCGTCCTGCTCCTCGTGGCCCAGCGAGCCCGCGTAGCCGGCGCAGGTCTTCGGCCCCGGCCCTGAGTAGATGCCGATCTTCAGCCCCTTGGAGTGGACATAATCGGCCAGCGCCTTCATGTCGGGGAACTTGGCATTCGTATGCAGCACGCCGCTCGCGTCGCGCTCCCCCTCCCAGGTGTCGTCGATGTTCACGTAGACGTAGCCGGCGTCCTTCATGCCGGTCGAGACGATCTGGTCGGCGGAGTCGCGAATGTTCTTGTCCGTGACCTTGCCGAAGAAGAAGTTCCAACTGTTCCAGCCCATCGGCGGCGTTTGCGCCACCTGCGGTGTGGCCAGCGACGCCTTTGGCGCGGTCACTTTCGGAGTGGTTGGCGTTTGCGATACGGCGCTAAATGCTGTCAGTGCAAGAGCAGCAAAAGAGAGCGAAGCGAATGCGCGCATGGTCGATCCTCGAAGAAACGAATTCAGGGAAAATTCTATGCCGGAGAAGCGGTTTAGGCAATTCCGGGCTGCCTTGCGGAGGGTCGGAGAGCGAAAGATAAGCCACAACCCGCGCAAGGGCGATAAAATGCTAGAAGAATAACTCAGGAAAAGTATTGGAACGAGGATATTTTTTTAGAGGTCAGGCATGGATGCGGATGTAACCACACTGTTTCTTGAGTTTTCCCGCCGCAAGCTGCTGGAGCAATACTGGCCCCGGCTGCGGGGATGCGTCGAATGGCTCTCCGAAGCGCAAATCTGGTGGCGTCCCAACGGCGCCAGCAACAGCATCGGCAATCTGATCCTGCATCTGAACGGCAATGTGCGCCAGTGGCTGGTCGCTTCCTTCAACCAGCACGAAGACACCCGCGACCGGCCAGCGGAGTTCAGCGACGCCAAGTCGATGCCCGCGTCCGCGCTGCTGGAAATGCTCGCGGCAACCATGCGGGAAGCCGCGGAGGTGCTGGCGCTGCTGACCCCGGCCGACATGATCGCGCCATTTGAAATTCAGGGGTACACAGTCACCGGCCTGGAAGCCGTTTACCAGGTCGTCGAGCACTTCGGCATGCACTACGGGCAGATTCTCTATATCGCCAAATATATAGGCGGCAAGGATTTGGCCTTCTATAGCGAGCTGGACAAGACCGGCCGGGCTGACTGAAGGCCCGGCCGGGTCTGCCTACTTCAGCGAACTCATATCGATCACAAACCTGTACTTCACGTCCTGCTTGAGCATCCGCTCGTAGGCTTCGTTGATCTTCTGGATGGGAATCACTTCAACGTCAGCGGTAATGTTGTGCTGGCCGCAGTAGTCCAGCATCTCCTGAGTCTCGGGCATTCCGCCAATCATCGAGCCGGAGAGCGCGGCGCGCTTGAAGATGAGGTTGCCCACATTGAGGACCGGGAACTTATCCGGCAGGCCGACCAGGGCCATGGTTGCGTCCTGCTTCAGCAGCGCGGTGTAGGGATCGAGCGAGTGCGGAGCGGCGGCGGCGTCGAGGATGAAGTCGAAGGACTTGAAGTGGGCTTTCATCGCGGCCTCGTCGCTGGAAAGCACAACCTCATCGGCGCCCAGCCGCAGGGCGTCTTCCTTCTTCCTCAGATTGGTGGTGAACTGGACCGTATGCGCGCCGAAGGAGTGGGCGAACTTGAGCGCCATGTGGCCCAGTCCTCCCAGGCCGACGATGCCCACCTTCATGCCGGGACCCACCTTCCAGTGGCGCAGCGGCGAGTAAGTCGTAATGCCGGCGCAGAGCAGCGGGGCCACGGCGGCCAAGTCGAGATTCGCTGGCACGGAGTGAGCAAAGCGCTCGTCAACTACGTAATTGCTGGAGTAGCCGCCCATGGTGATCGTGCCGTCCACGCGGTCCGTGGCGGCGTAGGTGAGCGTGGGGCCCTCATCGCAGTAGTGCTCTTCGCCGCGCGCGCAAGGAGCGCACTGGCGGCAGGAGTCCACGATAACGCCGATAGCCGCGATCCCGCCCACCTTGAATTTAGTAACCGCGCTGCCGGCGGCCGTTACGCGGCCCACAATCTCGTGGCCGGGAACCAGCGGATAGATCGAGTTGCCCCACTCGTTGCGGATCATGTGCAGGTCACTGTGGCAGACGCCGCAGTAAAGGATTTCGACGGCGATTTCGGTAGCGCCCGGCTCGCGGCGGGTGAAGTTGAAGGGAGCAAGCGGCGATTGCGCGTTCGGTGTGGCGTAGCCTTTGGTCGTGGGCATGGGAAGTTTCCTTTCAGGAGAAAAGTCTACAACAATTGGGTTGATCAGGATGGCCGCTGGGCGCAGGCCACACGGGGAATGCCTTGCAGATCGGGGACAAATTCGATCTGCTCAAATCCGGAGCGAGTGAGCAGTTCGGTGATCGCAACCGATTGGCCGTAGCCGATTTCGAGCGCCACAAAACCGCCGGGAGTGAGCGCATCAAAGGCAGCGGGAATGAGCCGGCGGTAGACTTCGAGTCCATCGTCCCCGGCAAAGAGCGCCAGCGCTGGCTCATACTCGCGCACCTCGACGGAGAGTGTGGCGCGGTCAGTTTCCGGCACGTACGGCGGATTGGAGACGATGAAGTCGAAACGTTCCTCTGCGACCGGCGCGAGCAAATCGCCTTCAAGAAAGCGAAAGGCTACTCCGTTGCGCTTGGCGTTTTCGCGGGCGATAGCCAGAGTGGCTGCGGAAAGATCGATTGCGGTGACGGCGGCATGAGGCAATTTGTGCGCCAGCGCGACAGCAATCGCGCCGGAGCCAGTGCCAACATCCACAATGCGCGGGACGGGGAAGCTGGCGGCTAACTCCAACACCTTCTCAACTAAGTACTCAGTCTCCGGGCGGGGAATCAGCACATCCGGCGTAACCCGAAAAGGTAGCCCGTAAAACTCCATTTCGCCAACGATGTATTGGATGGGTTCGCCGCAGTAGCGCCGTTCCAATAACTCGGAATAACTTAGGGATAAATCATCGGGGAGCAGCTTATCGCCGTGAGCCATCAGCCACGCTGTGTTTTTCCCAAGTAAGTGCAGCAGCAGCGTCTCGGCATCCTGGCGCGCGCGGTCTGGATGCGGCCCTAAGCGCAAGCGCGCCGTGCCTTCCAGAACAAAGCTGCTCAGCGGGGGCAAGGCTCAGGCCGCCTGGCTGACGTCGGCCTTCAACTGCTCCGCCTGGTAGTGCGTAATCAGCGCATCCACGATGGGCTGCAAGCGGCCCTCCATCACCAGGTCAAGCTGGTGCAGAGTGAGTCCGATGCGATGGTCGGTCAGCCGGTTCTGCGGGAAGTTATAGGTGCGAATCTTCTCGCTGCGGTCGCCGGTGCCCACCATCTGCTTGCGCTCCCGCGCCAGCTCCGCATTCTGTTTATCCATTTCCATCTCATAGAGCCGCGAACGCAGCACGCGCATTCCCTTTTCGCGGTTCTTGATCTGCGACTTCTCGTCCTGGCAGCTAACTACAGTGTTAGTCGGAATATGAGTAATACGCACGGCGGAGTAAGTGGTGTTCACCGACTGCCCGCCCGGTCCCGACGAGCAGAAAGTGTCGATGCGAATATCCTTGGCTTCAATCTTCACATCCACTTCCTCAGCCTCGGGCAGCACGGCCAAGGTGATCGCCGAGGTATGCACGCGCCCCTGCGCCTCGGTGGCCGGAACGCGCTGCACGCGATGCACGCCGCTCTCCCACTTCATCTGCGAGTAGACCCGCTCGCCCTCGATAATGGCGATGACTTCTTTGTAGCCGCCCACGCCCGACTCGGACATCGAAAGCAGCTCGATCTTCCATTTGTGCTGCTCGGCGAAGCGCTGGTACATGCGGAAGACCTCGGCGGCAAAGAGCGAGGCCTCGTCGCCGCCCGTGCCCGCGCGAATTTCCAGGATCACGTTTTTCTCGTCGTTGGGATCCTTGGGCAGCAGCATGATTTTGATCTCTTCTTCCAGCGCCGGCTCGCGCGGTGCAAGCTGGGCGATCTCCTCCTCGGCCATCGCGCGCATATCCGGGTCGGCCAGCATCGCGCGCGCCTCGGCCAGGCCCAGGCGCACCAGCTTCAGCTCGCGAAACTTCATCACCGGCGTTTCCAGGTCGCTGAGCGCCTTGCCGGCCTTCTGGTATTTTTCGCGGTCGTTGACGATCTCCGGCAGCGAAAGCTGGGCGGATAGCTCTTCGTAGCGCTCTTCCATCTGTTGCAAACGATCAATCATACATTCCTCATGGTTACCGCTAAACTCAATAGCCCATGCCGGGGCGCGTTGCTGCTTCTGGGGGGATGAATCTGAAAAAGGGCAGGGAACAAGTGTAGGCGGCGAGCGCCGCTAGAGCAGGGCCGGGATGGGGAAATGCAGGGCCATGACAGTTTCTATTTTAACGCGAATGGCGGGCGTCACGCCATTCGCACTACAGGAATGGGTTAACGATCCGTACTCCGTCGAATACCTGCCCGTGCTGTAAGTCTTCGGTGAGTAGTACCCGGCATCCAGTCTGCTTGGCCATGCGCAATATCAGAGCATCCCAATAAGAGAAGCCGTAAATGCGATGAATATCAATCGCAGCGAGAATGTCTGTAACTATCGGTTCACCCACAATGAATCTTGAATGAAATTCAACCTTGTAGCGAGCGACTCCAAGATCAAGCTTGAACTTCCTTGTGACCGTCGTGAAGAACTCTTGAAGAACCTGAAGCGATACAACGCCTGTACGCTTCCTTTTATGTTCCAGAATGAGTTGGACGGCCCGCTTACGTTTGACCTGCTCGCTCTGATCCTCGGCATAGACCAGAATATTCGTATCCAGGAAGGTTAACGGCAGCTTAGTTCTTGGCTCAATCCTAGCCTTAGGCCTGCTAGATCTGGTGATGACGCTCTCTTCGCCTTTTTGCGCAAGTTCGAGCAGGCGGGAGAAATTCGTCTTCGGGCCATCGGGCGTCATGACCGCGGCCACCGCAAGCGCTCTTCATACAGCTCATCGCGGTTGAATTTCCAGCCGTTCGAATTTCCTAATCCTGACAGACGCTCGAACAATTCAAGGTCGCGCTCAAGCTCCAGGTCATCATCTCCGGCCACGTGCTGGAGATGCTCGCGAATCTCCTGGTTGACGCTCTTGCCGGTGGCGCGCAGCTTCTCCCGAGCCCGCTCGACAATTTGTTCGTCGATGGAGAGAGTGATATTCATGAACACAGTATATGTGCGCACATAACCTGTGTCAAATGGCCGGTTGCCGCCCGAATGACAATCAACAGGTTGCACTGCCCCTACCAGAGGAACCCACTGCCCTGCCGTTGCGTAGTAAACTCAGATCGGTTTTTCAAGGAGGCAATCATGTATTGCAGCGGATGTGGTTTTGTATTAGCTCCGGGGCAGGGCTTCTGCCCGCAGTGTGGCCGTCCGGCGGCGCCGCCGATTCCCTCTGTGCCCGGCCTGGAGTTCGAACTCCAAAACTACGCCAGCAAGATCAAGGCGCTCGCCGTCGTCTGGTATATCTATGCCGCCTTCGCCCTGTTGACCGGAATCGTCGGGCTGGCCTTCGCCAACGCCTTCCTCTCCGGCCGCTTCGGCCCTTGGATGCAAGGCCCCTGGGCGAACGGCCCCATGCCGCCGATGGGTTTCATGCCGGCCATCTTGCATTTCGCCTGGGTCTTCCTGGTGCTGCGCGCTGCCTTGGCGCTGGCCGCCGGATGGGGCCTGATGGAGCGTGCGCCGTGGGGCAGGATCGTGGCCATCGTGGCCGCATTTCTGAGCCTGCTCCGGTTCCCCTTTGGAACCGCACTGGGCATCTGGACCCTGGTGGTCCTGCTGGGCTACCGCAACTCCACGCTCTACGAGCAGCTTTGAATACAGCAACCTGAGCTGGGTGTCCCACCTTTGTTATCAGACAGCTGGGTATCCCATCCTTGTTATCAGATAGCTGGGTTCCCCACTCTTGTTATCAGAAAGCTGGGTGCCCCATCCTTCCGCGCTCTTTGCGGAAGGGTGGGAGACCACGAACCCCAACCAGCGTTTTTCTGACCACTGACCACTGTCCACTGTTCTACAATCTGAACCATGAGTTTTCCTGAATCACGGATGCGCCGTCTCCGCCGCACCGAATCCCTCCGCGCCCTCGTCCGTGAGACCGCCGTCACGCCCGGCGACCTGATCTATCCCCTCTTCATCTGCCCCGGCGAGGGCGTGCGCCACGAGGTCAGCTCCATGCCGGGCGTCTTCAACCTCTCCGTTGACGAAGCCGTCCGCGAAGCCGAGCAGGCCGCCCGTCTCGGCCTCGGGGGCCTGCTGCTCTTTGGCCTGCCCGAAGAAAAGGATGAGCAGGGTTCCGGCGCTTATGACGACAACGGCATCGTCCAGCAGGGTCTGCGCGCCATCAAAGCCTCACCCGCCGCCAAAAAGCTCGTTCTCATCGCCGACGTCTGCCTCTGCGAGTACACCAGCCACGGCCACTGCGGCATGGTCGTCCAAACCATCGACGGCTTTGAAGTCGAGAACGACACGACCCTCGATCTGCTCGCCCAGACCGCTGTCAGCCAAGCCCGCGCCGGCGCTGATGTCGTCGCCCCGAGCGACATGATGGACGGCCGCGTCGCCGCCATCCGCGGCCTTCTCGACGACGAAGGCTTCCCGCAGACACCCATCCTCAGCTACGCCTCCAAATTCGCCTCGGCCTTCTACGGACCCTTCCGCGAAGCCGCCGCCTCCGCGCCCCAATTCGGCGACCGCAAAACCTATCAAATGGACGGCGCAAACCTGCGCGAGGCGCTGTGCGAGATCGAGCTCGACATCGAAGAAGGCGCGGACATGATCCTGATGAAGCCCGCCATGCCCTACCTCGACGTGATCCGCGCCGCCCGCGAGCGTGTGGACGTGCCCATCGGCGCTTACCAGGTCTCCGGCGAGTACTCGATGCTCCAGGCCGCCTTCCAAAAGGGCTGGCTCGACCGCGACCGCGCTATCCTCGAATCGCTGGTCAGCATCCGCCGCGCCGGCGCCGACTTCATCGTCACCTACTTCGCCAAGGAAGCCGCCAAGCTGCTGGGCTAGAGCATATCACTAATAGGTGTACACTGTAATTGCTCTGGCCTTCGCGATAAAGAAGATGGCAAAGGCCTATTCAAATGATCTTCGATGCAAGCTGTTGACGGCCTATGATTGCGGGCAGGGAT
>Ga0224553_1000016_pt1 | contig 82631 bp, 78 predicted proteins | sample 714S21014metaG_FD_179897 | JGI IMG/M metagenome (GOLD analysis project Ga0224553, IMG submission 179897) | Peat soil microbial communities from Stordalen Mire, Sweden - 717 S2 10-14 | ecosystem: Environmental > Terrestrial > Soil > Wetlands > Peat | place: Sweden: Norrbotten County, Stordalen... | reverse complement strand
TGGCGGTCATGTCGTTGGAACATAGGACGGCAGTGGGCAGCTCCCGCAGTGCGATCAGATGTTCCATGGCCCCCATGCCTCCCTCCATGGTATGGTCGCCTTCGACCATGTGCCGGGCGGGCACAGTGAGCCCCAATTCGGCCATCGACCTGAGGAAGGCGTCCCGCCGCGCCACGGCGGAGCGAAGCCGCAGCGGGCCCGTGATGAAGGCGATGCTGCGATGGCCGAGCGCGGCCAGGTGTTGCACTGCCTGGCGAATTCCCTCTCCATAATTAACCTTGAGCACCCGGATATTGGGCAGGTCCGGTCCGGCATCTACAAACACCAGCGGAAACTCGCGCTCCACCAGCTTCCGCACCAGTTCCTCTTCGATGCCGAAGGTCATTACGGCCACGCCGTCCACGTTACGCTGCAACATGCGGCGAATCAGCGACTCGGTGCGGGCAGGTTCGTAGTTGGTGGAACCGATCAGAACTTCGTAGCCCTGGGCAACGGCAAGGTTTTCAAACTCCTGAACCAGCTCTGGAAAAAATGGGTTGGTGATCTCCGAAACAATGAGGCCCAACATGCGGCTGCGGCCGGAAACCAGCGCCCGAGCCTGGGTGTTGGGCAGGTAGCCCAACTCATCGATCGCCCGCCAGACTCGCCGCGATAGCTCGGAGTCGACGGTGGGTATGCGGTTGACGGAGCGAGAAACCGTGGCGATGGAGACCCCGGCACGCCGGGCAACATCGCGGATGCTGACGGCTGCCGGCCGCAGCCGGTTGGACGGCTTTTTCCTGGAGCCACTCACGGGTAAGGAGATTCTACGCTTTCCCGCTGTTTCTCAAGTGCGGTTGAACCGGGAAGAGCGCCAAACAGGCTTCAACAACAGGCCTCTTTGAACTGTTGCCCGGGAGCTGGCGAAGCGATACCCTCGCAGAAATGAGGAAGATTTCCGGATCTTGGAAAGCGTTTCCCCAGGGATCGTTGCCCATTCAACAGCTCGGCGGCCGGAGAGGAAACAAGGGCGCGATTCAACCTATGGATGGCCGTGCCCGCCTGCCGCGACTTCCAGGCCATGACGTACGAGGGCAACAATGGAGGTCAGGCTTTCCTCGGCGCCACGCTGGCTGCCGGGCAGGTTGACGATGAGCGTGTTGCCCTTCAGGCCGGCCACTCCCCGAGAAAGCCATGCGAAGGGATTGCGTCCGGCTCCGTGAAAACGCATAGCCTCGGCCAGCCCAGGCGCTTCGCGATCCATCACTCTGCGGGTCGCTTCAGGTGTTCGGTCGCGAGGGCCCAAGCCTGTCCCTCCGACGGTGAGCACCAGAGCCGCGCCTTGAAGGCTCAACTCGCGCAGCTTGACGGCGATGGCGTCTTCATCGTCCGGCAGCAGCCCAGTCAGGATTTCGGCCCCCGGCCAGTGCTGCCCAAGCAGCGCAACCACAGCCGGGCCCGCGGTGTCAGTGAGCAGACCCTGAGAGCACCGGTCGGAGATGGTGAGGACGGCAAGCAGCATGAGAATGATTGTAGAGCCTACTGTGCCGGCAGAATCCCAATGGTGTGCAGCCAGGTTTCAACGCCCTGCGGCCAGGTGGTCACCGGGAGCGCGGTGCGGCGCAGTCCATAGCCGTGTCCGCCCTGGGCATAAACGTGCAACTCGGCCGGAACCTTGGCATTCTTCAGGGCCAGGAAGTAGACCACCGCATTCTCTACATGCACCGGATCGTCCTCAGCCTGGACGATGAATGTGGGCGGCGTGCCGGCAGTGGGATTGATGTCCGCGTTGGGCGCAAAGTTCTTGTCCGCGAGCGCCAGGTAGCCGGGATAAACAACCACGGCGAAGTCCGGTCGGCAACTGAGCTTGTCCGCCGCGTCGATGAGATCGTAGAGGCGCTGCTCGAAGTGGGTACTGAGGGCGGCAACCAGGTGTCCGCCTGCCGAGAAACCCAGCACGCCCACGCGCTTGGGATCGATGCCCCATTCCGTTGCATGCTCTCGCACCAGTCCCATGGCTCGCTGTGCGTCTTGCAAAGCCGCCGCCGATTTGGGGTAAGGCCCAGTATTGGGAACGCGGTACTTGAGCAGCACGCAGTTGATGCCTGCCGATGTCAGCCAGTCGCAGACCTCTGTGCCTTCAAGATCGATGGCCAGGATGTTGTATCCCCCGCCGGGAAAGACCACCACGGCAGCACCGCTATTGTTGCCCTTGGCCGCATAGAGCGTCAGCGTCGGCGTCGCCACGTTGCCCAGCCGAACAAGCGGCTTGCCGGCGATCAAGTTGTCTTTGGGGCTGGTGGTGTCAGCCTCCGCGGGCTGGTTGACCGAAGCGCCAGGCGCGATGCCTGGCCAAACCGGTATCGTGAGATGGCTGGGCGCCGGGGGCCAGCCTGACACTTGTGCCGAAAGGCTCGTGGACAATGCCGCTGCCGCAAAAAGAACAACAAGTCGATTCCTTCTCATGTACGCCGTCCCTCAACCAAAAACTTCGCAGCGATGATCGCAGCCGGAGGGGTGGCAATGCAAGCCAAGGCAGATCTCAACTGAGCCCGAACGCCGGCAATCGACAGTCTCCTGTATTCAATTGCACAGATGGCCGGCTTGCAAGGTGAAAGACTTGCTTCGTCGTCGCGTTCGGGCAGAGACTTCAGATCCATTTGCGCGGAGCGTCCGAACGTCAGGGGTGAAAACATGCTTGTAGGCATCTTGATTCTGATTTTGATCCTGGCGCTCGTTGGTGCGGTGCCGACATGGCCGCACAGCAAAAGTTGGGGATATTATCCGACCGGAGGGATTGGACTTGCCCTCGCGGTTGTACTCATCCTTGTGTTTGTCGGAGTGATTTGAACCTTGCGCGCCTCGACGCCATCTCCAGCCGTCGTATGCAAACGCAGGCGCCTGCCCCTGGCCCGCGCGACAGCACTGTTTCTCGTGTTGCTGGTGTCGAGCGGAAGTACGTTCGCATACTCAGTTCTGACACACGAGGAAATCGTAGACTTGCTTTGGCTGTCCGAGATCCGGCCGCTCCTGGTCGAACGCTTTCCGGGCATTACTGACGACCAGATCAAGGAAGCTCATGCTTACGCGTACGGCGGATCGGTCATCCAGGATCTAGGCTACTACCCGTTCGGCAGCAAGGACTTCAGCAACCTGGTGCATTATGTTCGCAGCGGGGACTTTGTCCGGGAGTTGCTGCTTGAAAGCCGGGATGCCAACGAGTACGCCTTCGCCCTGGGTGCGCTTTCTCACTATACGGCGGACATCAACGGCCACCCCGCGGTCAACGAGGCTGTCGCCATCCACTATCCGAAACTGCGCGCTGAATATGGCAATTCTGTTCGCTATGCGCAGGACCGGACGGCGCACTTGAAAACCGAGTTTGGATTCGATACCTTGCAGGTGGCAAAGAATCGTTATGCGCCGGAGCAGTACCACGATTTCATAGGGTTCAAGGTTGCGGAGCCGCTGCTGGAGCGGACCTTTCCAGTGATCTACGGGTTGGAGTTGAAGGACGTACTCGCGCATGAGGACCTTGCCGTGGGTTCGTTCCGTTTTTCTGTCAGCCGGCTGATTCCGGAGATGACCCAGGTGGCGCTGGAGACGCACAAGAAGGATTTGATGCGTGAAACGCCGGACTTTGCAAGACAGAAGTTCCTCTATCGCCTATCCCGTTCCGATTATGAGAGAGAGTGGGGAAGGACCTATGCAAGGCCGGGCCTGGGCACACGCATCCTGGCAACGCTTCTGCGCTATATTCCCAGGATCGGTCCTTTCAAAGGATTGGGCTTCAATAACCCAACCCCGCAAACTGAAGATCTATATATCAAGAGCATCAATACGACCGTCGATCGTTATCGCGCCTTTCTCGAGCAAGTGCGCGCGGGCACGCTGGTCCTGCCAAACTGCGATCTCGATAGCGGCAATCCCACCGAAGCAGGGGAATACTCGCTTACGGACGAAACCTACGCGAGCCTGCTGGCTAAGCTGTCTGCACGGAATTTCGATCTGACAACGACCCGACTCCGCGGCAACATCCTCCAGTTCTATTCGGATCCCTCGCTGCCGATCGAGACCAAGAAGTATCCAGCTCGCTGGCAAAGCGTGCAGACTGCTCTAAGCCAGTTGAAATCTACGCCGCCGTCGCCCGCCGCAGCAAACGACCCTTTGCGATGATCCCTCGCACCGTTCTTCCTAGCGCAGCACGGTTTCCATATCAGCGTGCCCGGTGCGGAATTCGCCATGCCCTGCTCGGGACCACTTCTCTTGAGACTCGGCAGCGGGTTGCTTTTAGGCCAATCTGCCTGGATCACAAATTGGATACTGAATGGATATAAATGGGTATGAATGGATATTTTCTTGCCATCGGCCAGAGAATGGCTAAAAAATGGGTGCAAATGAATATTACCCATGTATGACACCAGAAGCATCACGATCACCCCGGAAATCCTCAAACTCATCGCTGCTATCGATGAGTTCAAAGGGCGCTGGAAAGTCATTGAAACCCTCGCGCCTGAAAAGCTGACCAGCCTCCGGCGGATAGCCACTATTGAGAGCGTGGGATCGTCCACTCGCATCGAGGGCTCCAAACTCAGCGATTCCGAGGTAGAGAAGTTGCTGTCCGGGCTGCAGACCAAATCCTTCGCCAGCCGGGACGAGCAGGAAGTTGCTGGCTGTGCCGATGCCATGGATATGATCTTCGATAGCTATGAAGCTATCGCAACAACCGAAAATCAAATCAAGCAATTGCACGGCGTGTTGCTCAAGTACAGCAGCAAGGATCAGGATCATCGTGGCGAGTATAAAAAGGTGACCAACCACGTCGAGGCTTTCGGACCCGCACTCTTCGCTTCGCCGAGGTTTCAGCGTGCACTTTGGTCACCGAGCGGCTCCTTCGCGGTCGAAAGCCATTCTGAAAGCGATTGCCGAGATGAGGCGCCGGCGCCATCTTGCGCCTGGACGGATTTTGGCGAGGGACAGGGATTAGACTGCGCTGTACGCCGAGATGAGGCAACGTTGCACTCACCGAACAAGAGCGTCTCCCAGGCGTGCGCTGGAAGCAATCTGCCCCCCAAATCCTCTGCCGGGCGGATGCGGCTTTAGATTTTTTTGAGCGCAGACTAGAATCCGCCAATGAGATGCCGATAGATTGCCCGCAAGATAAACCTCCTGCTCCAAGTAACGATTCTGAGCTGTGCGGTACGCAGAACGGTTTCGGTGCAGGCGGAATTCGAAACGAGGAGCCATCACCATGAGCATCACACTGCTGAACAACATTTCTTCTCTGGTAGCAGAGAATGCAGTTTCCAACACCCAGACAAAACTGCAAAGTACACTCCAACAACTGTCCACCGGGTTGAAGATCAACTCCGGAGCGGACGACCCGGCGGGCCTCTCGATCGCCGCCGGTTTGGGCGCCAGCATCTCAGCCCTCACCCAGTCCAGCCAGAACGCATCGGACGGCATCGGCTTCTTGCAGACCGCTGACGGCGCGCTCTCGCAGGTCAACACTATCCTCAACCAGGCAGTAACGATAGCAACCGAAGCTTCCACCGGCGGCCTCACCACCGCACAGTCGACTGCCCTGGATACAGAGTTCCAGTCAATTCTGACTGAGATCAACAACATTGGCTCGACCACAAACTACAACGGAACGGCCGTGTTCAGCGCCACCGCTAACACGACGTTCACCAGCGATGGCACATCCGCCGGCGCCACCACCACCAGCACCTCGGTCGGTGCGCTTTCATCCACCACGCTAGCCCTGAACGCCGATGTTCTGACCTCCGCCACTAAGGCCCAAACGGCGCTGACCGACATCACCGCCGCAATCGACACCGTTTCCGCGACCCGCGGCACCATCGGCGCCAGCATCAACCAACTGACATCGACTTCGAACGTTGAGACGACGCAAGTGCAAAACCTGACCAGCGCTCAGAACAACGTTCAGAACGCGGACATCGCATCCGTAACTTCGAACCTGACCCAGTACAACATCCTGGAGCAGACCGGCTTCGCTGCTATCCAGCAATCGCAGTCGGCGGAGCAGAATGTTCTGAAGCTTCTCCAGTAGACTCTTCATCTCCCTCTCAACGGTGGCGCCCTGAAGGCGCCACCGTTATTTTTCTTGTTCCACGGCTCTGAACGACCGACCCGGATGTGCCGATATTGTGGTACGGTTAGACCCGATGTAATCCAGGCGCGCGCGAACTCACGCGCTCCTTTCAAAGGAATGGGCAAAGTCTATGAGCTCGGTCTCCGCATTGAATTCGCTATTATCCGGGTCAAACTCTTCATCGGCCCTCGATCTGAGCGAAATACTGGAAGCGGCAACGGGCGCATCCACCCCCGGCATCGACGTGAACGCTGCCGTGAGTGCCGCCGTAACTGCAGCCGAGGCTCCGGAGCAAGCATGGGAATCGCAGCAGACGACGCTACAAAACCAAACGAGTGCATTGGACTCGCTCCAGACCGATGCGACCGACCTCGACAACGATGTGCAGGCGCTCAACAACCTGACCGGTCCACTATCCGCGGCAACGGTAAGCTCTTCAAACTCGGGCATTGTTACAGGTTCGGCGGCGTCCGGGAGCACCGCTGGAAACAACGTAGTGGTAGTCAATAGCCTGGCCACCGCGGCCTCCTATGCTTCGGGCGCCGTCGCCAGCGCGACAACCGATCTACCGGCGGAGAGCATCACGATCACACCTGCCGGCGGCTCGGCAACAACCATCACGACCGGCAGCGGCGTCGATACTCTGACCGGCCTGGAGAATGCCGTCAATAACGCGGGACTCGGCGTCACGGCCAGCATCATCACCGACGCAAACGGCGGTCAACTCGCGATTGTAAGCAACACGACAGGCAGCGCCGGCGCTTTCACGGTGTCATCGTCCGGTGGAAGCTTCGGCTTCACGCAGGCGCAGGCGGGCAGCAACGCCTCTCTTACAGTGAACGGGATCAGCATTTCCAGCGCATCGAATACGGTCACGGGCGTTATCCCCGGCGTGACGCTCACTCTGCAGAGCGCCAGCCCCGGCACTCAAGTGAGCCTCACTGTCGCGCCGGATACTTCGCAGGCGTCAACAGCCATCAACCAATTTGTGACCGACTACAACACGCTCATCACCGCTGTGAACTCGCAATTCACCTATACCTCGGGTTCGGGCCAGGGGGTTCTGGCAGAGGATCCCACCGTGCAGACGCTGCAGAGCGACCTGCTGGGAGCATTGGATTTTACGTCTACGACCGGATCGGGGAGCAGTGAAACGGTGACGAGCCTGGCATCGATGGGCATCACGGTGAACTCCGATGGCACGCTCAGCGTGGATAGCACAACGCTGAACAGCGCGCTTCAGAACAACTTCAGCCAAGTGCAGAACTTTTTTCAAGGAACTGCGCTCAACGGGTTTGCCAATTCAATGGATCAACAGCTTACCAGCTTCATCAGCCCGGCGGACGGAGCGTTCACGGTGGATCTGCAAAGCATCAGCAGCGAAAACACCTCCCTGCAGGACGACATCAACAACTTCCAGACCAATACTATCGACCCTCTGCAAAAGCAATTGCAAAGTGAATACAGCCAGGCAGAAATTGCCTTGCAGCAACTGCCGGGCGAACTAAAGGATGTTGACGCCGAACTGGGCATGAACAATTCCTCATCAGGGAACTAACTGGAGAAGACCATGAGTCCAACGGAACTGGCATATCGGAAAACCGCACTTGGCGGCGCCAGCGGTTTTGGCTTGATGATCGCCCTTTACGACACGCTTGCAGGAGATCTGCGCCGTGCCGCAGAGGCCGAGCGCCGCGGCGATATCGAGAAGCGCTGCCGCCAAGCGAGTCATGCACTACTGATTCTGTCGCATTTGGAAGACTGGATCGATCAAGGGACAGGCGGAGAACTGGCTGACCTATTCAAGGGCTTTTTCAAATCGCTTCGCCGCAGAATAATCGAAGCGCAAGCCAAGCGGTCCCCCGAGATCCTTGAAGAAGAGATGGCGCGCGTCCTGGAAATTCGGGCGGTCTGGCAGCAGGCCGAGAGCCGGGGCACAACAACCGCGGCGCACGTTCCAGGCTTGGTTCAGGCTCCGACCTATCCCGGCTCCTCGTTGCCGATGTATGAGCGCAACTCATCTCGCTGGTCGGCTTAATCCTTTACCATCCAGCCTTGCACACTTCAAATGCTTGGGCCCGTGATACGGGCAAGAGAGCACCAAGATTGTTGGTTGAGACTGAGCGGCAGCGAGAGACCATCTCGTTGCCGCTCTTGGTTTGTCTTTCAGGTGGAGGGGGTTGCGCCAGGACCGGAATCAGCTCGGGGTCGTCAGGTAATTCAACAAGGAGTTTGGCAGGACCTTTGCTGCAGCGGCGAGGGCTGCGCTATTGTCGGTTTCGGCCTGGCTCAGGTTTGTTGCAGCGGTGGCCATATCCACGCCGACCAGATTGTTCTCTTGCGACGCCAGGCTAACCGTGTCCTGCTGCAGGTATTGCTCCTGAGAGTTTAACTGCTGCTCGGCATTGCCGTAGAACACTTGCTGCTGGCCAATGAAGCTAACGGCCGAGTCCACGCTCGTGGTGGCCGTCGCGATCTGCGAGCTGTTCCCGCTTTGCAGCGCCGTGACTAGCGAACTCAGCGAACCAACAACGTTGTTGCTCGAATTGGAGAAGATCTGACTGCCCGGAAGGTTTACCTGGATGCTGGTCTGGTCGCCCACTTGCACGGAGTTCGTGTCGTTGTTGCCGTTGTAGGTGTAGCCGGTAGGCGAAGACGAATCCGCCGTGTAAGGAGTGGTTGTGCCGGTTCCGCCGAATAGATATGCCCCCCCGACCGAAGTATTGGCAAGAGACACCACAGAAGTCAGTATCCCCTGCACTTGTTGAGCGAGCGCCTGCAGATCGGCCGAAGAGTTGGTGCCATTTGCGCCCTCGGTGCCGAGCGACACTGCCTGGGTGAGGGACGTAACAACCGAGCTCAATGCGGAGCTGGCGGACTGGACTGTAGTCTGTAGCGTCGAGACGTTCTGCGTGTACTGATCTACGTCCCCGGTCTCGATGGTGTTTTGCACCATGGCCGCGGCTGCGGCCGGGTTGTCTGAAGGCACGCTCACGCTCTTGCCAGTGGACACCTGCTGCAGCGCAGTGTTGAGCGACACCTGGCTCGTTTGCAGGTCGGAGAGGATTTCGGGAACAATGTTTGGGTCAATGCGCATAGCAGTCAGAAGCTCGTGGTGGATCCCATGTTGAGAAGTGCGTTATTGAGTACCTGAATCGTACTGACGATTCGTGTAGCCGCCTCATAGGCCGTCTGGTAACGAAGCAAGTTGGTGGTTTCCTCATCGACACTTACCGCCGAGACAGAACCCTGCTGACTTGTGAGCTGCGTCAGGTTCTGGCCGATGGCGGAGGATTGGGTGCTTGCATTGGAGGCGGCATTGCCCACCTGAAAGACCAAACTGGCATAGGCTCCAGCGGGGGTTTGGCCTGACGGCAGATTCTGGGTCAGGGCCGCGGATAAATTGGCGACATTGCCGTTGCTGTCGACGGATCCATTCGAACTGATGGCAATCTGCGACGGATCGGTGATGGAGACGGCCATGCCCGCGGCGGCGCCGGCATCGTCTGGATTCGACGGGACCGCAAAAAAGGCCGCGCCTGTGTTGCCATTCGAATCGGTACCTTGTGCCTGCGCGGAGTTAAACGCTGCGGCAAACTGGCTGGCAAGGGTGTTCAACTGCGAGAGCAGGCCGGGAACGATCTGGTCACGGACCTGAATGACTCCGCCGAGGGTTCCACCTTGGATCGAAGCCGTGATGTTGTTGCCATTCGAATCGATTACCTGCTGGAACCCGTCGCTGCCGGTGGCCGTCTGGAGATTGAAGCTCTGTCCGCCCATAACCAGCGGCGAACCGTTGGCGGTGGTGATGGTCTCTCCATCACTGCTTTGCGTGATGGAGATACCAACCAGACCGGAGAGTTGCTGGACCAACTGGTCGCGCTGGTCTTCAACCGTGCCGCCATCCTCACCGGCCGGCACCTGCGCGAGCTGACCGTTCAGCTGCGCGATCTGCTGGGTGAGCGTGTTGACCTGTGCAACGGTCTGTGTGACTTGACCGTCCGCTTGCGATTGCGCCGAGGTCAGCGCGTTGGCGGTGGAGTTGAAGGCGCCCGCGAGGTCCTGGCCGCTGGCGATGACGCCCTGCTGAGCGGCTGTGCTGGTGGGACTCGCGGACAACTGCGCCAGGCTGCTTGAAAACGCGGTCAGCTCGCTCGCAATGTCGCCGCCCGTCGTTGTGAACGCAGTTTGAATCTGCTGGAGACTGGACGATTGCGCGTCAGCGCTGTTTTGCAGAGAGGTCTGCTGCTGAATCTGAAGGTTGAGCAGTTCGTCACGGATGCTTTGGATCGCATTGAGCGAAACGCCTCCGCCCGTTACGTTGTTGCCGGACACGTATTGCTGGTTCTCGCTGAGCTGCGCCTCTTCGCGGGTGTAACCCGGAGTGTTGACGTTGGCGATGTTGTTGCTGGTGGCATCGAGAGCGCCCTGGTTTACTTCCAGCGCCTGCAAGCCGATCAGAAGCGATGTATTCAAACCACCCATATCGATTACACCTGGCAAGACCAGGTCTGAACCTTCAGCCTGGACCCAGAAGCCTCCTGAATTTGCCCTCGAACCGAGTTGAATAGCCCCACCATCTGTGCGACGGAGCGGCTGGAATGCTGGAGCAGAGCGGCGTAGCGCCGGTTGAGCTGTTGCAACGAATCGGACGCGGAGCGAATTTGCTGAATCAAATCTTCATCAAGGCTAGATTCAGAAGTGGGAGCCTTGGTTTCAAGGGGAATGCATATTTGGGTCACGAGTGAGGTAAGTCTGCCGCTCAACGCTTGCTGGTTGACGACGCTTTCTTCGAGATCCGGAAGTGCGTTCTGAGCAATGGCAGACAAGGCCTTTTCCAATTCGGCGGCCAGAGCCCCCAACAGCTGAAGATACTCCGCTGCTTTCCGGTTCCGATTCTGTGCATCGCCAAAGTTCATCCTTCGCGCTCTTTCAACAGGCTCTCGATCCGGGACCTACCCTACCGCCAATCATCTCAAGCGTATTCATCGATCATCGCCGAAGCGATCTTGGCTGGGTCCAGGTCGTACTCTCCGCTTTCGATGGATTGGGCCAGGCTATTCACCTTGTCCTGCCGAACCTCGGGCGAATTGAGAGCTATGCTCGCAAGCGAACTGGGAGACGCCGAATCGGACGAGAGCGTAGCCCGGTCCTGCTCGCTTGCCCCGGCCGTTTGGGTAACGCTTTGCGCTCCGGCTTGCGGCAAACTCGCGTCGCTCGAAACATCGTTTGCTGCTGGATTGTATCCATCGATTCTCATTCCGGCTCCTTAAACTACACTGCTGACCCTATCGGCAGATTCACGAGAAAGTTTAGTCCGAATCTCATTTCTTTTTCGCGGGCTCTGTTTCCTTTGCCGGCCCCGCTGGCGTAGAGGCCTGTGGATTCGCCTTGTCAGCCGCCGCGTGCATGGCTTTGGCGACCATCTTGGCGATGCCAATGCCTCCTGAGGCCGCCATGGAGGTTGAAAGCGCTTGCACGCCGAAACTCATTACCGAGTCGCTCGCCACGTCCTTGTCGTCGTCATCGGCGCCTGGAAGAGTGGTAAACGACTGCTCTGCCTGTTGCAGCCAGCTTCCCAACAGGATGGCCTCAAACTCCTTGGATCCCTTGTCGATCTTGGCGTCGCTAAGCCGATCAGGGGACTGCATCTGCTGAAGCAGCTGGTCCTGCCTCGCTTGCAAAACGCTTTGTTGCGGGCTCAGTGAGCCTAAAACCAAACTCGTTGCCATTTATTGGATCTCCAACTCAGCCTGGATTCCACCCTCAGCCTTGATGGCCTGAAGGATTGCGACGACATCGCGAGCGGTGGTGCCGATGGCGTGAAGTCCGTTAACAAGTTCCTCTACATTCGCGCCCTCATCCAACCGCATCGATTGGGCCGGGGCCTCATTCACATTCAACCTTGTCTCCGGCACAAGAGTAGCTGGGGTCGGAGTTTTCTGGCCGGGCATCATCCCTCCTGGCACGACTTCATAAGAGGTGACTACCTGGATGGAAAGACTGCCGTGGATCACGGAGACGGGCAAGAGCTTGACACTGCCGCCCAGCACAATTGTGCCGGTGCGCTCGTTGATCACGATCTTGGCCGGGGTGTTAACTGTGAGCATCAGACTCTGCACCCGCGCGATCAACTGGGGCACCGATTGCTCAGATGCGTCGGCCACGCTGACGTCGATGCGCCTGCTGTCGAGCGCAACGGCAACGTGCTTCTTAAACTCCCGGTTCACCGTTTCCGCGATCTGCGTTGCGGTCGCAAAATCCGGATTCCGCAACAGCAGCGACACTGTCTTGAATCCCTTGAGATCCACGGCTGTGTCGCGCTCGATGATTGCCCCGTTGGGAATCATGCCGACGTTGGCGGAGTTCACTTCCTTCCGGTTCGCGCCATCGCCAGCGACGTATCCTCCCATCACCAGCGGTCCTTGCGCCTCGGCATAGATCTGTCCATCCGGACCACGCAGCGCGCTCATCAGCAAGATGCCGCCTTCGAGGCTGCGGGCATCGCCAACGGAAGAAATGGTCACGTCGAGCTTCGCGCCGGGCCGGGCAAATGGCGGAAGCGATGCAGTAATGAAAACCGCCGCCACGTTCTTCACAACGGCAGTGCCCGCGGGAACCAGCACCCCCATCTTCTGCATGGCATTGGCCAGCGTCTGCATCGTGAAGATGGTCTGTTGTGTGTCTCCGGTGCCACGCAACCCGGTCACGAGACCGTAGCCCACCAACAGGTTGTCTCTCACACCTTCAACATTGGTAATATCCCGCACCATGACCTGGCGATCGGTATCCCCGGAGGCGGCATTGAGCGCAGATGGAAACAAGAATGCGCACAGCGCTAAAGCTGAACAAAGAATGGTCCAGCCGCCTGCGTTCGAAAATGTGTGCTTCACCTTCATCGGCATCAGAATCCAATCAGCCACAGAATGGCTTTCATGATCGGGTTAATGGGTCGCGTGGCGTCGGAGATGATTCCCTTGCCTTTCATCTCAATCTCAAGATTGCTCAAAGAGGCGGAAGAGATCGTGTTGCTCGGGCCGATATCGCCGGGGCGCACGACTCCGCGGATCGTTATGTCCTCGTGCTGATTGTTCATGAAGATCTTGCGTTGCGCTTCTACCACCAGGTTGCCGCTTGGCAATACTGCCACCACCTGTCCGGTGAGACTGGTTTGAAACGTCGTATTCGAGGCCGTTGCGCCCTGACCCGCCAGCTGAGTTGCAGAATTGGCATTCAACAGAGGATTGAGGCCGGTGGTCTTCACGTCTCCGGCCAGCCCGGTGATCCCGGAGCTGGTTTGGAACGTTCGCTGATAGGCCGAAGTTCCGCTCTGCGTTGCGGCCGTTTGCACTGCGGCGATGATCACGATTGTGTCATTGACCTTCTGTGCCTTGTAGTCGGTCGAGATATCTCCCAACGGGTTGCCCCCGCCGGACCAGAGGCTGCCAACAGTCCTCCCTGTATCCGCATGCGCATCCTGCTCTTGCAGTCGCGTTACGTACTGCTCTCTTGACCGCGCAGTGTTGTTCTTCTGCTTTTTGAGGCCTGACGCGCGCCCAAACTGAGCAGCCACGACGAGAAGCAGGATTCCAACCGCGAGATTTCGGAGGGTGTGCATTCTCATGGATGCTATCCTCACAGTCTGCCCTTCAACACTGTTTCAGAGAACACTTGAGCGGAGAAAGTTCTGCGTTGTTCCTTGCTAACGACTCGAACCGTTTGGCCGGGAGCGCCGTTCTCCAAACAAGTCACAGACAGTTGAATATGTACGTGTTCACCGTCAAGCAGCAGAATTGCGGGCGAGCCGGCGTGCATGACAAAGGGGTCCGAGCCGGTTTTAGCCGGCGGGATTGCAGTCGAACTTGCCGGGCCGGCCGGCACCGCGTCGTCGCCACTCCAATTGACTGCGACCAGAAACGGCAGGCAATCGGTATTCGAATCGCAAGCCAGGCGGACCCTCATGCGATGATCGCCCCAGCGCTCCATGGACTCGACCCTCAGCTTTGGATTTCCGGTTGATGCAACAACATCGGCCAGAAGCGTCACCTGCCGCGCGGACACCTTGATGCCCGCGTCGCTGAGCACGTCCGCAACCTGCGCAGTCGTGATAGCGATTGGGCTCGGCGCAGCAGCGGCTGGGAATGCCATAGCCGTGCAAAGGACCAGTGCCGACATCGAACTGTCATTCTTCATAGAGCGATCTCCTTATTGAGCGAGCTGGTTTAACCCTTGAAGCATCTCATCGGCAGCCTTCACCACTCGCGAGTTCGATTCATAGGAGCGTTGCGCCAGAATCATATTCACAAATTCGTCGACAATGTTGACATTCGACTGTTCGAGCATTCCCTGCTGAAGTGTGCCGAGGCCGTCCGACCCGCCCGGAACGCCGACAATGGGATTTCCCGATGCGGTGGTTTGCAGATAGATGTTGTTGCCTACACTGTCAAGTCCACCGGGATTCGCGAAACTCGCCAGCTGGATCACTCCCACCTGCGACGCTGCCGTTTGTCCAGGCAGCGAAACGCTCACAGTGCCATCGCTGCCGATGGTCACATTGGTAGCTGTGGGCGGAAGAGTAATCGTCGGCTGAAGTTTATTTCCGTTCGCCGTAACAAGGTTGCCCTGCGAATCCGTCTGAAAGGAACCTGCCCGCGTGTAGCCAATCTGATTGTCCGGCAGCAGAATCTGAAAAAAGCCAGTGCCTTCGATGGCAAGATCCAAAGGGTTTCCCGTGCTGGTCAAATCGCCCTGCGTCTGAACAATCTCGGTGTTGGCGGATCTGGTACCAAGTCCGATCTGCAATCCGGAGGACACTGTGGTCTGCTGTGTTGCGGCCGCGCCCGGCATCACTTCATTCTGATAGAGAAGATCGGAGAACTGCACGCGACGCGATTGAAATCCGGAGGTGCTGGAGTTGGCGAGGTTGTTCGCGATATTGTCGAGATTGACTTGTTGTGCCGTCATTCCGCTGGCCGCGGTGTACAGGGCGTGAAACATTCTTGATCTCCTTTAGCCGACCTTGGGAAGTTCTTTGGTTGCGGTCTTGTCCATCTCCGAGTTGTAGACCGAAAGCGCTCGCTGCATCATGTCGGCCGATCGCTGCGCCGTGATGAGCTCAACCATGCTGGAGATGGGATTCACGTTCGAGCTTTCCAGGACCCCCTGCTGCACCGTTGAATCGGTCGACGGTATCTCGCTTTTCGCAGGAGCGGAATAGTAGTGGCTGCCCGCGCTGGTCAGGGGCGTGCCGGTCGGGAATTGAACTAACTTCAACTTACCCGCCACAGCTCCGTTTGAAGATATGGTTCCATCTGCGCTGATCGAGACTGGGCCGGGGGGTATCGATAGGATGCCCTTGTCACCCATGACGGCATCGCCGGTGGAAGTAACCAGCTGCCCAGTGCTTGAGACCTGAAAGGCGCCGTCGCGGGTATACATCGGGCCATTCGCGGTTTGGATTGCGAAGAAGCCCGACCCTTGGATGCCAACATCAAGATCGTTTCCGGTCTTTTGCATGGCGCCCTGACCGAGATCCAGGTTCGTTCCGCCCAGCACGCTGTAGTCGTTGACCGCCTGATTGAGGGCCGTGGCCGACGCATTTCCAGCGTCCGCGAGCACTGACTTGAAGACATTATGTTCAGCCCTGAATCCGACCGTGCTGGCATTCGCCAGATTGTTGGCGATCGTATCCAATGCCTGCGTGCGAGCAATCAGAGCTGTACTCGCGGCATAGTATCCACTGCCCATATGCACTCCCCCGATTCTTACCAATGCAATCCGGGTGCCAATTGTCGCGGCAGAATTTGCCCGGAAAAAGGCCGAATTCGAGGTCAAAAATGGGTAGTTGATGAGGGACTGATGAGAAGAAGAACGACGAGACACATTCCGATTGGAATCTTGCCGCTTCTTCTCATGCAAAAACAATCAGCGCTCACGGTTTGGGCGCAACGCATTAAGTGAACTTACCTATACGTCCTGAATAAGGATTGGGCGGAACTCCGGATCGAATGGGCATTTGAAAGATGACCGGGTTGCACCCTGATGGGCCAATCGCACGATCTCCGACCACTCGGATTTGAACTCGGCTGATTGAATCTCCGCGAAGAACTGTTGCACAAATGGCGGAAGCCACCATCGCTTTGCCATTTGAAGTCCATTGAGCGCTTCGGCAGCCGCATCTTTTCTGGTGTCATTCCATCCCAGAACCGAGGGAAGAGATCCGATCAAATGGAGGAGGCCTACCAAGTAGGCTTGATCGGGGTTCACTTCCGGCAGTTCATCTGCAACTTCCTTGGAGTATTTCGCAATCTCTCTGGCATGCGCCCACATCTCGGCGATAGCCCTCTGGCGGCCATCACGGGCCGCCCTCGTCTCCGATACTGCCTGCATACATGCATTGACGCCAAGAGCCGAGATGCAATCCTCGATGCGAAGGGGCCGGTCGTGGGAGTTGGCATACTCGCGCCCTGCCAGGCGCAATATCTGCAAGGTAGCCCCGAGATCGTCAAGAACGAGCTGGGAAATTTCACGAAGATCGACGGACGATTCCTGAACCGCAAGGTCGAGGAGCAAGAGGGTTTCTTGCATGATGGGTATCGCTGGATCGGGAGCAGCGCCGACTTGTGTTGGCTGCAGGATCACAACCTGCTTGAGGCTAGTTGGGCTTTGAGAATGTTCACTGTTGGGCATTGGGCCACCCCCTGCAACATTCATCGGCAGGTCTCGCGGATTTGTCTACCCCCAAGAACCGATTCTATCTTCCAAGAGAAGAGATTTTTCTGTTGTTTCAAGCGCTGATTCGATTTTTCCCCGAAAAAGCACGTCGACCTTGCGCCGTTTGCCCGCCATCCTGATCCATACCATGTTTCGCGAACACGCAAATCTCGCTTCTCGCGCGGAGACCTCCACTGCGGCGCCAGCCAGGTTGTTCGCCATCTTCGCCGGCGTAAGGCTATCCTCGAAGATCATTTCTTTGTGGTCTGGAATTGCTGTCAGCCGAGCCATTTGCTCGGCGAACTCGGTCGGCGTGATGAAGCATGGCTCCGCCCTGCACCCAGTGATTGCTTCCAGCGAATCAAGAAGACAATGTTCGACGCGATATACGAAACCCAGGACCAATCGTTTCGCGGCAGCGGAATAGTGCAATGGCGCCGCCGAGTATGCACGCAGGAGTGTGACCGGAATATCCGACTCTACCGGTTGGGCGATGCGGTCCTTTCCGAGTACCGGTACTCCCCACTGTGCCGCTCTGGCCGCCGTCAATTGCCATTCGTTGGCCAGGCCAAGCTGGACCAGCACTGTCTCCAGTTGCTCGCCTCGCACCCTGCTCTGAGCCGTCGCAAAGCGAAGCTGCTCCTCGGTCAGATAACCTTTCGTGAGCATCGCCAGTCCTATCGTCAATCGAGGACTATGCGGCATCTCCACTAGACGCGCTGTTGAGATTGCTGTAAACCGGTTGAATGCGGCTTCAGCAAAGCAACCGACGCTGCAGTACCAGTCCTGGTCCACATGAATTCCGGTGTTACCCTGGGTCACGATTCGCATCAGCAGTGTGTTCGGGCATTCCCGGAGCGCACACGCCATTTGCTTCCCTTCCCGGCCAGTACCCGACATGATTCCGCGCAACGAGAGTTTCATCGAATTCCATTCCTCCAGCGATCAATGAACAAAGTGGGATGCAATGGGTTGGGGGATTTCCGTGACCCGCAATCCGTAGTTGCCGTCAACGATAACGGCTTCACCGCGAGCAATCACCTTACCGTCAAGCAGCAGTTCGACAGGTTCGTCCACCTGGCGGTCCAACTCAATCACCGAACCGGTGGCCAGTTCCAGCACCTCGCGGAGCGGCATTTGACGCTGGCCGAATCGAAGCAAAACATTCAATTCGACGTCCATGACGAGTTTCAGATTGACGGAATCCGCTTTAGGATCCTCCGCCTCAATCGCATCGTTGTTCTTTTGGTTGTCCGCCATTTCTACTCTCCTTCCCAGCTTGTCTGTTGCGTCCGGCGACCGAGTTGAGCTGCTTTTTGCGATCCGTTCCTGACCGGCAGCGCCTCAAATATTTCCCGCCCCTCTATGCTCAATGCCGTGGGTGCTCCAACTGGCGCGCGGAGCTTCAGGACGCTTCCTGTTTGGAGCGCGACCAGGTCTCGCACTGGAATCTTTAAAGGGAAGAGACCGGCCGCAACCACTACATCGGAATCCAAAATCCGTTCGCGAATACTTGGCAATGGGAAAAAGCGCAATCTGCTTCTAGCTTCTGGCTGATCCCCGCGGATCTTTTTCATTAGAAGATTGGAGAACGAAGCCGGGAGAACCAATTGAAACGAACCCGTGGTACCCCCCATCTCGATGGTGAATTTGAGGATCGAAACTTTTTCCGTAGGTGTGCAATTCTGGCCCATGAGCGAGGACTTGATTCGCCGGTCTTGTTCCAAAGACATGTTGGGAATACGCCATGCCTGTTCCGCTTTTCGCGCGACCAAAGACGTGACGCCCTGCATGATCTCTTCTTCGATCTCGGAAAGCTCCCGCACACCGTGTACAGGCCCTCCCACACCGCCCAGAAGCCGTTCGATGATTGGAAATACAACGTTGAGGTCGCATTCCACGAAGATGGTGCATGGAACCGAGCGCAGGAAAAATGGAACGATGTAGCTCAGGGGAGGGATGCTTGCAATGTGCTCAAGTATGGGAATCTGATCGAGCCCCTTCAGTTTCACCCCCATCACCGTCCCCAGGTAATCGTCCAGGGTAACCGCCAGGTGGCGTGCAAATGTCTCGTGAATTGCAGTCAGAGCCCGCACATTCTCGTTCGACATTCTTCCCGCCGATCTGAAGTTGCAGGCCTGGACCGAACGCGGCGGCCTGTCCGCGCTCTGTGACCCTTTCCGCTGTGAAACCTTGACCGTTGCCTCTGGATCTTCCTGACTAAGCGCGTTCAACGGATCCTCCCTTCGACGCGTAACCTGCCGATGGCTCCATCTGCAGGTGCGCGAGCAACTCTCTGAGCTTTCTTAAGGTCGCCTGCAATATTTGGTAAACACGCGAAAGCGCCACTCCCACCACTTCCGATATTTCCTTCATCGTGAGCTCTTCGCGATAGTAAAGAGAAAGAATCAGTTGTTCCCTCTTGCTGAGTTTTGCGATGGCCGCGGCCAAATGAGCCCTCATTTCGCCCCGCAGACAGAGATCGAACGGGTTTGGATCGTCCAGGGCGGGTGCGGATTCAATCACATCGAGCAGCATAGTCCGATCGTTTGAAACTGCGGTCTGCTGGCCCACCACAAAAAGACCGTCGATCTGTGCAACGATTTTTTGCAGTTGACCGATCTCGAGGTTCATTTCCTCCGCAATCTCCGACTCCGCCGGATGACGCCTGAGCCTGGCTTCGAGCCGTGCGGTTGCGTCGGCTATTTCGCGTCCGCGTCTGCGCAGGGAGCGCGACCCCCAGTCGGCCTCGCGCAGGCTGTCCAGAATTGCGCCTCGAATTCGAAACTTCGCAAAGGCCTTGAACTGGATGTTCTTTGAACTATCGAAGCTCCGGCTCGCTTCCAGCAGGCCGATCACCCCCGCATTCACAAGATCCTCCATTTCAACCTGGCGGGGAAGCCGTTCGCAAATTCGCGCGGCAATGTAGTAGACCTGTGACAATTCCCGCATCACAAGATCGTTCGGATCCTCGACTTCCGCCACGCTTGATTTGTATGCCACTTCGGCTGGCGTCATTTCTTCACCTCTTCGAACATGTGAGAACCAACAATCTTCATCGAACCGAACCTAGCGAGAGAACCGGCGTCATGGGCGGTATTTCGGACGGCGAAATCACGACTATCTTTGGAATGAACGGCTCCAGCATCCGCCTCAGGTAAAAACGGCCCGGAGAAGAACAAAGCAGCACTGGCGGCGCCACCGTTACCTGGTCGCCGAGCATGGCCCGCAGGCCATCCAACACCCGGTGCACCACGGAGACCTGCAACGCTCCGCCCGCGGGAACGATCTGTGGCTGCTGAGCGGAAGTGCGGGAGCATTCCTCCTCAAGGGAGTTATGGAGCGTGACCACCTTAAGTTGCCCGAGATCGTCCAGTAGCGGGCGAATAAGAGCGCGTCCAAGGGCGTGTCTGCTTGCTTCGATCAGGCCCACCGGATTCTTGTTGACCGCTGCCATCTCGACCAGCACTTCAAGAATTGTCCCCAGATCGCGAATGGACACTTGCTCTCGGAGCAACTGTTGAAGTACCTTTTGCACTTCACCGAGGCTCATGAGTTTCGGAATCAGCTCTTCCACGAGTTTCGGATGCGAGTCGGCCAGACGATCGATGAGGCGCTTGGCCTCCTGGCGGGTCAGCAGGTCGTGTGCATTTTGCTTGATGATTTCGGTAAGATGAGCTGCCAGCACGGACGTATGGTCTACCACGGCATATCCGGTGGAGATGGCCTGGGCCTGAAGATCGGGCGTAATCCACTTCGCCGGTGAATTGAACGCGGGTTCACGCGTCTCCTGCCCCGGAATATCTCCAGGCTTGGGGTTTGAGTGTACGGCGAGTAATCGGTCGCGCCGAAGTTCCCAGCGTGCAATCTCAACGCCGCGAAGGTAGACGACATACTCTCTTTCCCTGAGGGATAAGTTGTCGGTGATATGAATTGACGGGGCCAGGAATCCCAGTTGCTGGGCAAGATTCTTGCGCAGCGATTTCACTCTCGAAAGCAGCTGGCCACCCTGCTTGGCATCCACAAGCGGTACAAGGCCTACGCCCACTTCGAGCATAAGTTCGTCCAGTTTAAGCACCGCATCCATGGGATCGACTGTCGGAGCTCCGCCAGCGCCCTTCCCTGCCGCGCCTTTTGCACCGGCGGCCGGTTCCAGTGCGGCTGGTTTCATCTTCCAGGCCGCGAACATCAAAACGCCGCCTAACGCTATAAACGATATCTTCGGCATGCCGGGAATCATGGCCAATGTCAACAGGACTCCGCTTACAATCCATAGCGGACGCGAGGTCCTGAACATCTGCTTGCCGATGTCGCTGCCCAGCGAAAAGTCCGATCCGGCCCGTGTAACAACGATCCCACCGGCAACGGAGACCAGCAGTGAAGGAATGATCGTAACCAACCCGTCGCCTACGGTGAGAATGGTGTAGGTCTTGAGAGCTTGCTGGAACGGAACACCCTGTTGGAATACGCCGATCAGGAAACCCGCGATGATGTTGATGGCCATGATGAGAATAGTGGCCAGCGAATCTCGTTGACTGAAGCGGGCTGCGCCGTCCATGGAACCGCAAAACTCTGCCTCGCGCGCCACCATTTCCCGGCGTTCTCTCGCCTGCTCGGAGTTGATAAGCCCGGTATTCAGATCGGAATCGATGGCCATCTGCTTTCCAGGCATGGCGTCGAGGGTGAATCGGGCCGTCACCTCGGCAGTGCGAACGGCGCCGTGGCTCACCACGAGATACTGGATGGCAATGAGCGCGAGAAAGATTACAAAGCCGACAATGTAATTTCCGCCCACTACAAACTGTCCGAATGCCTCGATCACCCTTCCCGCCGCCGATGAGCCCTCGTTTCCGTGGAGCAGGATGCGCCGCGTGCTGGCCAGATCGAGTGACAGTCTCATCAGCGTCAATAGGAGGATGACGCTTGGAAATACTGAGAATTGCACCGGGCGCTGAATTTGAATTGCGGTCAACAGCACAAGCACCGACGCCGTAATGCTGAGGGTAAGCAGCAAGTCGAGCATGAAGCTCGGCATAGGCACCAACATTACGAATACCAAGGCGACCGCACCGGTCGGAATGAACCAATCGGAGGATGCGCGTAACGTGCTGAGGAGTCCCTTTTTCTTGGTCACGGCTGTATCATTGCTCCCGACAGGTTGGCGGAGGCTCTCCTTTGAGCCTCGCGGCGTTTCACTTCGTCCTGAGCCTTGAAGACCAAGACAAGAATTTCAGCAACAGCGTGGTACAGCGCAGAGGGGATTGCATCGCCGACTTCGGCGCCCCTGTAGAGCGCCTGCGCAAGAGGCCGGTTCTCCATGATTGGAATGCCGCGGTCCCGGGCAATTTCTTTAATCTGGGCTGCCAGCAGATCGAGCCCCTTTGCCACAACAATGGGCGCGGCCATGTTCAACTCGAACTTTAGTGCGACCGCGTAGTGGGTCGGGTTGGTGATGACGACGGTCGCGGCTTCCGCGGCCTTGATCATCCTTTTGCGGCGAGCCTGACGCTGCAGCCTCCGGATTCTTGCCTTGCTCGCGGGATTGCCGTCGGTCTCCTTCATTTCCTCTCGGATTTCCTGGCGGCTCATCTTGAGGTCGCCTTCGTTTTTCAGGCGCTGGAGCATGTAGTCCACACCTGACCAAACGAGGAGGATCAGACCGCACTTCCAGCAGAGCTCCAGGAGAATGGCGCCGACAAGGCTGATAAACGCACGCGGCTCTGCGTAAGAGCTGCCGAGAATCTCTGTCCAATGGCTGACAAGACAAGCAACGCCAGCCCAGACCATCGCGGAGAACGGGATAAGACTCTTGAGGATGTTGCTGAGCCCCGCGGGGGAGAAGATCTGTTGCATCTTGCCGGCAGGGTTAAGCCGCTCGAAATTGGGTGCAAGCGCCTCTGGCGCGACGACGAATCCGCCTTGCGCCAATCCGGCGAGCAGCGATACCACGAACCCGGACGCCAGAATCGGAACGATCCAGCGCATTGCTTCTACACTTGTCCAGAAGAGCAGTGGCCCATTTGTCTCGATCGTGTCACTGTTGGCGGACTCAAGCGTTTCGCGGAAAAAGTCGGTCCAATGCGCCGCTCCCTGGCGGACCAGAAGGCACAGCACGCCTCCCACCGCAAACAGGCTCAGGGCGCTGGTCAGCTCGCGCGAACGCGTCACGCGGCCTTGCTCGCGCGCCTTTTGCCGGTGCCGCGGTGTTGCCTTTTCGGTTTTGTTCGAGTCAGCCATTCAGCCTCATCGTGCCAGGTGCAGTATGTGTTCGCCTGTGGTTACGGAATCGACAAAAAGATGATGGTAGAGGTCGGGCCAGAACTTGAGTGTCGCGATCAATATCAGGACTCCCAGAATGCTTTTGATTGCCGGTCCAAGCACCATCAACGGCATTTGCGGGGATGCCTTACCCAGAAATCCGAGCAGGACATCGGTCACCAGAGTGGCCGATAGAACTGGCGCGGCAATCTGAACACCCAACCCAAAAATGGTGCCGCCGGTCGCGATAATCGTCCAGGTAAACAAGCCGCTCAGGTGCATGGTGCCGGGCGGCAAATACAGAAAGCTTTTCCCGATCGCTCTCAGAAGCCAGTAGTGAACATCCATGCACAGAAAGAGCAAGACAACCATGGACTGGTAAAAAATCGGAATCACCTTTGACTCCGCCTGAGACATCGGATCGATAATCGTCACCAGGGAGTAGCCCATTTGAATGCCAAGGATCTCTCCCGCCAACTGGGCGCCCTCGAAGGCGACATTGGTTGCCAGGCCCATCCCCACGCCGATGATGAACTCCGTGATGACCACGACGGGCCATTGGACCATGGGATAGGCGCCGATTCCATGCCCGACACTGGGAAACAGGAGCAGCGTCAGGGCCAGGACCAACCCGGCTTTGATGCGCACCGGAATAACGGTGCTGCCAAACCACGGCGCGAAAAGCATCAGCCCGGTAAGCCGGACGCTAATGGTCAGCAGGCCGCCGATGATCGTGAGTAGAGGTATCTCAATCATCCCAGGAACACCTTGAAGTCGGAGAACAATGTCAGCGTGTAAAGCGAAAGGTGACGCCACATCCACGGCATCATGAAGAACAGCGCGGCTCCCGTGCAGAACAGGCGCGCCACCGTGGAAATTGTGTTGTCCTGCAGCGAAGTCAGCGTTTGAAGGATGTTGACGACCAGGCTGACGACGATGGCTACAGCCAATACCGGGCCAACCAGGATGATCACTTCCTGCAACATCATTCGACCGAGCAATACAACGCTATCTACGTTCATGGCGTTATTGAAAACTCCTCATGAGAGATCCGATCAACAGATGCCAGCCGTCCACGATCAGGAAAAGAAGCAGCTTGAGCGGTGTTGAAATGACCACCGGCGGCAGTTGAAACATGCCGACGGATGTGGTAATCGAAGCCACCACCATGTCCACGATCAAGAATGGAAGAAACAGCACGGTGCCAATCTGAAAGCCGGCTTTCAGCTCAGACAAGATATAGGCCGGCAGAAGCACGCGCATCGACAGGTCGTGGGGTGAAGCTGGACGAGGTTCCTTCGCCAATTCGATGAAGAGGGCCACGTCCTTCTCGCGGACATAGCGGCTCATGAACTCGCGAATGGGCGCCTCCGCGCGAGTGAGCGCATCCATGGCGGTGATCTGTCCTCCCTGCATCGGAACAAAGGAGTCTGCATAGATCTTGTTTGCGACGGGTTGCATTATGAAGAAGGTCAGGATCATCGAGAGTCCGATGAGCGTCTGGTTTGATGGCGTGGTCTGGAGTCCCAGAGCCTGGCGCAGAAAATGAAAAACAATCAGCAGCCGCGCGAAAGGCGTCATGCACACCAGGACTGAAGGAATCAGCGTGAGCCCGGTGAGCAGAATCACGATGGACCAAGGCACGGAGTTGCTGGGCGCCCCGGTAATTTGCAGGCCGCCGCCAATCCCGGACGGGGACGCGGCAGCGGGGCCTGCGGAGTTTTCGACCCTTGAAGAAGATCCAGCCCCATCTCCCGACACACTATGATCGGTTCGATTCGCCGAACTGCCGGGGTCGACAACGTTGGCGGAAATCGTTGGGAAGCGTCCCTGGCCTGCTGCCGAAGCAGTAAGCGCGATCACAATCGATGCGATCGTCGTTATCCCTCGGCCTGCGCAGTTCCGATTCATGCCGACTTCCCCTGCAACGCGAACTCGGCACCAGGAGCGGCGGCAGTTTCAAGCGCCCCCTCCAGCTGCGTGACCACCGACACCCCGGACACTCCTCCTCCGATCAGGAATTCGCGTCCCTGCACGCTCACCACAGCCAGGAATCTCTTTTCGCCGAGCGGGACCATTTCCATTACGCGCAATCGCTTGGTGGAAGACAGCGTGTATTTCGCGTGGAGCCATGACCAGAGGTGTGCCAGGATGCGCGAACCAGTCCGTTCTGGTTGGCCCTCCTGCGAGAGGTTGGGCAGACTCGTTTCGATGGCGACCGGTTTAACCGCTTGCAATTGTTTTTTCGAGAGCACGGTGTTTTTCGCCCGCGTCCATGGCCATGAGCGGCCGCGCGAATTGCGGGGAGGCTGTTTTGGCTCGTTGGCGCGAGGTTGAATGGAAACGGATTTTTGCGGCTCCGATTCAGGTTGCTCCACATAATCGATCGCACAATCTCGGAGCGAAGCATGAAACGATGCTTCTCGAGCCGCCGGCGCGGGCGCAAGGCAGAACTCCTGCCAACGCGGGCCAATGAGCGGAGGATTGGGATTTCGATTCTGCGCCGTCATGCTTGTTCCGTTATGCGCACCGCGAGATGATCTCCGATGACGTCGAATTCAGTCCAACCGAGAAGAAGTTGATTGACCCGCAGCGGAACATCGCTGGTATGGTGATAGGCGGTTTCCACGATCGAGCCTTTGGTAAGAGTGAGAAGGTCGCCAATCGTAAATCGAACCACGGGTATTTCGAGGCTAAGCCTGCAGGGCAGCCACGGCATCGTGTCGAGTAGATCCCTTTCACGCGCCACCGGGGTTGAACGGGAAGGCTCTTCAGAATTCGGCTCTGGATTCAGGACTGCGGTACTCATTGGACCTCGCACGCTTCCCGCCCCAATCGTTTCTCCATGACCCGGCCGAGCTGGACGCGCGTGGCGGATCCTGAACACGATGAGTGGAGCGAATGCACAAAGGTCAATGCAATTGGAGGGCCGGAATCTCAGGCGGCATCCGGGCGTCGCCCTGGAGGGTCCTCTTGTCCGATAAGTTATTGATCAATAATATCTTGCAGGCAAATATTGCCTACCAGACCGACCCCGGCAACTGGTGAGACAGCCATGAGAATGAAAGGCCGGCACAGGGCTCCCGCCAGGAGTCGCTTTCTCCCGGCGGAAGCTTCTAATCGTGGCTTAACAAATTCGTCCTTCTTCTCGATTCTAGGTAACGAGCTGAATCGTCGCCTGCGCAATCTGATCGAAGGTCGTGAGAGCCTTGGCGTTGGCCTCGTAACCTTGCTGCGCGACGATCAAGTTTGAAAACTCGGCAGAGAGGTCCACGTTGGACTCTTCAACCGATGAGCCCTCGATCGTACCGTTCCCGCCGGCGCCGGCTCGTCCAATGACTGCGGCTCCCGAGGCGGGTGTGGATTGATAGTCGCCGTTATCCGACTGCGTGAGTCCTTGGACGTTCCCGAAGCTCGCCAATGCCACTTGTCCCAGTGCTTGCGTTTGGTCGTTGCTGAACTGCCCCTCGATGGTTCCGTCCGGGGCAACCGTGAAGCCAGTGAGCGTCCCCACTCCATAGCCGTTCTGAGTGGTTGCGCTGGTGGCGCTGGCCGAGTCCAACTGCGTGATCGTTGAGCTTCCCGATCCGCCAAGATTCCAGGTCAGGTTCATGTTCGCGGCGCCATCGGCCAGGCCCGAGACGTCGATGCCGGTGACCGATCCGCCGCTTGGCGTGAGCAGATTCCCCGATTGGTCAAAGGTCATCGTGCCGCTGGAAACCGTCGTTGGACTGCCAGTGCCGCCCGTTGCGGACGCCGGCAACGTGATGGCGTAGCTCCAGGCGCCCGTCCCTGTGTTCGTAAACTGAACATTCAGGGTCTGCGCCGTCCCCAGCGAGTCGTAGACGGTCATGGGTGTGCTGAACGTGGTGCCAACGGTGGCGCTGGAGTCGAGATTTGCTGTCATTTGGAAGGTTGTGGTAGTCGCACCGGGGGCCGTTCCCGACGAATCCACCGTGATGGGGCTCAGAGTGCCGGAGGTTGAAACCACCCCATTGGCCGCCGGATACCCCATAACCAGTTCTCCGCCCGGAGTTACCAGCTGGCCCGATGAATTCACCGTAAAGTCACCGTCGCGCGTGTAGCTTGTTTGACCATTGGCAGACTGCACCACGAACATTCCGTTGCCTTGGATTGCCATGTTCGAATCAACGCCCGTTGATTCGACGTCGCCATTGGAGAAGTTCGAACTCGTGCCGATGACCTGCACACCCGATCCTACTTGTATAGGGTCGCCATTCCCCGATGAGCCTTGCGCCGCAGCGAAGACGTCGCCGAAGTTCAGCGTCTGATTCTTGTAGCCGTCCGTGTTGAGATTCGCAAGGTTGTTTGAAATCACGTTGAGCGATGAAGATTCTGCCTGCAGGCCAGAGAGTGGAATCGAATACGATGCCATTTACATACCTCCTGTGTTGGTGAGATTTGAAGTTTGGGCCGGAGCCCCGAAGCTGCCGTACAGGTTCATGAGATCCGATGAGCTTGGAACACTGTTGTTCGCCGGTTGAGTTTGGCCAGGCGCACCTGCAGCCGAGACTGCCTGGGCTGATGCTCCACCAGAGGAGCCGGATGACCCCGTCCCCCCGCTTGAGCTTGTGCCTGTGGAGCTCGATGTGGATGGCACCAAGCTCGACAATGTGGAATTGATCGAGATGAGTTGATCCAGTTGGTTGAGAGAAACGAGTTGGCCAACCATCTCGGTCGGATCGACCGGATCGGTGGGATCCTGATTCTGCAGTTCGGTAACGAGCAGGTTCAGAAATGTTTCCTGAAGGCTGGTCGACGAAGTACCCAACGAGCTGTTCGGAGTGCTGCCTGACGTGCCGCTCGTCCCACTCGTCCCGCTCGTGCTACTAGCCGCCTTAGGCGCACTGGCGGTTTGTGCCTGCACGGGCGCGGTAATGCTGGGTTGCAGTCCTTGAATGTTCATTTGCCCTCCCTTTCTGGAGAGTGATTGAGCCTTAGGCTCTGATGTCCAGCCGGTGATTGCCGCTTGCCGCCACGAGCATCCCGAGGTTTATCCCCTTGTCGGCCTCGGTAAGATCCGCGGCGTCTGCTGAGCGTGCGGAACCGGCAAACGCGTCTTGCTGCTTCTGTGAAGATTGCTCCGAGTTACTTGAATGCGATGAACCTTGGTTATCGATCTGGATCGATGCTTGAATGCCGTGCTCGTCTCCCAGCTTTGTCTGCACGGATGAGATATGAGCCGCTATTGCCTGGCTCAACTCGGAGTGATCGACCGATATCTGAGCCTGCATTTGCTGTTGGGAGACTGAAGTGCGGATCGAGATGTCGCCAAAATCGCTCGTGTGCAATCCGACACGCATCTCTGTCTGGCCCATCGTCTGGATAAGCTTCGCGCTGTTAATGGCCGTCGTTACTACGCCCTCGCCGATATCCTGTTGGTTGATGCCGGGAGTTTCCACTTGCCCGGCAGAACGCGATCTATCTGCAAGACCGTTTGGCATGGAGACGGACGATGCGATTTCATGGGAAGCCCCGGAAGTCGCGATCGTTTGTACCTGGGCCTGGGGCAAACTACTGGCCGCAACCCGAGCCGCGGCAGATTCTATTTGATCGGGACTGCCATTCATGTTCTGCGGAGATTGGTCGCTGTTCTGACCGCCGGACGAGCCATTGTGCACCCCAACCGCTGTCGACCCGGTCTTGTTGATATCCGCATCCGCCGCATTCGTTAGGCTTGGATTCTTGGGGGCGGTTGTGCCAGGTGCTTCCTTCAACTCCGCCGCTTTGGCTGGTTGAATGCGCCCTGTGGCGCCAATTGCCCCCACGGCTGCATTGTCGGGGAAAGCAACTCGCAACGACGCTTCCACTGATGCCTGGAGCATTTCTCCAACCGCCGTTGTGGGGCCGTCCACGACTTGCGTTCCATTCGAAGTAACTTCCGCACGTGGCCCTTTAGCAACTGCCCCATCCAGCACCGCCCCCAAAGCCATGCGCGCCTGCTGGTTTGCAGCCAGCTCAGCGGCAGATGCGTTTCGCGTCCACTGCGCGGCAGCGAACTGCGCTTGGATATCGGCGGCGACTGTTGAGGAATCGGAATTGAGGGGCACTTTATTAGCTGTGCCCTGCTGGTTTGCAGGCAGTTCAGCGCCCGGCGCTCCTTGCGTCGCCTGCGCGGCAATGAGCTGCGGCTGAATATCGGAAACAACTGCCGAGGGCCTGGCATTGAGAGGCATTTCATTAGCCGCGTGCGCCTGCTGGGTTGCAGGCGGCTCAGTGGCTGGTGCGTTCGGCGTCCACTGCGCGGCAACCAACGGCGCCTGCGTATGGGAAACAACTGCCGAAGGCTCGGCATTGAACGGCATTGGATTAGCCGCGTGCGCCTGCTGGGTTGCAGGCGGCTCAGCGGCAGATGCGCTTCGCGTCCACTGCGCAGCAACCAACGGCGCCTTGATATTGGAAACGACTGCCCAAGGCTTGGCATTGAGAGGCATTTCAGTAGCCGTGTGCGTCCGCGGGGTTGCAGGCGGCTCAGGGGTAGATGCGCTTCGCGTCCACTGCGCGGCAACCAACTGCGCTTGGATTTCGGGGGCGACTGTTGAGGGCTTCGCATTGAGAGGCACTTCAGTTGTCGCAGGCGATTCGGATACCCGGCGATTTGGCGCAAGATTATCTTGTTGTGCGTTTGACGTTCCGTTTGCCGGAACCTTGTCATGATCGGCAGGAGGAAGAGTCCCTGTCGCACTTGCGCCAGCTTCACGGTTTGCGGGCGTAACTTCAAGGACAGGTAACTGCTCTCCATGTTGCGTTCCTGTTCCACCTTTCGCAGTGTTCGCTCCAGTAGCCACCCCCTGGCCTAAGCCCGCCGTGCTATTTCCATAGCTTTCGTTCGCAGAAGCTTCGGCAAGTATCGCCAGAAAGCCGCGGTCGGTCTTGCCGGTTTGTAACAGCGGCGTCGAAGCTGAATTCACTGTCGTCACTTGCGATGGACCTCGCATGCCAAACGTAACTGCATGTTTCGTGCCAACTTTTTGGCATCGCAGCAGGAAAGCATGGTAGCGCAGACCATTCATTACAAACGTGTTACTGGAGAGATGTCTAGACAGAGCGCTGGCCTGCCCGGGCAAACCGGCAACCATTGCCCTCTCTACTAGGCAATGTGTGCCCACAGGAGATGCAGGCATCGCGTCGTAGGTTGAGTAGCCAGCGCCGATGGGAATATGGGGAAGGAACCAGGCAATGTCGGCCTGTTAGTCAATAGATAGCTCTAGCCGCGCTGTCGCCGCGCGGCAAATATGTCGTCAATTCGCTTTTGGTGAGCTCGAGTTTTTTCCTGCTCGTACTTATCTCGCTGCGAATCGTGCAAGTTGGACAGCGTTTCGCAGTTGCGGTAAGCAGCGTGATAGATCTTCAACTGCCGATCGCGCTGTTGTCCGAGAGTCTGGCGATTGCGGTCGAGGGCCGTCCTCTTCTCAACCGCCGCCTGCTTCGTCCAAACCAGCATTTGCACCTGACTGGCTGGAATCGGCCGCTGCATAGCTCTCTGCTCCGCGTTGAAAGCTTCAGCGATCTCCGCAGTCAGCCGATCGATTTGATGCGTCAAGCGAGCCATCTCGAGCAGGATCTTCTGCAGTGCGCGCTCCTCCTGCCTCTGCACGCTCTCCCTAACCCGAAGCACGGTCGCAAGTGGGAAACGAAATGGCATCGCTTTATCTTTTCTCCAGTTGCGCGATGTGTTTCAGAGCCTCGATGTGCCGGTCTGCCTTCGCCTTCAAGCGCATCAGACAGGCTCTAGCCTGGCAGAGCCATCAGCAACTTGACGACGTCCTCGTGTTTGCAGAGAACATCGGGCTTCTGCTGCAAGAACTCATTCAGTGCGGGCAGATTCCCAATGGCATTATCCAGTATGGGATCGGAACCCTTCTGATAGGCGCCGATGCGGATCAAGTCCTCGGACCGCGCATAAGCCGCCATCAATCGCCGCAGGGAATTCGATTTGGCAACATGTTGCTCAGACGCTACATATGGCATCAATCGGCTAAGACTATCCAGAATTGAGATGGGGGGATAGTGGCTGCTCATGGCAAGGTTTCTATCCAGAACCACATTGCCATCCAAGAGCGAGCGGACCGTATCGACGACTGGATCCTGCTGATCGTCACCCTCCATCAGCACGGTGTAGAAGGCGGTGATACTGCCTTGTGAGAAGTTTCCGGCCCTCTCTATGAGGCGAGCGAGCATATTCAATACAGAAGGCGTGTAGCCTTTCGCGGTCGGCGGCTCACCGGCGGCCAATCCAATCTCGCGCTGCGCCATTGCAAAGCGCGTGAGCGAATCCACAATCAGGAGTACATTCTTGCCCAGGCTCGCAAAGTATTCGGCAACCGCGGTCGCCGCCAGAGCCGCTCTGATCCTTAGCAGCGGCGATTGGTCTGAAGTGGATACAAGGACCACAGCGCGGCGAAGACCTTCCTCGCCGAGAACTTCAAGAAACTCGCCCACCTCTCGGCCGCGCTCCCCAACCAGAGCCAGCACCGTCATGTCCGCCGACGTCCCGCGCGCCATCATGCCAATCAGCGTGCTTTTTCCCACGCCGCTTCCGCCGAAGATGCCGACACGCTGTCCTCTCCCACAGGTTAGGAAGCCATCGATCGCCCTGATGCCGCAGCCGAGCGGTTCACGGATAGGGACGCGTTCAAGAGCCATCGGCACTGAACCGTCAATGCTAACCCCATGTGTGGCTCGGTACTCTCCTTTTCCGTCGACCGGATTTCCCGTCGGGTCGATCACCCGCCCCAGCAGCTCCGGCCCCACTCGAACTGACGGCCGAGCACCCCACGTCATGATTTGGTCCCCGAAGCGAATGCCCTGCGGATTGTCGGCTGCCATGGACAGCATGGTCGATCCACGAAAGCCGATGATCTCCCCTGCATACGATCGGCCGCCGGCGCCAGTAATCTCGCACGACTCGCCCACAAAGCAGAACGGGCCCTCCGACTCAATCAGGTTGCCAACAACCTGATTGACCCGGCCTCTCCAGCGCAATGTTGAGCCGGCATCAAGATGGTGCATGTAGGGGGCCAGGATCGAACGGCTCATGGATTCACCGGCCTCAACGCAAGAAGATCGAAGAATCCCTGCTCGATTTCTTTCAGTTGAACGTCCAAACCAAAGTTAGTCGATCCAAGCTTGGTCTCGAGAATGCAGTCCTGATCGCTGAGCCCCACATCCTCAACTACCTCGAAGCACGCAGTTCCCGATTGCCGGTCAAAGAACTCCTTCCACCGCTTGCCGTTTCCCGGACCTACTCGGACGGTCACGCTGGATCCGTCACACATCTTCTCCGTCGCCATTCTTACCAGAGCGGCAACCAGCATTGGATCGACTTGCGCTTCCCGATGCAGGATCTTGGCAGCAATCGCCAAGGCAAGTTGAACAATCTCAGCTTCTACGCGCGCATAGTAATCGGCTCTCTCCATCTGGAAAGCCCTGAGCGCGGCCGCGATGGGTGCGCGCGCAATGTCGAGCTTCTGCTCATATTCCTCGCGCGCCTGCAGGACCGCCTCGGCCTTCGCGAGCTTGATCTTCTCATCGGCTTCTGCCATTGAAAGCAGGCCGTCAACATGGTTCTTGACGATTCCGGCGGCGAATCGCGTTTCCAGAGGCCCCTTCGCTGCAACGCCCGCAGGCGGATATTCTGCCAAATCGCGGTACTCCACGGCCATGAAGGGACGCGCCAGCGTCGGGTTGAATTCCCCACTAGAGGACATACTCGTCTTCCCCCTCACTCTTCAATACCATCGTGCCCTCCGCCTCAAGTTTTCGCGCGATGGCCACAATCTCCGCTTGAGCTTTAGCCACGTCTTTGCCCCGAACCGGCCCCATCGCTTCGGAGTCTTCCTTCATCATTTCCACGGCACGCGTCGACATGGGGCGATAAAAGTGGCTCCTCAATTCCTCGCCCGCTCCTTTGAGTGCGATCGTCAAGGCTTTCTTGTCAATCGCATTCACCAAGGTGCGCATTTCCTGTTCGGGGACTTCAAGAAAGTCCTCGAACGTGAACATGAGATCGCGGATAGCGATCGCGACCTTGGGTTCCTCTCTTTCAATGATTTCAAGAATCTCGCGCGTTGTAGTCTTGTCAAGCCGATTCATGAGTTCGGCGACGCTTCTGTATCCGGAATCGGCGCGCCTTGTGTGGTCGCCAACGGACTTCAATCGGCGATTCAACACTGTGGAAACCTTCGCGGCTACATCCGGAGAGAAATGACCCAGATTCGCAAGCCGCCACACGCAATCGGATCGTGTTTCCGGCTCCAACTCCATCAACACCGCCGACGCCTGCTTCGGATCGAGATGGCCAAGAACCAATGCCTTGGTCTGTGAATGCTCGCCAACCAGGAACCTGGCCAGTTGCTGCGGATCCGCCTTCTTCAGCGAGTCGACACGGGAAGAGTTCAGCTCGCCGGCACGCATCAACCGCTCAACCATGGTCTTGGCGCCCTGCTCTCCGAGGGCTTTGATCAGTAGCCGGCTTGCAACTTCCTGCCCTCCCACTGCGATGAATTCCTGAGCGGAAATCAATTGGTCGAATTCCCTCAATACTTCCAGGCTTTGTTCAAAAGGGACGTGTCCCAGGTTTGCGACTTCTTCGGTCACTCGCTGCAGATCTTCCTCGGGAAGATTTCGGAAGATGTGGGCTGTAGCGTCCTCTCCGAGCAGCAAATAGAGAATCGCAGCCTTGCGCGCGCCACTGAGAGAGCTACGGTCTCCAAAGCTCATGATTGCTCCTCTCGCAGCCACGCCTGCACGGCACGCGTTGAGTTCACCGGACTCTCTTTAATGACCCCAACCATTTGTTCTTTCAGCTTGGCGGCTGCCTGTGCAATCTCATCCCGGTCCGTGAGGCCCCCGCTGAGCCGGTTCATTCCCGTGCCGGCGGGAAAGGCTTGCGCTGGCGCCGCACTCAATTGAGCCGGTGCGGCGCTCATCACTTGTTTCTGAATGGGCCGCACAATGAACAAATAGGCCAGCATAAATAGAAAGAGCAGCGAAACAGGCCTAAGCAAAGATGAATAATCTGCGGCCATCCTGCGCCCCTGATCCATCCAATTCGGAGCCGGAAGATCAGCCACGATCGGGTCGGAGTCGAAAGACATGTTTTGAACGGTCACGGTATCGCCCCGCTTTGCATCGAAGCCGATGACCGCCTCCGCAAGCCCCTGAATCTTGTCCAATTCCGCCTGCGACCACTTTTTACGCGTATAGGTCGTCTTGCCGCCCTGGACGCTTTTGGCAACCATATCGTCCACCAGAATGGCTGCGCTTACTCGCTCAATTCGCCCGGCCGGCGATACCGTGTGGAGAACGACCTTGTTGACCCCATACTGCGCCGTCTCCGTCTTCGACGATTGCGCCGAACTCTGCCCCTGGCTTAGTGCCGCGCTTTGCTTCGTTGCTTCGGCAGACTTGGCTGGCGATGGCGTGTTGCTGGAGGTGCCGGCAACACCCGAAGGGACCGCGCCTCCATTGGCCGTCTCCTCGGATTTCTGATCGCTCAACAGGGCACTTACCGACGGATCGTATTTCTCCTGACTCTCTTCGGTCGATTCCTGGGTCTGATCGACGGTGACGCTGGCGCGAATCTTGTCGTTACCCACCACTGGCCCAAGCGTGCTGATCAGGCGCTGCGTCAAATTCTCTTCAATGCCGTCGGCATCACCCTGCCCATTATGGGTCACTCCGAGGGACCTGGCTGAATCGGCGTCGATGATGGAAACATCTTCCGGACTGAGCTGATCAACCGCTCCCGACACCAGCCGCGCGATGGCCAGAGTTGACTCTTTGGGAAGACCGTTGCCGTGAAGCTTCAGAATGACCGACGCCTTGGCCGGTTGCTCCTTGTCCAGAAAAACGGAATCCTTCGCCATCACCAGATGCACGCGAGCGCTTTCCACATCGCTGAGCGTTTCGATCGTCTTTTCGAGCTCTCCTTCAAGTGCGCGTTGATAAGTGACCTTCTGGTCGAATTCAGTCTGCCCCCACGACATCTTGTCGAATAACTCGAATCCTAGCCGCCCGCTGTGCGCGGCGCCCTGAGACGCGGTCTTCATGCGGGCTTCAGCCATTTTTTCAGCGGGAACGCTGATCGTCTTGCCGTCGGCGCTGGCCTGATGGGGAATGCCGTCGGCATCGAGTTGCGCGGAGAGTGCTTGTGCCTCGGCAGGTTCCAGGCCGCTTGACATCGGCTTATAGTCGGGTGAGCCGATCAGCCGGACAAAGAGCGTGACAATCACCGCCGTTGCGCACGCCCCGGCAACAAGGAGCCCCTTCTGCCCCGAACTCCGGGTCTCCCAGAACTGTCGTGCCTGCGTGATTGCTTCGTTTGGGCCTGCCATCTCGTCTCCGTCTTAGAACTGCATCTTTTCTATGTCTTGGTATGCGCTCACTATCTTGTTGCGAACCTGCATCATGAGCTGGAATGAAACATCCGCCTTTTCCACGGCAATCATGACGCCGTTCACGTCGCCGCTTCCGCCTTGCAGCAGGTTATTGACCTGCGCCGTGGCTGACTGGTTCAGTTGATTCACGCCTTGAACGGCGCTTTTCAACACGTCTCCAAAACTGCCCCCATCGCTGTCATTGCCTACGCCGAAGGACGCGGTATCCGGCATGTACGAGTTTGGAATTCCGCCCAGACTGACGTTGCTCATCTTTTGCCTCCCGGCTTACGAAGATTTCAAAATGTCGATGGATTCCTGAATCATTTGCTTGGCCGCTGAAACCGCCGATGCATTCAACTGATATGCGCGGGCAGCTCCCATAAGGTCCACCATCTCGTTGACCGGGTTGATGGCGGGATAATCCACGTATCCCGTTTCGTCCGCATCCGGATTCCCGGGTTCATAGCGCCGGATCGGCGGGGTTGGATCGCTTACAACCTGACTTAGCCGGACCGTGCCCGCCGGCGGTTGAGAAAACTGGCCAATTTGATTCAAGACGGTGCGAAACGGCGAGCCCCCAGTGGCGCTGAAAACTACTTCCTTGCGCACATACGGGCCGCCTGAGTCGGTATGTGTCGTCTCGGCGTTGGCAAGATTTGCAGAGGTAACTTCCGCCCGCTGTCTTTCCGCGGTCAAGGCGGATGCACTTATGCTCAACATGTCAAAAAGGCCCATGACTGCTTACTCCTTGATAGCGGTCAGCAGCGTGTGAAACTGCGACTTAACCAGCTGCACACCGAGCTGATACTGAAGTTGTGTCTGCGAAAGCAGAAGGCTCTCGCGGTCGATATCTACGTTGTTCCCGTCAGGGCGCTCCGTTAGTCCGAATTCTTCCTGAGAAACAGGCTGCAATTGCATGTTGGGATTCCCATTCATCACACGCTGCATTGCCTCATGGAAGTTCACATCCTTGCTGCGATATCCGGGGGTGTCTACATTCGCTATGTTCGATGTGATCTGTTGCTGGCGGTCCGTGACCACCTGCAGGTAGCCTTGCATCATTTGAATCGCGGAGAATGTGGACATGTTATGCGTACCTCCTGGGTGGAAGACCGTATTCACGGATCTTGTTACGCAGAGTTCTCAGGCTGATGCCCAGCATCTCGGCCGCGTGGGTTCGATTCCCATCCGTCAGCGCCAAGGTGCTCTCCAAGTGCAGCCGTTCGACCTGGCGGATTGGAGTACCGGCGGCAGGAACTGAAAACGCGACTGGAGATGCAAGCGAAGATCTCGAGGTTCCCTGGAACTCTGTTTCGAAACAGCCGCCATCGATTTCGATTGTTCCGCTCAGGGTGAGAACCCGCCGCATAAAGTTGGCCAGTTCCCGCACATTCCCGGGCCAGTGGTGCGACTGCAAGCGGCTGAGGAACTCCGCATGAAGCCGGGGAGGCTCGGTTCCCAACTGACGGGCAAACTTTGCGGCGAAATGATGGGCAAGAACAGGAATGTCTTCCCGGCGCTCACGCAGCGGCGGCAGCGAGAGAGGAATCACATTGAGCCGATAGTACAGATCGCCGCGAAAATCACCGCGCTCGACCATCGAGGCGAGTGAGACGTTGGTCGTGGCGATCACCCGTATATCTACGCGCACGCATCGGGATTCGCCAAGTCTTTCAAACTCGCGTTCCTGCAGGGCTCGCAGGAGTTTGGGTTGCAGGTGGAGCGGCATTTCTCCAATTTCGTCGAGCAGAATCGTCCCGCCATCCGCCAGTTCAAACTTGCCCGGCTTGGCAGCGATTGCGCCGGTAAATGCGCCCCGGCCATGGCCGAACAACTCGCTCTCCAGCAGAGATTCGGGGACGGCGGCACAATTCAAGGCAATAAAGGGCTTGCGGCTTCGATCGCTCGAATCGTGTATGAATCGCGCCAGCAATTCCTTGCCTGTTCCGCTTTCCGCTTCAATCAGAACATCGGCGCCTGTGCTGGCTGCCGCTCGAGCACGCTGGATAGCGCGAAGCAATGTCGGAGCGCGCCCAACAATGTCTCCCGCCGAGCTGGGATCGGCGATCTCAGCTTGTTTGGCCCGATGCATGACCTGCGCGGCCGTTGCCTGCAATTGATCGAATGAAATCGGCTTGGTCAAATAATCCAGGGCCCCGTCGCGCATGGCGCTCACCGCATCCGGAACCGAGCCGTATGCGGTGAGCAAAATGATGGCTGCTCCCGGAGCGGCACGACGGGCCGAGCGCATCACTTCCAAGCCCGTCCCATCCGGCATGCGAATATCCGTCACCACCAGGTCGAACTCACGGTCTTCGAGCTTGAGGATCGCGTCACGAACGCCGCTGGCAGTCTCAACCCGCCATCCGTGACGAAGAAAGTTGGCGCGGAGCGCGGTGCGAATGCCCGGTTCGTCGTCTACCACCATTACCGAAGGCGCTTCATCTCTCGTCATAAGGCCGGGAACTCCAATTGGAAGGTGCTGCCGCGGTTCACGCGGCTTGAAACGCGAATCTCTCCGCGGTGCTGGTTCATAAGGCGCTTGCAGACGGCCAGGCCGAGGCCCGGTGTGTCGCCTCCCCCGCTGAATCCGGCATCGAAGACGCGATCAATCAGATTTGCGGGAATTCCGCAGCCAGTGTCTTTGATATCGAGATGCGCGTGGATGGCTCCTTGCCACGATTTCCTCCTGGTCGATACGTCGATCTTTCCGCCAGCGGGTGTGTGGCGAATCGCATTGCAAATGAGATTCAGGATCATCTGGCGAAGCATGTTCTCGTTGCCCTGAATCACAAGGCTGTCATCGCCTTCGACCAACAGGAGCGTCACACCGGCTTGCTCCGCGATCGGGCGCACAAATTCCACTCCGCTGCGAACGCAGGCAGTCAAATTCACCGGCGCAAGATTGGGATTGCCTCCACTATGAATGCTCAGTACATTGTTTACGGTTCCCGAAAGCATGCGAATGCCGGCGCGGAGGTGCGAGACCCAATGGGACGTCTGTGCCGGATCTTCGGCGATCAAGCCGGCAAATAATTCCATGCTCTCTAACGGATTCCTAATCTCGTGGGCCAGAATCGTCGACATCTCGGCCAACGCCATGGTGTTCCGCGCCGACTCGCGTTCCCGCTCGGCCTGCTTGTAAGCTGTGATGTCGCGGAGAATCCAAACGCTTTCCAGCGGCGTCCTCCGATCGCCCGACTCCCGGTCCGCGGATGGGCAACGGAGCTTCCGGTTGCCGATTGCCAACCAGCGCTTTCCCGCCGCGGATGGAATGCAAAGTTCGCTGTCGAGGCGATCTTCCGACTTGCCTGCCAGAGACTCGAAGTCAATCCGGCTAACCGCGGAGAGCTCGCGCAGATTCCGCACATGCGCATTTCCAAGCTCCAGCAGCCTACGCCCTTCCGGGTTGATCGTCACGATGGCTTCGGCGGCATCCAGAACGAGAACGCCGCAGGGCATCGAATCGATGATTTGCTGCAGGGCTGCGCGCATCCGATCGTTCTCTGACAGGCTTCTGGTGAGAGCGGCGTTGCGCTGCGCCAATTCGGATCCGAGGTGTGCAACTTCCTGTTGCAGGTCGCGGTAAGACGCCTCCAGCAACGACGACGCGGATATGAACTCGGAAAAGGCGTCGGCCAGCATCCCCTGGTTGTGCAGAGGGGGAGGCGCGACGCCATTTATTGGAACAAGATGAGAACCGGGCAGCATTTGCCTATCTAGTAGCACGATGAGTGCCAAACTGGAAAAGCCTGCCCACAATAGGAACCTGAACTACAAAAAGATGTGTTCGGACTTGATTTCTCGCCCTGCTCCAACTAATACCGTTGCCCGCTCGATCACGTTGCGCAACTCTCTCACATTCCCCGGCCAGTGATGCTGCTGCAACATTTGCAAGGCCTCGCCGCTCAGCGAAATTCCGCGGCTATACTTGGCAACAAACCACTCCGCCAATTCCTCCAGATCGCTCATCCGCTCGCGCAGTGGCGGCAGTTGGATGGGAAAGATGGCAAGGCGGTAATAGAGATCCTCACGAAATTGCTGTTGAGAGATGAGCTTTTTGAGGTCGGCATTGGTCGCTGCAACCACCCGAACGTCCACCTTCAGATTGTCGAGTCCTCCCAAACGCTGCACTTCTCCCTGTTCCAGAAATCTCAGAATCTTGCTTTGCAGCGACAACGGCATGTCGCCTATCTCGTCGAGAAACAGTGTGCCGCCGTGCGCTGAATGTATCCGTCCGATGCGCGATTGAACCGCACCGGTAAACGCGCCCTTTACATAGCCGAAGAGCTCTGCCTCGAGCAGTGTCTCAGGGATAGCGGAACAATTCACCACCACAAACGGCTGCTTTCGCCGCGGGCTGATCAAATGGATCTCCTGCGCGATGAGCTCTTTGCCCGTACCGCTTTCGCCCGTGACCAACACTGTTGTGTCGCGGACCGCGACCATGCGCGTCAAATGGTAGGTCCGCTTCATCCGCTCGGAATCGCCAATCATGCCGCGCAGATTAAGCCTCGCGTCAGCCACGTCGCGAAAAGGCTCTCCATCATTATCGGGGGAGGGTCTCGGAGCCGCGGCGACTCCGCGGTTGATCAATTCGGCAAGCCGCGTCGATATTGGGGTTGGCGATGCGCCTCCGATCAGCAACTGGCCAGTGTGGGAGTTCAGTGTCATCAGCTGAAGGTTCGCACACCGAACTTTTACGATGCGGAGAAATTCATTCAGCTCAAGATCCGGCAGATTCGGATCAAGCAAGAGGATTCCATCGTCAGAGCCATGTTTTTGGAGCAACTCAAGCGCTCCAGCGCCGCTTTCTGCCTGAATCACATTCCAACGGGGAAGACCCAGCTTCTCATTCAGATCTTGGCGGAGCCTGGAGTTGGGACAGACAACGAACACATCGATTGGCATCCGATCTTCTTGACGTGTGAATTGCGCGACGAGACTTGCCATGAAGCCTTTCTCCTTTTGCCAGTTCTTAGAGCCGCATTGGAAACCGGAATCCCCTCTTGAATTGGGAACGGATGTTGTGAACAAAACTGGCTCAAGAACACTTCAACTGCCCGGTATCGGAGTCCAGGGTCATGAGCCGAAGGTTCGGATACTGAACTTCCACGATGTCGAGAAAGTCATTGAGCCCCAGATCCGGCAGATTCGGATCAAGCAAAAGGATCCCGTCGTCGGCGCCATGTTGCTGGAGCATCTGCAGCGCTCCTTCGCCCGTTCCTGCCTGAACCACATTCCAACGGGGAAGATTCAGTTTGTCATTCAGATTCTGACGGAGCTTGGAGTTGGGGCAGACAATGAACACATCGATCGGATCTCGATCCCCGCGGCTGGCCAATTGCGTAACCGTACTTGCCATGATGCCTTTCTCCTTCCTCTTCCTCAATTGTCAAGATTCCCTTGAAACCTGTGCCCGATCGTGCCGTCGATCTTATGAACAAAGCTGGCCCGCCAGCGCACCATAGCGAGCCCTCTTGCCCTTCAATTGGGCGAAATTCAGAAATCGATTGTGCCCCGGATTCTGAACCGGCAGCGTGAATGAAACACGAAATGGGTCTTCGACGCACACGTAGTCTCCGTCCTGGCTCCGGATATTAGCCTCAGCCACAGCCAGGCTTAGGCGCTCCAACGAAGTGAAGCTTCTTCGCTGGGCGCGCTCGTTCTGGACGATCAATTCAACTCCACCATTCTTGGGCGCCACCCTCACCTCGATCACATCGCCTTGGGAAGAGACCGAAGCTGCAATCTTGAGCACCGAGGTGAGCGCCATCAACGATCTGTTCATATCTGTCAGCATGGTTGAATGGATCTCTGCTGGGATGCTTACGTCGATCGCCAAGCCAGATGCCTGAAGCGAAGGCATCTGATCTTCAACGACGAAGGACAATAATTGCGAAACCTCCACGGGTGAACGCTCCCCGCCGGCCTGGCTTGAATCCACAAGCTCCCGCAAGCAGTCGAACAGGCAGCACAGAAGCTCCACCTGCTCAGCCGAAGTGCCCAAATACCTTTGCTGCTTTTCAGCCGTGATGCCCTGCACAGCGGAGGCCGCGACCGTGCAGCGCAGGACTGTCAGCGGCTGACCTATGGCATGGAGACAGGAGGACAGATTGGCATGGAACCTGCCGGCTTCGGCGCCCATCCAAGCGCATGGACCTTCGCTGGTCAACACATCTTTACTCTTCGCGGAGCACATAGCCGATCCCTCGAATCGTGTGGGTAAGCTTGTGCTCCCCGGGAAGGTCCACCTTGTCGCGCACATACTTCATGTACACGTCGACGATATTCGTAGAAGGATCGTGCGGCATGTTCCACACTTCCTCGAAGAGCTGCGCGCGCGCTACTGAGCGTCCGGCGTTGCGCATCATATACTCGAGAACTGCAAATTCGCGGGGGGTCAGATCGATCCGCCTGCCGTTCCGTTCAACCAGGCGCTCCTCTCGGAACAACGTAAGATCGCCCACTTTGGAAACGTTGTCGATGGGCCCGGAATTGTGTCGTAACAGCGCCTGGACACGCGCCAGAAGCTCGAGAAAAGAGAACGGCTTTACCAGATAATCATTCGCCCCGTTCTGCAGCGCTCTGACTTTGTCCTCCACCCGGCTCCGCGCCGATAGCACGATCATCGGCATCCGCGGCCTGCGCGGCCTCACGCGCTGCAGCAGACTTATGCCGTCAAGATTGGGGAGATTCAGATCGAGAATCACCAGATCGCACCGCCGGCCCTCCTCAAGCATTGCCAGTGCCGCCTCGGCATCGTGAGCCAAATCGACGGCGAAGGATTCTGCCCGAAGTTCATCGCTGAGAAACTTAGCCAAGGAAATATCATCTTCAACGATCAGCACATGTCGGCCTGCGTAAGGGTTGAACACCCTGGCGTCCAGGTTGGTTCGTTCTTCGTATTGTGCCGATGCCGATATCATTTGCCCCTTATTTCTACAAACCTGCGTATCCTGCAATTCGATTTCGGTTACGCTTGTTCACCACACAATAGTCACCCGGCCGGCCCATCTTGCTGGTCCGCGTGATTACTTTAGTGCTATTCGCTTGCAAGGCCATAGTACCCCCCGGCTTTCTTAAAATTCAACGAAACTGCGAATAAGCCGCACCAAACTCGTAATGACCTCGCTTGATTCCAGATTTCCTAGAAATTCGTTTCCTGTGACGCAAATCACATAAAATGGCATGAGAGTGATGATATCGATACCGCGCGCGATTCGAGTTGGTTACCCTGGTTTGCAAACAACTCAAATCGATCCCGCGTCGTGCACTTCGAACAAATCGATAGGCTTATGGACATCTTGCAGCAAAACTGCTAGCATCCGGCCTAGTTTAGGGTTCGTTGCGCTCCGGTTTGCAATGGAGTCCAGATCGAGGCTGGCAGGCTGCAGGCATCGTCGGCAATACTGAGGTTCTTGGCCCTAAACGAGTAGCAGCGGTGCAGTTTCGTTTGGAGTACGAATCAGGAAACGCACCCGATTAAGTGAGCGATCATGCGGAAATTCATCTATCGGGCTCCAAGATTTCCTGTCGATCTTCTGGTTCAGCTCACCATCGCGAACTCGACCGTGGCGGCACGATGCAGGGAGATAAGCGAAGACGGCATGGTGCTGGAGGCTATCAAGCATCCCCTGGAGAATTGTAACGGGGTTGTAGAAGTTAGCAACAAGGGCATGACTGTTGAACTCGACGCGCGCTTAGTGCGTTCGGAATCAAAATGGAGCGTTTTGGAGTTCATATATAAATCGGAAGAAGAGCGCAATATGATGGCTCATTTTGTTGCTTTAGCGGTAGAGCCCCAGAACAGGCCGGGGCCCCAACTTCTTGACTAGTCCGTGCCTGCTAACCGTTAGGTTGGCGGCCGTGCGGTTGAGGACATAAGCTGCTTGGGAAGAGGCACTTCCGAAGAATTCACGACTTGGTATTGAACCACGAGAGAGATTCTGCGGTTGGACGGGTCCTCTGGTTGCTTCGGCAATCTCAGCCGCTGGTCCGAGAATCCACGTACCTGCGATATCTGGTCCGACGGGACACCTTCCTTTTGCATCATTCGTCGAGCCTCGTTTGCCCGATCCGACGACAGATCCCAGTTGTCGTAGGTCCTGCTTTGCGCGTAAGGCTTGGAATCGGTGTGCCCTTCGATCGATATTTTGTTCGGAAGCTGCCCCAATTGTTCCGATAAAACCTGCAGCAGCTCCTTGAGCGCGGGGGTAGGCTTCGAGCTTCCCAACTCAAAGAATGTACCCTTGGCCGATTCCATTAGCTCAATCCGCAGTCCCTCATCAGTAATCGTGATCTCAATTTGTTTTTTCAACTTATCCAATGGGTCGACACGGTGAATGGACTTCTCCAACTGGGTCTTGAGCTTTTCCAGGTCATCCTTCTTCAGAGCTACAAAGACCCCTGCGCCATTCTTATTGCTGCCCACCAACTTGGCATTGCCACTTGGATCTTTGAAGTAGCCGCCAACCGCCTCCTGAACTTCCTTGCTGGCGTTCATCATCCAAAGAACAATGAACAAAGCCATCATTGCAGTCACAAAGTCGGCATACGCCACCTTCCAGGCGCCGCCGTGAGGCTCGTTGTGACCCGAACTCTTCTTGATGATGATAACTGGTGGCGTATTTTCCATGATGCTCTCTTCTGAAGACGGTGACAGCGATTCAACGATTACCATGCCCCGAAACCACCACCATCCTATGGATCTTTCCTTGGGAAACATCCACATGGAAGGGCCCGGCAAGGGCTAAGTTGCTCTATGCAGCGACCGCCTTGACCGCTTCATCCTTTTGGCGGCACGCTTTCTCCACTTCTTGAAAACTGGGCCGGACATGATCCGGAATTGCCCGCCGTCCCATTTCTATCGCCAGCAGCGGGGCCATCCCTTTGATGTAGGAGAGCATGACAACACGCAAAACGTAGTAGTACGCATGTTCCTCTTCCACCTGCTTTGACATCTTCGACGCCAGTGGGCCAACCATTCCGTAACACATCAGAATCCCCAGAAACGTTCCCACCAGCGCTGCCGCTACCTTGTGCCCAATCTCTTCGGGCGGCCCGCCGAGCGAACTCATGGTGAGCACAACCCCCAAAACCGCGGCGACGATTCCCAGGCCCGGCAAGGCATCTGCCATGGCGAACAATGCGGAAGTCGGAGTCCTGGCACTGGCATGATGGACCTCCATATCCAGTTCCATCATCTGGTCGACGTCATGACTGCTCGCGCCTCCAGTCAGCGCCGTGCGCATTGTGTCGCACACGAAGTTTCGAAAATGACTGTCTTTCATGAAGCTTGGATATTTGGAAAACACCGGACTCTTCTCCGGTTCCTCAACATCGCTCTCGATCGCCACCAATCCGTCTTTGCGCGCCTTGATGAAGAGATTGAACATCATCTTGAGAGAGTCGATGTATCGATCCTTCGAGAACTTCGAACCTCCAAGAAGTCCCGTCAGGCCGCTGGCAATCTTCTTTAAGACGTGCACAGGATTTGAGGCGATCAGGATCCCAATCGAAGCCCCCGCGATGATCACAAACTCGGATGGCTGGAACAGAACAGCCACTGGCCCCTTTTCCATCAAGAAGCCGGCCAGCACCGCGCCGAAAACGATGAGAATTCCAACGATCGTAAACACGTGGCTTCGTCCTTTGGCATTCCCCTGCCGAGTTGTGGATTCGACACCTGATTTGAGCCGCAACCATTTTGCAGTCAATGTATCGAGTTGCCCGCTCTTAATCGGCAAATCGAGGCGCAATTTCTAGCGGCGCACCGCAAACGTCCGGCTTCGGGTGAGTTTCGGGTCGCCGGTTGGAGCCTTGCTCGCTCCAACGGACATTTCCTGCGCCTTACTTTTTGCCGGATAGGCAGCTTTTGCCCACTTATCGAGGCGATATGCAATTGGAATTATGGCGCTAATCTATTCATTTCATGGATGTTATCTCACTGGTCTCGGACCACTTTGCTTTGGCTCCCGACGTGCAACTCTTTCAGGCAGATGAGCTGCGGAGAATCCGGCACCTTGAGTCACAAGGGTGGTTGAGTTCTCCGGAAAGCGGCCCACCATCATGCCGTTAGACCATTTTTGTTCGGGAGGCTCCTATGTCCGTAGCAGGAATCCTCGGTAGCAGTCTTTTCGCAAACGCTGTATCTCAGGTCGCGCAGAAATTGGCGCCCGCGGCCAACCAGAACACGGGCGCTCAGTCCGTGTTCGGAGCGCTGCAGCAAACGCTTCTTGCGTCGGGGTCAAATTCGAGTGCTGGTGGAACCTCGCCTACCGGTCAGCTCTCGCAGATCGGCCAGGATCTTGAATCCGGCAACCTACCCGCTGCGCAAGCTGACTTTACCGCCTTCAAGACGACCCTTGCACAGGACCTGACGCAAGTGTTGCATCATTCACCTGCCAAACCGGTATCGAGTGCGGGCAAGAGCTTGGCAAGTGATGCATCCGGCGAATCCAGCCTGTTTGGCGCCGGCTCCAATCCATTAACTGCCGCTCTGTTGGCATACGGTTCAATCCAGCAAGGCGCCGTCAGCGGTGCGTTAAACGCCTCTATGTTGCCCACCGCCGGCACCTTTTCCATCAACGCATAAAGGACGGGGAAGACGACCGTTGAACTTCAGTCCTGTACGCCCAACGGCAATGAACATCGAATCTATCTTCGCACCAGTTATTCGATTACCGCGACCCTAGAATCGTCTGCTCCGCTTGCCGATAAAAAATCGACCTGTTTGAAATGCTGCACGACAGCATTCAGGCAAAGTCCGCATGCAGATGAGCGAGAGCAAACTGCGAACTTTGTGGCCGTCGTGCTTGGTTGGCCCCGCCTGCTTGCTCTTGCTTTGGTGACTGGACTTCGTGAAGACGACTATTGACAAAGGCACTATCGGGGGGTTAACCCTCGCGTTTGCTGGACTCGGGATAGGCTTGATGCTCGAGGGCGTCAAGTTGCCACAAATGCTGCAGCCGACCGCTGCCCTGATTGTCTTCGGCGGCACCCTGGGCGCCGTCATGGTCCAATTTCCACTTCGCATCGTGATCCAGGCGGTGCGACAGCTTATGGATGTCCTGCTGCATGCGGACCCAGAGCCCGACAACCTGGTCCAGAATCTGCTCCGATTTGCATACAAGGCTCGCAAGGAAGGGATCGCTTCCCTCGATGCGGAGTTGGAGAGGATTCGAGATCCTTTCCTGAGAGAGAGCCTCATGCTGGCAATCGATGGTGTCAAGCCCGTCGACCTGCGCAAAATGATGGAAGTTCAACTTGACTATCAAGGCGAAAAGGATGAGAAAATCCCGAAGGTTTTCGAGGCTGCGGGCGGGTTCGCGCCAACCATTGGGATTCTCGGTGCGGTTCTTGGCCTTATTCAGGTGATGCAACGGCTTTCGGATGTGAATGAGGTCGGCAAGGGCATCGCGGTAGCCTTCGTCGCCACCATTTATGGTGTCGCATCGGCAAATCTCCTCTTCCTGCCCTGGGCCGGAAAACTCAAAATTCGGCTGCGCGAAAAACAAGTGATTCAAGAGATGACGCTTGAGGCAGTGTTGTCGATCGTCGAGGGTGTGCATCCCCGAGCTTTGGAGCTGCAACTTGGAAAGTTTTTTGATAGGCCCGCGCATGCTTTGAAGAAAGTGGCCAGTCGATGAGAAGGAGAAGACAAACTGAGGAGGCGTCCAATAGGGACCGCTGGCTGATCTCCTACTCGGATTTCATGACCCTGCTCTTCGCGCTGTTTGTTGTCCTGTTTGCTTCTTCCTACCGGGACAACCTGACGATCAAGAGACTCTCTCAAGCTATCCAGGTCGGCTTCCAGCAGTTGGGCGCATCCTCCGGCGGGGACAGCAACAGTGGCGTTGCCTATCCCAACATCGTCCCCGATCCGACGATTGGAACACCGTCCGACCGTCTGGAAAATCCACGGAAAGACAACGCGGCTACTTCGCCAGTCGATGTCGTCGCGTTGCGAAGACAGCTTGAGTCGGTCGTCGGCGCGGAACTTCGGAATAAGGAAATGGAGATGCGAATCACCCCGGAGGGATTCGTAATCAGCCTGAGAGAACTTGGATTCTTCAACAGCGGCCAGGCCGTCCTGCTGCCGGGCGCGGACAAGAAGATTGAGAAGATCGGCAGGATCTTGTCGCAACGTGGGTTGGAGCTTCGCATTGAGGGGCATTCCGACGATCAGCCAATCCATAGCGCGCAGTTCCACTCCAATTGGGAACTCTCGACGGCGCGCGGGATGGCTGTGCTGCTCCTGCTTGTGAATGATGCTGGCTTCGACCCGAAGAGGATCTCGGTGTGCGGCTACGGGCAGTACCGGCCTTTAGCCGACAATGCAACACCCGAGGGCCGCAAAATAAATCGGCGAGTCGATTTGGTCGTCCTGGGAACGGCGGCCCCGCCCGCGCAATCCCCAGGAGGCAGGTCATGACCATGAGCATTCTGGCTGTCCCTCGCCAAAATCCCATCCGGGCAACAAAAGAGTCCGCTGTCGATGTCGGAACCAGTTGCGCAGGGGATATTCGACTGGGAAGTGGAGCGTTCGTCGAACTTCCAAAATCGTGGACGCACCCGAGCTCCGGCAAAAGCTGGTGACCCTGCTGAAAACCCAAGACCAGCTGCGTCTCTCTGAAATGTCGGATACCAGCGAGGCCATCGTCTTGGAAGCGACCCGGGCGCTCAGCCGTGACGGGCGGCAACAAGCCTATGCCCGGGAAATCGCGGTTGAGGTCAACCGTCGGCTGGAAGCGCGCGGCGAAACGGCGCGGTTGCGTCCCGAAAAAGTCGGCCACCGATTGAAGAAGCTCGGTCTGCGCACTCGCCCGTTATCACAAACCGGCAATGGCTTGACCTTCGATAAGGCCACCCTCGCCCGAATCCAGCAGCTTGCCGTGGTGTACATGATGGAGGATACGCCGGCGGAGACGAAGAACCTCCCTGATTCTCAAGCTACAGAAAATAAGTAAGTTGAGGAGGTCATGGAGGTTATGGAGGTTTTTTGAAGCTAGTTTTCGCGCGCAGGTCGAAGTCGATGAGACCAATTTGGGAACGACTTCGTTCCTATGGGTTATCGACTTCAGCCTTAGCGTGCGCCACAACTTTCATCTTATGGGGTGTCAACTTTCACCTCATGCGGTCAAACTTTCACCTTATGGGTAAACCCACAGCATCATTCCTGATTGCTCACCAAATTCTAACTGCAGCCGCTCGTCGACCCGCAGCTCATGCAGCGGTAGCAGCTCCCGTTGCGGACCATGATGGCGCCGCAGGTGGAGCAACTGGGAGCATCGCCCATCTCATACATCTCGCGCATGGCGTCGGCCGCATGATAGATGCCGCGATCCTTCAGATTGGGCCCATGCGTGGGGCTGGACGCCGCCGTGTAGGGTGCGTGAACCTCCGGCGGAATGCCGCCGCCTCCGGCCAGATTGCCGGTTTGTCCGCTGACCTGTCCGCCTGCCTGCCCGCCTGCCTGATTGAGCCGCTTGGCTACCTCTTCGGCCAACCTGGCCAAGTGATGTTGCGAAGTGACCTCGTCCTCCTCCAGTTCGGCTTCAGGAAGCAGGCTGGGCGAAGCCGGCAGTTGCGGAACCTGCAGTCCCAGACCGGCAAACAGTGTTAACTGCGTGCCGGAGAGAAAGCGCAAGTTGAGCCAGCGGAAGATATAGTCCATCAGGCTCTTGGCATAACCGATTTGCTCGTTGCCGGTCCAACCGGAGGGCTCAAAGCGGGTGTGAGCAAACTTCTCGCACAGCACCTTGAGCGGCACCCCGTGCTGCAGCGCAAGTGAGATCGAGGTGGCAAAGGCGTCCATGAGGCCGGAGACGGTCGAGCCTTCCTTGGCCATCTTGATAAAGATCTCGCCGGGCTGGCGGTTGGGATAGAAACCCACCGTGATGTAGCCCTCGTGTCCGCCAACGGAGAACTTATGCGTGATCGAGGCGCGCTCCTCCTGCAACCGGTGGCGCACGGCACGGGGAGGGCCGTTGGGGTCCTGCGCCGGCTCCTTGGAATGGGCGTGGGCAACCTCAACTGCTGCCGAGGCCGCCATGACCGGCACGGCGGCAGCCTTGGCAATCTCCTCCAACGCGTGTTGGAAGGCGGCGGCGGCGGCCACCACCTGCTTGGCGCTTAGTTCCAGCTTTTCGCCGGGCTTGGCTTCCAGTGCCTTTACATCCGCCTCGGCGGCTGGCTGGGACAAGGCCAACTGAGCCAGCACCCGGCTGCCAGCAGCGTCCAGAGCCGATGGCTCCTTCTTGGCGTCCATGCTGGTATTCAAGGGCTGCGTGCCTTTGGAACCGTCGCGGTAGATGGCCACGGCCTTGATGCCCTGGCGCCAGCTTTCCGCGTACGCCTCGGCAACGTCTTCCACGCTGGCCTCGTGCGGCAGGTTCACGGTCTTCGAGATGGCTCCGGAGAGAAACGGCTGTGCCGCCGCCATCATCTTGATGTGCCCCATGTATTGAATGGAACGAGTGCCCTTGGACGGCTTGAAACTGCAATCGAAGACCGACAGATGCTCGGGCTTGATGCCCGGAGCGCCCTCGATGGTCCCGGTGGCATCAATATAGCTGACGATGGCATGGACCTGGTCGTTGTCGTAACCCAGCTTGAACAGAGCGGCGGGCACCGTGTTGTTCACGATTTTGATCATGCCGCCGCCCACCAGCTTCTTGTACTTCACCAGCGCCAGGTCGGGCTCAATCCCCGTAGTATCGCAATCCATCATGAAGCCGATCGTGCCAGTGGGTGCCAACACCGTGGTCTGCGAGTTGCGGTAGCCATAGCGTTCGCCGTAGAGCAGCGCCATGTCCCAGCACTCGCGGCTGGCGTCGATGAGCGCATCCAGTTGCGGCACGTTGAAGGGCTCGCCGCTGGATCGGGATGTGCCGATGTTGTTCACTTCGGCGCGGTGCATCCTGACCACATCGAGAAACGGCTCGCGGTTGACGTAGAACCCTGGGCAGGCCCCGCCCTGGCGTTCCACGCTTGCGGTGAGGGGCGTGGCCGAAACCACCTCCGGGCAATTGGCCGCTACAATCGCCGATTGCAGATAGGCCTGGCCGCACATGATGGCCGTGAGGCTGGCTGCCAGGTCGCGGCCGGCCGCCGAATCGTACGGCAGGCCCATCGCCATCAGCAACGCGCCCAGATTGGCATAGCCCAGCCCAAGAGGCCGGTAATCGTGCGAGTTCCTTGAGATTGCCTCGGTCGGGTAGCCCGAATTGTCCACCAGAATCTCCATCGCCGTGATCACCACCGAGATGGAATGGCGGTAGGCGTGAATGTCGAAGCTGCCCGCCGGGGTCATGTACTTCATCAGGTTGAAGCTGGCCAGGTTGCAGGCCGAGTTGTCCAGAAACATATACTCCGAGCAGGGGTTCGAGGCATTGATCCGCGCCGTGTTCTTGCTCGTGTGCCAGCGGTTGATGGTGGTGTCGAACTGCATTCCCGGATCGCCGCACAGCCATGTGGCCTCGGCGATCTTGTGCATGAGCTCCCGTGCCTTCAGGGTCTTTACCGGCTCGTGGCCCTTCACCGTATAGGTGGTGAAGTCTCCATCGCTCTCATAGGCGCGCATGAACTCGTCGCTCACCCGCACCGAGTTATTGGCGTTTTGGAAGAAGATCGACGAGTAGGCCTCCGAATCCGGCCCCGAACCGTCGTACCCGGCCTTGATCAGCGAGAATGCTTTGGCCTCTTCCTTGGCCTTGCAATCGATAAACTCCATGATGTCCGGGTGGTCCGCGTTCAGAATCACCATCTTGGCGGCGCGGCGCGTCTTGCCGCCCGACTTGATCACCCCGGCAAACGCATCGAACCCGCGCATGAAGCTCAGCGGCCCTGAGGCCTGGCCGCCACCCGAAAGCTGCTCCATCGAGCCGCGGATGGACGACAGGTTGGTTCCCGTTCCAGATCCCCACTTGAACAGCATGCCCTCGGTCTTGGCCAGAGTCAGAATCGAGTCCAGTGAGTCGTCCACGGAGTTGATGAAACACGCCGAGCACTGCGGATTGTGGTAGCCCGTAGCGGAATACTTCACGCCTCCGGTCATCGGGTCCCAGTGCCAGTTCTGCCCTTCGGAGTCCGGCTCCAGGCGGTCGCAGCCCACGTTGAACCACACCGGCGAGTTGAAGGCCACTTTCTGCGTCAGCAGCATGTGCGCAAGCTCGTCGTGGAAGATGGCCGCATCCTCGGCCGTGGCAAAGTAGCCGCCGGCCATGCCCCAATCGCGGACGGTCTCCACCACGCGCCCCACCAGTTGCCGCACCCCCGTCTCCCGCTCCGGAGAATCGAGCTGGCCGTGCAGGTACTTCGAGGCAACAATGTTGGTGGCCGTCATCGACCAGTCCACCGGCACATCCACGGCTTTCTGCTCGAAGATCGTGTTGCCCTTGGTGTCGGTAATCGACGCGGTACGCCGTTCCCACTGCAGTTCGTCGTAAGGCGAAACGCCCTCCTTGGAAAAGCGCCGGGAAAACATCAGCCCTCTTTGTGTGTAGGGGGTCTGTGGGGGGGGGGTGGAAGTTTGCAGTTGGGCCTCGTTCATTAGAATCCTCTCAATCAACAAAAAAGCCTGTGAATCCTCTGCTTCGACCGCCGCAATGCGGCCTGGAAATCAGCGGTTGTATCTGTGACAAAGAACGCGAAACGGGGAGATGAAACTGCCGCTGGTTCTCTTCTCTCAGCGACTTACCGGCGGCTCTTCACGCCAGGCTTCTTTACAATCTGTTTACAGTCGCAGATGAAAAAATACCGCTGTCTGTGGTACAAGTCAACAACAAACCACTATATCTTGTATTTTGTTTGTGTTCCTCGCATCCGGTTGCTAAACAGCGGCAATTGCCTGTGGAAAGCTCAAAACACCGTTGCGCAGCGCGGACTTCACCCTCCAATTCTGCCCTCAATTCGATGCCACGCTCGCGTTGCCGGTGCCTACCGATGCACAAACAAGGCTAGTCCTCGCAGAGGTCGGGTACAAGACGCAGAAATGGTGCAGATTGGGACCAAGGATGTGGAGAAGTGGACAACTGGGCCCTGGTTCTCCTGGGCCCTGGTTCTCCGGCCTGCCTGCCAGCAGCCGGCCGGAGGTCGAGCCTTAACAGAGAAGCTCGCCGAGAAGAGCCGCCCAGACCGTCACTGCCCGAAATGCGTCTTGACCGGAATCATTTGCTGATGCAGAACGCGCACGATCAGTAGCTCGTCTGACTGGGCAAGGTAAAACACGACGTGCTTGCCTATCTCAAACCGGCGCAGTCCAGGTCGAATCGAATCGCAGGATCGACCGATGAAAGGGCTCATGGCCAAAAGATCGAATCCATCTTCAAGTTTGGCGAGGTATTCATTTGTCTGCCGCCATCCCCAGGTTCTTGTCGTATAGGCAGCAATCAGATCGATATCCTCCTCGGCCTCAACGGAAACATCGACTTGAAGCACGGTCAAGCCTCTCTCTGCGGGAGGCCGTATTTCTTGCGAATACGGGAGAAAACGCCGGGTTCGGCGATTCCGCTCGCGAGGCCCTGATCAATAGCCGTCCGAAGCGCCGCCAGCTTCTCCTCGTACTCCCGCTCATCGCGCTCCAGCAATCGCAAGCCCGTGCGCATGACTTCGCTGGCATTGGCGTAGAGTCCGGCCTCCACCTTCGAAGCCACGAACTGGTCCAGTTCCTTGGTCAGGCTGACATTGCGAGTCGGCATGGGACACCTCAATTGCAGTATAGGCAGATTGGCCAACTTTGCCAAACCTCAATTTGGCCATTCCAGAACAGGACCCATGCGCTCATGGCGCACTGCGGCTGATAGCCTGATGCAGTGAACGCACCCACCCCATCCAGCCTCGACTGGAAACCTGTCCCGCTGCCCGTCCCTGTCACGCTCCGTGGCCGCTATGTCACTTTGGAGCCTCTGGACGCGGAGCGCCATACCGCGGCCCTCTGGCAGGCCACGGACGGCCACGATGAGCTATGGACCTGGCTCTTCGACGGCCCCTTCGCCGCCGAGTCCGATTTGCACCGGGCCATTGAGGCGAAGCAGGCCGCAGCCAGCTCTCTCTTTCTTGCCATCGTGCCTGCCGCAAAGGGTCAACCAGGGTCCTCCGACCCACAGAGTGGGTACCCCGCAGGTCCTGGTCCGTGGGGTGGCCGCGCCGCCGGTTGGGCCTGCTACATGCGCATGGAGCCTCAGCATGGGGTCATCGAGGTGGGCAACATCCTGCTTTCGCCAGCCTTGCAGCGCACCACCGCGGCCACAGAGGCCATGTTCCTGTTAGCCAGCCACATCTTCGACCATCTGGGCTACCGCCGCTTCGAGTGGAAGTGCAATGCGGAGAACCTGCCCAGCCGCCGCGCCGCCGAGCGCCTGGGCTTCACCTTCGAAGGCATTTTCCGCCAGCACATGATCGTTAAAGGCCGCAACCGGGACACGGCCTGGTTCTCGATGCTCGACCGCGAATGGCCCGCCCGCAAGCGAGCCTTCGAAACCTGGCTGGACCCCGCCAACTTCGACGGCGACGGGCGGCAACGGCGGGGTCTGGCGGAGATTGCCGCAGCGCTGAGCTGACCTCCGGCACCCAGCTACAACCTCAAACGCAAAACGGCCTCACACTCAGAGCGTGAGGCCGTTGCGGTTCTGTTGTCCGCCAGTCTGGTCGTGCATCGGTGATCGTCCCTGACGTCCCGCCGAAGCGTGGATGACAAGGCCTTGGAAACTACAGGAACAAGGGCGCCATGACAAACGTGACAGTGCACAGCAGCTTGATGAGCGAACGCCGCCCTATTGTGCAAAGAAGACGCCGCCCATTTCCGGGCGACGTCTTCTTGGACTTACAACACAAAAATCAGTTGCTTTCCTGCGTGTCAATCCTCATTCCATAGAACGATCTATGCACGAAGAACATCGACACCAGGAAGAATGCGACTGCCAGCATGTGTGTGAGCAGCGAATTGTGCGAACTGAGCGTCACTGCAAGCTCGACTGCAAGTAATCCGAACAGCGTCGTGAACTTGATAATCGGGTTCATTGCCACCGACGAGGTGTCTTTGAACGGATCGCCGACCGTGTCTCCAATCACGGTTGCGTCGTGCAAAGGTGTCCCTTTCTGTTTCAGTTCGACCTCTACGATCTTCTTCGCATTGTCCCAGGCGGCGCCGGCATTGGCCATGAAGATGGCCTCATACAGACCGAAGATCGCAATCGAGAACAGGTAGCCGACAAACAAGAACGGCTCCATGAACGCGAACGAAAGTGTGGCGAAGAAGACGGCGAGAAAGATGTTGAACATTCCCTTCTGCGCGTACTTGGTGCAGATCTCCACCACCTTCTTGCTATCGCTGACCGATGCCTTCTCCGCGCCTTCCAGGTGGATGTTCCGCTTGATGAACTCGACCGCGCGGTAAGCGCCGGTGGTGACCGCCTGCATGGAAGCGCCCGCGAACCAGAAGATCACTGCACCACCGCAGATCAACCCGAGCATGAAGGGCGCGTGCAGCAGAGAGAGTTTATCTTCGTCAACGGTCAGTCCGTGGGTCAGGGCCATGATGATCGAGAATGTCATCGTGGTCGCGCCCACCACGGCTGTGCCGATCAGCACCGGCTTTGCCGTAGCCTTGAATGTATTGCCGGCTCCATCGTTGGCTTCCAGCAGGTATTTTGCGCGTTCGAACTTCGCGTCGAAGTTGTAGTCCTTCTTCAACTCAGCTTCGATGCCGGGAATGGTTTCGATCAGCGACAGCTCGTAGATGGATTGAGCATTGTCGGTTACCGGCCCGTATGAATCCACCGCAATCGTGACCGGCCCCATGCCAAGGAAGCCGAACGCCACGAGGCCAAACGCGAAGACGGCTGGAGCGAGCATCAGGGCATCCATGGACGGGCCCGTGCTGAAGTAATAGCCCATTCCCATCAGCGCGACCATGCTCAATCCCAGCCAGTAGGCCGAAAAATTGCCGGCCACGAGTCCCGACAAGATCCCCAGGGAAGCTCCGCCTTCCTGCGCCGATTTTACGACCTCTTTCACGTGGCTGGAGTTGGTGGAAGTGAAGACCTTGACCAATTCGGGTATGACCGCGCCGGCGAGGGTTCCGCACGAGATGATGGAAGCCAGCTTCCACCAGAGCGTTCCGTCCCCGAGAGTGGGAATCATGTAGTACGTGACGATGAAGGTCAGGACGATGGAAACGATGGAGGTGATCCATACCAGCGAGGTCAATGGCGCCTCGAAGTCCATTTCGTCGGAGTCCGCGTATCTCGCGCGAGCGATTGCGCCATTGAGAAAGTACGCGCCCGAACTGGAGACCAGCATTGCCACGCGCATGACGAAGATCCATACCAGCAGTTGCACTTGCGTGGTGGGACTCTTGACGGCCAGCAGAATGAATGCGATCAAGGCCACGCCGGTGACGCCGTAGGTTTCAAAGCCGTCGGCGCTGGGGCCGACGGAATCGCCCGCGTTGTCACCCGTGCAGTCCGCGATGACACCGGGGTTGCGCGCATCGTCTTCCTTGATCTTGAAGACGATCTTCATCAGGTCGGAGCCAATGTCGGCGATCTTGGTGAAGATGCCGCCGGCAATGCGCAGGGCCGCGGCGCCCAGCGATTCGCCGATTGCGAAGCCGATAAAGCATGGGCCCGCATAATCCCGCGGGATGAACAAAAGGATGAAGAGCATGATGAGCAGTTCGACCGAGATCAGCAACATGCCGATGCTCATGCCGGCCTTGAGCGGAATCGCAAAGCATGGATACGGCTTGCCGCGCAACCCCGCGAATGCCGTCCGCGAGTTCGCAAATGTGTTCACGCGAATTCCGAACCACGCCACCCCGTAGCTGCCCGCGATGCCGAGGAGCGAAAAAAACAGAATGATCGGCAGCGTAACCGCAATCGGTTTGTTCGGCACCGGCGCCAGAACGCCGAAGTACAGCGAAATAATTACCGCGATGAAAACCCAGAGCAGAAGAATGAACTTGCCCTGCGTCACCAGATACGTTTTGCACGTCTCATAGATCAGTTCGGACACTTCGCGCATCGAGCGATGAACCGGCAGGTTCTTCAACTGCACATAGATCGTCAGGCCGAACAACAGGCCGCCGGCGCAGAACAGCAATCCGATCATCAGAAGAGCATGCCCGTTCATGCCGAAAAAATTCACGCTCGACAAATCCGGCAGCACCAGGTTGGCTTCGCCTCCGCCGCCTGCGTGTTCCGTCTGGGCGTAAGCGAATGTGGGAAGCAGCAGGGCCAGGAGGGCCGCCACGGTCTTGTACTGGCGCTTCAGAAACCCCGCCGCGCCTTCTTTGATGGCTCCTGCGATCTTCCGCATCGCCGGAGTTCCGCTGTCAGAGCCGATCACTTGGCGCGCGAAGAAGAAGGCTACAACGAGCGATAGCACGCTCACGCCCAGAAAGAAGTACACCCAATACTGAACTGTCACATGTCCTCCAAGACAAAGGTTTGAAGCCGTATTACGAACGACCCCAGGAAACGCGACCTCTTTGAACACTGGGGAAAAGCCACGGCAAGGCTACCATCCGCGCTGGCCGCTGTCGAGTGATTGCAGTCACAGGATTTCCGAGCCCCCTTCCCGAATCCGAAAAGGACCGATTTGGGCGGGACTTTGCCGAGCACCGGCGCATGGGTTGCGCACACGCTGGCTCCTGAGGCCGCCCTGGGCTGTCCGATGCCGCCTTTCCTTCCCCAAGTGAGGCGCGCTCCCAGCCGCTCGCGAGCTACTCGACCGGAATGTCGAACTTGTCGCCGGGGAGCGGAACCTGCAGGTTCTGGTCGCCGGGGCTGCGAACCCGTCCGCCGGGGAGCGGGTGCAACTTGAAGAGCACCAGTATGTTGCGATCCGAATCGTCGAAGGCGCGAAAGCTGGCTACCTGTTCCAGCGAGAAGCGGCTATGGAGATCCTCGATGGTTCCGGGATCAAGGTCGTTCCAGGTGGCATACCAGCCCGGCTGATAGTACGCGAGTTTGGAGACCAGGTCCGGCATGGAGCGGGTGGGCGTGCCGAAATCGTCGCACAGGGTGGGCAGGTGGGTCACCAGCGTGATCTGGTCGCCGCTGATCGAAACCAGCAGCCGCTTGCCGTTCGGGTGCGTATCGATAAAGTGGGTCAGCCGCTCTGCCGCATTCACAAACGTGTATTCCGGATGGGCGGCGTAGTTCAAGGTCCATGCGCCATTGATTGCCGCCGCCATCGCCGCCAGTCCAACTACGCCCCAACCCAGAAGGCGGGTTGAGAGCCGGCGCATCCTGTCTTGGCCAGGCTGGGCCGCTTGCCTGAGCAGCGCCTCGGCCCCCTGCGCCACCAAAAAGAAACTGAAGAAGGCCACCACGGCAAAATAACGCGGCTGGGGATGGTTCTGGTAGGTCATGAAAAGGATATAGCCGGCGACAGCCAAGACTGAAGCCCCAAAGACCGGGTCAAGCAACAGTCTGCGGCCCCACGTGTCGCGCCGGAATCGTAGAGTTCCAGCCAGGACGGCGCCCAACACCACCACGCCGGCGAGCGGAATCAGAATACTGTCCACCCAAAGTCCGCCGTGGAACGACCACCAGAAGCTGATCAGCGGCCAGTAGAACTCCGGCGGCTTGTCGTACTTGTTCACAAAGAAAAGGTACTTGTAGTCGGGAAACAGACCCAAGCTGACGACCAGCGTCATCCAAAGGCCAAATGTGACGGCAAAGACGCCCGCCGCCGCCAGAGCGCAGCGCACGGCGGCTCTGCGGTTTTGCCAAAGCGGCAGCACCATGGCCCACCCAAGAGCCGGAAGGAGAAAAGCAGCGGTGGTCTTGGTGAGCATCATCAAGGTGAAGAGCAGGCCGATCCAGGCCGAGGCCCACAACGGGCGGCGCAATCGGGGCAGCCGGATCGCCAGATTCAAAGCTGCCAGCGTCAGCGTGGTCAGCATCGGCTCCAGAATGGCAAGCCGGCTGAAGCAATAAAGAAACGGGCTGCTCACCAGCAGCGTGACCGCGAGAAGCCCCATCCAACGCGGCCCCCGGGCCCTCAGCAGCAGGTAGCTCAACAGCAGATTGGCAAAAAGGAAAGCGATGGCCAACCCGCGCGCTGCCTGGATCGTAACCCCGGTGAAGAAGAACAGTATCCACTCCAGAAACGGCCACACGGGAACCGCGGGCGCGGGATTGAAGTCCCCCGGAAGATACCAGTTCCCGAACAGATGCGCGCGAATGGCGGCGTTCCCATACCAGCCCTCATCGGTGTATTTGGCCCAATCCATATACCACGGGGAATGGTTGGGAAAATCGGCTCTCAAATTGAGCGCGTGCAAAACCGCGAAGCCTGCGATCGGCACCAGCCAGGTTGCGTAAAGCCAGCGTTTGGACGAATGGGTCAATGGCCGTTTCTCCGCGGTGCAGGCCTGAATTAAAGAACGTCTCGAAGGGAATGCATCGAGTATACCGCGCCCGAACCGCTCTTCGCGCCAGGCCCCGGTCGCGCGATAAGAAAACGTGGCGGCTCTCCGCGCAGAACGATCCGCCGGTCTTCAAATCCCAATCGTATGGAAGGCATCTCCGGTTTCTTCACCGGCAAGAAAAAGGGCGGCAGCCGAAGCCACCGCCCTCATTCAACTTGCTTTTGCGTTGGCTAGAAGTCCAGCCGCAGTGACAACTGCACCTGGCGCTGGCTATAGGCAAAGTTGGAGTTGGCGTTCGTCGGCACGCCAAAGCCGCTGGCAAGATACCCTGCGCCCGCCTTTGGAAGGAAGGTCATGGTTGCGCATTCATCCTGCGCCTGACCTGCCACCGTCGACCCGCCTGACCCTGTGCCGGTGCAAAGCTTCGTCACGCCGGAGTTATCTGCAAGGTTGTACGCGTTCGAGCTCACGCCTGTAACGTTCTCGTGATTGGCGATGTTGAAGAACTCGCCCAGTAACTGCAAGTGATACGGCTTGTCGTAGGCATTGATCGTGAACTGCTTCTCCAACCGCATATCGGCAACCATCGTGCGTGCCTGCTTATAAGTATCGCGGCCAATCGCAGGAATCCAGTAGTTGGTTCCGGCGCCGTTCCAATTGGAGCCGTACGCGGAATAGGACGGGTAACCGGTACCGATTGAGGCCGAATACGGCAGGCCGTTCTGCGCCTGAAATACCGGGTTCAGGCTCCAGCCGTTCGCAAAATACTTCACCCAGTCGGTTCTCTGGCTGTTGGGCGAGTTGATCAGCGCCCAGGCGACCAGACGGTTGGGTACGTTGAACTGCGAGTTTCCGTAGTTGGCGCCCTTGACATATCCGTCAATGTTGTACGGATCGAATGTGCCGCTGCTCAGGGTGGTGGTTGACTCGTTCTGGTTGTAGTCCAGGGCGTGGGACCAGGTGTAGTTCACGTCGAACTGAAACAGCTTCAACGACTTGTTCTGTATCTCACCAACCAGGGCGTTGTAACTGGAATTGATGTTGCTCACCAGTTCGTTCACAGCCCCGAAGTTGGAATTCAGCAGGTTGGTGTAGGTTGGAACCACGAAGGTCCTTCCCGAAGGAATTGGCCCCGCACCGGTCGGGTCGTAAACGGTGATCACGCTATCGATGACTCCGTTGGGCGTGACCGCGGTGGCGTTCGTATTCGCATTCGGGTTCAGGTTGATGTTGAGCGCGTTCGGCATGTGCCGGCCCAGCGAACCCAGGTAGTTCAGTTGGAATATCGTGCCGCGTCCAACCGCCTGTTGCAGCGAAGCGTCGAACTCATGAACCTCCGGGTTGTGGAAGTTCTGCGCGAAGAAGTAGGAGCTCGGCCCACTAAAGGATCCCGAGGTGATGATATTGGGGAACTGCGGCGCCGTCGCGCTGCTCGGCTTGATAGACGAGGTGGTGTACTGGCCCGCCGGACTGCCCGTATTCAGCAAGTTGTTGAGCAATGCGCCGTTGGTCACGCGGCCAAAGAAGAGGCCGTAACCGATGCGAACCGTGGTCTTGCCGTCACCAAAGGGATCGTATGCCAGGCCGACACGTGGACCCCAATTATTCTTGTCGCTGGGGTGATTGGTAAGATTAGCCTGGGCAGCCAGCGAGGGGCAGGTGCCGGGGCCAGTGTAAGCACCGCAAATACCATTCGACGACGCCAGATAAGGCGTGAAACTGCCAGATGCTACAGTCAAGGCTGCGTACGGCGCCGGAAGGCTTTCATAGTCCCAGCGCAGGCCGAGATCGATGGTCAGACGCGGGGTAAGCTTCCAGTGATCCTCGCCAAAGAAGCCGTAATCCATGGTCGCCATGTCCCAAGCAGCCGGTCCAAAGCCCTGAACGAAGGTTCCGCAGGGAGAGGTCCCCGTGTAATTTGTGCCGCTGGTGCCAGGCGACGTAGGGCCGCTGCTGTTGCAGGAGTCGGTCTTGTTTCCTTCCGTCATGATGTCGGCAAAGTAGTTGCCGATGTAACTGTAGGAATAGACTCCGTTGCCCTCGTAGGTGTTATTGAGGATGTCGTAGTTGTGGATCAGGTCCGCACCGAACTTGAAGGAGTGGTTCCCCTTCTGCCACGACAGCGTGTCGCCCACCTGCCATTTGCGCTCGTCGGGCAGCGCCTTGCGGTACGAGTAATATGGCGACCCTAGATAGAATCCGACCGAGGAGGGGGAGTCCAGCGATACTTCCGGCACATTGGGACTAAAATCCCCCGCGGCTGTATTCGTAACGCCGTTGGTGCTTTGCAGGTATTGCTTGGTGTAAGCACTGTACGGCTGCTGGCCTTCGTCATTCAACTCCCGGCTGTACTGATAGCGAACTTCGTTGGCGATGTTTGACGTGATCAAGCTGTCCAGCTTCGTCAGACCGTAGTCCAACTTCACAAAGTCGGTTCCGAATGTGTCCACGGCATAGGCATTGGTGGACTGCGTCTGAACGCCGCCCGGCGAATCCCAACGCAGCCGGTGGAAGAGAAAACTGGCCGTATTCTTGCCATTGACATGCCAGTCAAGCTTGGGCGTGTTCAGTTCCTCGTTGCCTGTGCGTGGAACGGTCCCCAAATCGGAAAGCAGGTTGACCAACTGGGTGGAGTAAGCCGTTGCGCCGGCCGCGTATGTGTTGTATCCGCCCAGACCCGCGGCGGTGAGGCGAGCGGCCAACTCACAAGACTGCTGGTCCACCGAATAAGTGGCTGAACTGCTGCTGAGCCCGGTCATGTACCCATAGCTGCCCGCGGTTGTGTTGACGTTGCAGCTCGAGCCTGCGGGAGCGACCGCATCCGGGAGCACAAAGAACGAGCCGGGCGTATCCGCCTTGGCGGTACCAGGGAAGTTGCGCCGATACTGGGCAAAACCATAGAACCAGAAAAGCTTATCCTTCTTCAACGCGCCGCCCGCATCGAATCCCCATTCCTTGCGCCAGTCTTTCGGCTTGTAGGGTCCTGTGGCAAAGGTTGGCGACGTTGGGGTGCCTGTATTCACCGTGTTGGTAACGAAGGGATTCAACGCGCCCCAGTCGTTGTCGCGGTCGGAAAAATATGCGATGCCGTGGAGAGTGTTGGAGCCGCTCTTCGATACGGCGTTGATCACGCCGCCGGCGGCGCGCCCGTACTCTGTCGAGTAGACGCCGGTGTTGACCTGGAACTCCTCGACCATGTACTTCGATGTGGAGTAGCCTTCACGTGTGCGGCCACGCTCTTCAGAGTAGTAGGCCTGGTTGTCGTCCGCGCCGTCGATTTCAACGTTGTTCAGAAGCGGGCTGATACCGCGGAAAGAAATCAAGCCAAAACCGTTAGCGTCGCCCACCGCGCCCGGAGTCAGCAGCGTCATATCCGACCAGCGACCGCCGTTCAGCGGCAAATCCTCAAGGTTCTCCGAGGTAAGAACCGCGCTGATATCCGGCGACTCGAAGTTCAGAATCGGAGCTTCACCGGTCACCACCACATTCGATGTGGCGCCGGCGGCCGACAGATGAGGCGAGACTTCAGTCGTCTGGCCAACCTGCACGATCACGTTGACTTCCTTGAACGCACCAAAACCCGCCGCGTTCACCGTTACGGTATACACGGCCGCAGGCAATTGCGCCGCCTTGTAGTAACCGCTGCCGTCAGAGGACAGACGCACCTCGGCATTGGTGCCATCGTTGTGGATGACAATCGCCGCGTTCGCTACAACTGCACCGCTGGGGTCAAATACTGTGCCCGCGAGCGCGCCTTCGGTGTATGTCTGCGCAACGGCTGGCGCCATACACACCAGAAGCAACGCGAATACAAATACAACTCTGTTCAGCAGGTTCCTTGACATGTATTGGCTCTCCTCAAAGAATTTTGTTGTGCGTCGCCTTCCGCGCCACGTGCCCCGGCGGCCGGCTAGGCCTAACTTTGTCTCAACTTCGTGCAAAGGGTCTTGCGGCGGTTCCGTCTAAAATGAGGAATCCGTCAAAGGTATTTTTCTGGGCTCGACCGCTCATCTGCCAAATCCAAACTGAAGCGGTTCTCTATTTGTAACGATTGCCCGGTATACACCAGAATACAGAAGTGTTGCAAGCTGGTAAATCTTTTGTCCCCATCTGGAGCCCGTTCTGGCGCCGGCAGTGGTTGCCGCTGGCTGAGGCACGCCCCCATCGTATTTCGTTGCCGCGTATATTCTCTGATCTCTTGCGGCGTTGATTCTGGGGGACACGGTCAGTCTAAATGAATACCCTACCCTTGAGAAGTGCAAAATTGGCCCGAAACCCAATTCCCGCCGGCTGGCGTCCGCTGCAAGCCCCGGCGCAGGGCTCCTTATCGGGCAAAAATGACGGATCGCCCAGGATGGGTGGCTTGTTCTTTCCTGGCACGAAAGGCCAGTTCCGCACCTTCGGTGGCGTGGGAGAGCGATGGCGCGGGAGTAAGATGGTCTTCAAGGGAGGAGCCATGGCAGCCGCGACAACGTTTGTGCCTCTTGAAGAGTATCTGCGCAGTTCCTTCGAGCCCGATGCCGAATACGTCGACGGGCAGATCGAGGAGCGCGCCGTGGGAGAAAACGATCATTCCGCGTGGCAGAAAGCAATCCTTGTCTGGTTTGAACAACAGGCGCAGAAAGGTCAGATTCGCGTCCGGCCGGAGCTCAGAGTGCAGGTCGCGCCTACTTGTTTCCTCGTACCCGACGTGGCCCTTCTCGACCGCAACTTGCCCATCGAGCAGATTGTTACTCATCCTCCGGTCGCAGTATTTGAGGTTCTCTCGCCCACCGACACGCTCAAGCGGGTCATGACCAAATGCGGAAGGTATGAGCAAATGGGTATCCAAACCATTCTCGTCATTGATCCGGACGGGCCGAAGTATCAGTTTGTTGCGGGCCGGCTTGAGCCCCTGCAAGCCCGCTGCTTCAATATCCCCGGCAGCTCGTGCCGCTTCGACCTGGACGAGATCGAGAAGCTTCTCGACTGAAGCGAGTCTCCGGCACGGCGCCCACCAGGCCGGCCCCGAAAAATCAGTTCATGCGCTACTCGTACGCCAGCGCGTCGATCGGGTCTTTCCGCGCTGCCATCCAGGCCGGGTAGAGCGCACCGCACAACGAGCCGGCGAATGCAATCGCCGCTCCCAGGACGATCCAATGCGCCGTGATCTCAAAGTGCTGGGTGGGAAACACGTGGCTGAGCAGTAACTTCACGCCATAGGTGCTGGCAATGCCCAACAGCACGCCGGCGACCGCCAACACCGCGGTCTCACGCAGCACAACGCTCACGATCGTCCCCTTCGAGGCGCCCATCGACTTGAGAATCCCGATCTCGCGCGTACGCTCCAGCACTGCCGTGTACATCGACTGGAAGATCACCAGAAACCCAACGAAAACCGCAATGGATGTGACCACCCGGAGAGCGATATTGAAACCGGGAAGCCTGTCGGGAGTCATCGTTGTGTCCCACTCTTCCATGGTCAGCACCGGGTAGTTTTCCAGGCCCCGTGTGGCGTGAATCTCCTGGATGACGGCGTTCATGTTGGCTGGATTGTCACACTTGATGTAGAAAACTGAAGCCTTTCCAATGGCGCCTGTGATCTCGCCCATGGTATCGATGGGCAACAGCTTGCGTCCCCCCTTGCCATGTTCCACAATGCCGGATATGCGAAATGGATGATCCATCACCATGATCGTCTCGCCCACGTGGTGCCCGCCGTCGGCCCGCGCAAACACGTCGTCGATGAGCACGTCGTCGTGACCTTGGAAAGGGCCGCCAGAGACAAAGACAAAGGGCCTCAAAGCATTGAAGGACGGGTAATCGATGCCGAAGATCACCTCGATGGCGCCACTGGTCTGCAGGTGGGTGATGACCGGAGAAGCCACGGCCACGTGCGGCAAACTCCGGATAGCCTCGACATCCTTGGCCGGCATTGGCGCGCCGCCAACCCCGTTCATATAGCTGGCATTTGAAGGCCACAGCATCAGGTCGGCGCCAATTCCATTGGTGCGCTGCTTCTGGTCGTTCAACATGCCCATGAAGATGCCGACGATCGACAGGATCATCACCACTTCAATGGCCACCGCCAGCACGCTGATGATCGAGCGTACCGGCCGGTGCAGCAGATTCGCAAAAATAAGCTTGTTCATTGTCGAGCTTGGCTCCAATCGCTTGCAGGGGCGAAATACTTGAGCGTTCCCTCGCCTTAAGGGTAACAGCCAAGGCTGGCGAATCCGGGCGCCGAACGCGGGTCCAATCCGAGTCATTCAGGTTCTCTGACTCTTGAGCAGCGGCCGTCTGCCTCCAGCGTTGCGGGGGATGAGTTAACCAAGAATGTCCAATTTTGATTCAACAGGCCCAGATTGAAGAAAATAAAGGGAAAAGCCCATAACGAGCTTTGACGAGAACCACAACCCGGTTTATCGTGAAAGGGTAAAACTCTCTGGGCTTTGACCCGTTTTCTGGTTGCCGATGGGAAACTTTGGAGAAGACCTGCGCACCGAGCGGCTATCCCGCGGCATTGCGCTGGAACAGATCACCGCGGTCACCAAGATCAGCCAACGCCACCTGGTTGCGCTGGAGCAGGGGCGGTTTCGCCTGCTGCCCGGCGGCATTCTGAGCAAGGGCATCGTGCGCGGTTACACCGGAGCTTTGGGCCTTGACCAGAATCTCTGGACCGAGCGATTTCTCACTGCTTCTGCCGCTTCCGGCCAGAGGATCGACGACGACCGCGACTGGACGGCCTTTGCGTCCAACGTCGGCAAGGCGCGCATCCTGCGCCACGACGCCGTTGAGGTCCGCCTGCGCTGGGCCGGCGCAATCCTGCTGCTGCTGGTTGTGGCGGCGGCAGCCTGCCTTACGGTGCGCTACTACGGACTCCGTGTCGGCTGGTGGAATTCGCTGCTGCCCATGCAGGAAGTCCGCAGCGCGATCAACGCTGTATTCTCTTCAGCCCACGCTCTGTTTGCCCGCATTTTCTCCTGATTCAACCGCTGATCCAGCGTTCAGAGCCTATTCACGCTGCCCGGCCGCAAGCGCAACCGGGCCTGGAACCGCTCTTCAATTGCCCAGGACGCCCTTCAGAGCCAGCTACTCCCCATTCACTGAGAGTCTTTGCCCCCAGCCGCCCGGCCCAATTACCATATAAAGATGCACCCCACAGGCAAAGGCCTTCCGGTGTAGGCGTGTCTCACCGATGCGGGAGAGCGGCTGACGGAGGAGAGAACTCTTTGGCTCTCCGCGCCAACTCATCAACCTGAGCAATGCAGGCTGGGCAATGCAGCCTGGGCAGCGCAGCCATCGCGGCAGGCCACCCACTTAAATCCCTTCAATGGGCAGGAGTCTGAAGTTGAGCGACCGTTTCTTGTTTACCTCTGAGTCAGTCACCGAAGGCCATCCGGACAAAATTGCCGACCAGGTCTCCGACGCCATTCTGGACGCATGCCTGGAGCAGGACCCCTACAGCCGCGTCGCCGCCGAAACCCTCACGGCCACCGGCCTGGTGGTCATTGCCGGTGAAATCACCACCAAGGCCTACGTCGATTTCCAGAGCCTGGTGCGCGGCGTTGTAGCCTCCATCGGCTACGACAATGCCCTCTACGGCTTCGACTCCAACACCTGCGCCGTCATCTCCACCATCAACAAGCAGTCCGGCGACATCGCCCAGGGCGTTGACACCGGCGGCGCCGGCGATCAGGGCATGATGTTCGGCTACGCTTCCAACGAAACCCCCGAGCTGATGCCGGCCCCCATCTCGCTGGCCCACAAGCTCTGCCGCCAGTTGACCGCGGTTCGCAAGAGCGGCAAGCTCCCCTACCTGCGCCCCGACGGCAAGAGCCAGGTCACGGTCGAGTACGACGAGGCCGGCAAGCCCTCCCGCATCGACGCCGTGGTCATCTCCACCCAGCACGCCGAGAGCATCAGCAATGAGGAGTTGCACGCCGACATCCTCAAGTACGTGATCCAGGCCGTGCTGCCCGCCGAGTGGCTCGACGAGCACACCAAGTACCACATCAACCCCACCGGCCGCTTCGTCATCGGCGGCCCCATGGGCGACACCGGCCTCACCGGCCGCAAGATCATCGTGGACACCTACGGCGGCGCGGGCCGTCACGGTGGCGGCGCTTTTTCGGGTAAAGACCCGACCAAGGTGGACCGCTCCGCTGCCTACATGGCCCGTTACATCGCCAAGAATATTGTGGCTGCGGGCCTGGCCGATCGCGCCGAGGTGGCTCTGGCTTATGCCATCGGCGTGGCTGAGCCGGTCAGCGTGCGCATCGACACATTCGGCACCGGCAAGGTCGGCGATGCCAAACTGACCGAGTTGGTCCGCAAGAACTTCTCGCTCACGCCCAAGGGCATTATCGAGAGCCTCAACCTGCGTCGGCCCGTCTACCAGAAGACCGCGGCCTACGGCCACTTTGGCCGCAACGAACCGGAATTCACCTGGGAAGCCACTGACAAGGCAGCCAGCTTGGCAGAACAAGCCGGCCTGGCAGTCGCCGTCAAGTAAGCTCACGCGCGCGAGCTGCACTCTCAATGAGGGACGGTCGCTCTGGCGGCTGTTCCTCATCTGTGGGTGCTTACTCTCTTCGTTTTTGTTTTCTTGCATTTCCAACTGTGGCTGATGCAGAATCTTTATCATCATGCCGAACGATCTCTCTTCCGCTGTAAATGAATATCTCGACGGCAAGAATGCCGATGGTTTTCTTTATAGCGGCCCCATCAATCGGGACAACGCTGATCGGTTGGTAAAGCTGATAGATAGCCGACTGGATCGGCGCAAGAACGCATGCGTTTTCATCACAACCTTCGGCGGAGATCCGAATGCAGCGTACCGGATCGGACGTTCACTCAAAGCAAATTATCGGGATGGCACGATTCTGGCCATCCTCGGAGGGTATTGCAAGAGTGCCGGAACACTCCTCGTGCTCTGCGCGGATGAACTCGCCTTCGGATGTTTTGGCGAGTTGGGCCCACTCGATACTCAGATCGACAAGCCGAACGAAATCCTTGCTTCTGAGTCCGGTCTAGACCTTTTTCAGGCGCTGAAGCAGATCATGGAATCCTCTTTTGATTCCTTTGAACAACAGATGATCAGCATTATTCGTCATAGTGGCGGGGCCATTACGACCAAGGTCGCAGCGGAAATCGCTTCCTCGCTCACGGTCGGGATTTTCAGCCCAATTTCGGCTCAGGTTGATCCATTGCGTCTCGGTGTCGTAAAAAGGGCAATCCAGATCGGCTTGAACTATGGGAACAGGCTAGCGAGTTCGAATGTTAAAGAAGGCACCGTCGAGAAGTTGGTGAACGAATATCCAGCGCATGGATTTGTAATCGACCAGATTGAGGCAAGGTTGCTTTTCAAAAACGTGCGGAGCTTTGACGAGGGAGAGATTCGAATACTTGGATTCATCGAGCCCCTTCTCCGCATTCCGGCTTCAGATGGGAATGAGCTCGCCTCGGATCTGCGAATGGACTTCGATAGGCAAAAAGCAGCCCCTGAAGACCCAGCGGAAACCGCCGATCAGAGTATTATTGGAGTTGAACATGCGGAGTCTGACATTGAACAACATGACGATCAAGAGGAACTCAGCACAATCGGAGCAGGGAGATCGGGAGGATAGTTCCCGGATTTTCGAGCGGCGCCTGAAAGAAGCTCGCGAGCGGGAAGCCGACGAAGAACTTGCTCGCCGGGAGCATGTGCGCAGGCGTCTTGAGCGCGCCGGATAGCCTTGGCTCTCGTGTTGCGGGTGCATTCTGGGTGTTTTTCTACCTCTTCCGCCTCTTTAGACAAGGAGAAGACCGTCTCGCTGGCCGAACTGCCTTCTGCAAGCTTCACAAAAGGGACCCATCGCCTGATGGGTCCCTTTCCTCATGCCGTTGATTACTTGCCGATCACCACGATCTGGAAGGAGTGCGGGATCATCGGCGCGCGAGGGCCGCGCATCCACGCTGGTGCGCCCGCCGGCGGTGGTGTCGCGCCCGCTGCCGGTGCCGCAGGCACTGGGCCGTACTCGGCGGTAATCGTCAAAATCTGATTGGTCTTTGTATCCAGGGTCAGCACCTTGGCCCGCGCCGGCGTGGCAATCGTCTGCTCGACGGAGAAGCTGGTGGGCGAATCCTCTTTGATCACCGTCAGCGTGCCATCGCCCTGCGAGCTAAAGGCCTCCATCGTCGCCGAATTAAATGTAGCCCCATCCGACCCGTTGCCAATGGGCAGATCGGTCAGGATATGCCCATCTTCAGCCGACAGGATGATCATGTTCTGCTTGTCGCGGCAAGCGGCGAAGAGAATATTGTTCTTCGCGTCCAGCGCAAGGCCGGCGCAGCCGCCGCCCTTGCTCGAAACGTCGTACTTGCCGACCATCTTCATCGTGTTGGCGTCGATCACCGCGATGGCCGCCTTGTCTTCGATGTCGACATAGATCTTGCCGTGGCCGTCGGCGGCGGCTTGCTCCGGTGCGCCGCCGATATCGATAGTGCCCAGGATCGAGCCGTCCTTATCGTCGAGGACGGTGATATTGGGCGCGGAGTGGCTGAGGATGTAGAAGTGGTGATTGTACGCGTCGTTGAGGTAGCCGTCCGGATTGCCCTGCACGTCGATCTTCTTCAAAATCGCAAACGTCTTCGCATCGAACATCGTCACCGGCTTTGACGTTGCAAATCCGTGCCCTGTCGCGGTGTCCACCGCTCCACCGTGCGCGCTTGTGCCCGGAATATCTCCCACCTGGGCCAGCGTGTCCAGGTTAAAGACGCCGATGTGCCCCGCGGGGCCGGACCGCGCAACATACAGGTTGCGGCCGTCGGAGTCGGCAGTCACGTAATCGAATCCGCCCTCGCCTCCGACCAGTTGAATCTTGAGAACGTTGTACGGGCCACTTGCCTGAGCGTGGGCGAGGCACGCGAACGAAAGCAAAACGGCGAGTGTCGCAGTGGCAAGCAGCTTCGAGGTCATGGTCGCATCTCCAGTTTGGGAATTCGCGGGCGATTCGGAGGCCGGTGAGTTCCGATCGAGGACCGAATTCCGCTTCTTCCCGAGATTGAGGATACACGCTACGGCCTTAAGGCCGGGTGCCCAAGGTCTCGCCTCTGAGACCTGGGATCGCGTGAACCTCAACAAGAGGCGGTCATCCTGAGCGAAGCGCTTTACAGCGGAGTCGAAGGACCTGCATTTGCTTTTCGTCGCTCAGCGCCTCAGAACCTCTCCGAAGCTTGTCGAATGCCTTCCTCCTTTACGCCCGAACTGTTTGACCGACTCCTCAGGCCTGCTCATCCTCCTTTAAGCAAATCAACCCTGCCGCAACCCGTTTTGCAGAAGAATACGATCCGGCAACGCATAATGGCCGTATGCCACTTCCCCGCCAAATCGATCTCCGCCGCTGTGGCCGCCAAACCTGTACCCGGCCAATCTGTCAGTCGTCTGCCCGGTCCGTGCCCCCCCCGCGGACCCCACCCCCCCCCACCCGAAATACCCGTCTTTGGGGGCGCCTCTCAGGCTAGGATGAATCGATAAGCTATGCATAATCAAATACATACGATGTAAGGATCGAGAGATGCCTATTATCTAAACAGTAAATAGAAGCCCCTGAAAATCCCGCTTTTTGGAGGCAAAACCCCGCTTCTTGGCTCAATTCGAGCCGAAATATCGGTTCCACGCAGCGAAAGGCCGGTCCCGCGCAGCGCTCTGTCTCTTGCTGTTCCCGCCATGCCGCTGTCGAACGCAAGCCTTTTCGGCGTCAGGGTACAGCAACCCCGCAAATGCCTTAGAATTCTCCAGGGCGCGTTGAGCGCCTTTCTGTCCGCGTCTTTCTCTCAAGGAGCAATCGATGCGTTTTCTTGCATTTTCCTCAGTTCTGCTCGTCATGGCAACCCTGGCCGTCGCCCAAACCGCCGCGCAAACCACCCCTTGGGATTACGAGGGCAAGCGAGGCGCATTGGTCTGGGGCAAGCTGGACCCCGCATTCAAGGTATGTTCGCAGGGCCACCAGCAGTCTCCCATCGATATTCGCGGCGCTCGCCTGAACAAGGCCCTCCAGCCCATCGAATTCCACTACATCGCCGGGCCGGTCAGGCTGGAAAACGACGGGCACACCATCGTGGTTCACGTGGACCCAGGCAGCTACATTGTGGCCGGGGGCGTGCGCTACGATCTGGTGCAGTTTGACTTCCACCATCCCGGCGAGACGCCGGTCAAAGGCAAGCTGACCGACATGGATGTCCAACTGACGCACAGGAGCGCCGACGGCAAGCTGGCCATGGTGGTGGTGCGGCTGAACGAGGATGCGGGCAACCCCAACGCCGTGCTCGCCACGCTCTGGGCACACCTGCCCAAAACCGCTGGCGAGACACAAAAGGTTCCGGACATGGTCAGCGCCGGCGGCCTGCTGCCCGCCGATCGAGGCTACTGGACGTACACCGGCTCCCTCACAACACCACCCTGCACCGAGGGTGTGCGCTGGTTCGTCCTCGAGCAGGAACTGAGCCTCAGCCGCGATCAGTTGCGCGCCTTCGGGGCCATGTTCAAGATCAACTCCCGGCCCCTCCAGGATGCGCACGGCCGTCGCATCGAAGCCAACGAGTGAGGTCAGGGATCAGTCGTCAGCCCTCGGAATCCGGTCGAGCCTTGAATTAACCCCGACCGGCGACTGGCGTGACCTTCAGCACCAGACTGTTTTCGCGGGGAAGGCTTTCTATCTCGACCGCCGTCAAGTCGGGAATGAGATAGTGGGCGTCGGCCAGCGACTCGATGGAATGGGAGAATGTGGTCGCCACGACCGTGCAGCCAGCGGCGCGGGCAGCCTTGGTTCCCGAAGCCGCATCTTCAAAGACCACGCACTCCTCGGGCGCAAATCCCAGCAGCGCGGCGCCGGCCAGATAAGGCGCCGGATCAGGCTTGCCCTGGCTCACGCACTCCGCGGTAATGATCCGCTTCGGCACGGGAATGCCGCCTGCAGCCAGCCGCACTCGCGCCAGCGGCTCCGTGGCGCTGGTCACCACCGTCCAGTTGGCTTGGGGCAAAGCAGCCAGCAGCTTCAGCACGCCGGGCAGAACCGTAACCCCGTCCGTGTCCTCCATCTCCATGTCTTCGACGATTCTGTTCTCCGCCTCGGCGTCGAGGTCGGGGCGCAGCTTGGCAACGGTCTCGATGCTTCGGCAGCCCTGAGCAATCTGGCAGGCATAAACAGGGTCCACGCCGCGCATCGCTGCCCATTTGGTCCAACTGCGCTCGACTGATCCCAGCGAAGAGATCAGAACGCCGTCCATGTCGAAGAGAATGCCTTTGCAGCGGATGAGCACAGGAGAAGAAGCATCGGATAAGGCCATGATTCCATTTTAACGGGAAGCAGGTTAGCGCTTTTTCGCCACAATCTGGCTGGCCACGGTAAATCTGACCACGGGCGGATCGCCGAAGGTCACTGCAGCTTCCACCGCGCGCTTGCGGCTGCCTTGTTGGACTTGATTCTGCTTGAGCGTGATCTTGCCGTTGGCAATCTCGGCGTCGGCGGTCCAGCGATCGAAGCGGACCAGTGCGGGAGGAATGGGCGCAGGCGGAACGGCCTCCGTTTCCGGCGTCGCGGCGGACGCCCCGGACTTGCCGCCGCCTTCACCGCTCACAGCCCCGTGCCGCCATTCCAAGTGCACCGTGCCTTTTGCCGAAGCGGCCAGATCTTTGTCCGCGAAGCCGGAGAGCTCGATCTTGCCGTCTGCGTTGAGCACGCCGCCCGACCAGCGCAATCCGATCAACTGACCCACGGCCGTTGGGTTGAGCTTCTCAAACTGGGTCTCCAGCGTATAGACGGGCTTGTCTCCGGTGAGGAGCGTGCCTGATCCATGAATGCTTCCGCCCAGCAAGTCACCCGTGAGGCCGCCGATCTCAGCACCGGTGGGAACGACGTGCAGCGTTGCTGAGGCGTCGCGGAGCGTGACCGGACCCAGAATGAGCGTATCGGCTTTCACCGTGCCCTCAAGCTGAGGCCACGCTGGCGCGCTTGACGGCTTCGCTGGGCTCAGACGAGCAATCAGCTCAGTGAGCAGCGTGCCTGGTTCATGCGCGCCCAGAATCGCCGCCTGCAGAGCGCTCGCGTCCAGATCGCCGAAATGCAAGTCAAACCTGGGCAAGCAGGGCTGGGCCGGGTCGCAGTTTGCAGGCAAAGTCAGGCTCGCCGTCCCCTTCACCGGCCCGTAAGAGAAATCCACCGGGTCCCAACGCACTTCGCCGTTGTCCAGATGGAGCGTGGCCTTCGCAATCTCAACATAGTTGGCCAGATAATCGGCCTTCCAGTTGGCGTTGTGCAAGATCACGGTCCCGCTCAGGCTGTCTGTTGCCGGTCTTGCCGCCTGGTCCCCTGCTGCTTCACCCGTGGCTGGCAGCAGGACGATGGGCCAATTGTCGGCGCTGGGCAATGTGCTCAAGGCGCCGGCCGGCGAAAGGTTGCCGATCGGAATACTCTGGGCCGGCAGCCACGGGCCCTCGGCGCGCAGGTCTACAACCACAGGGTCCCCAGCCAGCGTATCCAGCGCGGCGGCGTCCGCGTTGCCCGCCACATGCGCCAGTTCCCTTGCCCGCGCAAAACTGGCCTGGCCGCGCACCGCTACCCGGTAGCCGGAGAGCGTGAGCCTGCAAGTGACCGTAAGGGAGTTGGTTCCGCCGGCGGGAATGGCCACGCTGCCAATCAGCGCCGGGGCCGAGGTGGAAGATTGGAACCGGCCCGATGGCTCGCCCTGCCCGGCGGCTGCGACCGGCTCCAGGGTCAGTTTAGGCGCCTGAATGGGTGTGCTGAGCCCATCCCCGCTCAACTGAAATCCTTCGATCGCAAGGCTGCCGGTCAGCGGTCCTGGTGTGGCCGGACGCGCCTTTGCAAAGGGTTGCTTGTCTGCATGGGACGCGGCTGAATGGGACCGGCCCTGCTTTGCTCCCCTGGCGGCCTTCTCCTGAGCGCTGCTTTCGCCAGCCTCCTGTTCGGCAACGGGTTGGGCGTAAGCGATCATGCCGCTCATCGTGCCTTTTGCTTCCAGGCCGGGGCCAAAACCGCTGCGGACCGTGCGCAGTGCATCCAGGCCGGCAGCCACTGGAATCCGGTCAAGCGCCACGGAGAAGTGGGCCAGTCCACCCTCGCCCGGCAGGTCGCCTGCCAGATGGATGCGGCCATCCCCGAGGGGAGAGTCGCAGGCCAGATTCTGAAGCGCGCGGCTGGAAAAATGGTAGTCAAAGCCGCACATGGCGTCGAAATCCATGGGCGCGGCCGGGGCAAACTCGGCGCGGTGGACGCCCGTCGCGCGCAGCCGGGTCTTGATCCGGGCCGCATCGGCGGTGCCGTCCAGGTGCAGTTCGCCGGTCAGGTCGCCCCGCCAGCCGGGATCGGAGCCAATCACCAGCCGCGCCAGTTGGCCCAGTTGCGCCTCCTGCCACTCCAGATCGAGATGCACCGGCATTTCCCGCAACTCGGTCGCCCGCTGCACGCTTGCTTCCAGCCGCACCTCCCCGGTGTCGGCCAAATCCAGGCTCACGTCGGTGCGGGCAGGTTGGCCGCGCAACCGAATCCGCCACTTGCCTGGCTCCTCCTGCCAAAAGGAGAGATCGGTGTTGACCAGCGAAAGCGGCAGCTTCTCCGCGCCGCTCTTGAAGTTGATGCGGGAGTTGGTGGCCTCAAGGTACGGGAACGGCGTAGCCCGCTTGCCGCCGCCTGCCTGTCCTCCAGCCAGCCCGCCATTTAGCCCGCTGCCTGCCAGTGCTCCGCCGCCGTGCGCCGTTGCGGTTCTAAAAAACGTATCCAGATTCCAGCGGCCTTGCTCGGTGCGCACCAGGTTCAGGCTGGCCTCGTCCACGCTGATCCGGCTGATCTCCAGCCTTCCCCGCCACAGGGAAAGCAGCCGGAAGGACGCCGTGACCGTATTGGCATGAAGCACCGGCTCTGCGCCATAGGCTGGGTCGTCTTCAACGGTCAGATCGGTCAGCACCAGGGCCGGCCAAGGCAACAGGTGCAACTCCACTGAGGAAAGCCGAACCGGCCTGCCCAGCGAAGCCGCCATCATATGAGTAATTTCGCTCTTGTAACGGCGCAGGCTCACCAGCGGAGGCACAAACAGCACCGCCAGGACAGCCACCAGCATCGCCAGAGCCAGCCACAGCCGCAGGTGCTTTCGTCGCCGGCCTTGAACTTCTTCCGTCATGGTCTTGTCAGTGGTCAGTGGTCAGTGAACAGTGGTCAGGGGTCAGAGCATGCTGCAAAAAATGGCTGAGCAATTCGCGGATGCAATCGCTCAGGGGCTTAAACCCTTATTTTACGACGCTTTTCTGCTCCCTTTCGACAGGCTCAGGGCAGGCTTTGAAAGCGTGCCCTGAAACAGGGCCCTTTCCTGAACACGCAGAGGGCGGTCCAGCCAGCTTTTACTGGTCACTGTTCACTAACCGCTGTTACCGAATCAGGTGCAGCGTTCGCTTCCAGCGCGTCTCGGTGAAGAAGTGCATCGCCACGTGGCCCATCCAGGCCAGAGTGTTGCCAATCCCGGTTTGTTCATACTGGTCCTCTGACGTCTCGAACGACCAGTAATTGAACAACGGCCGGCCCACAATGTTTTCCCTGGGCACAAAACCCCAGAAGCGCGAATCCAGGCTGTTGTGCCGGTTATCGCCCATCATGAAGTACTTGCCCGGCGGAACCACCAGATCCCCATTCTCAATGTGACTGGGGAACTCCACGCTCCAGGCTTCTGTCGCGCCACGGTCCAGAGACGGCAGAGTCGATGGAAACTCGTCGAGAAAGTCGTTATGATTATCCGGCGTGGTCGGTTGGGCGTGCGGCTGGTCCTGGGCCACTCCGTTGATGATCGCAATGCCGTTGCGCAGATGAATATGATCGCCGGGTACGCCGATCAGCCGCTTCACCAGGAAAAGGTATTGCGGCGCTCCGGTGACCGGGTCCGGATCAGGTACCGGCTTCAGAAAAACCACGATATCGTTGCGCCTTGGCTCACGGTAGTGAACCAGCGGCATCCACTTCGTGGGCGGAGCCAGCGTGATCCGGTCCACCACCAGATGGTCGCCCACCAGCAGCGTGTTCTCCATCGATCCCGAGGGAATGACGAAGTTCTGGCCTAGAAACGTGAGAATGAACAGACCCACCACAAGCACCGAGCAGATGCTGGCGACCGCTTCATAAGGCGTCTCTTCCACCTTGTATTCAACGGAAACGGGCAGGTCTTCAGTCGGCGGCGGCGTTTTCTTCTTCGTCATCCTGTCGCTCTTAACAGTGGTCAGTGATCGGTGGACAGTCGTCAGTGCTCAGCGAACACTGGTCAGTGATCCGGGCTTTTACTGATCACTGACCACTGTTCACTGACCGCTGTTACTGAATCAGGTGCAGCGTTCGCTTCCAGCGCGTGCCAGAAAAGAAGTGCAGCGCCACATGGCCCATCCAGGCAATGGTGCTGCCGATGCCGGTCTGTTCGTACTGATCCTCCGATGTTTTGAACGACCAGTAATTGAACAGCGGACGGCCTATGATGTTCTCTCTGGGCATGAAACCCCAGTAGCGCGAATCAAGGCTGTCGTGCCGGTTATCGCCCATCATGAAGTACATGCCCGACGGAACCACCAGGTCGCCATTCTCGATGTGGTTGGGAAAGTCCACGGCCCAGGCCTCAGGAGTGCCTAGGTTTGGATCCGGGGTGGGCACTGGCGGAACGGAGGGAAACTCGTCGAGAAAGTCCTGATGGTTTTCTGGAGTTGTTGGTTCGGCGTGCGGCTGGTCCTGCGCCACTCCGTTGATGATCACGATGCCGTTGCGCAGATGGATATGGTCGCCGGGCACGCCAATTAATCGTTTCACCAGGATCATGTGGTCGCCATTCTTATCCGTCACCGGCTTGAAAAAAACCACAATGTCGTTTCGCCGGGGCTCACGGTAGTGGACCAGCGGCATCCACTTGGTGGGTGGAGCGAAGGTGATTCGATCTACCAGCAGATGGTCGCCAATCAGCAGTGTCTTCTCCATCGAGCCGGATGGAATTACGTAGTTCTGGGCCAGAAAATAGAGAATGAACAGACCGATCACGAGCACCGAGCAGATGCTCGCGACCGCTTCATAAGGCGTCTCTTCCACCTTGTCTTCAATGGGAGCGGGCTGTGCCTCGGACGGCGGCGAATTAGGCTTTGAGGGGGGCGGCGTTTTCTTCTTCGTCATCCTGTCGCTCTTTAACAGTGGTCAGTCGTCAGTCGTCAGTGGTCAGTGGTCAGATTACAGCGGTTGGTGATCCGGGCTCTTACTGACCACTGACCACTGTTCACTGACCACTAGCTTTTAGTGGACCACGTGAAAGATTCGCTTCCAGCGCGCAAAACCCGTAAGTTTCGCCGAGAGTTGCCTGTCGTGTCCGAGTCTATCATCCGCGCCTTGTCCAGCCTGCAGCGAGGCCTCCTGCACATCGGTAGTCGAGGGGCGGGTCAGCGAGAAGTAGATGACCAGCGGCCGCGCCACAATGTCGGCCCGCGGAACAAAGCCCCAGAATCGGCTGTCCTTGCTGTGATTGCGGTTGTCGCCGAGCACAAAATATTCACCCGCGGGAACCACCAGTTCCCCGTCGCGAGTCAGGCTCAGCATCTGCTTCCACCACACCGGATCGACCTCGGGATCGGTATACACCTTGGCGGGAAAGTCGTCCCGAAACGGGTTCGGCGCCGCCGGCTCGAAGGCTGCGTAGGGTTCGTCCAAGGTCTGGCCGTTCACCATCACCCGCCCATCCTCGATGCGCAGCCGGTCTCCGGGCATTCCCACCACCCGCTTGACCAGAAAGGGCGGCTGCGGGTGGTGAAAGAAGACGATATCCCCGCGCGCAACGTCGCGATAGGGCAACAGCCACCGGCTCAGACTGTCGGATGGCGCATAAACTTGCTTGTTCACCAGCAGAAAATCTCCCACCAGCAAGGTGTGCTCCATGCTCTCCGACGGGATCAAGTAGGGTTGCAGCACAAAGGTGAGCAGAAACAGCGCCACCACCACCGTCTGAAGCAGAGAGGCGAAGGCCTCAGGCACCGTGGGCAAATGGAGCCGCAGCGCCGAGACCCGATGCTCGGACGGGCCGGACACTTGTCCAGCTTGTCCAGCCCGTTCAGCTTGTCCAGCTTGCCCAGCCTGTCCAGCTTGTCCCGCTCGCCCAGTTTGTCCAGGCTCTCCCAGTGTGCTCATGGTTCCGCTCGCTCCTCCTTTCCCACGGCCGCCGCCTGGACGCTGGCTTTGGCCTCTGCTGCCTTCAGCCGGTCCAGCGCCCGCCGCGCCGCATCCTGTTGCGCCTGTTTCTTGGTGCTTCCCATACCGCGGGCCAGCGGCTTCCCCGACCCTCCCTCGCCCGCGGAGAGCCGGACCTCCACCTGAAAACGCTTGCGGTGGCCAGGCCCGCTTTCACTCTTGAGCCTATAAACCGGCGTTCCCGACCGAACTGCCTGCAGGTGTTCCTGCAGCGCTGACTTATAGTTTCCCAACGCGGCCCCTGAGCGCAACTCCTCGGCTAACTGTTCGGCCGCCTCGCCCATCACCCAGCGATGGGCAAAGACCCTCGCCGGCTCGATGCCGCCGTCAAGGAACAGCGCGGCCATCACTGCCTCCATGCTATTTGAAAGCACGGTGCTCTTGCGCCTGAGTCCGCCGCCGCGGTCCTCTCCACGGCTCAACCGCAGATGGCTGCCCAGGCCGATCGCTGTGGCCACCTCCGCCATGTGCTGCCGGCTCACCAGTTGAGCGCGAACTCGGGTCAGCTCGCCCTCCTGCCAGTCTGGATGCGCGATAAACAGCGCCTCGCCCACCACCAGCCCCAGCACTGCGTCGCCCAGAAACTCCAGACGCTCATTGTCCCCTGTAGCGGTGGCCTCTTCATTCCCGCCAGCTTGGATCTGTTCATCCGCCGCCTGCTCGCCGGCCGCCTGCCCGTTCGCCGCCAGCGCGTTCGCCGCCAACTCGTGCGCAAGGGACCGATGCGTCAAGGCGCGCACCAACAACTCCGGCCTGGCAAAGCTATGCCCGAGTGCCGTTTCGAGTTCAGCCAGAACCGCTTCCACTTGCACCTCGATCCGTTCCAATTCTCTTGATTTTCTTTTTGAGACGGCGCTTCGGCCCTGCAATTCCGGCCTGCACCGCGCCAAAGTATCTGTTAGACGCCACTCCTCGGACGAAAGGCGCCCGCGGCAGATTATTGCGGCTGCTGCTTCTGCGTCCCGGTTTGGCCTGCGGTTCCAGCGCCAGTCTTCGCAGGCGTTGTACCGGGGGAATCGTCCTCCGCATCTTCGTCGCAGCCATGATCCCTTCTCGGATAAGCCGTCTTCACGCCACGCTCGGCGGCCAGCCGCGTATCCTGCTGCCCGTCGCGCGCCTCCAGCGCCTCCTTGTACTCCGAAATGGCCTCGTCGCGCTTGCATTCCAGGTCCAGCATCCGCCCCAGGTAAATGTGCGACCACGCCAGCAACCGCGAATCCTTGCTGGTGGCAAGCGTCTTCTGGAATCCGTTGAACGCATCCTCAGGATGGCCGGCAAGCAGGTCCGCCCTGGCCAGGATGAAGTTGGCGCGCGCGCTTTCCGCTACGGATTCGAGCGTATCGCCATGCACAGTCAGGACCTGGCGCGCCATCGAGCTGGCCGTGGCCACATCCCCGCTCGCCAGCCGCGCCTCGGCCAAATCCAATCCCGTCAGCTTGCGCGGCTTGCTCTGTTGCAGCACGTCCCCATCCGCTTCCTTGTCGAACTCGATCTGGCGCGCGCGATGCACCTGCTGGTCCACGTCCATGCTGTAAACCATCTCGCCGATCGAATCGCGCAGGCTGGCGGGATCCTTCTCAAACTGAATCAATTGCTCGTAAAAATACTGCGTCAGCACAAATCCCTGCGTCATATCGTGCCGCACGGCGGCCAGGCGCACCACATCCACCTTCTGCTGATAGATCTGCCGCTCATGCTCGTAACGCGGCAGCTCGGAGCGCGGGGTGCCCGCCGGAATCGTGTACACCGGCACGCCGGTATCCATGGTCCGCGCCTCGATCGCTTTGATCAGGCACTCGATCGTCAACGGCACCGTGTCGTTGCGATAGCGGAACTCGAGCGGAGCGTCCCGCACCTCCTTGAGAATCGGCTGCATACGGTCGATGGCGTTGGCCCGCGCATAGAGCAGCGGCTCGATCACGTAATGCAGATAGGTGTGGCGCACATCGCCCATGCGAATCTGCCCGTCCACCGGTGAAACCACCACCACGTAGTCGGTCCCGTAGACGCGGGCATTCACCGTGCGCGGCGAGAGCAGAGGCTCGATCACCACAACAAACCGCCGCCCTTCGTATGTAGAGGCCGGCAGCTTGAGGTAGAGATTGGTCGAAACGATCATATTCGACAGCGGATCGTGGAGCCGGTCGGCCTCTCTGTCGTAGATGGGATGCACGGCAAGCCAGATCCCGTGCAGATCCACAGCGGCCACAAAGTCCTTGAGCAGGGGAACAATCTCCACCACCTGCGTCGAGTCGGGCGGCATCTCCGTCAGCTCCGCTGAGGTCTCAAGCTCCGGCGGCGGCGTCAGATATAACGCCAGCGAGATGTACTGCGCGATGTCCTTCACCGTGCCCGTCATGCGATGCTGGGCAATATAGAGGCAGACTTTGTCCCTCTTGGCGCGAGCATCTTCGCTCTTGGCCAGCGCCTGGCTCATCTCGTCGCGGACCCGTTTGCGCACCGGCGCGCTTTCCTCCAGACCCTCGTCGTAGCCGCAGGCATTCAGCGCCGCTGCCATCAGGAACACCGGCTCGGAGCTGACCAGGGAGATGGTCGGCCCGGCCGGATCCACCAGCGACGGCGCCTTCTCCTGCTGAAATCCCTGCGAAGACGAGCTTTGACTCTTGGGGGAACTGCTGTCGGAGGATTGAGCCCGAATGACGGCGGGCGCAAATCCCACCAGCAAACACAAAACAGAGGCTGAAAGAATTGCAAAGGATCGAAATGTGCGAAACGTCATAAATAAACCCTGCCTGCAAGTCTAGTTAGACGCACGGGCAGGGTCAAACGGTGGTGGGGATAGGAGACATAGGCCCCCAAAACTGCCCCTCCCAATGTTTACCTGTTAGCGAAAACGTAACTGCCGATTAGGCGACGATCCGGGCACAACCTTAATCCTGGACCTGGGGCAACTCATGGATCGCTGAGCGCATTGCCCTGCCTGCAATCTTGTATCGATCATGATCGAGGAGTTGTATCCGAGCATCGCCCTCCACGATACTGATGGCATGACGACTTTCGAGCAATGGATCAAGGCGATCAAGGACGCCTGTATCGAGCCGGACCCGGCGCGTTCCAACCAATTGATAACGAGGCTGCATTACTTGCTCTCCGAGGCGCTCGCCGCGAGGTTGGGGCGAGAAGGCGGACCGAACTTCCACTCATGGGCGGTCTGGGGCTCGCGGAAAGCTGGCGTGACGATCCGGCAAGAAGACCTCGACAGCGCAATCGGCAATGCGACAATGACGGCAGGCCTCGTCGGTTGCGTAATCGGTGCTGTAACTGGAGTCTTTGCCGGGCGCTGGCTCCGCTGGTCTCCTGACTACTTCACCGCAGCGATTGGAGCGGCAATTGGAACTCTGACAGGTGGCTGGACTGGAAGGCAGCTCGCTATCTGGAGCCGTGCAAAGGCTGCGAAACTTATGCTACGGGGCAATCAAATCGTGATTCAAGACATCGGGGAACAGTCAGCGCGATTTCTTGGGCTGCTGGAAAACGGTGCCACGAGCGAGGGTCGAGAAGCGTTCTTTGCAGGCTTGCGCACCGGGCCAACCGAACGGCACGGCCAGGATCGGCTCGCGACTGCATTTCATTCCTATCTCGCGGCGTTCGATTCGAACGATCTGGAAGCTAAGAGAGCGGCAATGATCGCGGGCAACTGCGAGATCGTCTACCACGAGCACATTCGGCTTCAGCCATACATCCGAGGCGCGATGCCGTTTATCGTACGGCGTTGCGTAACCCAGAGGTTAATGACCTACCAGATCGGCGAGAGGGTTTTAACGGTTGGAGAAGACGTTCCCGGCATTCCGACGCCGACGGCGGCGAGAAACTGGGCGAAGATCGAGGAACGCATGCGCTATGTCTTTGCCCTCTTCCGAAAGTTCCACAACGCGCCGGAGGTTTTCTCAATGCCCTACTCCGAGATGGAGATGGCACAGATAAGAAAGTCCATGCATCCTTCGCAGGTCTGAAAACCTGACTCAGTTCGGGACCATCGCTTCAAGTGCGCCTTCAATCGAAATGTCCGACTGGCAGCGGTAGTGGCTTTTCGGCCGCCTTCCGTGATTTCCGGGTTCCGGGCGGATGACCGCCAAACCGGAAGTAACCCTCGGTTGACGCCAACAGCTCAATCCGTCCATCAAGTTCATCCGGAGGCGCCTTCCCAGTCCCGAACAGTTTTTCGCCCAGCCGTTCCAACCCCGTGTTTCCGTCAGCTCCCTGCGCAAGTCCCACTTCGCTTTGCACAAAATAACCCGCCGTCGGCGCACAATAGTCCCAGCGGAGGTTCAAATCATGCCTGGGGTTCAAATCACCCCTGGTTAGAGATTCGGGGCCCTGCCTGCTGTTTACCAGAAAATTAACCCCCCACCCCCTACCCCCCAGGCGCACGTCAGATGCCAAACTGCCGCAGAGGGTGGTCCAGCAGGGGCGACGCATATAAATTCCTTGGCGTTGGCAAAAGGCAGTCAGACACTTATGGGACTTCAAACCGAACGTAATCCGGCCGACGAAACGAGCCAACACACCTTCGTGAATGCAAAACGGAG
>Ga0224553_1000012_pt1 | contig 88565 bp, 77 predicted proteins | sample 714S21014metaG_FD_179897 | JGI IMG/M metagenome (GOLD analysis project Ga0224553, IMG submission 179897) | Peat soil microbial communities from Stordalen Mire, Sweden - 717 S2 10-14 | ecosystem: Environmental > Terrestrial > Soil > Wetlands > Peat | place: Sweden: Norrbotten County, Stordalen... | reverse complement strand
TCAATCGTCTTGGCGATCAATCCGATTTCCTCGCGCATCTCCTGCAACGTCGCCAGCGAATCGGCATTGGCCGAAATCATCCGGCTGGGGATGCGCTCGACGTAATGGGCATACACGTCGAGCACCAAGAAAAGCTGCGAGAAAAACTGGCCGCTGTCGCCGTCAGCGAAGCGATGATATACCTCCCGTGCCATTTCCCGCTTTTCAGCGGGATAGGTGGCGAGCATTTCTTCAAAAAGATTGGGTTCGGTCATAACGCTCCTTTCAATTCGTGAGATTTACTTTCGCGCCGCGCTTGGCGGACAACGGTTCGCCGATGGGCGGCATGATTTTGGGTTTGATGCTGGCCGCTTCAACGGCGGGCAGCAGTTTGGCCGCAATCTGGTCGTATTGATTGAACATGGTGGCGAGCCAGTCTTGCAACACGCCCCGCGCCATGATGTCCAAGCCAAGCCCGTCGTTGCCGATGGCTTCATTGAACGGGATGCCGCGCTGCTGGTCGGCCTCCAGCCTGGCCAGCCGGAGTTTTACAAATTCCGACAGCACCGGCACGGTGATGGTGACTGCGCCTTGGTCGAACAGTTCCTTTTCCAGCGGGCTGCCGTCAAACATCCGGGTTTTGGCCGCACGGGCCGGATTGCGGACAATCACATAATCCACCTGCCTGCCGCAGAACTGGCAGACGGCGTCGAGGTTGGTCATCACGTCCAAATCATCGAATGGAAATACCATGAGCGTGATGCCGATGTTCTGCGCGCTGGCGATGTCAAAGAAATGCGTGGCAGCGAGTGCCTTCATCATTTGCGTGTCCAGATGCGCCCGTGGATCAACCAAGGTGACGGGTTTGGCCGTGGTCTTCCGCAGGATGGAAATGAGTTCGTCCAAGTCTTCGGCTTGGCCGTTTAACGGCGTCAGCTTGACCTGGCCGGGGAACAATCGGGATAGGGTGCGGTTGTCCCCGTCCAGATCAAATCCCTGCCATTGGATGCCACGTTGATTAAGCCAGCACGCGCGGGCGGCGGCTTCGATGCTTTTACCCATGTTTCCTTTGGCCTGCATGGGCAGTATCAGGCGATGTTTCGTTGTTTTCATATATCGAGGTTGAACCGATGTTGGTTGTTTTTTGTTGCCGGTGTTTGGATGGGAAATGATTTCGCAGCCGATTCCTCAACTGATTCCGTAGCTGGGAGCGGATCGTTGCTGCGTGGCCGGCGGGCGATTGTCCGCTGACAAAAACGATGAACGGCGCTCAACGTGATTTGAACGCCATGCTCATTGAGCCATTGGGCAATCTGCCGATGCGTCCAATGCTTGCGGCGCAACGCAAAGATGGCTTCACGATGCGTTTCCAATTTGCTGCGCGTTCTGCGCGCCTGTTCGGTTTCGGCTTGTGGTTGCAAATTCATATTTGCTCCGCTTTTTCAGCCCCAATAATTCGGTCGGACGTTCGCGCGAATTTTGCGCGAAATTCGCGCGAACGCGCGGCGCTGGCCGCGCCCCTCTAGCTGTGCTAAGGGAAGATGTCTGACCGAATTATTGATGCTTTGAACTGTCTTCATAGCTGTGTGTTACCGTTGCCATGAAGGTATAACCATTGAACCGTTTAGGCTTACCGAGTAGTGGGGGTAAACGTTCGGGGTATGCGCGAATAGTGCCTTCAGGGGGATGACGAGGCGCAATTTCCGGTTACAGTGGCCTCTATGTTACGAGTCATTGCCAGTCGGAATGCGAAGGAATACTTCGCTCAATCCTTGAAGCGCGAAGATTATTACAGTGAAGGTCAGGAGGTCAGCGGCGATTGGCATGGCATGGCAGCGGTGAGATTGGGTTTATCAGGGGCGGTGACTCAAGCTGACTTTGATTCCCTGTGTGACAATAAAATTCCTGGGACTGACGAACGGTTGACGCAACGGAACAAAAGTAATCGCACGGTCGGCTATGATTTTAATTTCCATTGTCCAAAGTCCGTTTCGGTTGCCTACGAATTCACCAGAGACGAGCGCATTTTGGGCGCCTTCAAATTATCGGTGAACCAAACGATGCGGGAGATTGAATCGGAAATTAAAACACGGGTGCGGAAAAACGGGGCAGATGAGAATCGAACGACGGGCAACATGGTTTGGGCGGAGTTCGTTCACTTCACCGCGCGTCCGGTCAACGGCGTTCCCGATCCGCATCTGCACGCGCACTGCTACACTTTCAACACGACCTGGGACGATGTGGAAAAGAAATGGAAGGCCGGGCAGTTCCGTGATTTGAAAGGTGATGCGCCGTATTTCGAGGCGGCGTTCCATGCGCGGTTTTCAAGGCAACTGGCGGAATTGGGTTATCGCATCGAACGGACGGCCAAAGGTTGGGAGCTGGCCGGTGTGCCCCAGCGTGTGATTGACGAATTTTCCAAACGGTCGGAGCAAGTAGAACAAAAAGCGAAGGAATTGGGCATCACGTCGGCCAAACAAAAGGATGGCCTGGCCGCTTTGACCCGCGAACGCAAACGGAAGGACATCGAAAAATCAGAACTGCGTGAACTGTGGGATAAGCGGATTTCGGCGGATGAGCGCGCGGCGATTCAAAACAACCTGCGCCATACGACTGCTGACGCGCCGAAAGTTTCCGAAATGAAGGCGATGGATTTTGCCGTCACGCATTGCTACGAACGCGCCTCCATCGTCACCGAAAAGGAATTGCTCCGGCACGCGCTGCGCTTCGGGGTGGGTGATGTGGACGTGGAACAAATCAAACGCCAGCTTATGCGCGATGAGCTTATCAAGGAAAACGTGGACGGTCGGCAATGGCTCACGACTAAGGAAGTGCTGGCGGAAGAAAAGCGGCTGATTGATTTTGTTCAGGATGGAAAGGGGAGATTCAAGCCGCTCGGTTCTGGCAAGTATCAATTTGTAAATCCAAAGCTTTCAGATGAACAGCGAAACGCCGTGCTTCATGTTTTGCAAAGCACGGATCGTGTCACGGCCGTTCGCGGTGGCGCTGGCACAGGCAAGACGACGATGATGCGCGAAACCGTTGCCGCCATTGAATCCACCGGTCAGAAGGTTTTTACGTTCGCACCGTCGGCGGAAGCCTCGCGCGGTGTCCTGCGGTCGGATGCCGGATTTGCCAATGCCGAGACGGTCGAGGCATTGTTGCAAAATTCAAAACTCCAAGCACAGGTTCGCGGGCAGGTGATTTGGATTGATGAGGCGGGTTTGTTGAGTGTTCGCACACTGGCGCGGGTGGTTGATTTCGCCGAAAAAGAAAACTGCCGGATCATACTTTCGGGTGACACGGCGCAGCATCGCGCCGTGGAACGGGGCGACGCGCTCCGGCTGCTGGAACGACATGCTTGCCTGCAAGCGGCTGAATTGACGCAAATCCGGCGGCAGAAGGCCGACGCGCACAAGGCCGTGGTCGCCGATCTGCGGGCGGGCAATCTGGAGAATGCTTTCAACCGATTGAACCGGCTCGGAATGTTACGGGAAATGGATGCTGACAAACGGCATGAAGCATTGGCGGCGGATTATGTCATCGCCGTAAAAAAGGGTAAATCAGCTTTGGTCATCTCCCCCACTCATGCCGAGGGCGAGCGCGTCACGCGCGAAATCCGCGCGAAATTAAAAACCGCCAAGGAACTCGGCGCTGACGAACGTGAACTTGTTCAACTCAAAAATTTGCAATGGACTCAAGCGCAACGTGCCGATGCCCAAAATTATCAGGCCGGGCAGGTTGCACAGTTCCATCAAAACGCGGCTGGCTTCCGGCGCGGTGAACGGGTTGCGGTGAAAACACGCGGCGCCGGCGGCATTATCATCGAGCGGCAAAATGGCGAAACAACATTGCTGCCGCTGAATCAGGCGGCGCGTTTCCAAGTTTATGAGTCCCGCGAAATCGTCCTGGCCGCCGGCGATTGGATTCGGATCACCCAAAATGGGTTCACCGAGGACAAACGGCGGCTCAACAACGGTGATTTGAAGCAGATCAAAGGATTCACCAAGGACGGCGACATCAAGCTGACAAACGGCTGGGTGGTTTCAAAAGATTACGGCAACCTGACGCATGGCTATTGCCTCACATCGTATAGTTCGCAGAGCAAGGGCGTGGACTGCGTGTTCGTGGCCGAAAGCTCGGAGTCGTTCCGCGCCGCCGGGCGCGAGCAATTTTATGTCTCGGCCAGCCGGTTCAAAGAGGCTCTTAAAATTTACACGGATGACAAACGCCAGTTGCTGGAGGCCGTCCGCAAATCCTCGCACCGGCCTTCGGCGACGGATTTGGTCACTAAGGAAATTTCCGAATCAGCCGATGAGGCGGTGACAAAAAAGCCATTGCAGCCGGTGGCGCAGGTGAATGTTGGAAACCTCCAAAGGTTAATGCTCGCAAAACAAAAAACGAACTGGCTGAGAAATCAGCATCGGAAAGGGGTTAAGATTTGAAACTGACGGTCAGATACCAATTTTCAAAACACCGATGCTGTTGAGCGCGCGTTCTCCCATTTTCCGCCTCGCCCCAAATGGTTAACCAAGTTAACTGATTTGCGGCTGCTCCGCGCCAGTCAATTCCTTAATCTCCTCCGCGAGCTTTTCCGCCTGCTGTCGCAATTCAGCACTTTCCTTTTCCAGCAACTTCTTTCTCTCCGCCGCAAGTTCTTCCAACACGCCGGGCTTTTGCTCGCTAATCCGGCAAAGCTCGTAATCGGGGCTTTCGCGCAACTGGTTCAGTGATTCGATCACACTGATGATTTCGAGTTGCAACGTCTCGAACAGCCGCCGCAACTGGCCGATTTCCGCCGCATCGCTGAAATCGAGGCTCGCCCAGCCCTGGCGCAGAATGAAGCCGTGCGGGTCATCCGCAATTTCGCGCAGCGTCTGGATGTCGCCGCTGTCCTTCGCCCGGTTGATGGCCGCCGTCAGCTTGTGATACGTTTCCAGCTTTTCCGGCTCATGCGCGAAGCGGTCGGGGTGATACAACTTGACCAGTTTCTTCCACAGCCGGTTCAACTCAACTTCCTCCTCCGGCGTCAACTGCTTCTTCCCGGCCACGGCCGCCGCCGTTTCCTGATAATCCTTCTCGGATTGCGCCCGGGCTTTGGCGTAATTCTCCTCCGCCTGCCGGGCTTCCTCGTCACCGCCGCGAACCAGCGAATCCAGAAACTTCTTCCGATAATCCACAATCAGCCGGAGCCGGTCGCGCTTCTGGTAATGCTCGCGCAACCGCCGGAAAAGAACCGCCTGCATCGCGTCCACCCGCGATTTTTCCCGGGTGTAACTGGACTCCAATTCCGCCAGCCGCGCCCGCGCGCCGGCCACAAGCTGACGGAGCTGCTCCAATTCCGGATTGATATAGACGACGATTGCAGCGACCCCGATTCCGGGTGGCGATTTGACCCGCTTTTTGCCTTCAATTTCCGGCGGCGCAAACATGGCGCTATCAATTGCCGGTTCCGTTTTGACTTCGAGTTGCCGCAAATACCAGCGGCCCATTTTCGCGCTGCGGGCATTGGAAGAACCGGCCAGCCAGTCCAGCCAGCGGCGCAATTCCGCATCCTTCCGGGCTTCCTGAAACAACCGCCCCTTGTGTTTTCCAAAGGCAATCCGGGATGGAAACCATTCTTCCGCCGCATACGCCGCCAGTTTTTCCCACGTATCCAAACCGCGATGCTCGGCGATGGGACAAAGCACCTGCGCGAACAAATCCACGACCGTTTGCACGTCGCCCAGCGCCGTGTGCGCGCCGCGCTCCGGCAGGCGGTAATACTGCCGCAACGTTTGCAGCTTGCAGTTGCCGGCGGGCACGGGATCGAGCAGACGCTGCGCCAGCCGCAGCGCGCAGAGACCCTGGCTGCCGATGGGCGAAATGCGCAGCCGTTTCCACTCCGGTTTCAACACTTCATCCAGATCGTATTCCAGATTGAACGAAACAAGCGGCAGGTTGCCCGCATATTCGGCAAATTCGCGATAGACCTGATGCGCCGGCTCGCCGTCGCGCTCCAGAATTTCGCGGGTGTAGCCGTGAACACGGGATGCCTCGGCAGGAATCTCCTGGTTTTGATTCAGCAGCTTGCGGAATGGTTCACCCTCCGGCGACCAGCCGCGCATCCGTTGCGCCGCCAACTCGACCACAAAAACGGGCGCAGATAAACCCGTCGTTTCAGTGTCCAAGAGGATCCAAAGTTTACTGTTCATGGTGCTCGCTGAGCAGTGATTTTGAGGGCAGCTTCAAAAGCCGTCCGGAATTCTTTATACGTGTAAGGTTTGGACAGAAATGAGACGTTGAGATTCGGGCTCCAGTCACACCTCACAGCTTGAACCCAAACCGGTTCTCCAGAGTCTTCATAGACACCAAGCACCGCAGATATAACCAGGATGGGATACTTGACTTTTCTCTCAGCCAGCCGCGTCAGCATCTCTTTGCACGAAATTCCAACGTGCTGAATATCCGTAATAAAAAGATCGGGGGCGGTGCGTGATAATTCCTGCCAAGCATCAAGAGCATCTCCAAATTCCAGTATTTCGACCCCATGATGCAAAATACTCTTGAGCATTACCACACAGGATCGTCTCGGCCCTTCTTCGTCATCCAGAACAACGATTCTCAATGCTCGCTCATAGCGGGGCTGAGGCGCGGTCTCCACCGATTTTTCGATTGTAATGCGCCGTTTTTTTAGAGCTGTCTCCACTGCCTTCAAAAAAGTTAATTGGTTAAAAGGTATTTGCAGGAGTGAAATATTCAGACCCTGATTGGAGAAATCCCGGACCCAAGGTTCTGAACTATCCCCCCAGCCAGAAAGCACAATAATCGGACATGTTGCCTTTTTGTCTGCCAGGCGGCGGATTATCTCTTCACCCATCATCCCCGCCATTACGTCGAGCGTGATCAGGAGATCAGGGGTTGTTCTTGACAACTCTTGCCAAGCTTCGTCACCGCGTTCAAATTCAAGTATTGTGACCCTCTCAAATTGTTTCTCAAGAATACGCTTGATGAGCACACGTGGGGCCTCTTCGTAATACACGATAAACACTCTCAGCGGATGAGGCTTCGTCTTTCGCACCAGCGTCAGTGTATCCGTAACCATGCCGGAGAGGATGCGTTTTGCGCCCGGCTCCGCTTTTTCAAGCGCACCCGGCGGTCTTGGCACCAGTGCAAAATCATTTTTCTCGCTCATAGCGCCAATTCCGCCAGACACGCACGCGCACCAGCCGCAAGCTGACGCAATTGCTCCAACGCTGGACTAGAGTAAACGATTGGATCGGTGGTTTTCAATTTTTTGCCGATCGAAATTCGCGGTAGCGATGTTCGCCTTCTTGGAATTGTTCTGGTGATAATAAAGCTCGAATTGAAATTACCGATTCAGATGCAACCTCGTGACCTCGCTCTGCGGCGATGCGAACCCATTTGTAGGCTTCTGTGTGGTCTTGTTGGACACCAAAGCCCCCGTCATAACAGTAGCCAAGAAAGAATTGTGCATTCGTATCTCCCTGCTCGGCAGCTTTACGAAACAACTTTACCGCTTCTGCGTAGTCCTGCGGCACGCCTTCGCCAGTGTGATAGCTCCAGCCAAGGCTGCACTGTGCCACAGCGTGATTCTGTTCTGCAGCTTTACGATACCACTGTACAGCTTCCACACGATCTTTGAGCACACCAAAGCCATTTGCGTAGCATTTGCCCAGATTGCATTGAGCCTCGGCGTGATTTTGCTCGGCGGCTTTGCGAAACAACTTTACCGCCTCCGTATAATCTTTAGACACGCCTTCGCCATTAACATAACAGCCACCTAGATAACTTTGAGCCTCAGCGTCATTCTGCTCGGCAGCCTTGCGAAACCACTTCACGGCTTCCGCATAATCCTTCGACACGCCTTTGCCATTAACATAACAGCCGCCTAGATTGCATTGAGCTTCAGCGTGATTCTGCTCAGCGGCTTTGCGATACCATTTTACCGCTTCTAAAAAATTCTTCGGCAAGCCATTACCATTAGCGTAACAGACGCCCAGACTGAATTGAGCATAGGCAAAATTCTGTTCGGCTGCTTTGCGCCACCATCTCACCGCTTCCAACACCTCCTGCTCCACGCCTTTGCCCTTGTCGTAGCAGAAGCCCAGACAATACTGTGCGGCAGCATATTCTTGTTCTGCGGATTTGCGAAACCACTTAACGGCTTCGGTGTTATTCTGCTGAACGCTTAAACCCTTTTGATAACACCAGCCGAGATTGAACTGCGCTTCGGCATCTCCCTGTTCTGCCGCCACACGAAACCACTTCACCGCTTCGGTGTAATCCTGTTGAACACCAAAGCCCTCATCGTAGCAGTGGCCGAGATTGCATTGTGCTCTGACATCCCCTTGAGCGGCAGCTTCGCGAAACCACTTCATCGCTTCGGTGTAGTTTTGTTGAACGCCAAAACCATTTTGGCAGCACCAGCCGAGATTGTTTTGCGCTTCTCGATGTCCTTGTTCGGCAGCTTTACGAAACCATTTCGCCGCTTCGACGAAATCTGGCGGCTTGCTAAAGTAAGCTTCGCACCCCTTACCAAATTGTGCCTGTACATTTTCGATTGATGCCAGTGCAAGCATATCCGCGACCATGCCGGAAAAAATATGTTTCGCGCGGGGCGGAGCGTTTTCCATTCCGCTTTGAGGTCGTCGAACCAGGGCAAAACCGTTTTTCTCATTTGTGGTGCTCATAAATCAGTTTTCTCCAATTACCTCCTTGATAGAATTCCGTTGCCAAGTTCTGCAAGATACTTGGCAAGAAATGGAATCTCTTGAATCTCGCTAATTACAATGCGCATCTCATTCTTCTTACTGATGCACGCATCAGCGAAGATTGCAGGCAGAGAATGGCTGGTGACGTAAAACTGAAACAACATTCCATTGATGACAACACAGTAGCAATGCTTGCCGTCGCTTTTCATGTGCATTGGTTGTGAAATCCAATCTGGGGGAAGCTTATTATCATGAACAACAGCCATCAGGCATGGGTATTGCAGCGGTTCAAGCGGGTCTTCATTCAGCAAAGCAAGTCGAAGAATTTCTTCATGTCTGCTGCCAAGATTCACGAGCGAGAAAAAATGCACGCTGCTGACTCCCATTCGCCACAGCAGTGAAAGAAGAAAAAGACGAAATTTGCGGTAATCGAGGTTCGACAACTTAAGAAGTGGTCCATCGGGCTCGATTTGAATGCCAATGCCCTGGCAGAAAGCTTCTTTGGCATATTTTTCCCAAACCGAGAATTTTTGTTCGCATGCCTTGCATAGAAGCTTTTCATAAATTCCTTTTTGCTTAAACCGTTCTGGCTCGGCAGCGTCAAATGGAACAGTGTGAAATCTGTGAAATTTATCGTAAAGTTCTGTGTAAAAGAATTCAGGAATGACGTGTGAATTCTGAAGCGGGCTATTGGATTGGCAGAGCGCACAACTCATATTTTCTTCCTTCGTGTATAGCACGCCAGCGTCTGATGCGAAAGTGTATTCAAACCAGATTGCCCACGCCGCCGCCGCAAGGATTCCTTCATAGCCAAATCAAAAGGCGCGCTTTGCGCCGCGTCTCTGATTCGTCATTGGCGCCCGGCGCCGGCGGCGCCGGCGGCACCGGCGCGGATCGAACCGTGGCTGGGCTAGCGCGGTGGCCAATTCTGCGCGACCCCCCTTTTGCAGCCCCGGATCGTAAAAACTCACCGTGGCCAACGTGTTGCCTAACGCCAACGTGCGGCTGGACGCCACCGGTGACGCCGCAAGAAGATCATCACCACTTGACTGCTAAACATAAGCGAGCAAAATTGGACAGAATTATGCAAACCTTGAATGCAGACCAAGTTGCCAGGCTGGTAAAGTCCATGCCGGAAAAAACCGCTTTTGACTGGAAGACGGATTTCACATTGCTGCAAGACGACGAGAAAAAGGGGGAGTTTCTCAAAGACCTCTCTGCCATTGCCAATGCGTGTGTGGACTCTTGCGGTTTTATCATTTATGGGGTGGACCCTCGAAAGCCAGACCCAATTTTAGGAATAACAGTGCATTATGACGACGCTAATTTACAGCAATTCGCCAGAGGGAAAATTGAACCATTGCCAGAATTTCTTTATTACGAAGTGCCTGTGAATTCCAAAACGCTGGGCGTTCTTCAAATAAATCCCACACGTCATCGTCCGCATATAATTTCCGTTAACTTGGGGAAAGTTCGCAGAGGGCAAATTTTGATTCGACGCGGCTCTTCGACTGATGGTGTTGCAATAAAGGATCTTATAGAATTCTTCTACGGACCGACCAGCACCTATTTTCCGCAGGTCATAAAAAAGATGCAAGCAAATGCACAGCAACTAAGGGCAAGCGTTGAATATATGCGAGAATTGCGAGCACAGGGAAACGACGCTCTCCGCGACGCAGAAATTGTTGTAGGTGCGCCGAAAGGGTCGCTGGGAGCTATTTGGTAACATCCTTCAAATACCACAACGCCCGCTCGCCCATCCCAAAATGACGGAATGCCCGGCGACTTTCCTTGACGAACCGATATTGGCCGCCACCGCAAGAATTCCTTCATGGTTTGAATTTATCCGGCGTCCGCGCCTGCTTAACCGTATCCAGGCAAAAGATTTTCAACGCAAAGGTGCAAAGGTGCAAAGGCGCAAAGGTTTGAAAAACCATTTTTGGCGGTCTTGGGCGTAGCCGTTTGGTGAGCGCAAGTTGCCAACCGCCCTCGTTCGGGCTTGCCCCCCAGCGAGGATGCCGAGCGCCGCAGGCGAGATGCCCGCGCTAGCCATCGGCACGCTTCGGTCGGCGGTTCGGGCGAACAGAAAAAGTGAAACGCCGGCGAAGAGACGGCGGGAACGGAGCCGGAGAGCAACGACCTCGCCGTGCCGCTGACGGAAGCTGGACGCGGATGCGTTTCCCATGCTGGGCCGCGACGAGCGCGCGTTACGCCACAGCGGAACGTGCGTTGGTCCCGGCCCACCCGCACTTGCATTCCAAGCGAATTGTGCTAATTGTCAAATTGAGACAGGGCGAAAGTCTGGATTCTCTCTTTTGGCTAGATCTGGCGAAAGCCGGTTCGATGATGCCCCTTAATCCCATAATGGGTCAGGCAAATGCCTGCATAGCGAAAGCGCCCCTCAAATGAGGCTTATCTGGCGAGAGTTGACCGCCGGTTTGCGGTCGGCTTGATGACCCCCACTTCCCAACGGCATGGCTTTGCCATGCCTTGGGAGGTCGGTTTTGAATCCTGATGTGCCGAAAAGTTGTGATGAATTCATTACAACCTTCACTTCGGGTTTTGCATAAAGTTGACGTAAAAAACGAAAGAACAATTATGGAAATATCAAATGACGCGCCGGATCAAGAGGCCCCGACGATCAAGCAATGCGCGTTCGCCCTGGGGCTTCACGAGTTCAGCCTGTTCTCACGCATCCAAGCGGGCGACATCACCCCCACAAGGCTGCGGTCGGGCATCATGGCCATTCCCGTCAGTGAACTGGAACGGCTCGCAAAATTGCCAATTCATTCGCTGGTCATGCCGCCGGAAAAACCGGCGGCGGTTTTGCCTGACAGTCGGTTGGGTATTAAAAGGGAACATTATTTTTGCACTTGGATGATACGGGATGGTGAACAGCAGGAATACGTTGTGCCGGGTGATTTTCGCCATTACACCGAAACTGAAGTCAAAGGCTACCGCGCCGCCTTCAGCACCATCGCCGACGAATTTGAATCTCTGACTGGCTTAAAAAAACAATTGGAAAAACCTGCCTCGCCTTCGCCTGAAAAGGAAATTTGCACTTCACAGCTTGGCGTCTGGCAGGTGCGTTCAACGCTGTTGAATCTCGGCCAGAGCAACATCCTGCTGTGCCAGCAGCAAAACGAATTCGCGGTGATTGAACGATTCCGGGATGAATCGCCCTACGCCAAGGCCAACGGCAACGCGGAGATTACGCTGGAGGGAAATGATGCCCGCCAGTTGGCGGCGGCTTTTAATGCCAATACGAAACACACGCTCGAATTCATGGCCAGCAACCAGGTCGCCATGGCGCAGAAGGTGATTTGGGAGCAGTTTCCTGATCATCGTCCCGGCCATCTGGTGGCGGCGATTTCGGAGCGTTGCAGGTTGGCGGTCACGAACGAGGAAACGATTTCGCAGACGCACAAGCTGAACCAATCCACCGGCGGAGGCATGAGAATTTAAGGAGGTCGCATGAACCCGAACATGGAACGTTTTTTGAATTTGAAGACGCATCCCGAACGGCTGACGGCGGAAGAGGCGGCGTGGATGCTGGGATTTTCCGCCCATGAAATCCCGATTCTGATCTCCAAGAATTTGTTGAAGCCGCTGGGACATCCGGCGCACAACGGCCCGAAACATTTTCTGACGGCGGCATTAAAAGATTTGGAGCGTGACGAGAAGTGGCACAGCAAGGCCGCAGATGCCGTCATGGAATACTGGCGATACAAAAATGGCCGGAAGCAGGACTCGACGGACACCCGGCAGCCGTCGCGTCTGCAAACCCAAAATGCCGGTGCGTAAGACTGGTCTGGAAAACAGGCGCGGGCGGAGAATCATCCGCCCGCGCCTTGCCGCTTACACGGCAGCGGCCATTGCCGGTGTTTCGACACGCAAGCCGGTGAACTTCGCCCGTTGCCGTTCGTATTCGCCCAGCGACGGCAGTTCCACTTTGGCTTTGCGCGAATAGGCGCGGTGGACGGCCTTGCTGTTTTGCCCCAAATGTTCCATCGCAAAGCGTTCGGGATAACCGGCGGTCTTCGCCCGTTCCGCCCACGCATAACGGTAGCTGTGCAGCGTCACGCCTTTGATTTTTAGGCCGACACAGCGTTGCTTGAACTCGGTGGCACGGTCGCCCGCGCGGACGCTCCGCAGATATGGGAACAATGGGCCGTTCCCCGGCAGGTCCCGCAGGATTTCCGCCACGTCTTCATCGAGCCGCATGATGGCAACCGAGCCGGTCTTCTTGCGGGCATAGCTGATGACATGGTTTTCCCAATCAACATTCTCCGCCTCAAGAAACGCAAGGTCGGATTGCGCCGCGCCCAAGTGCCACGCCAGTTGGTAGAACGCCTTGCGTTCGGGATTCAGTTCGCGGGCAACGATGGCCTGATGTTCCGCCAGGGTGATGCCGCGCTTTTCCTTGAACTTGATGGCGGGCCAGCGTTTCTTGGGCAGCACCGGCCACGGCAGCCAGTTCATGTCGAGGGCGAAGTTGTGAACCCGGCGCAGATAAATGTTGGTGGACACCGAGCCAGTCTCCAAGACTTTCAGAAAATGCTCGGCCTGGGTTTCCAGCACGACCAGATTGCGGATGGAATCGAACGCCGTGTCCTTGATGGCGGTCAGCCAGCGATGATGCGTTTCGCCGGTTTTGAGTTTGGGGATTTCGTTCATGACGTGCTGCCATGTCCGGGTGGCTCCGGTGGGGTCGCCCGCCTTCCAATAGACGCGAGCCAAATGCAAGCTGAACGCCGGGGCGTCTTCGTTTTCGTTCTTGGCCGCGACGAGACGAAAGGCTTCATCCTTGTCGCGGGTCTTGAGGGTTGCCTGTTTGCCGGTCTGGTGGTCTTCGTAGTAGAAGACGCCCCAAGGGCGGAGGAATACGCTGTAACGTTGTTTCATGTTCTCTTTCATGGTTAACCATGCAGCCGGTCCCAAAGCCGGTTGGCATGGCGCGGACGAATGCCGTGCGCCAGTTCCAATGCCAGCGGCCTGTGGCCGGAGCGAACCAGGTTCTCACGCAGTTGAATTTTATCCGGCGTGAAAATGCGGATGCCGCGCCGACCGCGTGAAATGGTGACATACCATTGCTGGGCATTCGTTGCCGCCTTGATGGTGGAGTCGGAAAAGAGAACGTGATCCACGGTCTTGCCCTGGGAACCATAGGACGTGACCGCGTAGCCGGGGAGGAACTCCCGGAAACCTTTTCCCAAAACCCGGCCGTCGGCCAATTCGATTCCGCCATCGGCGCGGACGGTTTTGACCGTGACCAGTTCCCCGTTGGAGGTCCGCCCACCGGCAGCCAGGGTGCGATTGGCCTTGAGGTGCAGCCGCTCGCCATCCGCAATCGCAATTTCACGCGGGCGACAGACCGTGATTTTGTCGAGCAGCTTGTTGGCGACGGTGACGCATTTGCCATCCACCTCGACCAGCACGCCAATCTTTACGATGCCCAATAATTTTCCGCTCGCTCCGGGAGCGGCCTGACGCACCTTTTGATTGAACACAATCACACCGTCTTTCGGATAAAAACGCTGATCGCGCTTTTGGGCATTCGTCAGGTCGGATTTTTCCAGCACTTGAACGGTGACATCATTTGCGCCAAGCAATCCTTTGGACTTCAGCGCATCGCGCACGCGCGAGTTGACGCGGTGGACTTCCGCCCAAGTCTGCGAAACGACCACGGCGGACGATTTTTGCTCTGCCAACCGGAGATATTCGTCGGCCAGCTTGTCGGCCTGTTCACCCAAACCGCAGGCAACAATCGCGCCCATCTGGTCAAGCCGCTTAAATGATTCGACCAGCTTGCCCGCCGCCGCCGCTTCGACGGCTTTGCGATACTGCTTGATGCGCGCCCGTTCACCTTGATTGCGGGCCAGCGCCGGGTCTTGCCGTCGGATGGTGTGCAATTCAACCGGCGCAATGCCGGAATACCGCTCAATGGCCAGCAGTGCATCGGAGGCTTCGACCGCGCCATGTTGGCGTGTATCACCAGAAAGAATCACCCGCGCATTACGCTCGCGTGCCAGTTGCAACAACTGGTGCATCTGGCGGCCACCAATCTGGCCGGCCTCATCCACAACAATGACCGCGCCAACGGCCAGTTCACCCTTGATCAAAAAATTGGCAATCGTCGTTGGCGACGGGAATCCCGCGCTTTCCATGTCCACGACCTGCTGACGTTGCAGCGCGAGGACAATGACGCGACGGTCTGATTGCCGGATTTGTTCAACCAGCTCGCGCAGGACAAAACTTTTGCCGGTGCCGGCACCGCCTCGAAAAAGCGTCACGGTGTTGGTTGAACGCAGCAATGCGTCCAAAGCGTTGCGTTGTTCGTCATCCAATTTCGGATTCGCCGGCTGCGGATTCTCAACGAAGGGACGGCAAGCGCCGACGCCATCCTTTACGCTCTGGACGATTTCCAACTCGCGCAACAACACTTCGCGCAACGTCACTTCATTGGGACATTCAGGACTGTGGATGTAATTGCGCTGGCGGGTGAATTCCTTGAGTTCATCCAGCGTGAAACTTTCGCCGCGTGCCCGTTCCAATGCCTGTTGCCACAACTGGCATTCCAGTACGACCGAGTTGCGGTCGAACAAATGTTCTTCCGCCCATTGCACCGCCTCACCGATGTCAACGCGTCTGTCCGCAATGGCGACCTTTTCAGAACGGTTCGGAAGTTGTCGCAACAAAGCACGCTCGGCATCGCTCAATTGCGCGTCCCATAAAGTCCGCAATTCAGCCCGGCTCAAATCCTTCTGTTTCCGCGCCCGAGTTTTAACTGCCAGTTTGGCGCGTATCTCCTTGAGGTTTGCGCCGGCCAATTCCGGTTTTTCGTCCAGCAATTTTGCCAGCGCCTTGTCAATCTGCGCGTCCCGTTTGGAAAAGCGTTCGCAAATCGTTTCTGACACGCCCTCGATTTGGAAATCCCCGCGTGCTTGGTTGCAAATCTGATAACCAAAACTCCGCAATTCACGGGCGAGTTCATGGTAATAGACGTTCTCGGCAAATTTTCGGGCGCGCAACAATTCATAATTTTGCAGTGCCTTCCAGCGTTGCTCCACCGGATCAAAGGTCGCGTTGAACACGACGCAATGCGTGTGCAAATGCGGGTCGAGGGCGCGCGAGGTGTCATGGGTGAACAACGCCGCCGCAAAATTGCCGGTGGAACGGTCGCCATGCCCGCCACCAGCCCGAACGCGGGTTGTGGCAAATGTTTCGAGTTCCCGCAATGCCGACCAAACAGCATGATCGTGATTGATGATGGCAAAATCATCCTCGTGACCATGCCGCAGAAGTTCCAGACCGAGCGGCGTTATGTGAACACGTTCCTGAAACTGCTTTTTTACAATCACGCGCTTCGCCGGTTTGACAAGTCAAAGGCCGACCGCGCCGACGACAATTTGCTTATCCTGTGGGCGGACGAAGCGCAGCGGTTCATGACCGCCAGCGAGGACGGCACCAGCGACTACAATTGCGTGGACGTGATCCGCGAAGCGGGCGCAACAATTGTCGCCGCTGCACAATCCACCACCTCACTCATCCCGCCGCTTGGCAATGACAAATCAAAAGTGCTGACGTTGAATCTGCGCAACCGGATAATTTTCCGTTCTGCCGATGAAGCGGACGCCGTTCAAGCCGCCGATTTTCTCGGCAAGAAACAGGTTGTGAAGCGCTCCTGGGGTTCAAGTGCGGGAAAGCGCACTGTGAATTATTCCGAAATCGAGGAGCACAAAATCAAACCGCATCTGCTCCGCAGCCTGCGTGACCATGAATGTGTGCTGGTCCACTGCGAAAAGGGTTTCCAGCGTATCACGCTGCCGCCATTGGAAGCCGACGGAGAAACGCCAAAATGGTTTCCTTTATGGCGGCAGTTGATTTGAAGGCACCCTGGGAGCTGCGCGGCCTCTCACTCAACTCCGTTCCATCCGCTCCGTCTTCCGCTCGCACGCCGCCATCTCCAGACCGAAGCGTGTCTTGCCTTTCGCATCGTACGCAGCAAACTATCGCCAGTTCAGCCGAAGCCGAACCGAACATCGCACGCACGCCAAAGCGATGCTGAAGGTCAAGGGTGTCAACGTCGCCAAACCCAGCACCATGGTTCGTTTCACGCCGCCCCGCTACTAATCCCCCCCCCGAATTTATTCGTCGCTTGGACAAGCGACTGTTGTCTTGCCCGTGGGCTTTTGCCGAATCATGGCATCGCTACCAATTGGCCCTCGCGACGGACGCGGCGGCTTCCGATGCCAGTGCGCGTGCCGCCGAGTCCGCCGTGCGCGAGGAGACCGGAGACGACCTTGAAGCCGAAAGCCGCCACCAGCACGCCGTCCACACCGTGGGACTGTGGTTGAAGCCTTTCCTTTCTGTGTTGAAGGCAGAGACCGCCGCGCTTGATGCTGCGTTGTCGTTTCATTCAGGGCGAGGATGTATCGATCTTGGAGAAGGAATTCGACCTCGGTGTGCCACAGGCCCAGAAGCGCGTTGAGATTCCCCGCGACACACAGATACAGCCGCAAAACGACGATGCCTTGGCAAGCCGCGCCCAACTCGCCGCGCTCGCCGCCGAACTCGATCTCAGCCCCACCACGCTCCGGCAAACCTTAGAAACCGCCATGGCGTTTGATTTCCGTTTTCCTGTTTTTCGCGACGAAGGTTCTACCACGCGCGTCCGATTCTCCACCGAGGTTCCCCCGGCGTGGCAAGCGATTGTGGACGATTCAGTGCGGCAGGCGCGCACCGGGGGTTTGCCCGCTCTAACTTTCGACCCCGCCTATTTCATCGACACCCTCGCGAATGGCCGCCAAGTTTTTCGACCCAAGCGCGACACGCTTCTCCTCCACCTTGCACATCCGGTTTTTCTCCAAACCTTCGCCACGTTTGCCCGGCTGCGTTTCAAGGAAGGCGCACGCCAGCGCTGGATTGTGCGCCGGGGCGGAGTGCCTGCGGGTGCAGACGCCGTATTGTTGTTTACAGTGGAGGAACTCGCCGTCAACGACCTTCGCGAAACATTTCATCACTGGAGCCGCACGCTCGCATTGCCGGTCAAGGGCCGAACACTTGGTCAACTCCTGCCACACCAAAGCGCCAAAATCTGGCGCAGCAGCATTGCCGGTGCTGCCATCATTTCCACTTTCCGCTTTCCGCGTTTTCTTCCACCCTCTCACCCGTGCAACAGCCGCGCCAACTTGAAACTCTCGACGACCTGCTCGCCCAAGCCGCGCAACGCTGGACGGACCCGGATAAATTTGTCAAGCTGGTCATTGACCAGACGCTGGCACGGATGAAACGCGGCTCCGCTTTCCTGCCGCCGAAAACGGGATTGGCAAATTGAATAAAACATTTTTCATTCCAAACGTGATCAGCCAATGCGAGATTTCGCGGATGCAAATCTCGCCCGATCTTCGGTATGTCTGCAAAAGATTGAATCTTCGGAAAATGGCTGATTTGGGTGCAATTACCGAAAATGACCTGCGAAAAGTTTTTAAAAAAACTTCTCAAATAATTCCAGAGATTGAAGAACTAATACAATTGGCTAGAACCAACTACGTAACGCCTCGGTTGGCCGGTTCACTTAAAGCTGCAGGATCTCCAAAATTACCAACACAAAAAAACCCATCAGACCAACCCAAGACGTTGCTCCAGGGAACGGAAACCCCATTAGAACCAGAGTTTGCCATCCATGATGTTATTTTCATCCCAATGACTGACAGGGGCCGATCATTGGGAACTGTCGAACTGTCTGTTCGTTTGAGACATATTTTGGATGCAAAGAATATTCGGATTTTTGGTGATTTAAATGGTTTGAATTACGAGGAAATAAAAAAATATAAGAATTGCGGGAGTAGAACCATCGTCGAACTTCGAGAATTGATCCGCCAACTGCAATTAGGGACGACGAATATTTCGCCGAGTCCGGCCAATTCGGAGCCAGCTAATTTTTCAATTTTTGTTGTGCCGATCATGGCGCGAGAATTTTTACTGTCTGATCTGCCGATTTCTCCTCGGTTGGAAAATGTTTTGCAACAGCGAGGGTGGAAAAAATTAGGCGAAGTCGATGGCGTTGAAATTAATGATTTGTCCGGTTCAAAAAACTGTGGGCGAAAAACCATTCAAGAATTACAATCACTCATTCGGCGGGCAAGCACAGGCGAATTCTCGCCGACGATAAGCTCTGACATTTCCTCTGTGTTAAGACAAATTACGGATTCAATTGAATCCAACTTGGCCAGATTTCCGCAGCGCAACAGAAAAATCCTCGAAGCGCGCATCAGCGGCAATAAAGGTGCCCCAAGAACCCTCGAAGATATCGCGCAAGAGTTCAAGATGACACGCGAGCGCGTTCGTCAGATAGTGAAAACAAGTATTCAAAAAATTCGCCGAAATGGCGGGCTGAAATTAACTGGGGCACTACTGGCACTCACCCGAGAATGCGAGCTGCGCGTGTGTCCGCTGACCGCTGATTTGTTCGCAAAATGGGTAAGCAAAACACCGACGTCAAATCCGCATGATTCAATGTTTTACGTTCGAGTGCTAGATACGTTAGAACCATCTGTGCCAGCGTGGCCAATTGGTTCAACCCGCGAAGGGGGGGATGATCCTCAATCCCCAGAAATACAAACGGCCCTAGAGAATTGGCTCCGACAAGCTGGCCACCACCCGACTGCTGCAGAAGCCTATACCTATCTGCGGCAAAAACCGGAGCTTGAGAGCCTGAAAGTAGCTCCATTTCTTGCGGCAATCCGCATTGCGCGAAAGCTTATAATAGACTTTCCCGAGCCGGACCGCCCTCAATTGCGACTTCGCCGTTTACATTTTTACGAATTTGCACACCCAGTTTTAGATAATAGCTCTGAACCGTTAACCCCAGAGGAAATAGTGGAAAGGGCAAAAGCCCGATTTGGCGAGAAGGCGATAGTATCTCCATCGCGTGGCGTATTTAACAATGCCACGCCTCAAAAAGACATCTTCTTGCTAGGCCCGCGATTACTGGGAGTTCGAAAGCACTTCAAGAGTCATAACCAAAACTGGCCCGCTTTCCGAAATATTTATGCGGACATGTTGCGAAAAGAAAAGCGCCCTATTTCAACGACTGAAGCTGTGGCTATGCCAAAAATGGCGGAATTTAATATTAGCAACCACTATGAAATGGCTGTTATTTTGCGGGAAGACAAACGTTTCGTGGATCTCGGCCGGCTATTGTTTGGACTTACCAGCTGGGGCATACAGGAACGTGAATTCATTAAAGATTTGCTGCCGCGGGTTTTGAAAGAAACTAATCGAGTAATGACTGTCGAGCAGATCTTAGAAAAAATCACCCGCTTGCGTTCCGTTTCCCCCAATAGTATCGTGAATTATCTTAAAATTCATCCCGAGGTTCAATCCTTGGGTTTTGGCTACTACGGTCTCAAGAATTGGGGCAACAATGAACGAAATGTGATTTTGGCAGACCGGGGAACCGTGGAACGTGCCGTCCGTCGGGCGCCGAAGCCTGTCAGTTTCCAAACATTGTGCCGTATTTTTACTATTGATGTCACTGGCGAGCAGGCGGATCTGCTGTGGAAAAGCTGTGCCGGCTCGGCGAAAATTCGGCGCGCTCCAGACCAGCAAAGCCCTGAAACATTACTTCTACACAAATTTGTGTCGCTCGAACAGAGCCTTGCAGACGTCTCCCGCACGTTGCAGCGTCCAGCTCCTGCCTACGAGCTGCAGTGGGAATTGAGCGCAAAATACGGTGAGATTTTTGCTTCAATCAGCCTCAAGGAGGTTGAAGAAAGACTGGAGCAAAGTGAGTGGTTCTTGCGTGATTCTGCCGGCAAGTTCTTTTTGGATGAAGATTTTAACAATGAGGATTTTGATCCGGACGCAATTCGTGAAGCGGCGACAAAATCGCTCGCTGATTCAATGGATATAGTGGGTTGCGACGAATTGATTGAGCGCCTGGATTTGCTTGGCTTTGAACTCGACGACCTGTCTGAAGACATGCTAGCGTCCATCTTGCGCGGGGCTGCAGGGCTATCTACATCCGCCAATCGGAGATGGAGCAACTCCCCGCGTCGCAGCCCGCAACAATACAACAATATCCACGCCAGCCGCATGGTTGGCCGCCGGAAGGAGTTCTGCCAGCCGACTTTTAACGTCGTGGTCTTGCATAATATCCGGGCAACTTCGGTTTTCGTCAGCAGGAAGGGGGCTTGATGATCGTGTTTGCGGGGGAATGTCCTGACGTCCGGGACAAAGGTTGCCGGACGAAATCGAGCCAAATACCCGCAGAACTTGCGCACGCAAAGCATACGATGTCGGCGGGTGGTTGGCGAAACGATGGCGTGAACCTCCGCCCACTTCGCAAACATATTAGCCGTGAGGGTGCGTCCTTTTGGGAAATCACCAGCCAGCACCTGATCAAGTGTGAGCAAAATCCATTCTTCAGAACGGAAGGCCCGGCCCAAGGCACGCTGTGTGGCCAGATAGTCGCTGATCGGTTTGGCGAGAAAACTGCGCCTGCCGACAGAATCGGTTAATGACCCCTTGGGCCGACGGGCAGCTTTTGCAACCGGCCTCGGGATCGGAGACTGACCGGAATCAATGGTTGTGATGATGGCGTTCGGGACCGGCAATGCCACGCGGCGGAGATCCTCGACGTTGAGCCGAAAATATGTGGCGGTTGAATTTGGATCCCGATGACCAAGGAGGTCGCTGATGCTTTTGAGCGCGGTGTCCTGACGAAGAAGTCGCAACGCGAAGGCGTGCCGCAAACCGTGAAAACTCGTGGTCTCAATCTTCACTCCGGTGGAACGGACGGCACGCGCCAACGCACAAGCTACACCCGGAGCCGCAAGGGGGCCGGCGGGAGCGCGCTGACGTAGAAACAACTGACGCACTTCCGAGGCTGGACGCCCCTTGCGCAAGTAGTCCACCAAGGCCCTGCCAATCGGGGCAGTGATTGGCAGGGGCAATGTCTGCCGGGTCTTGGGCTGAAAAACATGCAGGGTGCGTTTTCGCCAGTCGATGCTATCAAGCGTCAACGCCGCGACCTCCGACCGCCGCAGGCCGTAGGAAGCCGCGAGCAGTAAAATCGTAAAATCGCGCGAACCCAGAGGAGTGGAACGATCCATGCGTTTTAGCAACTTCTGAAGCTCCAACCAAGGCAACGGATGGGGCAACAGTTCTTCCCGATAAACCCGAACGGAATCGATCTGTGTGTGCAACGGTTGCCGCAGGACACCCTTCATGTATTGGAAACGTAGAAACCCCCGGACCATGCCCACCACGCCTTTCATGGTCCGGCGCGAGCAACGCTGTGAAGCTTGCCGCAGAAAACGCTGCACTTTAGCCAGCTTCAGCTCACGCAATCTTGCCATGCCTCGATCAACACCAGTGAACGTGAGAAATCGGCGCAAATACTTGTCATGGCCCTGAATCGTGCTCTCCGCCAGACCACGATCCCTTTTCAAATGCTCGCTGAATCTCTTGAGGGTGTTTTCGGAAAATGTTCGACGTTGGCTGCAACGCCCGTGCTTCAGCCAGCCACGCGCCTCCAAATAGTCCTCCAAACGCACGATGCCGGGCATCCAACGTGGCTTGCGTGCATGGAAGAACTGCCGTGCCCGCCCAAAATCATCGCGATCAAAATCACGACAAGTTCGCTTGCCCAGAAGGATACATCGGGGTGCGAGACAGCCTAAAACCTGCAAGTGCATTCGGATCGTGCTGGGCGACGACTTGCGGCCCAAAGACCATTTAACGAAGTCATCAACGATGGGGCCGAAAATCGGCACTCGCCGATACCTTCGATAACTGCGGGGCTTGACCACGCGAACGGGTTCGCTCGGAGCCAAGCGATCCGTGCTTTGCAAAAACGATCTAAACACAGCAATCCCGCGTGCAAGCGATGGAGACCGAAGACGACAGAAGCGCTGGATGTCATCCAAGTCGTCCACGGTGAGGTCGAGCAGGTTTGCTTTCTGCCGCCATCGAAATCGCGGACGCAGTCGCCGCAGATGGTCACAATATCTGTGAACTTTAATGGCCGAGACCCCGCGCTGACGACACCAGACCACAAAGTCATTGATGACGGCATTGGGGACTGCGATGAAACGCCCCGATTGTTTGCAATGGAGCCGATTGAGGTAGGATTTATTTTTCATAACCGGGATATTTTATACCCGGCTGTCACTCCCAAAAATGTGAAGTTCCCCAGCGCCGAAACGCTGGGGAACTGGGAGAATCTGCCTCAACTCAACATTACTGCGAACTCAACATAAGCCCATTTATGTGGAGCTGCACATAAATTGGAAATTCCAATCATACATCTCTTCGCGAATTAGGTTTCTTCGCATATTAAAAGTTGTAAATCCTTACGGCTTTGCCGCTGGGGATACTTTTTTATACGCGGTATTTGAACGGCAATTATTTTTGCCAAGAGCTGAAAATATGCTTTGAACTGTGAATTTTAGGCCGTCGGCGGAACCTGGCCGCGTGAGAGTTTGACGCGGTAAAGCGGCGCAAGCTCTTTGACCTTGCCGCGCAGGTTGCGCGGGAACAGGTCGTCGGCTTTGACGCCCAAAATCTTGGCAACGACAAACAGTTCCAAATCCGGCACCCGGCGGGATTGATTTTCCAGCCTCGTCACCGATTCCCGGCTGGTGTCCCAGCCAAAAAGTTGCAGTTTCAGAGCAAGCTGATTCTGCGTCCACCCTTTGTTCGTGCGAAGTTTGCGCACTTGAGGGCCGATGACATTTAAGCGTGAAGAATAATCTTCGATGCCCGCAACGTAGCAGGCGTCCGATTGCGTTTGTGTCTGCTTTACTGCACATTGAAACGCGAATATATCTTGCCGTGACCGGCCTGATTTTGGGAATGTCCCCGGTAAAGTTTGGTCATTTGAACATGATTGGACTGTAAAGTCGCGGCGGTTAGAAGTTAAATCATTTAACCAACCGCACGTCCTAAACGTAGTAATTTGCAATCGTTTTGAAATGAGCTAAATTCGTCTTTGCCAGCGAATAAGGCGGTCTTTTTGAAAGACCCTTAAAAATTTGGAGCCAGCGGGCAGAATAAATTGGCCTGTGCCGGTGCAAAAAGATCACGCGATTTTTTGATTCTCCGAATGAAGCCAAAGCTTCACATAAAACGGTTTTATTACCGTAACGGTCAAACCCACACGGAAAGCAGGGAAGTGGCGGGCAATTTTCATGGCGCTTACCGCGTTTGGCATCGCAACGGCCAGCTTGCCGAGGAGTTGCGTTATCGTCACGGCCTGATGCACGGTGTGAGCCGCGAATGGGATGAAACCGGTCGGTTGCTCGGCTCATTCACAATGGTCAACGGCTCCGGCCTCCAGCGTTACTGGCACGACAACGGCCAGATAAAGATGGAGATCAGTTCCCTCAACGGCAAATTTCATGGACGCTGCCGCGATTGGCTTCGGGATGGCACCTTGATTCGGGAAGATTATTTAATCAGCAACCAGGATGTCACCCGCGCCGCTTACCTGAAAGCCGCCCGGAAAAATCCCAACTGGCCGCAATATGAAGGGGAGCCAGCCGGTCGCATTGCCCGCCCCGGCTTGGCCTTGGAACGGAAAAAACATGATTTGTTCATTCAACCCGTATTCGAGAAACCTCATCACGCAGAAGCAAGGGCATGGTTGAAAGCTGAACTGCGTCCCAAATCTCGGTCGCTTGCCAAATTTGCCACCACGAAGGCCGCGCTTAAATTTGTGGAACAATTATATTCTGCGGGCGCGGTTGCCGTCATCATCGCCGCAATTTCCGCCGGTCAGCGAAAGAAACTCTTTGCCGACTGGCTGCTCATTCAGTTGCCCGCAGCAAAATCAAAACGGAATGTTTTGCGGAAAATCTGTCAGGCGTTTTGCCGGAAACGCGGCGGGGCAGTTCTGCCGGAATTTGACCTGGGTGAAACCCACCTGTGGCTGATGCTGCACGGTTGAAGCGGACACTGGCGCGAATCGCCGTTCGATTGTATGGCTCAACTGCGCTTGTCAAGGTAGTGCCGTCGGTATGCCCTCCGGCCTCCACCGTTGACAAGCACAGTTGAGCCTGAAAGGGGACGGCGATTAGGAATTCGCGCCGGGGTTTCTGACCAGTGGGGGGACAGGGTTATTCAATCTTGAGGCGGTCATTGGCCGGGTCAGCCGTGAGGCATCCGTCCGCGCTCCCGTTCAGCAGCAACGCCATGGCCACCGCGTCGCCCACGAGCTTTTCCGCCGCATCCCGCATGGGGCGCGCTCCCAGCTTGGGATGGAATCCTTTGCGGACAACAAACGACAGGACGGATTCTGCCACCCGGATGTTGCAACCGCGCCCGGTCAAAAAACTGATTTCCTTCTCCAAGAACTTCGCGGCGATTTCAAGCTGGTGTTCGTAACTCAAACGGTGAAACACCAGTTTCTCCGTGATGCGGGCGAAGATTTCCGGGCGCAATGATTGTTGAGCGCGGGAAAGGACATGGCGTTCGAGCGTGGATTCCGCCGAATGTTGGAGGGTCATCAATTCGGCGGAGCCAATGTTGGAAGTCATCACGATATAAAATCCGCTCAAGTCGAGCGTCTCGCCGGTCGCAATGGTGACGCGCGCGGCATCCAGCATTTGCAGGAAAACATCCATGATGCGCGGATGCGCCTTTTCCACCTCGTCAAACAGCAGTGTTCCCGTTTTGGTGCGTTCATAGGCCGCGCCGAGAAATCCCTTTTCTCCCGGACGCGATCCCAGCAGCAGGCCGAGCGATTCCTGCGTTTGGAATTCCGACATGTCGTAGCGGACGAGCTTTTCCATGCCGAAAAGTTTGCCGGTGAAAACCTGCGTGAGTTCCGTTTTGCCGACACCCGTGGGGCCGAGAAATAAAAAACTTCCGCGTGGCCGGCCCGCCTTGCTCAAGCCCAATTCACCGCGCTGCAACACCGACACCACGCGCGGAATAATGTGACGCTGTCCGCGAATTTCCATTTGCAACATATCGGCAAGCTGGCGCAGGCGTTCCGTTTTTTCAGGTTCAATGATTGTCTTATTCATGCTTCCAGACTGCCGGAAACATTTTTTCATTTTGTGTAAAGATTACACAAAACGGGTTTGGAGAGTTGCTAAAACTTTACGCGTGATTGGCGGCGTGTGCCGCCAGCAAAAATAAAAATGAATGCCCGCACCAACAATGATATGAAAAAAATACCCGCTCCGAAACTCCGTTCGCGGCTGCGCCCGCTCCTCACCGTGGCCGCCCTGTTCGCCCTCAACACCATCTCCGCTTTTGCCCAAAGCACGACGTTCAGTTCCACCGACCTGAGAACGGGCATCAGCAACAGTCTCGCCGTCATCATGATGTTCGGGTTTGTCCTCGGCATCTCATCCGTCATCTACGGCGGCTTTGCCATCCGGCGCGGCGATGTTGACCAGGGCAAGATGTCCATCATCGGCGGTGCCATCATCGCGGCGGCTCCGGCGGTCGTTTATGCCTTCTACAAAATCTTCGGCCTCGATTCCAACAGCGCGGTCGGCGTCGGCACTTTCTAACCCACCAAACCAACTCCGCCCGATCCGACCATGAGCACCAAAAACGAACTCCGCCTGACCGACACCAATGCCGCGTCCGATTCCAAAGGCCGCACCTGGGGTTTGGAAGGCGGTCTCTTTTGGTGGCTCATCGCCGGCATCGGCGCGGGCATCATCATTTTTTTCGTCCTGCTGGTCGTCCTTGACGTATCCCTCGCCATGTCTTTTGTCGCCGCCCTCGTGCCGGTGTTGATCTGCCTCGCCTACATCTTCGCGTTGCGGCAGGGCAAACCACCCGGTTACGACCGTGACTGTTTTGAATACCTGACGACGGGACGCGGTTTCAGCCCCCAGACCGGACACAACTCCAATCATCCTCTTTTATGAAATCTGATAAATCACATCCACCCAAACCCAAGCGGGAATTTGGCGGTTGTATTGAACTCATTCCCGCCCGCCCGGATTATACCGAATTCGTTGACTCGCGCCGCATCTGGGGGTTTCCCATCAGCTATCTGACGCATTTTCTCCTTCAGGAAAACCCACATTTTAGCGGCCAGAAAACTTTGCCGCCCGACCAGCTCGTTTTGGTTTATTCCAACGCAATTGTGATTCTCCGGGGCTGGCGGCTGGAGTTGATGTTGTCCCATCTCATTTGCGGTCGCGTGGCCCGCGTTCATGCCGAGCAGCATCTTGGCCCGCTGATGCTCGATGAATCGTGGGTTTCAGAAATTCTTGTCCTGCTGCGTGACAACACGATTCTGGACGAGGAAAAACTGGAGCGCTGGATTTCAGAACAATCATGAATCCCGGCGAACTCCAGGCGATTGAAAGCCAGCGGCAGGCGCTGCTCGGCCAGCTTACCGCCGCCGAAACTGCCTTGCGCAGCGGTTTGCCCACGCGCGGCTTTGGCGAGACCGCCCGCGCCCACATGGAACGGGCACGGGCGCACATCTGCGAAGCCTATATCGCCATCAACGAAAGCAAATCCGTCCGCACCGTCCCGCAACTCGTGGATGCCCTGAACCGCATCCAGCAGATGATGGACCACGTGCAACGGCGAAAATCCCTACGCATCTGATTTATGTTTGAACGTCCACCCAACGGTTTCTTTGTCCGCGATTTGATTTTGTTCAATCATCTGCGGCGCGGCGGTTATGTCGCCAAAGGCTTTGTCTTTGAACCGCCTGATTTGACCAACAGTCCCATCGCCGACCTGAATGAATTTCAGGAGCAGCTCTGTTTGCTGCTGGCATCCCTCCATGACAATCAGCGGCTGCAAGTCCAATACTTCTCCGACTCGGACTACAAAACCGAATTGCTCCGCTATCAGCAGGAGACCGAACGGTTTGAAAATGTCTGGACGAAGCGGTCGCGCAACGAACGGTTCGCGCGTTACTGGCAGGCAATGGTTGAGCGAAAACTCCGCCGTCAACGCGTGGTTTTCTATATCTCACGCTCGCTGGAAAATGTTCCCCGAACACTCACCAGCAACGCCGCCTTGCGCGAGTATTACCTGACCCTGCTCGACCAGTTGGAAATGGAGTTCACGCACGTTCATCATCTGCTCAAGGAAATTTTCGCCAGCGCCGGAACGCGCGTGCTACCCATGACCGACCTCGACCATTTCAAGCATTACAAAACTTTTCTCAATCCGTCGCTGGCCGACCGGTTTGATTTTGACGCCGCCCAGGATTTTCAGCCGGAACTTTCCGTTCAGGAAAATTGCTGGCACAGCGAAGGCAACGGCCAGAGCGATTTCGGCTTCTACCTGGACGGCCATTATCATTCCGTCATCGCGCTCACCCGCTGGCCGCGCACCACCTATCCCGGCATCATCCAACGACTCACCAATCTGCGCCTGCTGGACTACGCCATCACGGTCAATGTTGATCCGCTGCCCATCACCCAGGAAATCAACAAGGAGGAAAAAGAACATGACCGCGTGGCCGGCGACTATGCCAGCGAAAAGAAAATCTCGCTGCTCACCGTCATGGAAAAGAAGCAGAAGAAGATTCACGCGCTCATGCAGGGGCAGACGATCCCGTTCAAGGCGCTGTTTGTCATCCGCATTTGGGACAAATCGAAGGACGGACTGAATGCGAAAGCCAGTGCCATCAAGAACGCCATCAATTCGATGAATTCCGCGCAGTATTTCGAGAGCAATCTGCCCAGCACTTCCAAAAATCTTTTCTTCCAGACGTGGCCGGGCTGGACGTGGGGACGCTACGAACATCGCAAACTGTATTCTGAACATCGTTATCTGGCCGACATGCTGCCTGTCACCAGCACGTTCACCGGCCATCTGGCAACCGCCGAGGCCATCTACGACGGCCTCAACAACAATTTGATCGGCGTGGAAACTTTCTCCGGCTCGAAGGACAATCAATCGCCGCAACACGCGGTGTTGTTGGGGATGTCGGGCGCGGGCAAATCCGTGACGGTTTGCGATTTGCTTTCACAAACGGAAGGATACTTCGCCTACACCGTCATCATTGAGGAGGGATTGTCCTACGGCATCTACACACAAACCGTCGAGGAGGGCGCGCGGCCCATCATCATTCATCCTGACGGCGACCTCACCATCAATTACCTCGACACGAAAGGTCTGCCGCTGACGCCCGATCATTTGTCGGCGGCGACCGCCCTGGTCGCCCGCATGATTGGCACATCGGCACAGGAGGACAAACAGATGCTCCGGCAGGCGCAAATCGCCAAATACTTGAATCTGCTTTACGAGGATTCGTTTCAAGACTGGCAGAAAAAACGGCACGAGCAGTTGCTCGACATCGCCCGGCACGCGCTGGCCTTGCAAAAATTCCGCGCCGAAAAAATGCCGCCGGGCGCGACCACCCTCGAAACTTTTGCGGACTTCCGAGACTGGAAGGCCAGCCACCTCAATGAGGCAAAAGAGTATCTCGCCGCGTTTAACGAAGGCGACGTGCTCCGGTTCTTGAAAGAACCCAAGACCAGCCGCGAAGTCCGCAACCTCGCTTTCGCCTATTTCACGCCGGAGGAATTTCCGACGCACCGGATGCTTCAGGAACTGATGATGCTCGACCCGGTGGGTTCAGAGCGCGACCAGATCATCGAGATTGCCACGCTCATCCTGCCGTGGTGTCGCGACGGCAACTACGGCTGCCTGTTCGACGGCGTGACAAACATTTCACTTACGGGAAAAATAGCGCACTTCGAGCTGGGCTATATCCCGGAATCGGCCAAGGAGTTGAAGGCAGCGGCGGGCTTCCTCATCACGAATCACGCGCGCAAGCATATCATCACGCTGCCGCGTGCCGTGCGGAAACGGAACGTCTATGAGGAAGTCGCCCGCTTCCTCGACATTCCCGGCGGCCAGGAAATCGTCCAAGAGTCTTATGCCCAATTGCGGAAATTCAATTGCTGGAACATTTCCATCGTCCAGCAATACGCAAGGTTCAAACAGTCGCGCATCCGCTCCGCCGTGTTTGGCAACAGCCGCCAGTTTTTCATCATGCGCCAGAACGACCGCGCGGATTTGGAGGACATGGCCCATGACATCGCGCTGCCCGAAGTCACCAAGCACGCGATTATGAATTATCCGCTGCCCGACCATCAGTCAGGGCAGAAGTATTCGCCGTTCACTTATTTTCACACCGACTCCGGCCGGAATCTTTGCGGCACGGCTCACAACATTTCGTCGCGCGAAATGCTCTATTGCAGTTCTTCCAGTGGCGAACATTTCGACAAGCGCGCCCGCGAACTTCGCCAAAGTCCCAACATCGTCGAGGGCATCATCGCCCACGCCAATCCACCCAAATAAACCAAAATCAAAACACTAATGAAAAAATTATTTGTTCAATTCATCCCCCTTGCCTGTGTCGTGTGTCTGTTCACGGGCTGCGCCGCTGTCACCCGAACCACCACCGATGTGGCGTTGGGGGCAGGCGGCGCGGCTCTCGGCGGTGTGCTTTCCAAAGGCAATCCCGCCGCCATCGCGGGCGGCGCGGTGGGCGGAGTCGCCCTTGGCGAGGGACTCCACTACGCCAACAGCAAACAGAACGAACAGTCCTACCAGACCGGCTGCGACAAAGGCCGCAGTGATGCGGTGAAACAACAATACTGGCTCTACGTTTCCATGCAGCAGGCCAAGGCGGGTGACGAAGGCCGTATCCGGCTCTACCAGGTGCATCTGCCCGAGCAAGTCATTGACGGTGTGATTTTCAAACCCACCACCCAAAACCTCCGCATTGAGGAGTAGGAAGAAAATAATTGCCCGCTCAACCACCAAAAAAAGGAAAGGAGAACAAACATGAAAAAACTAATCGTAACAGCCCTCATCGTCCTGCCGCTGGCGTTCTCCGCCCGCGCACAGTGGGTCGTCTTTGACCCGACAGTGAACATTGAACAGATTCTGGACGAAGCTGAAAATCTCGCTGAATACGCCGAGATGATCGATAACGAGGTGCAGCAAATCACAACGCTCGGCGACCAGTTGAGTGAGTTCAAAAACTATGAATCCCTGTTCGGCAATCCGTCCAAAGTGGTGCTGTCAATGGTTGCGCCATTGAACGCCGATTTGCAGAGCATCGAGCCGGGGGTGAACCTCGAAAACCTCGTCGCCAATGCCAATGGCAGTTCGGCGCTGACCTACAATGATTCTGGCATCTACGCCACGGTGGGCACCAGCTTCCAGACGCCGGGCGGCCAGACCATCCAACGACCCGCCGACCAATACAAACCGATTACGGCAATCATCAACACCGCCAGCAATTATGTCACGGTGGCTGACAATGCGGCGCAACGGCGCGCGACCATCAAGGACGAAATCGCACAAACCACCCAGCAACTCCAGAACGCCACCACGGATGCCGAGGTGCAGAAGTTGCATGGCGTTCTCACCAGCCTGAACGGCGATCTGGCCAGCACCGACGACGAAGTAAATCAGGCGGCGTCGTCCGCAATGGTGCAGGACATCCAGAACCGGAACGACCAGCAGAAACAAATTCAGGCGTTGACCGAACAGCAGAACGCCGAATTTGAAGAATCCGTCAGCAATTACACGGCGAAGTTTCAGTTGCTGAACGCACCGACTGTGTTTCCCACCCCATAACCTTCAATCCCTTCAATCATTATGGCCACGTTCGACAGCATCTTCCCCACGTTTCTCGCCAAATGTGGTGAACTCCACACGTTGTTGTTGAGCGTGGCCTTCGCGCTTTTCATCGTCGGCATCATCGTCACCGTGATGCACCATTCCTCGCACAAATCCATTCTGAATTTGCTCCTGCGTTTGCTGTTGCTTACGTCGCTCCTCGTGTTCCTGCCTGCCTGGGGCAACACGCTTCAGAATTTGCTGCAAACTTCAATCCTCTCCGGCTTGGGCGTTGACCCGGCCAATGTTTATCAGCAGTTCAATCAACTGCTCGTCATCAAACGTGACCCTGCCACGACCTCGTCCTGGTGGAATGTCATGTCGCAGCTCCACAATTTCACCACCGACCTGATCATCTCCGCCGTCCTCTGGCTCGTCGGCCAGTTCGCTTCGCTGATGATGTTCTGGGCTTACATCTTTCAGACGATCATCCTGAATCTCGGCTACGCGCTCTCGCCCTTGCTCATCGGTTTCATGGCAATTCCGGCTCTGAAGCACACCGGCAACCGCTACCTCATGAATCTTGTCGGTGTTTTGTTGTGGCCGCTGGGCTGGGCGCTCGCCGCGCTCGTGACCCAGGGCATTCTCGATTTCATGACCGACCCCAGCTTTGAATATATTGACCCCACTTCCACGCTTCCCGATTTGCAAAAAACCATCGGCGTCGCCGTGGTCGGTTTCTGGATTATTTTCAGCACCGTTGCCGCGCCGGTCATCATCCAGAACGTCATCGCCCACGGCATTCAGCCCGGAGGCCCGTTGCTCGCGGGCGGTGTCAGCAGCGCGCTTCAAACCGCCGCCACCACTGCGGGCGCTGCCGCCAGTGCCGCGCCCATCGGCATTCCCGCCGTGACCGCTGGCGCGGCGGGCATGGCGGCATTGTTAAGCACCATGTCGTCCGCCGCCAACATGGGCAGTGCGGGGGCCATCATCATTGCCGGTTCCGGCCTGCCGCCGCGCTCCGCTCGCGGTCGGCCCGGTGACGACATTACCGGCAACAAGGCCGTCCGCGACCTCATCGCCAAATCCAAACCAAACTATTACTGACCTATGGACACCTCCGAATTACGAACCACCGAAACTAAAAATGCCGTCGCCGCCAAGCCGGCACCACGCCGCTTTGATCCGACACGGCTTTTGGTCCAGCGCGACCGGCTGCCGTGGTTCTGGTTCTTTTTCACCGTCGCCGTCTTGTTGCTCTCGGCGATGGACCGCTACCACATTGTCTCCCAATTCAAACTGCGCGAGCGCGTTGTCATCATTGACCCCGCCGGCACTTACTACTTGAGTCCGTTGCTCCAGTTTTCAGAGGCCAAAGATTTGCACATCCAACAGGCCGAACTCGCAACGATGGCGTTCCTCGAACGCAATCCCAAGGATTTCGACAATCCCGATTTGCTCAAATTGTTGTTCCTCAAATCTGCGCTGGGCAAGGCGCAGGACGAGCGCGTCAAAGAGATGGTCGAGTTTCGCGCCAAACAGTTGCACCAAAAAGCCGAGATTGCCCGCATTGACATCCTGGCCACGCGCGAAAACGAGGTGCTGGCCGCTGTCACCGGTCAGATCATTCGCAGCGGCATTTTTCAAGAAAAGGCGTTCACCGAGGCGTTTCCGTTCACGCTCCGGCTCCGCCTCATCCGCAACCCCAACATGTCCCTAAACGGACGCTTCCCAACCGCAGTAGGAGACTTCAAATATGAAATCAACCGTTAATATATTATTGCTCACCGTCACGGTGCTCACTGCCAATGTTGCATTGGCGCAACCTTCCAAAGAAATTTTGAAAGATTTCCTGGATGAGAACGTATTGATAGTAGTGCCGGTTGCCACCAACCGCGTCACCACGATCAGTTTTCCAAGCGCCATCACCGCCATTGACGGTGCGGGCGTCACGGTGGACGGAAAAACGCCGGGTCTGTTTCAACTGGCCCACACTAAAGGCTCGGCGTTTCTTTCCGTGCGCGCCCTGTTCCCAAAGGCATCGGCCAATCTCAACATCCGCTGGAATGACCACACCTACGTTTTTGAACTGACTGAAAGCGGCCAGCCGGTCTTATCGCTCAACCTGGCAGCCATGCCGACGCCGGACGAAGAAGGCGTTGGCCATGCGCCCGAAGTCAGCCCGATTAAACTTCTGGCCTTGCTCGACAAGGCCAAGGCGTTTCCGTTGCTCAAAGCGCAGCAGCCCGAAAGTGTCGCCGACGTGGACTTCACCACCTACGACGGCAAGCCGCTCGCCAGTGATTTCAACGATTACGAAATCCAGATCGAAGAAACCTTCCGATTCAACGCCGAGGACACACTGGTTTTTCGCCTCGTCATCACCAACAAGATTGACGCGCCCCTGATTTATCAGCCGGACAGTTTCGCATTGCGCGTGGGTAACCGGCTCTACCCGCAATCCATCAGCGACGCCGACGGCACCGTGCCGCCCAAAGGCCAAAGCATCGTTTATTTCGCCGTCACCGGCACACCAGACGGCGGGCGCAACGAATTGTCATTGCGCAACGCCTTCACGGTTTTGGTGACGCGCCTATCGCCGCCGCCCCCACCGCCCGTTGTCACTGTCACCAATGCTCCCATTGTGAATCCCATCCGTTCACCCCGAGGCCACCTATGAAACCGCGCGATTTCCTCAATTTTTTCAAAACCAGAAGCGGCAAGCTCCTTGCCTTTGGCGCAGTGTTCGCCGCCGCACTGATCATTTTCAGTGTCGTTCGCAAACACCATACGTCCACCGATGATGCCGTGAGTGTCACGGTTCTGGCCACCAACGTCACGGACAAGCCCCAGGTGGTGCAGTCCGTCACGCGGCCAATGCAGGTTTATTATCCGCCGCCATCCAAGGCGCAACCAACGACGTCGTCGTCATCGCCGCCATCGGCATTTCCGAATCCTTCTCCGTTGCCAGTGGTGCCCGCGAACCAGTCGCCAACGCTCTCCCCCATCAGTTTGTTTGGCGACAGTTCGGCGGGAATTCCGCCGGCCAAAAAGTTGAGCGCGGTGTTTGCCCCGTTCGGACGGCTGATTCCCTGCGAAACCGTGGTTACGATTGACTCGGCTTCCATCCAGACACCCATCGTCGGCTTAGTCACTGAGAACATCTATTATGGTGGCAGGCTGGTGATCCCGGCGGGCACGGAGATTCATGGAACGGCCCAAACCGACCATCAACGTGAACGCATCGCCAGCGGCAACATCTGGACGTTGATCTGGCAAAACGGGATGGAAATGCAAATCAAGGCCATCGCCCTTGACCGCGAGTTTGCAAACGACACCAACCAGACCGGCTGGGCCATCACCGACGGCAGCGCCGGTTTGCGCGGTGAGGTCATCAAGTCCGACAATTTCGCCGACCTCAAACTTTTTGCCGCGACATTCCTCTCCGGCGCGGCGGGCGCGCTGACGGAAAAACAACAAACCGTCTTCGGTCCCATCAACAGTCCCACGCTCAACAACGCGCCCTTTGCGGGCGCGCAGGCCGTGCTGCAAACCTACGCCCAACAAATGTTGGATTCGATTCAAAAGAACGGTTTCTACGTCCGCGTGCCGAGCGGAAAGCAATTTTATCTCTACGTCCTGCAAACCATTGACGCCGCCGATGCCTCACTCGGTGGCACCGCCATTCCCGTCACCCAGGAAACCGATGAACCAAACAAAACCAAATCAAAACCATGAAAATGTTTTATCTCATTCCCTTGTTGTTTCTGTCCGCGTGTTCCACCGCGCCCAAGCTCACGTTGCGGCCACAACAGCCGCCAGCACCGGACGCCGCCGGCATTCGTTATCCCGAAGTTCTCCACGCCTACCACGTCGGACGCTACGGCGATCCGAATGACGATTCACTCATGCACGAACAGCACGTCGTCTATCGCGTCGAGGAAAACACGCGCTGGAATTTTCATCCCGGACCGGTTGACGGCAATCTGCCCGCATTGCCATCGCGCGACGCGGCGTTCGCCCCGGCCCCGGTCAACGATGACATCCTGGCTGAAGTCAATTCGCAGCGGCTCGCCACGACCCAAATCATGATGCAGGCCCGAACCCTCTCGACTGCGCTCGCGCAATTTCAAACCGCGTTGTCGCAGACCAAAACCAATTTGCAGGAAACGGCGCGGCTGCGCGCGTCGGTGAACGAGATGAAGCAGCGGCTCGATACGCTTGAAACCGCGCCAGGGCAAATGCTGGCAACACCCATTTCCACGACCAATGAACCGGCTGATCCATTGCGTCCGTGAAACACTTTGTCGGCAAACACGCCGGCAAAATTAACAACCAACAACCAAACTCATTATGAGCACAACAAAAACAAAACCCGCGCCTAATGGCGCCGCCAGCGCAAATGCAACTCCCGACCAATCCAACTACCGAATCAATCCCGAAGTCGAGGCCAAGATTGACGCCCACATCAAAGAGAACCCGAAACATTGGGCTTACCTGCAAAGCATGCCCCGCGACCGCCTGGAGCGCACCGTCGTCCTGAATGAAGTGCGCCAGCTCGAACGTCAGGAGCGGATGCGCGATGGCATGATGAAAAAAATCAACGCCAATCCCGAACTGAAACAGGCTTACGAGATTCTGGTAAAGAACGTCCCGGAAGAACAACGCGAAGAAGTCATGAGCCAGATTGCGCGCCAGACCCAACGCGCCGTTTCCCGCTCACAAACCCAGCAACAAACCAAAGGACAGGCGGTTGGTGTTTGATGACGCTCATGCCGGTCTGACTCTGGCAGCAGAGTCAGACCGCACCCCGATTGTGGCAGTCAGATTTGGTCGCAGAATTCATGTGCTGGATTAAAAGGCATGAAATTTGCATCAAAGAGCCATGAGGGGTGTTTTTGCGCCTATATTCACCTTTTCGTCAGAATTATGTGCGAGCCGGCAATTTTCTGGGCACTTCGATCTGGAAGCACTTCAGCTTTCACTGCTTGGGTTGAGCTATCCCCTTTGTTCCTCGATTTCATTGGCACACCTCAAAAATCAGAAAGGAAAGAAAGTGAGTTCAATATTTCCACCTGATATTTGCGCCGAAAGCATGGTCCAGGGGTTGTCTGATGGGTTGCATCATGCCCTTCCTGAATATCATCGGTCCTGTGGTGATTAAACTTCGCCAAGCGCGGAGTTGGTCACAAGAGGTTCTGGCGGCGCGATTGCAATGCCAGGAAGCGGATATTTCGCGTGACGTGCTGGCCAACATCGAGTCCGGTCGGACACAAGTGACGGACAAACATATCCGGGCGCTTCACAAGGCATTCGGAGTGCCAGTCGTCCAGCTTTTTCCCAAGTTGGTTCAGGAACTGGACGAAACATTTACCCAACGTAAGGACGACCGTCCCATGAAAAAGCCACGCCACCCCAGACGTAAATCCTAGACATAAACCAACTCGGCTTGCACCTCCGGGCCGGCGCTGGCAAATTTTCCATGGCAGTCAGACGAACAACGGCAAATGACCAGCTTGACCTTTTTTCAAATCAAAGGCCGACTTATGAAAGCATTGACACAATACGGCCGCCAGGCCGAGAAACACTGGCGCGAACATTGCCCAAAAATGGTGAGCGCACTGGAGGCGCAGGGACAGTTGCACGCGATGTTGCTGGAGGCCGAGGAGAAGACGAAGGACGAGATGATCGAACTGACGCAACAGTTCAGAAAACAGGGTCTGACCGCGCAGCAGGCCCACGACCGGGCATGGGAAATGGTGCGGGAGAGTTACATCCTGCTTCCAGCCGAGACCTAGCCGTCGGCCACCATGACGGCCAGCAAACAAACGCGGAGCAAAAGAATCTAAATAATTATCGCATTACCGACGCCGACCGGCTGGGTGAAGGCGGACCCAAGCAGAAGTTTTCCCAAAATCTCAAGGCCATCGAAATCTTGCGGGCGCTGGATGCGGAGGATCGTCCGGCTTCACCGGATGAAAAAGCTTTGCTGGTCAAATATGTCGGCTGGGGTGCAATGCCCCAGGTGTTCGACGTGGACAGCACGAGCTGGCACAACGAACAAATCCGGCTTTCGGAAATTTTGTCCGACGAGGAACACCGTTCCGCCCGCGCCACCACCCTCAACGCCCATTACACCGCCCCGGTGGTCATCCGCTCCATGTATGAAGCCGCACAGCGTTTTGGTTTTCAGGGCGGCAACATCTTGGAACCGGCCTGCGGCATCGGCCACTTCATCGGTCTCATGCCGGAGACGATGCTGAAAAATTCAGCCATCACCGGCATTGAAATTGATCCGTTGACCGCGCGCATCGCCAAGGCGTTGTATCCTGATGCCGACATCCGCGAGCAACCGTTTGAAAAATCAAAACTGTTGGACGATGCTTTCGACCTCGCCATCTCCAATGTGCCGTTTGGCGATTATACCGTCCATGACCCGCGCTGGAATGATTTCAAGTTTCCCATTCACGATTATTTCTTTGCCGCCGCGCTCGACAAGGTGCGTCCGGGCGGCCTGCTGATGTTTGTCACGTCGCGTCACACGCTGGATAAACTAGATTCAACTCTGCGTGAAACGCTCTCCAGCAAAACTGAATTCCTTGCTGCGATTCGTCTGCCCAACACCGCGTTCAAGAAAAATGCCGGCACGGAAGTGACCACCGACATCGTGATGCTTCGCAAGCTGCGCGTCGGCGAATCCCCACCCGGCCCGGCATGGAAATCAGCGGTAGATTTTACCAACGACCGTCAGGAAAAGTTTTCCCTTAACGAATACTTCGCCGCCCATCCCGAAATGATGCTGGGCAATATGCGGCTCGCTCGTGGAATGTATCGGGACGGTGAACCCGTCTTGCTGCCGGACGACCGGGACCTGGGCGAGGCACTGGCACAGGCGGTTGCCCGGCTGCCCCAAAACATTTACGAAGTCCAAACCGAATCCGCCGCCGAAAAAGTTTTTGATCCGGCGATTCCCGCGCCGGATTACATCAAACCCAATGCCTATTGCATTCACGAGGATGGCCGGTTGTGCCTGAACGAAGATGGTGTCCTGTGTCCGCTGGATGATATGCCCGTCGAGACCCGTTCGCGGATTCGACGGCTGATTGACGTGCGGGATGCGGTGCGGGATTGCCTGCGCTCGCAACTCGATGGCAGTGGTGAGGAGCGGGTGATTGAGACCCGCGAAAAGCTAAATCATGCCTATGACCGCTTCATTGCCCGTTTTGGCCCCATCAATGCCACGGTCAATCAGCGGGCTTTTCACGGCGACCCGGATATGCCGCTGCTGCTCTCGTTGGAAAATTACGACGAGGAAACCAGCCGGGCGGTCAAAGCGTCCGTCTTCCGCGAACGGACGATTCACCACAAGCAGCCGGTTCAATCGGTCGGTTCGCCCAAGGAAGCGCTGCTCGTTTCGCTGAATGAAAAAGGCCGGGTGGATTTGAACCGCATGGCTTCATTGCTGGCCCGTCCGGCAGAGGAATTTTTGCCCGACTTGAAGGGGATGATTTTTCTTCATCCGCAGACCAAGCAGTGGGAAACCGAAGACCAATACCTTTCCGGCAATGTCCGCGAGAAACTTGTCGCCGCCGATTCCGCCAGCGTCGCCGATGCCCGCTTCCGCGAAAATGTCGAGGCGTTGAAATCGGTGCAACCAGCGGATTTGCCCGCCACCGAGATTGACGTGCGGCTGGGCGCGTCCTGGTTGCCGCCCTCGGACGTGCAAGATTTCGTCCACGGATTGCTCGGCGTTCCGTCAGGTGTTGAGGTCGGCCACATCCACGCGCTCGGCTCTTGGCATGTCACCGCCAATTGGGAGGCGAAAGGGGCGACCGCCAACACGACCGATTGGGGAACGAATCGCTATACCGCCCTCGAACTCATCGAGGAAACGCTCAATCTCAAAACGCCCACCGTTTATGATTATGTGGACAAGAAACCCGTCGTCAACGCGCAGTCCACCGAGGCCGCGCGGGAGAAGCAGGAACGCATCAAGGAACGGTTTGCGAAATGGATCTGGTCGGATGACGACCGGCGGGAACGGCTTTGCCGCCTTTACAATGACACGTTCAATCATTCGCGCGTTCGCACATTCAACGGCGAACACCTGACCTTGCCGGGAGCCAGTGCGGCCGTTCAACTTCACATTCACCAGAAGTCAGGCGTGTGGCGCATTTTGCAAACGCCCAACACGCTGCTCGGCCATGTCGTCGGCGCGGGCAAGACTTACACGATGGTTGCCGCCGCGATGGAGTTGAAGCGGCTGGGGCTGGCGCGCAAGCCCATGTTCGCCGTGCCCAATCACATGCTCGGCCAGTTTTCGACCGAGTTGCTCATGTTGTATCCGGGCGCAAACATCCTCGTGGCGGGCAAGGAAGACTTCGAGTCGCAGAACCGCAAGAAACTATTCAGCCGCATCGCCACCGGCAATTGGGATGCCGTCATCGTCACACACTCTGGTTTCGAGCGCATCCCATTGTCACGCGAAACCCAGGAACGTTTTTTTAAAGAGCAGTTGGAGGAATTGGAAAAGATCAAACGGGAACATGCCAACGACGATAATCGGCGCTTGGTGAAGGAACTCGAAAAGGCCAAAAAACGATTGGAAGCCAAACTCGAAGCCCTCGCCGCGACACACAAGAAAGATAACACTCTGACTTTCGAGGAACTCGGCATTGACCGGCTCTTTGTGGACGAGGCGCACTATTTCAAAAATCTTTTCTACATTTCAAAAATGACCCGCATCGCCGGGCTACCGCAAACAGCCAGCGAGCGCGCCTTTGATATGTATTTGAAAGTTCGTCACATCCAGTCAGCGAACGGCGGCGGCGGTGTCGTCTTCGCTACCGGCACGCCCATCGCCAACAGCATGGCCGAGATGTTCACCATGCAACGCTATATGCAGCCGGAGGATTTGAAAAAGCACAACCTGAATCATTTTGATTCATGGGCCGCGACCTTCGGCGAGCCGGTAACGGCGATGGAGCTTGCGCCGGACGGTGCCGGCTACCGGCTGAACACGCGCTTCGCGCGGTTCATCAATGTGCCGGAGCTGATGCAGATTTTCCGGCAGACGGCAGACGTGCAGACCGCGCAAATGCTCAATCTCGCGCGTCCGAAACTGGAAGGTGAAAAACCAGGAATCCGTAATGCGCCGGCATCGGCGGAACTGAAAGAGTTTGTCGAAGGTCTCTCGCGCCGCGCCGAGGCGCTGAAACGCGGGCGGGTTGACCCGCGCGAAGATAACATGCTCAAAATCACCACCGAAGGCCGCAAGGCCGCGCTGGATTTGCGGCTGATGAAACCCGGCTTGCCGGATGATCCGCAGAGCAAAGTAAATCTCGCGGTGGAAAAAATTCATCAGATTTGGGAGGCGACGAAGGATGATCGTTTGGCGCAGCTTGTGTTTTGCGATTTGTCCACGCCGCAAGACCGTGGCTTTTCCGTTTATTGCGACATGGCCGACAAATTGAAACGCCTGGGCATCCCGGAAAACGAAATCGCTTTTATTCAGGATTACGATGCGGACGATGCGAAGCTGGCGTTGTTCCGTTCCGTCCGCGCAGGCAAAGTCCGTGTCCTGTTCGGCAGCACACAGAAAATGGGTTCTGGCACGAACGTCCAAGAGCGGTTGATTGCGCTGCATCATTTGGACGCGCCGTGGCGACCGGCTGACGTGGAGCAGCGCGAGGGACGTATTCTCCGGCAGGGCAACAAAAACTCCACCGTGCAGATTTATCGTTACGTCACCGAAGGCTCGTTCGATGCCTATATGTGGCAGACGTTGGAGACGAAGGCGAAGTTCATCTCCCAAGTGATGAGCGGGGACATGACGATTCGCCGTCTCGAAGACATGGACTCCGCTGCGTTGACCTATGCCGAGATCAAAGCAATAGCGTCCGGCAATCCGCTCGTCATTGAAAAAGCCCAGGTGGATGCCGAGTTGATCCGGTTGACCCGGCTGCGCTCCGCCCATGCCGAGGAGCAGTATCGCATCCGCGCCAGCCTGCGCCATTCACACGAGGAGGTGCAGACCTGGACGGAACGACTCGCAAACTTGCGCGAGGATTTGACTCTCCGGCAGGACACTGCCGGCGACAAATTTCGCGTCGAGCTGGATAAGCAAACTCTGGACAATCGCGGCATCGCCGGGGAATTGTTATTACGGCGGGCGGAGAAGATCAAAACTCGTTTCGGTGAGGACATCCGCCTTGGACGCTTTGCCGGTTTTGATTTATCCATCCGTGCCGGTTTCAACAACACCGCCGAACTCATTCTGCGCGGCAAAAACAGTTACAGCACCCGCATCACCGACACGGCCCTTGGCACCATCCGCTCGCTCGAATCGGTGGTGCAGGGATTTGAAGAACGCGCCGCGCGGCTGGAATCCGACATCAAGGATTCGCAAAAGCGCGCGACCGAACTGGAAGCCAAGGTCGGCTCGCCCTTCGAGAAGGAGGAGCGTTATCACAAACTGGTCAACCGCCAGTCGGAAATCGAGGAGAAACTTGATCTCACCAAGAATCAGGCACCGAACCAGCTTGAGGCCGCTGAAAACACCGAGGCCAGCGTCCAAGTTGAGCAGCCCGATAATACTGAAACTATCAAACATAAACCCACCCGGAGAATGAAAGTATGAAACAAGGCAACATCATTGGAAAACGTATCCGCCTCGTGCGCGAACTGCGGAGATGGACGCAGCAACAGTTCGCCCGAAAACTTCGCGACGCGGGCCACGATGTCAGTCGTGACATCGTGGCGCGCTGGGAACTCTGCGAAACCCCGGTCACAGACACGCGCCTGCTTGGCATCGCCACCGTCCTGCGGGTTTCCGTTCTGGATCTGTTTCCGCCCAGAGGACGGGGACGGCCTCGGATATTTTGACCGGCCAGATTTTTTCCATGAACAAGGAAGATAAATATACGTTTCTCGCTTTGCCGTTGCTTCCCGTCCGGCTGAACGCCTTGGAAGCGGCATGGTATCTCGGCTTCCAGCCCCATGAGATTTCCATTCTGACCGGCGCGGGGATGCTGGAACCGCTCGGCCATCCTCCCGCCAACACGCCCAAGTTTTTTTCTACCGAATCGCTGGCGGAGTTGCGGGACAATCAGAAGTGGCTTGAAAAGGCGACGGATGCCATCAGCACTTACTGGCGGCGCAAGAATGGACAAAAGCGGGCTGGCCGAAATGGCCGGACCAGCCAATCCTAGCGTAGCCAGTTGATTTCTGGGCATTTGCTACAATTTACTGCATCACCGCCTGATGGAACGCTACAAGGACAGCAACGCGGATTTCTACGGTGCGTATCAAGTCGCTCGCATCATGGTGGACGCTGGCGGCGGCAGCGGCACACCGCCCACGCCGCCGACACCGCCCGCGACACCGGGCAAATAAAATCAATTCTCTCAAAAGCAAAACGGCCTTTGGAAGCAAAGGCCGTTTTTATTTTTAATCTCCGAAAACGAATCTACGGCGTCACCCGGTAAAAACGCTGTTTGAAATTCGTGGCTGCGGAATCGTTCAAATAAAACACTGCATTCGAGCCGGTAAAATTCGTGAACGGCTGCCAGTTGATTAGGTTCGTCGAAGTTTGAACTATGTAGTTGCTGCTCATCAGGCCGTAAAATGCCAGTTGAAAATTGCCATTGGACAGTCGTTGCGGACTTACAATTGTGTTGTCCGGCGGAGTCACAAAGAAAGATTGTGTCACGCTGGTTGCCGCTGCGTATGAATTATTGCCCGCTTGTGACGCGTTGACGGTGACAGTTCCCCATCCATTCAAAACGAGAATGTTTCCGCTTAACGCCGCTGGACCGGACACAATCGAAAAACTTACCGGCAAGCCGGAATCCGCCGTTGCATTAAGCGGGAATGGCGCGTCGCCTTGCTTCTGCTGGCTTAATGCGCCAAACGTAATTGTCTGCTGCATCTGGCTTACATTAAAACTTTGTTGCACCGGCACTGCTGCACTGTAATTCGAGTTGCCGGGCTGCCACGCAATTGCCGTCACCGTGCCAGCGCCAAGCAATGTAAGAACATTGTTTGTGTCTAACGCTGCTGGGCCAGATAAAACATTAAGATAAACTGGCAAGCCAGAACTAGAGGTGGCCGAAAGCGCAAATGGCGCGTCGCCAAATACCTGATCGCTCAAAGCGCCAAAGGTGATGGTCTGCGGCAATCTTGTATCAAGCGGCGAATAGGTCACGAGAATTGATGCGATGGCTGAATAATTTCCGGCACTATCGCGACTGCGAGCCTGAATCGTATTAGTTCCAGAAACCAGATTGACCGAGCCGGTCCAAATGGTCGTCCCGGTTGCTGTCTGCCACGCTCCGCCGTTAAGTTGCAACTCAACCAACGCAACGGATGTATCATCTGCGGCAGTGCCGTTGACAGAAAGCACGGATTCATTGAATTGAGCCCCGTCAGCAGGATTGGTAATTGAAATCGTTGGAGGTAGCACATCGCCAAAAGCCGACGCTTTTGCGGCCCATTTCAGAGCACTTCTGGTTGTGTTTCCATTATTATTTTCAAGCCAGTAGACGTTCGTCGAATCAACCGTTATCGCGACAGGTTGAGCGAGATTTGTGGCCAGAGTAATAATCGGCCCGCCACTCAGAGGCATTTGCCTGACACTTCCATTCGTCCCGAGGGGATTCCCGGCTTCTACCCAATAAATGTTTGTAGCATCAAGTGCCAGATCGTATGCGTCATTCAGATTTGACGCCAAGGTTTGCCTTATGCCGCCTCCGATGGGCACGCGATATATGCTTTCGCTACCCGTGAAATAAGCAAAACCGTCCTGAATCGCTAATCCCGGCTCAACGTTTACACCGCTGGACAGCGTTATTCTTGAACCGCCAATTGGTTGTGCAAATACAACAGCGGGATAAGTCGTCTGTGACCAAACCACTGTATTGTTCGTGACACGAATCGAGGCGATGTCTTGTGAGCCTGTAGCGACCGTCGTGACTGATCCTCCGGCGGTTGGAACAGAGTAAATCAAGCCAGAGGGGACGCCCCAAAAGACCACATTGTTTTGAACGGTGATGGCGTCATATAACGAACTGCCAGTGGCAAGGGTCGTCGGCGTCCCGCCGGATTTCAAAAGTTTTTGCACCTTCGTTCCAGAATCCAAATAGTAAAGGTAGTTTCCATCTAATACCATTTGGCCAAAGCCATACAAAGAACTTGTTGCTACGGCGGTTTCTCCGGCACCGGTTTTGGACACTCGTTTGAGAACACTGGGCTCTGACCAAAATACATAGTTGTCATCCACCGCAATACTTCGTGGAGAAGACAATCCCGTCGCCAGCGTTCCGGGTGGAGGCGGAGTTCCCGCCTGAGTGATAGTGAATGTAGCAACAAATGTTTGTCCACCATCCGCCGAGAGCAAGATCGCTGCGCTCCGCGGCAATGAACCAAAATAAGGTTGGACTGTGTATTGGACCGAATCACTACCGGTGTGGTCTTGCTGGCTTATGAGCGTGATCCAATTGGCATTTCGCGATATTGACCAAAAACAGATTGAGCCTGCGTATACCGAGAATGAGTTGGTCCCACCAACCGCTGGCACATTGGCTCCCGGCGCACTCAGTGTAAACGTGCAAGCACCCGCATTTCCGTTTTGATTGATCGTGAAGGATCCCCCATCCGTGGTGATCACACCGCTTCGCGGCGAAATTGAAGGATTGTAATCCACCTGATAAAATACGCCATGCGTTCCGTTGCCGGATGAGCCGGAGGTAATGGTCACCCAACTTAGATTTTCCGATGCAGTCCACGTGCAGCCGGCAGGTGCAATGACGTTGAATGCCCCGCTGCCACCCGCTGCCGCCCATATATCGCTATATGCGGAAAGAGAGTAGCTACAATTTGCGATTGCTGCATAAATGGCGTTCACCGTTATCTGCTGATTTGCCACAACGGAAAGAACCAAGTTCGTGGGCGTGTTGTAACCTGAAACTGATTTGAGCGAAACTGTATGCGAACCCGGAGAAAGACCCACGGCAACATCGCCGTTGTTAAGATAACTGCCGTTGTCCACGCGCCATTGTGCTCCGGCGGACACCGCGCCTGATGGAGTGATATTCACGGTGATTGAGCCGGTGCTAGGCGGTGCATTTACCGTGTATGTTCCGCTCGCCGTGGTTTGTGCATTCGCGTTAATGGTTACGGTTTGGCTGGAAGGCGTCGTGTAGCCGGAAACCGGTTTGAATGAAACCGTGTGTGAGCCGGGCGAAAGCGCAGTAGCCACGCCACCGTTGACATAATAAGCACCGCCGTCCACTTGCCATTGTGCTCCGGCGGAAACCGCGCCCGCCGGTGAAAGATTCACGACCAAAGAACCTGTTGGATTTGCTGGCGGCGCATTGACGGTGAAATAACCAAAGTTCGATGTCTGACTCCCATTGACAACTTGCACCGTCCAATTCGCCTGACTTGTTCCGACTGAAATATAATAATCAAGTTCGTTGGCAGCATAGGAACTTGGAATCCTGCCAGTGTAAGACGGATTCACGCCGTCATTGAATGTCAGCGTTGAACTGCCTGTAAAGCCCGAGCCGATGATACGGATGAGCTGTGTCTGTCCAATTGGCAGGCCGGTAAGAGTTGAAGGAGAAACGTAGGTGATAGAAGGAGCCGAGGCCGTCGCCACCACATCAAAACGATTCCAAGATGATTGTGGCGCACCGAAAGTTGGATTGGCCAATCCTTGAAGCAGTTGCCATTTTGCAGGAAGGTTCAAAAGGTCTGCCGCAAGTGATAACAATCCGCTTGCATTGGAAAAAAATGTATTTACTTGATCGGTGGTGAAACCGTTCTTGGTCAAGATTTGGCCTATTGCGCTTTGAACCTGCCCACAATTCGCTGCCAGCGATCCTATGTCAGTTGCGACGCCCGGCAGATTGAAATTTTTCAAATCAACGACCAATGATCCAATGCCGTTGCCGAGGGTTGAAAATACATTGTCCAAAAGAGGATCAATATCGCCGGTCAGGGAATTCACAGGCGATTCATCGAACGCGTTCGGCGGAAGCGGAATTGTCAATAAACCGCGCGTCAGGAAATCCACTGTCGTAGCACCAAAGAGCGCCGCGCATTGAGGGTTCAGGGATTGAAAATTCAATCCGGTGGGGGTTGTCACGTCGAATTCAAGGTAGGAAGTTGCCGTGAATGAAACATTGTTAAAAGTTTTTGTTCCGCCTGGTCCCAAAAGGTAAACGGTGTAAGGGAGTGCGACGGGACTTTTTGGTGTGGGCGTGATGTTCTGTTGAATATAAACCCACGTTCCAGAAGTGTTTTGGATCTGGACTGTCACCTGCAATGTATTGCCCACAACGGTGGGATTGGAATAGGTGACGTTTATCGCGGTCTGATAGCTCGCAGATGACGTGAGCGAAAGATTAACCGCCAAACTTTGCCCGCAAATAAAAACAACGAAAAGCATTCCGAGCAATGTGAATCTATTTTTCATATCAAGCCTTTTGCCGATTTTCACCGACCTTCTCACCTGATGAAAACAATGTCAATCCAAGCATTTCCCACTTGTGGGAACGCCGGCGGCGCAAACTGCCCACATGGCAGCGTCCATGCAAAAGCAACTTGGTCAATTCCAGCCCCATGAGATTTCCATTCTGACCGGCGCGGGGATGCTGGAACCGCTCGGACATCCTCCCGCCAACACTCCCAAGTTTTTTTCGACCGAATCGCTGGCGGAGTTGCGGGACAATCAGAAGTGGCTCGAAAAGGCGACCGATGCCATCAGCACTTTCTGGCGGCGCAAGAATGGACAAAAGCGGGCTGGTCGAAATGGCCGGACCAGCCCGTCTTCGCGTGCGTCAGGCGGGTAGCGACAGGGCTTAATAGTCATCGTGATCACAACATGGCGGGTCGCGCAACGGCGGGAACGGGTCAAACGGTTCGGGCGGCGGCGTTGGCCGTCCAATTTTTATTTGCACTCCAATGGCCGCCGTTACATGAGGTGTGGGTTTGCCATTCAATTGTTTTCGTCGAAGTCCGCCACTCAACACCCAAGCCAGAAATGGAATCAGGAGAAACACCAACCCCATAAAGATATAGACGCCATAGTCGGCAATGACTCCATCGAGGAATTTGAACACCGACTGCTCCAGTTCGAGTGCTTTAATTTGCATGGGTTGCATGATGTCCTCCTTATGCGGTGACGACTTGCGCCACTGGTTCAATTCCTACGCCGTTGGCAAAGAGCTTCCGCTGCCGCTCGTATTCGCTTAACGACGGCAGTTCCACCTGCGCCCGGCGGGCGTAAGCGCGGTGCACGGCTTTGCTGTTATGTCCCAGGTTTTCCATCGCAAACCGTTCGGGATAGCCGGCGGTTTTTGCCCGTTCAGCCCAGGCGTATCGGTAACTATGTAACGTGACGCCTTTGATGTTAAGCCCCCGGCAGCGCTGCTTGAACTCCGTGGCCCGGTCACCCGCGCGGACGGTTCGCAGATGCGGAAACAACGGCCCGCTGCCCGGCAAATCCCGGAGAATTTCCGCCACATCTTCACTGAAGCGCATGATGGCAATTGAGCCGGTTTTCATGCGTGCAAAGCTGATGACGTGATGTTCCCAATCCACATTCTCCGCTTCCAGAAATGCCAGGTCGGATTGCGACGCGCCCGTGTGCCAGGCCATTTGGTAAAAGGCTTTGCGCTCCGGGTTTTTCTCGCGCCCGATGATCTGGCAATGCTCATCCCCAGTGATGGCCCGTTTGTCCTTGAACTCAATTGCCGGCCACTGGCGCTTTACCACCACCGGCCACGGCAACCAGCCCATGTCCAAAGCAAAGTTGTGAATCCGGCGGAGGAAAACATTCGTTGAGACCGTGCCGACGTACAGCACCTTCAGGAAATGCTCGGCCTGCGTTTCCAGAATCGGCAGGTCGCGAATCAAATCAAACGCCTTGTCCCGGATGGCGCGCTGCCAGCGGACGAGGGTTGGTCCACGCTTGGTTTTGCCCAGTTCGTCCATCGGCACCTGCCAGGTCCGCTTGGACACCATCGGATCGGTTGCGGCCAGATAGGTGCGTGCCAGTTGGAGATTCAGGTGCGCCTGCCGGTGCGACTGCGTTTTGGCGGCGAACAGTGCGGAGGCTTCCGCACGGTCACGGGTCTGCAGGCTTTCCTGCTTGCCGGTCTCATCGTCATGGACGTAATAAATCCCGCCATTGCGGCGGTAGAGACGGAATCGTTGCTTCATATTTTTACGAAGCAGCGTAAGTCTGTCTTGGCTCCGCGTTGTGTAAGCTTTACACAATCCGACGCGGACAAATTGCCTGTCAGCGAGTTTTGCCGGAGTTTCAGCGGAGTTTTGGCGAGTCGTTGCCGAGTTTCACCAAGTCCGCCGTCTGCTGGCAGTTTTGCTGGCAGTTGCAACTTGATTCTTCACAACTCCTTGATGCCCAAGCATCGAAGTTGGAGGCGAGGGTCGGAATCGGACGCGTCTCGCCTTCCACAAGCCACTCGAAATCAATTGCCTATGGCATCGCTGATGCCCTGAATATAAGGCGGTTACGTTTTATGTCAAGCTTAACTTCATCCGACTTTTTTTAACTCCATTTAACCCTCACCGGATGCGGTTTGCTGGCATTTCTGCTGGCACTTTTTTTCGGTGAATTTTCCATACTGGAGACAACAATGGCCTCCGTGCAATCTTTCCTGGCTGGCGGTGAGTTAGCGGGGAGCATACAGCTAATATCCCAAAGCCGTCTGTTCAAGTCCTGGCCTGATAAAATACGGAAACGAAATGAAGTGTCAGACCGGATTAAATTATTTACGTTTTGTTCTTGCATTGCGCGAGCTATGCGTATAGCTTGTGTTCGACGTGGAACGAACACGCAAAAATTAAAAACAAAATGTCGGCTTACATTACACCAGACAAAGTAAACTCACCTCGGCGGCATTGGACGCTCCTTGTGGTGCTTGATTCAGGGGGTGAAGAAGACATTGCCCTGTGCGTTGGGCGCTGGGATAATACCCCATGCCTTGGGATGCGATGGAACGGAAGCGAAGAAAGTCCGCTCGGAAACCCCCAATCAAGGGGTATTCCAACATGGTTCATCATTCCTGCGGGCGATTATGCAAATGCAATCATCGAATCGCTTCCTCCTGAAAAGAAGAAAATGGCGCGGAATTTCTTGCCGCTGAATCCAAAATGAACGAAGACGAATCAACAAATGGAATTTGCGACCACTGCAATGAGCGTATCGAGGTATGCGAATGTGAAATCACTTGCCAGAAGTGCGAGGATGCACGCCCTCGAAAACACAAATGCGCCAAAGAAGCAACGCATTGCGAGTATTGCGACGAACCCATCGAGACTTGCCACTGCCAGCCAAGTGGACACTACGACTGAAATAAATATTAACAATACAATGCCATGCAAGTAACCAAATCCAAGCCAATCTTAAACTGTCCGGGACACACAATTGAAATCGGAAAAGCGACTTGGGACGACCAAGAGACCTCTGTTCGGAACCGGTATCCAACAAAAACTGGAGGATTCAGTCCACGCAGTTCGAGCGAAATTCCACTTGGTGATGTAAAGGAGATTGTCAGCGTAGTCGCAGATAATGATCTCCTTGATCCAAAAGTGCTTGCGGACATGATTGGTGCTCTTTCCGACTCACTCAGCCGACAGGTTTAGAGAGCATGAGAACAATACGGAAACTTATTCACGTTTGCCTGCTTTGGTTAGTATTGTATCAAGCAAACAAAAGCGAAGCGCAAACCTACAAGACTCTGTGTAGTTTACAATATGGGGTTTTTCCGTATGCCGGATTGATTGTATCAAGCAACACTCTTTATGGGACAACAATTTATAGCAGCAGCGATGGTTATGGCTCGGTGTTCGCCGTGAACACCGATGGCACAGGCTTAACAAACTTGGTTGATTTCACACTCATAGGACAAATAAACAATGATGGAGCTATGCCGTATGGAGGATTGGTTTTATCGAGCAACACCCTATATGGGACGGGAAATATAGGTGGTAGTTCAGGCAATGGCGCGGTGTTCGCCGTGAACACCGATGGCACAGGTTTAACAAACCTGCACAGTTTTACGGCAAACTCTGGTCCTTCTGTAACAAACACCGACGGGTTTAATCCTGTTGGCGGGTTGATTTTATCGGGGAACACCTTGTATGGGACGGCAGAATATGGCGGCAGTTCTGGCAGTGGAACGGTGTTCGCCGTGAACACTGACGGCACCGGTTTTACCAACCTGTATAGTTTTGCAGCAACTAAAACTAATTCTACAGGAGTTTTTACCAATAGCACCGGTGCTTATCCAAAAGCGAGTCTGATCTTGTCAGGCAACATTCTTTATGGAACAACAGCAAACGGTGGCAGTGCGGGTAATGGCACAGTGTTCGCCATAAACACCAATGGTTTTGGCTTTACGAATTTGTATAGTTTTAGTGCATTCGGTCACAATAACAATATCAACAATGACGGGGCTTGGCCGGCTTCCAGTTTGATTTTATACGGCAACACGCTGTATGGGACAACAGTAAGTGGTGGTAGCTCTGGCAATGGCACGGTATTCGCCATCAATACAAATGGCACAGCCTTTAGCAATTTTCATAATTTTACGGCAATCTCTGGTTCTCCTGGAATCAACAGCGACGGAGCCAATCCGGTTGGCGGACTGTATTTACTTGGAAACACCCTATATGGGACAACAATTTATGGAGGCAGTTCTGGCCAAGGCACGATATTCACAATCATCACAAACGGCACAAGTTTCACAACCCTGTTTAGTTTTTATAGTCAATTCGGTGGCAATCCAGGTATGCCGTATGGCGGATTGATTTTATCGGGCAGCAGCCTGTATGGAACAACAAGAAATGGCGGTGGTGGTAATGGCACGGTGTTCGGTCTAAATCTCGCGCCCGCCATTACGACCCAACCTCAAAACCAGACCAATCCGGTGGCTAGCACGGCCATTTTCACCGTGACAACTTTCGGCATACCTCCCCTATCTTACCAATGGCTGTTTAACAGTAACAATATTTCGGGAGGGGATAGCTCCCTTTACATAGAAAATGCTCAGTTTACGAACGCAGGCAATTATCAAGTAATCGTTACCAACGTCTTTGGTAGCGTCACCAGTAGCGTGGCCACCTTGACAGTTATACCCGCAGCGGCAACAGTGACATTGAGCAATCTGACCCAAACATACGACGGCACAGCAATAATCGTAAATGTGTCAACAGTTCCTTCAGGATTGAATGTTATACTCACTTACAATGGGTCTTCCATTGCCCCTACAAACATTGGAGTCTATACAGTTGTTGGAACGGTAAACAATGCGAATTACTTTGGCAGCGCAACAAACCTCCTTATCATCGGGTTACTACCGCAAATCAGCCAACAACCATATTCTTTGTTGTGGGTCAATGGAGTGGACGCAACGCTCAACATTCAAGCCACCGGCTATCCTTTACCAACCTACAAGTGGTTTTTTAACGGCAACTTAATTACCAATGCGACCTCGCCAACACTTACGCTTGATCCTCTCGTAACAAATATGTGCGGCAGTTACTCGTGCATTGCATCAAATATCTTTACCAATGTCCAAACAGCAAATGTTGTAGTGCGTCTGCCTGGTCAGGCGATTTCAGTCCCAACAAATAGTCCGGCAAACGCTCCTGTTATCACGTTTGACGGGCTAGACCCGGTCGCTGGCATGATTCTGCGTGGAGACCGCACTTTGGTTTCCATGAACACGACATATTCGGGCGGCAGCATTTTCTATACCCTAGATGGCAGTGTTCCCATTCCCGGTGCTAACGGAATCGAATACACCGGTCCGTTCTATCTGATTGATTCAACCACTATCAATGCCGTAGCTTGGGATTCATTATTTGAGAATTCGGCCACTGCTCTTCCTATTAGTCTTGTAATCCGTTCACTTTACGCAGCCAGTTCGTTATGCAAAGGAGGTGGTTTTGCCAGCCTAATCACTCCGGCATATAGTGGTAATTTATTTGTCAGCAATACACTGGTGCAAGTCACGGCCACGGCCAGCAATGGTTGGTCAATCTTATATTGGAATGGCGCAACAAATATAACCACCAACGCCAGCACACGGGTAGTTGCCCCAACCACTTTAGAAGCCGTTTTTGGAACTCCCTATACTGCGATTACTGGTGGCGTCGGGGTTGGGACCGTTGTCGCCACCCCCGATTTATTGCTATATCCTTTTGGTAGTAGTTTGAAGCTGCTGGCCCAGCCGCAATCGGGAAGTTATTTTTTCCGCTGGCAGCCGAGCACTCAAATAACAAATCCGCTTTTTTTAACTGTTACGAATGCCAACACGACAAATTCTGCCGTGTTTTCTCCGCTGCTGACGGGATACGTTTCTTTGGTTTTGAATGTGGTTGGTAACGGTCAGGCGACTGTCTCACCCTTACAAGGGGAATACTTGAATGGAACCAGCGTGACCTTGATGGCTACTCCTAACAATCAATACAGCTTTGTCGGCTGGACAGGAAATGTCTCGTCCACGAACAATCCACTGACTGTTAATTTGAAAACCAATGAATCCATTCAGGCGGTTTTTGCGCCAAATATACAGGTAATATTAAATCCGGTATCCAAAAACGTCTTAGCTGGCACCGTGGTATATTTGGCTGTTGGCGCAAGTGGCCCAACGCCTCTAACGTATCAATGGTGCTTTAATGGAAACAGCATTTCTAGTGCAAGCAATTATCTTTTCAGTATCATGTCGGCTACGGCGGCGAATGCCGGCAACTACAACGTGGTGGTCAGTAACGGCGGCATTAGTGTTACCAGTCAAGTAGCCAGTATCACCATATCACCACTTGGAACGGTGGTGGTTTGGGGCAACAGTCCGGCTGGTATGCCAAGCCCTATGACAAACAGTGCGGCTATCGCGGCGGGTTCTGCTTATGCGTTAAGCCTTCAAAACAATACAACCATTGTAGGTTGGGGTGATAATTCAGAGGGACAAATCAGCATCCCTTACGGATTGACCAATATAATTGGAATAAGTGCTGGTCTCGATCATAGTGTGGCTTTGCGAAATGACGGTAAACTGATTGCTTGGGGGCGAAACAATTATGGCCAAATTAATATACCTCTCGGATTGAACCAGATTGTAGCCCTTTCGTCGGGAATACAATTTACGCTGGCTTTGGACGTAAACGGAAACATAACGGCATGGGGTCGTGGCGACAGCGGCCAAACCAATGTCCCGGTTAATCTAACCAACGTTGTGAGCATCGCCGCTGGAGATGCTTTTGGATTGGCGTTGCAAGCGAATGGAAATGTGGTTGGCTGGGGCGATAACACCTATGGACAAATTAATATTCCTGCCAATATTACAAATGCAATCGCCATTGCGGCGGGTAGCAGCCATGCGTTGGCTTTGCTTAACACCGGAAATGTTATTGCATGGGGCAATAATGACGAAGGGCAGACGAACGTAACGCCAGGCTTGTCAAATGTAGTAGCCCTTGCTGCCGGATTGGCTCACAGTATTGCCTTGGAACAAAATGGAACGGTAACAGCGTGGGGGCAGAACAATTATGGCCAATTGACCTACCCAGCGGGATTGAACAAGGTTGCTGTAATCGATGCTGCAACAAATTATTCGATGGCCTTGATAACCATTCCGCCGGTGATTCTTAGCGCGAATCGCTATGGCACGAATATGCAGTTTAACTGGCCTAGTCCAGCCGGTGCTTATTCATTGTATTCGGCAGACACACTACTAAACCCGACGTGGAACCTGGTTAATTTACCTGTGTCGGTGAATGGCTCCGTAATATCAATCACGATTCCGACGACCAACTCGCAAGAATATTTTCGTCTTGGAGCGCAATAGAAAAAAGATATTACGTGCTGGCAGGTTTTCGCCTGCCAGCCAGTTGAATGACCGAGTTGGTTATTTATTTTTTCGGGAGCGATACGAAAAGCGATGCGCTCCGTCAAACGGGACGGTTGTTAAGCTGGATGTTGAAGCCGTTGCCGTCGGCGTGAGCCCATTCGCTGCCAATGCGAATCCAGTAGTTGTCGCCGCCTTAAATTGTCAGGCTGTGCCAATCGCGGCCTGGCACAAGGCGAAAAGCCCCTTTTTGCCGGAGCGAGACGCACCGAGCAAATCGGGAAATTGGGGGCGACCTTCAGGGGAACCGAATTTCTGATTGCGCCGACGGGCGGGGACTTCAATGTGCCAATCAAAAAGCCTATGTGGCGTGGCGTGGCCAACAAATTTATTCGTGGAGACGGCCTGACTGAACGGCAACATACCCGCCAGCGCGTTGTTGAGCCTAATCATTTTTCGCCATCGAATGCTCGAAGGAAGACCATGATTCCATATCGAGATCACCGCAATAAGTTTGCGTGAGACACGAAAGAAATGCTTTCTTGGCCTTGCTGGAAGCTAGCAACAGTCCTTCATCTGAGTGCGGTGCGCTCACAATCCAGCGGTTGGAGCCTGTCGCGGGCTTTACGTTGTAAATGCCAAATGACGAGCAGTTCTCGACTGCCGTGTTTAGTGCGGAGACCTCTTGGTAGCCCTCAAGCTCTACGCCGTTGAGAAATTTTTGAAAATCACAGGTTATGCTCATAATCTAATAATCCGGCCAAAATTGATTTTGTCAACCCGTCTTGCCCTGCGGTCGTCCATCCAAAAAATTATTCGTCAACTGTTTTCGCAACTCCCCTATCCAAAACGAAAGAGGCGTGAGCTGAAGATCAATTCGCCACCTTATTTAGTGCGTGCGTTGTCCAGTTCAGCTTCGATTTCCGCCACAGTCGGCAGGCTGCCTTTCAAATTTTTTGGCAGGGATTCGACCAGCTTGGTCTGCCATTGGGCGACGCCGATGGGCTTTTTCAAATCGCGCAGCGCATATTCAACGGTCAGATGGTCACGTTCCTTGCACAACAGCAGACCGATGGACGATCTGTCATCGGTATGGCGCAACTGGTCGTCCACGGCAGACAGGTAAAAATTCATCTTGCCCGCGAATTCCGGCTCGAAGGCTTTCATTTTCAGATCAATCACGACGTAGCAGCGCAGCCGGAGGTGATAGAACAGCAGGTCGAGATAATAATCCTGGCCGCTGATTTCCATGTGATATTGCCGCCCGACAAATGCGAACCCGACGCCGAGTTCGAGCAGAAATTTCTGAATGTGGTCGAGCAGACCCTGTTCGAGGTCGCGCTCATGCGCGTCGCTGCGGATCGTGAGAAAATCGAAATTGTATGGGTCTTTGAGCGTTTGCTCGGCGAGATCGGACTGCGGCGGCGGCAGGGTGCGTTGAAAGTTGGTGACGGCTTTGCCTTCGCGTTCGTGCAGTTGCGTCTCAATGTGGTGCGTGAGCACCGCGCGGGACCAGCCATGTTCGATGGCCTTGTGGGCATACCAGAGGCGGATGAGCGGGGTTTTCAGTTTGGCCAGCAGAACCAAATTATGTCCCCAAGGAATTTCCGCCACAGGTTGCGGCAAATTTGATCCAGCCAATTCTCCAACAAGCTGTGGGAGAAATTTCGAGGTGGATTCTCCAACAGGCTGTTGGAGTTTTTGAGGTTCCTTGGTCCAAGCGAGATAAAAACTTCGCATATACCAGACGTTTTGCGGCGAGAAACCCGCCGTGCCGGGAAATTCCTTTTGCAGGTCTTCCGCCAGCCGTTCCACCACCTGTTTGCCGTAGCCCTTGGTCTTTTGCGCCTCGACAATGATTTTACCGATGTCCCAATAAAGCAGAATCAACTCGCGGTTGACGGAAACCGCCGCGCGAAGTTGCGCCGCGCGGACACGCGCTTTGAGGTCGGCGAGGAGCGTGGTGTAACCAGCGGGGAGTGCGCCGGGCAGTTTGCCGCCCATTCCGCTGGTTTTTGCCAAACCTGTGGCTGTCGTCTTTCGTTTCGTCATACAAAAAGTTTGCCTGCCGTTCTGCCCACAACAATCCTCAATTGAGTTCGGAAACTTCGGGCATGATGCCTAATTTTTCTGGTGTTGAAAAGTTTTTCGCGCACATGACTTTCAAGGTGTCCGGTGCTGCTGGCCATACTTGTCGCAAGCAATTCTCCACGCGCCAAATCCTAAACGCAAAAGCCCCGGAGCCAGGCGGCGGGTCAACGGTGGAGGCCGAGGGCATACCGAGGCACTACCTTGACGCGACGACCGGCGACATACAATGGAATCTGGATTGGCGCGCGTTCTTGCCCGCGCGACTGCGCCCATGAACAAAGCTCAATGAATCCAATAATGGCCGATGCAAATTCCATAGCCGAGAACCAGCAAAAACCAAGCGACCGACCGAAGTATCACCCGCCACGCGAAACGGTCCTGCAAGTCATTGGAGACTTGTTCCAACCGTTCGCATTGAGCCGTCGTGCTGGCCTTGATGCTTCCCCATTCAGATGCCGCACTTTCCATCAAAGCCTTCACCCGGCTTGCGACTGCCTCCGCGTCGGCAAGCTGCACCTGGATTTGTTCCGCAGCCTGCCGGGTTGCCTGAATGTGAATTTCGACAGTTTTTTTCAACTCCTTGTTCTGGCCGTCCACCGTGTCGGCAAAATCATCTGCCATCGCCTGACTCTGCCGCCGGTATTCAGCCAGATGTAGTTCGATCAATTTGCGGGCGTCATTCATCAAGCGCGGCAGATTGGCCGCGATGCGCCATTGCGCCCTGGTCAGCAGAGCCAGTTGCACCGGAAAATTGCTGTCCGGCCCGACACTCCATTCGTGCAATAGCCGGTGAACCCGGTCCACTTCGTCCGTCGTCAGCCCGGCACACAGCGCCGCCAAATCATCTTTGTCCAGGTCCATACTCATTCACCCAAATTGAGCATGGGCTGTTTGGAGCGAGCCGGTTTCGCCGCCGGTTCGGTCTGCGGTTCAACCTCCGGCATCTGTTCCAATGGCACCAGCAAATCGGCAATCGCGTCGTATTGCCGGAACATCTGCTGCATTGCCCATTGCATTTCCCCGGCCAGCATCAATTCCAAGTGCGACGCACCGGGAGTCGCCACTTCCGCAAAACTCAACTTGCGTCCCGCCTTGGCCTCGGCGCGTTTGATGGCCAGCAGCGTAATGGAAGTCACCACCGGCAACGTCAGTTCCTTCGCCCCGAACTTTTTCAACTCGGCTTCGATGTTGGATTTCTTGAAGAGGTTCGTCCTCACTTTGGCCGGGTTGTGGACAATCACATAATCCACGCGGTCGCCGGCGAAATAAAACAGGTCGAGCAGATTGCTCATGCTCTCCGTGTCCTCGCTGGGAAACAGGAAAAACGTGAAGCGGATGCCCTGCGTGGCGAGCGATTCAAGCAGTTGCAACGACTCCAGTGCCTGCACGATGAGGCCGTCGGCCTGCGCCCGGCAATCAATGACGTGAACCGGCGCGTCACTGCGCGACGCGTTACGAAACAATCCGAGCAGGGTGGATTTGCTGTCGTCGTCATTGCCCAAAACATAGGACTGCACCTGTTCGGGATGGCGGTCGGCAAAAGAATGGTGCCGGTCATCGAGGTCAGAGCCGTTCCACTGTATGCCGTAATAATCGAGCCAGGCGGTGCGGAACTCGGCCTCGAAACTTTTGCCGAGGCTGCCTTTGGATTGGGGATTGATGTGGATGCGTTTGGTGATGTTGGTGTTCATGTGAATTCTTCAGTGTTGAGGTTGGAGGGGTCGGGACGTTTGAAAGTGGGTGCCGCCGACAACGGTGCCGAGCGGGATTGCGGCCGACTGGCCGTTGCGTTGTGGCGGCCGGGTTGGAATTCGGAATTATTTTCCGCATCTTCCCAATGCGGTTTGGTCGCCCGCTTCAATCTGCGCCGGTAAAACAGATACGGAGCATGAAACGTGACGCGGATGCCCTTTTCACTCAACAGCAAGTCGGCGATTTCCTGCCACGTCTTGCGCCGTTGGCGCTGCTCGCGGATGAAATCGTAGTGCGGTTCCAAAATGCTGTGGAACGGTTTGCCGCCGCGTTTTTGATGTGCCGTTTCAGTCATCGGCGGACAGAATAGCCCAATAACGAAAAACGGTGGATGAGAGCAGGTGAAAGTTAAAGTGAGATGAAATCACGCCGCAGGTAGCGGCCAAGGGCGACGAATGGCGACAAATTCAAGTGACGAAAAGCGGCGAGTGCCGACGAAATGTCAGGAGTGGATGCGACGAAAAGTGACAAATGCGTTGTCGCTTTTCGTCGCTTTTAGTTGCCTGGTTTCTGGTTGCGTTTTTCACTACCGATTTTGGTAGGGGATGGTGTCTCGCTAAAAATCATTCCTGCGGGCTTCCGTTTTCCATGTGATTTGCCTTTGCCTTGAACGTATAGATTTCCGTTTCCGTGGCATGGTTGGCGTTCCGTTTTTTCGCGTGATGTTGTGTTCTTTGGTTAGCTGGCATGATGGTCGTGCTTTTCTTCGTTGGGTTTGATGGGTTTCCTTGGTTGCGATTTTGGGCGTCGGTTTTGATTTCGTTGCCGTTCGAGATTTCGTGTCCGCTGGCCGTGATGGTTTTCGTGATTATTCTACGGTGTGTTTTTTTCGGCGTTCGATTTGTGGGCGTGTCGGGATTGACCGTCATGTTGTCATGCTTCATTTGCTATTGCCGGGTGAATGGTGGTGGCGGATTCATTTTCTTCATCCGCTTGGATGCCCTTCGCACTGAACGTCCGATTCTGAAATCGAAGCGGAATGGAGCGCGGTTTTAGAATCGGACATTGAGTGCGCTGCCGTATAGGTTCAGTTTGGATGCGGAGATTTGTCTGGCCGGTTGCTGAATACCTGGAGGCAAGCCGGCCAGTCAAAGCGCCGAACATTACCTCACTGTTTTCTGCATGCCGGCGTGTCTGACGAACAAGGGCAAAATATTTTATCGTTGAAAAATAATTGGGCGGGAGTATGTATTTAACGCAAATTGGTGTTCAAACGTGATGCAAAGCTCGATAACAGTCCCTATAAGATTCAATAAATTCTACGCCTAAAATTTCAGAGCAAGATTGCATAAAGCCTGATTTGCGTTATCTACACACTCCCGTAATTGGGGGGGGGGTGGACCGCATTTGTCCCACCCCGTTTGTTAAGGTTTTGGCAGTCATGAAACATTGTGAACAATTTTGGCTTGTCACCGGGGCGTTGGCGATTTACCAAGACACATTCAATTTCAGGTTGAAGGGAAACGTGTGAAATATTTCGCGCACACTGCGGTCGGTGAAAACGGGACACCACTACCAGAATCTTCTGGCCGATGGCAGCCACTGGCCACGCATTTGTCCAACGTCGCCGAATTCGCTGGGCAATTTGCCGCGCCATTTGATCTGACCAATGAAGCCAAGCTGGCCGGATTTCTGCATGATTTATGAAGCCCTATCCCATTCAACTTGAAATCTCCGGCCCGACCGCCTTGTGGACACGGCCCGACACCGGTTCGTCTCCCGTTTCATACGTTGCGCCCACATTCAGCGCGGTGAAGGGCATCTTTGAATCTGTGCTGCGCTGGAAATCCGTGAATGTGCGGCCAACCAAAGTTGAGATTTGCGCTCCGGTGCAATTCCACCGCTACACCACGAATTACGGCGGGCCGCTCCGCGCCAGCGACGCGATGAACAAGGGTGCGTCGTTCCAGTTTTATACCGTCGTGCTGGTCAATGTGTGCTACCGGCTTTACGCGCAGGCCGAGTTTGCCGGGCATCACGACGGCACTACTTGGCCGCCGCACGCCTATCACGACGTTTTCAATCGCGCCTTGGATCGCGGGCAATGGTTTTACACGCCCTGCCTGGGCTGGAAGGAATTTGCACCGGACTATGTTGGCCCGTTCCGCCCGGAGACGCGCGTCTGCGAAATCGAGAACCACGAACTGCCCACCATGCTGAAAATGGTGTTCGACCAAATGCAGAATGGCCAAGTGAAGCCATCATTCTACAACAAACGCAATCACCCCGACCTGCGCGTCGAGAAAGGAGTCCTCACCTATGCTTAACGAACTTTCGCAAGTAGCGGACTCGCTGGAGCGGCTTGGAACGGTAGCGCCGTCGCGCCATCCGCGAATCAACCCGATGGGGAAGAACAGAGATTTGCTTGTCGTGTCGTTGGACGACGCTGGTAACGCTTCCCGCATTGAGGTTCTACCTGGTGAAACAGCCGCAAATTTGTTTCGTGTCGAACATGGTTCAGCCGGGTCAAGCTTTCCCGGGTTCAACATCCCAACGCCGCTCCGCCGACTTGATGAGGCTTCGGCAGACGCACTCAAGCCAGCCGTTGAGAAACTGCTCGCGCTAGGAAAGAACAAAAATTCCAGCGCCGCAGAAATCAAGGAGTCCATTCGTGCCCTGTTCACGCTCTCCAAGGCGCAGACTTCCAGCGCGAGACAGCAGCAGCAATTTCAATGGTCGTGTTGCGAATTGGTTTCAGAACTCGCCGAGTTGTTACCCCGTGAACTGGCCGGTTTGAAAAACTTTACGACGCTGGTGGAAACGCTCGTCAAATCGAAACCCACGCTGCCTTTTTTCACCGAGTCGCTGGCGGGTTTGATGGTGGATCAGAACGCGGAGTTTGACCGCAGGCAATTACTGCTGTTTCAAGAAGTTTTGTTTGGGACACTTGATTGGAAGAAACGCACACCAGAGATTGCATCGCCCGACTACTGGAAAGAGAAGGTCAAGCAGGACAAAAACGCCAATCAACCCGTTTATCTCGACCTGACCTCGCCAAATGCCGCGTTTTGCAGAGTTGCCCATTCGGAGACGAGCGCACTGATCAATACGGCTCTCATTCAGACGCAATCACACGCCGCCGCAGGCGAGCCGGAGCAAGGTGACTGGGCGGAGGACGCTTTCGGGGAAACGGCAGAATTGCAGGTCAAATTCCCTCCCGGGCCGAAAGTTGCCGAGCTTGGGAATGTGAAACTGTTTTCGGTGAACACCAACGAGGTGCAAGCGTTGCAGCGGTATGGCTTCAAAGGATCTCAATCATTTCCGGTTTCCTCGGCGCGGGTTCAGAAGATGAGCGACGCGCTGCTTTACCTCGCCAGCGAGGACAAGCGCGGCATCACCTGCCGTGCAATACCCAGTGCGCAGCCCGACAAGCGCGACTTGCTCGTTGCCTATCTGGAAGGTGAGCCGGAAGGCCGCGCGCAATTGGCTGAAATGTTCGGCGGCGAAGCCAACTTATTTTCGGACGCCGATTTCGCGGCCATTGCTCAACCGGTTTTGGAGATGCTAGAGGGCAAAGTGGCAGCCAACCCCAACCTCAATATCCGGCTGCTGGCATTTTGCCCAATAGACAAGGCCAAAAAGCAAATCAGCCTCAACCGCAGCCTGCGTGTGCGGGATGTCATCCAGGCGGCGCGGGACTGGGAGGCGGGCGCACGCAACGTGCCTCAAGTGTCGGTTTGGTTTTACGACAAGAACACCAAGCAATCCGTTTTCCGGTCACACACCGCGCCATGCCCACTCGAATTGTCATCGGTCATAAACCGTGTGTGGAATGCGGACGCCAAAAATGGTTTCACCGCCTCTTACCAGCGGGCAATTTCGATTGCCGATGCTTATGACGTGTTTCTTGCGAACTCGCCGCTCGCGAAACAAAAGTCAGGTGCAGCCATGGAATTGCTTGTTAGGCGAATGAGCAATGTGTTGATTGCCATCGGCGCACTGAAAACGACGGGCAAGTGGAATGGCGTGAGTGATACCGTCCGCTGGCAGTCGGTCAAGGCAATCGCCCTTTTCGGAATTCTCCTCCAACAACAACGTCACGACAAAGATAAATATATGAATGAAACAATCTATAACATCGGCCGACTGCTGGCTTTAGCAGACAGCCTGCATCTCCAATACTGCAAGTTCGTTCGCACTTCCGAGGAAAAGCGGAAGACGGGCAAGGTTAATTCGCCAAGCGAACTCATAGGCAATGCTCTTTTCAACACTGCTCTGGATCAACCGGTGTCGGCTTTGGCACGTCTCGCAGAAAGGATCAAGCCGTATAAAGGCTGGGCTGACACATATTCAGGCGAAGACGCCGGCCTGATTCATTGGATTAATAGGCAAATGGCAGAAGTGCGTAAGGGCATTGATCTGGAAAAATTAGCGCCTCGAACTTCTGACGCAGACAAAGCCAAACTTTTGCTCGGCTATTTGGCCGATCATCAACAAAACGAAACTCCGAAATAATAAACCATCGAACTGCTGATTAAATTTATGAGCACAAACAAAGACAACAACCTTGTTCCCCGCATCACCGGACTCCTGATTTTGGAAGTCCGCAAATCCAATCCCAACGGCGACCCCGAACGTGAAAGTTCCCCGCGCCAGCGCCCGGATGGCAAAGGTGAAATTTCACCTGTCTCCGTGAAACGCAAACTCCGCGACCTTGTGTCTGAAAAAGAGGGCGTCGTTTGGACCACCGTGAAGGGGGATTTGAAAATCGAGAATGACAATCAGTTTCAAATTCTCGAAACACGGCATCGAGATCGTCCAAGCATTCAAGCCATGCTAAAAGAAAACAACTCGCAGCCTTTCAAAGATGCGTTTTGGGATGGCCGTCTTTTTGGTAACACATTTCTTGAAGAAGGCGGCTCAGACACGATTCGTGCTGGGGTGGCGCACTTTGGCGTCGGTGTCTCTCTCGCTCCGATTGACATCGAGTTCTCAACCTGGACCAACAAGTCCGGCGTTGAGGCCGACAAAGATCGTGGAATGGCTCCGATGGCATTTCGTGTGGTGAAGCATGGTCTGTATGCCGTTCCGTTTTTCGTGAACCCGAACCAAGCGCATAAAACCGGATGCGCGAAGCTGGATGTGGATTTGATGCTGCACCTGCTCAAACACACTTACGCCAGCACCCGCTCGGTTGTTCGTTCGATGGTTGAAGTCGTCCACGCCCACACGCTCACCCACAAGAGCCGCGCCGGTTCGGTTTCTGATTTCGCGTTCCTTGACGCGCTCACACCGAAGAAACTAGAAAAGCCGTCCGAATCGTTGGCAGATTACGGCGCGCTTCCAACGTGGGAGAATATCAAAGACCAGCCCATCCGCCCCGACAGCAAGGTGACGTTTGCGCAATGCGGTGAATACCACGATTACGCCTTGTGACCGAACCCGCGACCACGCTTGAACCGCTGGCCCACAGCGCCCGTAATGGCGCAACGGAACAGTCGTATCGTGATCACGCGGGAAATGTCCTTCGTGATGCGACACTGTTTGCACGGGCAGCGGCAGCGTTGTCGCCCAAGTGGCACGGTTCATTTGTGGCAGCGGTCGAACGGGCGGCGGCGTATCACGACCTCGGCAAATTGGATGAGTTGTTTCAGGAAGTTCTGCGCCACAACCGGAGGAACAAACACGGGTTCAATCACGTCGAAGCGGGCACGGCGCATTTGCTACGTCTGAAACAATTCGAGGCGGCTTTCACGGCCTACGCGCATCACATCGGGCTGCCCTCGTTTCCCAAGGAGAAGGCCAAGTTTGCCAACGGTCAGAATCTCGTCTTTCGCGACACCGGCGATTTAGAAGGGCTGGGACAAGCCGCATGGCAACGAACCGACGAACATCTGGAAAGCTACCTGTATCAGCACCACAATCTGTTTGCGCCTGTATCGCCAGTTGTCAATCCGCACTTCACAGGCTTGGTTCGCCGACTCGCTTTGTCCTGCCTCGTGGACGCCGACCACTCGGACACGGCCCGGCATTATCAGAATGAGATCGAAGTTTCCTCACCCGACTTGCAGGCAGCGCAGCGGTTGGCGCAATTGGACAAATATGTGGCCTGGTTGTCGGCCAAGAACCCGCCAGCGAATGACCGGGAGCAGCAACGGCTCAAGTTGCGACAGGACGTTTATCGCGCCTGCCGCGAGCGGGAAGTCAAACCCGACGAGCGCATCCTTGCTTGTGACAGTCCGGTTGGCACGGGCAAAACCACCGCAGTCATGGCGCATCTGTTGCGAGTGGCGGCGGAGCGCAAGTTGCGCCGCGTGTTCGTCGTGCTGCCGTTCACCAACATCATTGATCAGTCAGTGGACGTTTATCGCCGTGCGTTGTGTCTGGTCGGTGAATCCAAGGAAGCAATGGAGAATGTGGTAGCCGCTCATCATCATCGCGTGGATTTCTCCAGCTATGAGGCGCGATGTCTGGCCGCGCGATGGGATTCACCCATTGTCGTCACCACAGCCGTTCAATTCTTCGAGACGCTGGCCGCTCGTGATACGGCTTCGTTGCGAAAGCTCCATCAGGTGGCTGGCAGCGCCATCTTCGTGGACGAGGCGCACGCCGCCGTTCCGCCCGCGCTCTGGCCGCAGATGTTTCGCTGGTTGCGGGAACTTTGCGACGATTGGGGCTGCCATCTGGTGCTGGCCTCCGGCACATTGCCGCGTTTCTGGAATCGTCCCGGTTTCTTGCAGGAAGACGAACGCTGCGAAATTCCCGATCTCATCACGTCAGAAGTCAGGGCAGAGACGATGGCGTTCGAGGATAAACGGGTGTCTATTTGCAGAGAGCCGCAGGCCATGTTCGTTGAACGTCTGGCTGATTTCGTTCACAACAAGCCCGGCCCGCGACTTATCATTTTCAACACGGTGCAATCCGCCGCCGTGTTTGCGCATTATCTCCGCGCGGACTGCAAGCAGGGCTTGAATGTCGAACACATTTCCACCGCGCTGACACCGCGCGACCGTTCCCAAACTGTGGCGCGGGTGAAAGAGCGTCTCGCTGCAAAGGAAGCGGATTGGACGTTGGTGGCGACAAGTTGTGTCGAAGCGGGTGTGGACTTTTCATTCCGAACCGCGTTCCGCGAAAGCTGGGGTTTGGTGAACCTACTGCAAATCGCCGGTCGCGCAAGTCGTTCAGGCGAATACGACGACGCAGAGGTTTGGGATTTCCGGCATGATGCGGACAATGGGTTCTCGCTTCATCCACAGGCGAAACTCTCGCGGCGCATCTTGGAACAAGTATTTGGAGAGTGCGCTCTCAAGAATCGTCAGCCCGGCCCGGACGATTGCACGGACGCGCTCCAACGTGAAATCCGGCAAGACCACGGTGAGAAAGCTTCGCGCATGGAGGAGATTTTCCGGGCGGAGCTAGACGCGGATTATCCGCAAGTCGCCAAGTTGTGCCGCATCATTGATGCGGCTACCAAGACGGTTGTAGTTGAGTCTGGTCTGATTCAGCGGTTGGAGAATCCCGACCGCAACCAATGGCCGGGCTGGCGCGAGTTGATGCTTGGCAGCGTGCAGTTGTGGGCGAACCGTTTGGACGCGGGGAAATTGCCAGTGAAACCGCTCGGCCATGACGGCGAACTTTGGGCGTGGATTGGAGAATACAATTCGTTCCTCGGTTACATGGCTGGAGTGTTGAGTTTGCTCAAAGCGGGCAAATCTGGTTTTGAACCGTTGTAATTGAACTGAATCCACATTGGCAATTTAATCAAACCTTTGTTACATATAAAACCATGAGTGCGAAAGAAATTCTGTTGGAAGTGGCGGAAAAGCTGCCGCCGGACGCCACGCTCGTTGATGCCATCTACGAGTTGGAATTCCGGCAGGCGGTCGAGGAGGGACTGGCATCGCTGGATCGCGGCGAGCGGATTCCGTTGGAAGAAGCCCGCAAACGCATCCCGCAATGGATTTCCAAGTATTCCTCTCCGACGACGCGTTGAGCGATTTGGAGCGCATTGTCGCCTACATTGCGCCCCACAATCCCGTCGCCGCCGAGCGCCTGGGCAATCAACTGCTCGACGCGGCGCTGTCGCTGAACACGTTCCCGGAACGCGGCCAGGTGGTGCCGGAGTTCCGGCGACCGGAGTTGCGCGAAATCATCTTCCGTTCGTATCGGATTATTTACCGGATGAATGACACGGATCAAAGTTTGGAAATTGTCCGGTTCTGGCATGGGGCGCGCGGATTTCCGCACATCCCCGGCGAAGGCCAAAATGCGTGAACCACTGGCGCTTTCGTTGTTGAACGATTTTCTCTACTGCAATCGCCGGGCGGCATTGAAGATCGTTGAAGGCTGGCGTTCGGCAAATCAGCACACGGCACGCGGCGACATTGTCCACGAACACGCCGATCTGCGCGGTTACGAAGTGGTGCAGGGCGTAAAAATTCTTCGGGCGTTGCCGGTTTTTTCCGACCGGCTGGGTTTGAATGGAAAATGCGACATTGTGGAGCAACGGCCCGACCAATCGCTTTTTCCCGTCGAATTCAAAGTGGGCAAACGCCGGCAGTGGGAAAACGATGATGCCCAGCTTTGCGCCCAGGCGTTGTGCCTGGAGGAAATGTTTCACACCGCCATTCCGCGCGGCGCGGTGTTTCACGCGGACAGCAAACGCCGCCGGGAAATTGAATTCACGCCGGCACTGCGGGCGTTGACCGAAAAGACCATCGGCGACCTTCACGTCTTGCTGGATTCAACAGCCATTCCGCGCGCGGAATTCCGCGAGGCGTGCGAGGAATGTTCACTTTATGACATTTGCCTGCCGCGCGTGACCAGTCAGCCAGCGTTATTGCATCACGCCGCCGAACGGCTTTTTGAAACCTGATTTTATGAAACCGAACCCGGATAAAATTGATGACGCGGTGCTGGATCTGCTTCACCTGACCAGTTTCCGCGAGCACACCAATGAATTGCCCCGCGCGTGGAAGGGGCACGATTGGGATGCGCTGGGCCGCCTGCACGCGAAAGGCTTTATCAGCGATCCTGTCGGCAAGGCCAAATCCGTCGCGCTGTCGGAAGCCGGCGAGCGCCGCGCCGGCGAACTTTTCGAGCAACTGTTTTGCGATTGAAAGTCATGCCGGAAATTGCCCAAAACACGCTTTATCTGACGACGCCCGGCAGCTATGTCGCGCGCGATCATCTCACGTTGCAGGTGGAGGTGCCGTTGTTTCCGGCAGAACTCCCGGCGCAGGAACGCACCCGCGACAAGGCGGACGATTGGCGCAAACTTTCCATTCCGATTCATCATCTGGAATCCATCTGTGTTTTCGGTGCCAGCACCATCAGCCCGCCCGCGCTGGACTTGTGCTGGGAACATGGCGTGGCCGTGAATTTCCACAGCGAGTTTGGTTATTTGCAGGCTCGTATGACCGGCGTGGCCGATACCAGCGTGACGTTGCGCCGCGCCCAATTTCGCGCGGCGGACGAACCGGCCAAGTGCGTTGCCATCGCCCGGCAGATCATCGCCGGGAAGATTCAGAATTCCCGCAACAGCCTGCTCCGTGCCGCCAGAGAAAATGACAACGAAGCCGAACGCGAAAAATTGTCGGAAGTGATCGAAGCTTTGGCGAAACAACTGCAATATCTCGCCGGGCAGACTGACATTGAAAAAGCGCGCGGCGCGGAAGGCATGGCGGCGCAACTTTATTTTTCCGTGTTCACGTTCATGCTCAAGCAGCAACGCGAAACCTTCACCTTCAGCACCCGCAGCCGTCGTCCGCCGCGAGATCGCGTCAACTGCCTGCTGTCATTCCTTTATGCGCTGGTGCGGCATGATTGTGTGTCGGCGCTCACGAGCATCGGCCTAGACCCATTCGTCGGCTTCCTACATGTGGATCGGCCTAATCGTCCATCGCTGGCATTGGATTTGATGGAGGAATTTCGCCCGTGGCTGGCTGACCGGCTGGCCGTCACGATTATCAACCGGCAACAAATCGCGCCGGAACATTTTGTGGAACGCGAAGGCGGCGCGGTGGAATTCAGCGACACCGGACGCAAACTTGTCATCAAAGCCTATCAGGAACGCAAGCAGGAAACCTTGAAACATCCGTTGCTGGATCAGAATTTGCGGCTCGCCCAGATGCCTTACATTCAAGCGCGCATTCTGGCGCGGCATTTGCGCGGCGACATCGCGGAATACGTTCCGCTCGTTCCCAAATAATTTTCACCATGCTGATTCTCGTTACCTATGATGTTTCGACGGTCGAAAAAGCCGGACTCCGCCGGTTGCGGCGGGTTGCGCGTGCGTGTGAAGATTACGGCGTGCGTGTTCAAAAAAGTGTGTTTGAATGCCATGTTGGCCAAACAGAATGGGTGCAGCTCAAAGATCGGCTCTTGAGGGAAATTAAAAACGACGAAGACTCGCTACGGTTCTATTATCTTAATGAAACCGCCAAACAGAAGATTGAACATCATGGCATGGACAAGCCAATTGATTTGGCCGAGCCGCTAATTTTATGACTACGCTTCCGCGAACCATCAGTGACGGCTTGGAGGCCGGGGTTTCGCGCCAGTGCGCAAACCCAATAGCAGCGTATAATTTCCATCGTTCTTTGACATCACAATATGTTTTTGTGCGAGAGAAGTTGGCGGGTTTGCGGAAATGGGCTACAAAGCTCTTGCGACTTCGCCAGTTAGGCAGGTCGCAGTCGCCCCGGTCGCGTGACCGGGGCGCGGATTGAAACGAGATTTTGACTTCCATTGTGGCGTCCCGTAGTCGTCGCCCCGGTCGCGTGACCGGGGCGCGGATTGAAACCACAGATAGTGGCCTTTTTCTTTGATGCATCCGAAGTCGCCCCGGTCGCGTGACCGGGGCGCGGATTGAAACGCCATCGCCACAAACCGAAGCATCGCCGTCTGCGGTCGCCCCGGTCGCGTGACCGGGGCGCGGATTGAAACCGGCGAGCCGGATGGCGATCCGCTCGACCGCGTGCGTCGCCCCGGTCGCGTGACCGGGGCGCGGATTGAAACTTGATTGAAAATTGGAAGCAGTTCTTTCATGCGCCCGTCGCCCCGGTCGCGTGACCGGGGCGCGGATTGAAACTCAAAGCTGATGGAGTCTTACGGGCTGACGGTGGGTCGCCCCGGTCGCGTGACCGGGGCGCGGATTGAAACTTGTCACGCAAGGCACGTTGTTTATTACGACCAAAGTCGCCCCGGTCGCGTGACCGGGGCGCGGATTGAAACATCGAAATCCCGCCGAGAGTCAACGCCCCACCGAGTCGCCCCGGTCGCGTGACCGGGGCGCGGATTGAAACCGCGACTGAGATTTTCGTATCGGTGCGATGGCAGGAGTCGCCCCGGTCGCGTGACCGGGGCGCGGATTGAAACCCCAAGCGGGCCTTTAATGGGGCGGACTGGCGACAGTCGCCCCGGTCGCGTGACCGGGGCGCGGATTGAAACATTGGTGACGGAGCCGGTCGCCGCCGAACCCGAAAGGTCGCCCCGGTCGCGTGACCGGGGCGCGGATTGAAACGTGCCGACTTGGGGACGGTTCCAATTGTAATCCAAGTCGCCCCGGTCGCGTGACCGGGGCGCGGATTGAAACGCGTCAATCGAAACTGTTTCAACACCGGCTATTTTGTCGCCCCGGTCGCGTGACCGGGGCGCGGATTGAAACGCGGGGGGCGAGGGGGCGTGCGCCAAGCCTTGGGAAGTCGCCCCGGTCGCGTGACCGGGGCGCGGATTGAAACAGTGCCGCGCGCCTGGCAATGTTACATGCTGGCCAGTCGCCCCGGTCGCGTGACCGGGGCGCGGATTGAAACAGATAAATCGCCGCCGACCCCTCTTTGCGTATTGGGTCGCCCCGGTCGCGTGACCGGGGCGCGGATTGAAACAGAAAGAATCGCGCGCACGTCGGCAGTTTTAGAGTCGCCCCGGTCGCGTGACCGGGGCGCGGATTGAAACCTGTTGGAAACCGTTGCCGACTTCATGCCGGAATTGTCGCCCCGGTCGCGTGACCGGGGCGCGGATTGAAACAAGTTGTAAGCGGAATTCCGGCCGCCGCAAAAGCAGGTCGCCCCGGTCGCGTGACCGGGGCGCGGATTGAAACCACAAAAGGCCCAATCCCCACCGGCTGGCGTTACGGTCGCCCCGGTCGCGTGACCGGGGCGCGGATTGAAACATGTTACCCTTGAACGTGCTTAAATCGTGCTTCCTGTCGCCCCGGTCGCGTGACCGGGGCGCGGATTGAAACCACTTAATATTACCAATGGGTGCATCAATTGCTGGTCGCCCCGGTCGCGTGACCGGGGCGCGGATTGAAACATAAACAGCATACCCGGAGGCCCCTTGACTGGCCGGTCGCCCCGGTCGCGTGACCGGGGCGCGGATTGAAACGCGTTCTAGTGGCGTGTGAGTTCTCTGGCGTGGTAGTCGCCCCGGTCGCGTGACCGGGGCGCGGATTGAAACACAGTTGGTGTGGGCGTCTACACGATTGACAACAAGTCGCCCCGGTCGCGTGACCGGGGCGCGGATTGAAACTATTGCGGCCCCAAGCTTGCGGTGGGTTTCGTTGTGTCGCCCCGGTCGCGTGACCGGGGCGCGGATTGAAACCGTCTGGTCCCGGATAGCATCGCACAATTCCCCCGTCGCCCCGGTCGCGTGACCGGGGCGCGGATTGAAACGTCATAACCCGCGGCAAGCGCGCAATGTATTTGAGTCGCCCCGGTCGCGTGACCGGGGCGCGGATTGAAACACGGATTTGACCTGCCGTTTCTATGCCAGCGCGCGTCGCCCCGGTCGCGTGACCGGGGCGCGGATTGAAACTCCAATCGTGTAGGAAATGAAATACTCCTTTCCAGGTCGCCCCGGTCGCGTGACCGGGGCGCGGATTGAAACCGAAGTTGAACATGGTTGATCCAGGGGCGGGATTGGTCGCCCCGGTCGCGTGACCGGGGCGCGGATTGAAACTGCTACGTTGGCGGGGCCATTCTGACCATTGCGAGTCGCCCCGGTCGCGTGACCGGGGCGCGGATTGAAACGGTTTGCAGACGTTGGCGGGCGTTCTGAGTTTTTAGTCGCCCCGGTCGCGTGACCGGGGCGCGGATTGAAACGGGCCGGCCTGAACAATAACACCATCATACATGGGTCGCCCCGGTCGCGTGACCGGGGCGCGGATTGAAACCCCGCCCACGGTTCCGAATACTCCACCCGTTAGGCGTCGCCCCGGTCGCGTGACCGGGGCGCGGATTGAAACTTGTAGATTGTCCCGGCGTGGACTTCGGTATCCTGTCGCCCCGGTCGCGTGACCGGGGCGCGGATTGAAACCCGCATGGCTGATGCGGAGCGTTAGGCTGCATGGTCGCCCCGGTCGCGTGACCGGGGCGCGGATTGAAACGTCTTGATAGATTCTCGGTCGCATCAAGACGTGCGGTCGCCCCGGTCGCGTGACCGGGGCGCGGATTGAAACTATTGCCGGAGTGTCCTTTTTCGCAGCGGAGGAATTGTCGCCCCGGTCGCGTGACCGGGGCGCGGATTGAAACTACTACGTGCCACTTGGACGCGGACACGGGCGCCGTCGCCCCGGTCGCGTGACCGGGGCGCGGATTGAAACGTTATGAGTTTGAGTTTTTTCATGGTGTTGTTTTGTCGCCCCGGTCGCGTGACCGGGGCGCGGATTGAAACTTGCCAGTGCCGTCGCCTTGAAATCGCTGCCGTCGTCGCCCCGGTCGCGTGACCGGGGCGCGGATTGAAACATCCGGTGAGTTTCTGCGTCTCGGCGGACAGCGGGTCGCCCCGGTCGCGTGACCGGGGCGCGGATTGAAACATTGACGGCGGCCGGCGGCGGCGGGACGGATTTTGTCGCCCCGGTCGCGTGACCGGGGCGCGGATTGAAACTACGATAGCACGGGCTAACGTCGCTGGCTTCCGGTCGCCCCGGTCGCGTGACCGGGGCGCGGATTGAAACTTCGCCATACGTTTGTCAGCCTGTTAAAAATTACCGGTCGCCCCGGTCGCGTGACCGGGGCGCGGATTGAAACCGCTCGATGCCTGCATCGCCGAGCAAAGCAAAATCGTCGCCCCGGTCGCGTGACCGGGGCGCGGATTGAAACAAATCCGTTCGTGTTCAAAAACAACGTGCTCCCGAGTCGCCCCGGTCGCGTGACCGGGGCGCGGATTGAAACAACATCGAACCAGCAGGACGCTTTCCAGCGTGGAGTCGCCCCGGTCGCGTGACCGGGGCGCGGATTGAAACTTTTCCATGCGGCGAGTGTAGTAAGCGTCTTTTTGTCGCCCCGGTCGCGTGACCGGGGCGCGGATTGAAACGCCGGCGGCAGTTCAAAGCACTCGTTGCCGTCCAAGGTCGCCCCGGTCGCGTGACCGGGGCGCGGATTGAAACTTTGGCGTCAGCGGGCGGAGACAAGGCTTTCCACGTCGCCCCGGTCGCGTGACCGGGGCGCGGATTGAAACAGCTACTACTCCGCTCCACCCAGCGTTTCCGCCAACGTCGCCCCGGTCGCGTGACCGGGGCGCGGATTGAAACTCGACTCGCAAGGCGGGACAGCTAATCAGTGGCCGGTCGCCCCGGTCGCGTGACCGGGGCGCGGATTGAAACCCATTGAAGCCTACCCGGTGGATTTGGTTTTCGATGTCGCCCCGGTCGCGTGACCGGGGCGCGGATTGAAACAACAATAGTAGCCATATAGCACACGGTATTTCGCGTCGCCCCGGTCGCGTGACCGGGGCGCGGATTGAAACAGCGCTTCTGACAATTCTTTGCCGCGTGCAAACCGGTCGCCCCGGTCGCGTGACCGGGGCGCGGATTGAAACTCGCAAATGTGCATTGCCCGGCGTTCGCGCCAGGCGTCGCCCCGGTCGCGTGACCGGGGCGCGGATTGAAACGACACGATAATCTCAATGCCGCCCGCGACTCCCGGTCGCCCCGGTCGCGTGACCGGGGCGCGGATTGAAACAAACTATGTCTCCGTTAGCCCAGCAATTTTTGCGCGTCGCCCCGGTCGCGTGACCGGGGCGCGGATTGAAACAACCAGACGCGGCAACGGGCGCCGGGACGGGCGGGTCGCCCCGGTCGCGTGACCGGGGCGCGGATTGAAACTCGTCCAGTTGCCGTTGCAATCGTTCTTCCTCGTCAGGTCGCCCCGGTCGCGTGACCGGGGCGCGGATTGAAACTCTTTGATTTTGCTTGCCAGCCAAATCGCCTTGCGTCGCCCCGGTCGCGTGACCGGGGCGCGGATTGAAACATTTGATCGCCGTCCGCATCATACTCCATGATGTGTCGCCCCGGTCGCGTGACCGGGGCGCGGATTGAAACAACCATCCCGTCCTGATTCATTTTGATGAAAATAGTCGCCCCGGTCGCGTGACCGGGGCGCGGATTGAAACAACGCCAGAGCCGCCGGTCGCATTCACAATCACATGTCGCCCCGGTCGCGTGACCGGGGCGCGGATTGAAACATATCAATGGCATCCGCCACGGCTTCGATTTCAGGTCGCCCCGGTCGCGTGACCGGGGCGCGGATTGAAACATCATTTGATAGTCCGCATTTTCGACGGAGCGTTGTCGCCCCGGTCGCGTGACCGGGGCGCGGATTGAAACTCGTCCTCGGCGTTGGCCGCGTCAATTTTTTCCTGGTCGCCCCGGTCGCGTGACCGGGGCGCGGATTGAAACTAGTTGGAAGAAACCAACAATCGCACCGGCGAATGTCGCCCCGGTCGCGTGACCGGGGCGCGGATTGAAACCGCTTCGATGTCTCGCTGGCGTTCTTCGGCCTTCGTCGCCCCGGTCGCGTGACCGGGGCGCGGATTGAAACCGGCGCGGATAGCTGCCAACATCATTTGGAAAACGTGTCGCCCCGGTCGCGTGACCGGGGCGCGGATTGAAACAGATTCTTTCCGAACCAGAGCGCACGATGCTTGCGTCGCCCCGGTCGCGTGACCGGGGCGCGGATTGAAACAACGGCGCAACTGCTGAAAAGGCGCTTGCGATAATGTCGCCCCGGTCGCGTGACCGGGGCGCGGATTGAAACACGGCCACTAGCGCGGCGTGTTCGGCTCGAGCGCAGTCGCCCCGGTCGCGTGACCGGGGCGCGGATTGAAACCTGCATAACGCCCTCAACCGAATCTATCGCCGTGGTCGCCCCGGTCGCGTGACCGGGGCGCGGATTGAAACTCAAGCTGAGGCACAGCGGACTAAAGACTTTATGGTCGCCCCGGTCGCGTGACCGGGGCGCGGATTGAAACACGGTTTCCCATTCCATCGCTTCGGCTGCCCACGTGTCGCCCCGGTCGCGTGACCGGGGCGCGGATTGAAACGCAGACTGGCAACCTTGCCAAGACACCAGCCAGCGTCGCCCCGGTCGCGTGACCGGGGCGCGGATTGAAACACCTCAATTCGCCGTTGGCGAATTGGACACGCTTAGTCGCCCCGGTCGCGTGACCGGGGCGCGGATTGAAACATCACCTATCCGACGGCTTACTCCGCTGGATGGAAGTCGCCCCGGTCGCGTGACCGGGGCGCGGATTGAAACAGATCAAAATTGAAAACGCCAGCAAAATGAGTAGGTCGCCCCGGTCGCGTGACCGGGGCGCGGATTGAAACGACGTGTTGAACGCATTGCCTGGTTTAATTAAAGGTCGCCCCGGTCGCGTGACCGGGGCGCGGATTGAAACTTGCAACATGATTGTGATAACCGGCGCTTCGGTGGTCGCCCCGGTCGCGTGACCGGGGCGCGGATTGAAACAACAAAATCGTCTCCAAATGCGGAAATGACCGCATGTCGCCCCGGTCGCGTGACCGGGGCGCGGATTGAAACAAGATCAAAACAGCCAAATGTTGGCACGCGTTTGTCGCCCCGGTCGCGTGACCGGGGCGCGGATTGAAACAACAATAGTAGCCATATAGCACACGGTATTTCGCGTCGCCCCGGTCGCGTGACCGGGGCGCGGATTGAAACATCATTTGATAGTCCGCATTTTCGACGGAGCGTTGTCGCCCCGGTCGCGTGACCGGGGCGCGGATTGAAACACGAGCGCGGAGTGTTCGGCTTTGAAGGCTAAAAAGTCGCCCCGGTCGCGTGACCGGGGCGCGGATTGAAACAAGGAGGGAAGCATCGAGCTTCACATTGACGGAGGGTCGCCCCGGTCGCGTGACCGGGGCGCGGATTGAAACTGGACTACCAGCCGAAGCCTCAACCTGACAACCCGGTCGCCCCGGTCGCGTGACCGGGGCGCGGATTGAAACTCAAAAATACCAGCGTGGTCGCACTTGTCCACAGGTCGCCCCGGTCGCGTGACCGGGGCGCGGATTGAAACATCTTGTGCTTATTGGTTGCGAGTTGGCTTTTGCCGGTCGCCCCGGTCGCGTGACCGGGGCGCGGATTGAAACCTAACCAATCAGTGCAGCGAACCGCGCCCCCGCCGGTCGCCCCGGTCGCGTGACCGGGGCGCGGATTGAAACAATAGCAATCCGTTCCTCGATTGATGCGTCTTTCGTCGCCCCGGTCGCGTGACCGGGGCGCGGATTGAAACGTCTGTCAGCGGGCGGCCAACTGGATTGGTCGTTGTCGCCCCGGTCGCGTGACCGGGGCGCGGATTGAAACAGCCATACCCCGCCGCGAGGAAATACAGGCCACCGTCGCCCCGGTCGCGTGACCGGGGCGCGGATTGAAACTCGACTAGCAAGGCGGGACAGCTAATCAGTTCCCGGTCGCCCCGGTCGCGTGACCGGGGCGCGGATTGAAACCGCGCAAAGAAGCTCGGAAAGTCCCGCATGTCCGAGTCGCCCCGGTCGCGTGACCGGGGCGCGGATTGAAACTTGCCATGTCTGGCGCAGTTTCGCGTGTTATCGTGTCGCCCCGGTCGCGTGACCGGGGCGCGGATTGAAACATTGTGGATTATGCAAGGAAACGCGGGATGCGACGTCGCCCCGGTCGCGTGACCGGGGCGCGGATTGAAACGATGCAATGGCGATCGTGCGCCTAAACTCCCCTGAGTCGCCCCGGTCGCGTGACCGGGGCGCGGATTGAAACAATGTTGGTTTCGTGACCACCGACGACGGTAAAATGTCGCCCCGGTCGCGTGACCGGGGCGCGGATTGAAACTGCGGTTGGTTGAACCAAACACCAAAGGTCTTTGAGTCGCCCCGGTCGCGTGACCGGGGCGCGGATTGAAACGCATGGCGGGCGGCGCTTTTATTTACAGTTGCGATGTCGCCCCGGTCGCGTGACCGGGGCGCGGATTGAAACTATCATTGCGGCAATCATCCAATTCAGGCTGCAATGTCGCCCCGGTCGCGTGACCGGGGCGCGGATTGAAACAGCGAGACAGCAGAGTTTGAACATTGCCGCCGAGTCGCCCCGGTCGCGTGACCGGGGCGCGGATTGAAACTGCGTGAAAGCGCAAATCGTGGACACAAATAACGCGTCGCCCCGGTCGCGTGACCGGGGCGCGGATTGAAACCGCAAACTCGAACTCGAACGGGATGAGGCAAGAAGTCGCCCCGGTCGCGTGACCGGGGCGCGGATTGAAACAAAGCAGATACCATTCTACGTCTGTCGGTTCCCGGGTCGCCCCGGTCGCGTGACCGGGGCGCGGATTGAAACTTGGCGATTTGAAGGGCATAGCCCGCGCCAAGCGGGTCGCCCCGGTCGCGTGACCGGGGCGCGGATTGAAACAGCTTGCCGGCGGAAACCTTGCCAGCAAAGTTGATGTCGCCCCGGTCGCGTGACCGGGGCGCGGATTGAAACTACCTAAAAATCTACTCCACACTCGGCACGGACGGTCGCCCCGGTCGCGTGACCGGGGCGCGGATTGAAACCGGCCCGGAAGGAACAAACAAAACAAACAGCAACAGGTCGCCCCGGTCGCGTGACCGGGGCGCGGATTGAAACAGCTCCGGGCGGAGTCTTTCCGTGGCTTGCGCAAAGTCGCCCCGGTCGCGTGACCGGGGCGCGGATTGAAACACCAATGGCATCATCATCCCAAACGGTGGCGGCTTGTCGCCCCGGTCGCGTGACCGGGGCGCGGATTGAAACATGGTGTCAGTTCGCGGCTCACGCGAGTTACCGGGTCGCCCCGGTCGCGTGACCGGGGCGCGGATTGAAACTCGCGCACAAAGTTTTTCCACTTCTGGAAGTCGCGTCGCCCCGGTCGCGTGACCGGGGCGCGGATTGAAACAGTTTCTTTCCGCAAATGCTGCGAAGTGCCTTGGGTCGCCCCGGTCGCGTGACCGGGGCGCGGATTGAAACCCTTCATTCTGCCGAGCCGCCCACCAGTCGCGGGTGTCGCCCCGGTCGCGTGACCGGGGCGCGGATTGAAACTGTTCGGCTGCCTCGCGCTCGCCGGCGGTCCAATGTCGCCCCGGTCGCGTGACCGGGGCGCGGATTGAAACTACGGGGCAAACGCCATCAACGTCATCGGCACCAAGTCGCCCCGGTCGCGTGACCGGGGCGCGGATTGAAACCAGTTGCACTCGCCGTTTGGCCGATTCGATGTCCGGTCGCCCCGGTCGCGTGACCGGGGCGCGGATTGAAACCATTGGGACAGTTGGCTTTCTTCCCATTGCCAGCGTCGCCCCGGTCGCGTGACCGGGGCGCGGATTGAAACCAGCTTGAGGCGTGACCCGCGTAGCGGACTGACAGGTCGCCCCGGTCGCGTGACCGGGGCGCGGATTGAAACAAACATGGCGAAAGCGAGCGACCCCATGACACCCAGTCGCCCCGGTCGCGTGACCGGGGCGCGGATTGAAACTACGGCTTACCGCATTTATCATAAGCCAGACGGGGTCGCCCCGGTCGCGTGACCGGGGCGCGGATTGAAACGGTTCTGTGCGGGTCTGCTGCGGACGCGGCGCAGAGTCGCCCCGGTCGCGTGACCGGGGCGCGGATTGAAACGCGCAGTCCTGGTATGTCAGCAGCGGGTCACTCAGTCGCCCCGGTCGCGTGACCGGGGCGCGGATTGAAACACTTACTTTGGTCACAGTTCCGCAAGAGCAGTGCGTCGCCCCGGTCGCGTGACCGGGGCGCGGATTGAAACGAATATCTGGCACATTGGAGCGCAAACCACCGACGTCGCCCCGGTCGCGTGACCGGGGCGCGGATTGAAACATTTTTGCTCTGTGCCTCTGCGGCTCTGCGGCCAAGTCGCCCCGGTCGCGTGACCGGGGCGCGGATTGAAACCAGCCCCTTGGCTCCGCACTGTCAAAGACGTGCGGTCGCCCCGGTCGCGTGACCGGGGCGCGGATTGAAACTGTCCCATCCGTGAAGCAAAACGCGTCCCCCGGCGTCGCCCCGGTCGCGTGACCGGGGCGCGGATTGAAACATAGCTAACCGCACCGATCCCAATCATGGACTTCGTCGCCCCGGTCGCGTGACCGGGGCGCGGATTGAAACTTGGAACACACGGCAAAGGACTCGCCGCTGTTCGGTCGCCCCGGTCGCGTGACCGGGGCGCGGATTGAAACCTGTTGGACTTGGTTCAATTCTGTCGGAGACAATGTCGCCCCGGTCGCGTGACCGGGGCGCGGATTGAAACCTATTTGCTGGCAATCCTGCACTGATTTGATTGAGTCGCCCCGGTCGCGTGACCGGGGCGCGGATTGAAACACTTACTTTGGTCACAGTTCCGCAAGAGCAGTGCGTCGCCCCGGTCGCGTGACCGGGGCGCGGATTGAAACCAGTAATTCGTATTACCCATCGGGGGCACAGCGGGTCGCCCCGGTCGCGTGACCGGGGCGCGGATTGAAACACTGTTTGCTGGGCATTCCCCGCATTCCCTGCTGGTCGCCCCGGTCGCGTGACCGGGGCGCGGATTGAAACCACGTTCCGGCCTTCGCCATGGCTGCGGACCTCGTCGCCCCGGTCGCGTGACCGGGGCGCGGATTGAAACATCACCAGCGGCCGCGGCACCGGCAATCGTTCAGCGGTCGCCCCGGTCGCGTGACCGGGGCGCGGATTGAAACTTGGCGTGGACCGCCTGCCTCGCAAGATCGAGGATGTCGCCCCGGTCGCGTGACCGGGGCGCGGATTGAAACTGGCTGCTGACGGCCAGGCTTGTGTCGGACAGTTGTCGCCCCGGTCGCGTGACCGGGGCGCGGATTGAAACCAGTAATTCGTATTACCCATCGGGGGCACAGCGGGTCGCCCCGGTCGCGTGACCGGGGCGCGGATTGAAACAAGTTGAAGCCAGCCGTGGCTGCATATTGGACGTGTCGCCCCGGTCGCGTGACCGGGGCGCGGATTGAAACCTGCACGCACCTGGCAGTCAGCGGTGCTCGCTGGGTCGCCCCGGTCGCGTGACCGGGGCGCGGATTGAAACCGCTCTTCCCGTTCACGCCGGACTGGTCCACGCTGGTCGCCCCGGTCGCGTGACCGGGGCGCGGATTGAAACTTGGCGTGGACCGCCTGCCTCGCAAGATCGAGGATGTCGCCCCGGTCGCGTGACCGGGGCGCGGATTGAAACAGCCGACGGACACAAGCAACGTCCTGCTGCCCTAGTCGCCCCGGTCGCGTGACCGGGGCGCGGATTGAAACAGAAACGTTGCGAGGATGGTGAGTTTGGTTTTCATGTCGCCCCGGTCGCGTGACCGGGGCGCGGATTGAAACGACGATATTAAGGGGTCGAGATCAACACTCGGTGGTCGCCCCGGTCGCGTGACCGGGGCGCGGATTGAAACGGTCTGGATTAACCCCATAGTTTCATGGGGAAGGTCGCCCCGGTCGCGTGACCGGGGCGCGGATTGAAACAAATCTGAAGTTGGAAGCAAGTTTGCAACGGCACTGAACGGGCGTTTCTAAAATCGGAGCGGACGGAACAACTGTGGAGTCGCGGGATTTTGGAAACGCCCGTTGAGTGCGCTACCGTATAGGTTCCTGTTACGGCGATTTGTCTGGCCGTTTTCCAAGGCATACCGGAAAACCGGGCAGTCAAAGCGCCGGGCGGCATTGCCGTGTGAACAATTTTTCATTTTTGCCGCAGTCGTTGGCGAGAATCTCCAATAGAATCAATTGGTTTTGCGATTTTTCTCGCAAATTCCCCTCCCTTCATTTTGTGCAATGTTTGCGCAAAGCCAGCCGCATTTTCAGTCATGCTGGAGGCGAATGAAAAGATTATCGGTCAGTTGCAACGTGAAAATCACACCCAGGTTGACGGGAAAACTATCCGGCACTATGCCGGGCATGAAGGTGGTGACGAGTGGTCGTCGCCCATGCCAGCATTGGCAGACTTGGGTCGCCTCCAGCAAAGTGAGTCGTTCTTTGACCGGCGTTGAAAATCAAGAACGCCATTTCAAAAGACTTCGTGAAAAACCCGCCGCCTCGAACAGGCGAAGACCGGCTCTAATTTTTTCAGCAACCGCAACTTTTGTCCGCCGATTCCTGCGACAGTCCCGGCCATGATGAAAATAATTTCAGACCGCTGGTCGGCGCATGAGACGGAAACGACAATGAAATCATGGAGTTTCAGCATTTTTGCGGGATTTCACTTTAATCAAGGCCTGATCCTTGATTCCGCCGGCTTCCGGCAGAATGGGCTGATGAACGACCGTATCCGTGTGCCGATTTCATTTTGTGTCCTTGGGACACCTTTGCCGGTTTGCCTTCGGGTAGGATTTCAATTTGGTGGCCGGATTAATGACCGCGAGAAAAAACACTTTGTTCGATAAATGAACTTTGCCTTTTGAAAACCAGCTAAAATCGGTTCCATGTTCACAGCCGTTGCACATAAAAATCTGGTCGATGCCGAGAGTTACTTCGACGAACATCTGTCGCAGAACGATTATTACGCCGCCGGTGAAATTCGTCTCGGCCGGTGGATCGGCGCGGGCGCGGAACGGTTGGGATTAAAGGACGAAGTCACGTGCGAACAATTTCACGCGCTCTGCGAGAATCGAAATCCCGGCGGTGGCCAGCGCCTAACGCAGCGGCAACTGAAAAAGGACAAGCGGCGCGTGTTTTATGATTTCACCTGTTCGGTCCCGAAATCGGTTTCGGTGCTGGCGGTAACATTGGACGACCGGCGATTGGTCGAGGCGCACGAGGAAGCGGCCAGGCTCGCATTCCGCGAACTTGAAACCTTCGCCGCAACCAGAGTTCGCAAGCAGGGCAGTCAAAAAGACCGAACCACCGGCAATCTGGTCGCCGCCGGGTTCACGCATACGAGCAGCCGCGCGCTCGACCCGCAATTGCATACCCATTTCACGGTGTTCAACGCCACGTTTGATGAAAGGGAACGCTGCTGGAAGGCGCTGGAGGCGCGTGGCATGTATGACGCGATCCGCTACGGCACGGCGGTGTATCGGAACGAACTGGCGAAGCGGGTTCAGCAAATCGGCTACCGGATTCAACCAGCCAAACACGGATTTGAAATCGGGGGCGTGAGCGATGAGGTGTTGAAACGGTTTTCCAAACGCTCGCAACAGCGTGACGCGGTGGTGAAGGAAATGGAACAAAAACTGGGACGAAAACTTTCCAACAATGCCATTGCGCTGGCGGTGCATCAGAGCCGGGCAAAAAAGGTCAAAGGCATCTCGACGGCGGAAGTGCGTGAACGACAAATGGCGCAGTTGTCATCGGCCGAACGGCAATCACTTCAGAAACTCTGCGTGTCCGTTCGCCACACCCGACAACCGCGCATCGCCGGATTGGAAAATCAAACCCTGAATCATGCTGTCGCCCATGTCTTCGAGCGCAAGTCTGTCGTGCCGGAACATGAACTGTTGAACGTGGCGTTGTCGCATCGTTTGGGTGACGTGGATTTGAATCATTTGAAAGCGGCGGTGAAGCATTCGGCGGAACTGGTCAAAACGGAGCGCGGGTTCTCGACCAAGAAGATTTTGGCGACGGAGTTGGATTTAATTCAAACGGTCAACGCGGGATGCGACGCCGTCGCGCCGTTGCATCCCGGCTACCAACCTGCCGACTGGTTGGGCGAAGATCAGCAACGGGCCATTTACCATGTGTTGCGCACCAGTGACCGCATCACCGGTCTGCGCGGTCTGGCCGGCAGCGGCAAAACCACGGCCTTACGCGAACTGGTCGCCGCCTGCAAGGAAGCGGGTGTTGACCCGCTGTTCTGCGCGCCGACGGCGGCGGCAACGGATGTCCTCCGCCAGGAGGGATTCGAGGCCAGGACGCTGCAAAGCCTGTTGCTCTCAAAACCAGCTTTGTCTGAAAGGCATCTGGTCGTGCTGGATGAGGCCGGGGCGGTGGGCATGGACGACATGAAGCGGCTGTTTGATTTGGGAAAAGATTGTCGGATCGTTCTTTCTGGTGACACGGGACAACACGCCTCGGTCGCTCGTGGCGATGCGCTGCGGATTTTGGAGAACCACTCGGATTTTCAATCCGGCCAATTGACCCGCATCCGGCGGCAACGCAAGGCCGAGTATCGTAAGGCCGTCGAACTGGCGGCGCAGAAAAATACCCATGAAGCGTTCGCCCAATTGGAATGCATGGGCGTGGTAACAGAGCTTCCTGACAACCAGCTTCACGACAAGGCCGTGCAGTCGTATCTGAAAGCATTGGCGGAAAGCAAATCGGCGCTGCTGATTACGCCGACGTGGAATGAAATCGAGGCGGTGACGGAAAAAGTTCGTGCCGCGTTGAAATCATCCGGTCGTCTGGCCGGCGAAGAAAAGGAGTTTCAAGTTTTTGATTCATTGTCATGGACGGAAGCGCAGAAGCGTGATGCACGGCAATACCGTCTCGGCATGGCGATTCGGTTTCACCGCAGCAAAGGTGATTTTGCCAAAGATGAAACGATTGCCGTGGTCGCCGTCGAAAACGATTCCTTGAAAGTTCAACGCGCCGATGGTTCCGAAAATATTTTCCCATTGGGTGCAGGCTACGCCTGCTTTGATGTAGGGGAGAAACGGAAGTTGAAAGTCGCTGCCGGTGACAAGCTGTTGTTGCAATCGAACTGGCAGAAGAAATTTGTGAATGGCGAACTGGTCGAGGTGAAGGCCATACAAGGTGATTCCGTCGTGCTGGCCGATGGCCGGGTAATTCCAGAAAACTATCGCACGTTCACCCACGGCTACGCTGTCACGTCGCACGCTGCCCAAGGCAAGACCGTGGATGAAGTTTTGCTTGTAGCGTCATCCCGTTCGCTGCCCGCCGTCCATCAGGAACAATTTTATGTCAGCATCTCTCGCGGGCGCGAACGCTGTCAGATTTTCACCGACGATGCCGAGTTGTTGCGCTCGCACGTCACCCGTTCCAGCGCACGGCTGGCAGCTGTTGAAACCATGCCAGCCCGGCATCAACGCGACTTTCTCCAGACCATTTTGCGGCGGGGCAACCGTTTCCTCAAACGGTTCCGCCAGCGCATTGCGCAATCACTTTCAACCGAAAGGAACATCCATGAAATCGAACCACTTGAACACCAACGAAAATCCACCCGCCATATCAGCATCTAACCCGCATGACAATCCCTGCCTCGGCACCGATTCCACCATCGCCGCCCTTGATGTGTTTACCGACGATGGCATCAGCTATCTGCTGCCTTACGCCCAATTTCTGTATGCCGAGCGGATTGCCAATCCGGTGTTGGGAAAAGAGCCGGATGCTCCTCCGGAAAAGATATTGATCCGCTTTGCCCTGGCCGATGTGGTTGTCTTGGGCAGCGGCCTCAGGACGCTGGAGCGGGAGATTCAGAAGTATGAGCTGAAATTTGTGAAGTCAGCGGACCGGCGTTACGCCGCCACGTTGAACACCCATATCACATCCCTCACCGTCACTTTAACCAAGGACAACATATGAATCCTGATACGCCATCGAAAATACAGTTGTTGGATAAATTTGGCGCCTATATGACCAAGGAGAAAGTGGCCGAGGCGCTGGGCATCGCCACGCACAACATTCCGCTGCTCGTGCGTGCGGGACTGCTCAAACCACTCGGCCATCCGCAGCGATATTGCGTGAAGAAATTTTCGCGGGAAACCCTCGCTCGCAACATTGCCGACGAGACCTGGCTGGATAAAGCTGCGGCGGCCATCCACCGGCACTGGCGCAACAAGAACGCGCGCAAGCGGGCGCGGCAGGCGCAATCGGGAATGAAGCCGAGCGAGTCCCAGTAGTGCCGGCGGCGTGGCGAGTCAACATCAGTATTTCATGGAACGAAGGCAGCCGCATCAGGCTGGCAATTCGAAGAAGCGCGGGGCGTCTGTTTGATCGGGCGCGATTTACAACAGGCTTCCGATTCGGCCACTCGCATTTCAAAAACGGCGGCTGACAGGCCCGCGCCATCCCTTTCAACACTCGTCCGGGAAAACGTCCTTGAGCCGGACTTTCAGTTTGCCCAGCACGGTCTCCAGTTTGTTCAAAGTCAGATGGTGCTCGCCGCGTTCGAGGCGGTGCAGGGTGGTATGAGACAAGCCCACCTTCCTGGAAAATGCCGCGTAGGAAAGGCTACCCCTTTCCTTGCGCAGAAACTTGGCCAGTTGTTGGTCCAGATTGCGTCGCACAGTCAAAAGGTGACATATACATCATAACGTATGCGTGATGATTTTGCTTTACACCGTCTCCGATTTCCGCTGAACTGGCCGCCCTATGTTCGACAAAATCAACGTGCTGGTGGTTGAGGATCACCTGGAAGTTTTGGACACCATGGTGTTTCTTTTGAAACGGGCCGGATGCAGTGTGGTTTCAGCCCAAACCGGCAATCAGGGAATGGCGCTGGCACAGGACGGGAATTTTGACCTGATCACCCTCGACATTGATCTGCCGGGAATCAGTGGTTTCGAGATCTGCCGTCGTCTGAAGCAGGACGCCCGTCTCCGTCAGACCCCGGTCATTTTTGTGTCCGGTCGTGCCTGCGACGAAGACTTGCGTCTCGGCTTTGAAATGGGTGCGGCCGATTACATCACCAAACCGTTTGATGCGCTGGCGTTTGTTCCACGGTTGCTGTCCCGCCTCAAACCGGTGCAACCATTGCTGCCCTCGTAACCAGGGTCAGACATCAAAAGGCTGATCGTCATCCCATGCCGGGCCAGCATCGGTGTCAATGATGATCGGCGGTGGCGGTGGTGGTGGTGTGTGTGGCTGAATGACAATACCGATGCTGGCGCTGACGTGCGGTTGATTTGGGAATTTCCGGCGCAACCCGCCGCTGAACACCCACGCAATCACAATTAGGGACAGCCAAACGAACACGAGATAAAAATACACGCCGTATTCCTCAAGCATTCCGTCGAGAAAATGGAACACGGGGTCGAGCACGGTGGCAGGATTCAAATTCATGTGATTTTCTCCGGTTATGCCTTGGCCATCACTGGCTCAAAGGTCTTGGACATTTCCGCGAACTTGGTGCGCATCCGCTCAAATTCGCTCAACGGCGGCAGTTCGACCTGCGCCCGGCGTGCATACGCGCGATGGATGGCTTTGCTGTTATGGCCCAGCGCCTCCTGCGCGAACCGTTCGGGATAACCCGCCTTTTTCGCCCGTTCCGCCCACGCATACCGATACGAATGCAAGCTGACACCTTTGATGCCCAAGCCCGCGATGCGCTGGTGAAATTCCGTCGCCCTGTCGCCGGAACGAACCGAGCGCAGATACGGAAACAGCGGTCCGCTCCCCGGCAAATCCCGCAGTATCTCCGCCACTTCATCGTCGAAACGCATGATGGCAATCGAGCCGGTTTTCTTGCGTGCAAAGCTGATGACGTTGTGTTCCCAATCAATGTTTTCAGCTTCGAGGCCCGCCAGATCGGACTGCGACGCGCCCAGGTGCCACGCCAGTTTATAGAACGCTTTGCGTTCAGGATTCAGTTCGCGGGCGACGATGCCCTGATGTTCCTCCCAGGTGATGGCCCGCTTGTCCTTGAACTCAACTTTCGGCCATTGCCGTTTTACGATGACCGGCCACGGCAGCCAGGTCATGTCCAGGGCGAAGTTGTGGATGCGCCGCAAATATACGTTGGTCGAAACTTTTCCGGTTTCGAGCACGCGCAAAAAGTTTTCCGGCCGGGTTTCCAAAACCGGCAGGTGACGAATCAAGTCGAACACCTTGTCCCTGATGGCGGTCTGCCAGCGGTGCTGGGTCTCGCCTTTTTTGAGTTTGACCATTTCCTCCATGACGAACTGCCAGTTGCGGGTGGCAATCTGCGGGTCGCTGGCGGCCAGATACGCGCGGGCGATTTGCAGGTTCACGGCGGGCTGCTGCTGCGCTTCGCCGCGCGAATGAAACAATCGCAGCGCCGTGGCGCGGTCGGTGGTGTGCAAGCTGTCCTGCTTGCCGGTCACGTCATCGTGAATGTAGTAGCGTCCGCCCTTTTTGCGGCGGTAGAGCCGGTATCGTTGTCTCATAACTGTATTCACAGCGATGAGTTTACGACGGTTGATCTCGACTCCGGCAGGGAGCAGGTGGGAGTTACGCAGGGCAGGCCAGGGTTAAATCCTGCTGGCACTTCCGCTGGCACTCGTCTGTGGAAGTTGACCAAACCCTACAGTTCCAACTGGTTAGGTTTGGAGGCGAGGGTCGGAATCGGGCGGTTCACGTCCGTTTTTGCAAAGAAAATATACGCAATTCCGCCAATAAATGCAAGCACTTTTGCGCTACTCTTGACCTTTCCGAACGAACCCATTACCTACCCCCTTACTGAAGGTTTCACTGAAGGTTTTCAATCAGGCCAATGAATAAATCGTTTGCAGATTGAAGCGTATAACGCTACAATGCGCAAACGAAATAATGGAAGAAAACACTGAAAAAAACCGGCAAACTGGAGCTGCTGCCATGTTTATTGACGCACGACTGGCTGCGGGTCATGTGGCTTTCCCGCTGGCTGATCTTGTCAGGGAAACGGGATTATCCGTCACGGCGGCAAAGAATCAGTTGCGTCGGCTGGGCAGTCAGGTTGTCAGGGTTTCGCGATTGCAGCAATTTTTTCTAATTGTCAGCCCGGAGCATCGCTCCATGGGAGCACCCCCGGTTGCATGGTGGCTCAACGACTATTTTAGCTGGCTGGGGCATCCATATTACCTGGCACTTCAATCGGCGGCTGGCACCTACGGTTCCAATCCGCAAGCACTGCAAGTGACTCAAGTAATGACTGACGGTTCCCGGCGCGAGATTGAAGTCGGACGTCTGCGGGTTCGGTTTTTCGTCAAACGCGGGATTGAACAAACGCCTACGCAACCACTGGCGAACGCTTTCGCCCCGACTCAGGTTAGCACGCCCGAGGCAACGGCGTTTGATTTGGTCCGGTATGCGTCGCGCATTGGAGGGATTGGGCGTGCGGTTGAAACCCTCACTCCACTGTTGCCGCTGATGGGTGGCCCCGAACTCAAACGTATGCTGGAAGCTGAGAACGAACCGGCAACCGCACAACGGTTGGGCTATATCATCGAGACGGCTGGCAAGAAAAAATTGGCCGAGGTCATCCATGACTGGTTGCCCCCTCAACTCCCTTTGGTTCCGCTTGCCCCGGCGAAGGCTGGCCGGATGACTGCGCCGGTGGTCGAGCGTTGGCGGGTTCTCAATAATTCAGGAGAACTTGGACTATGATTTCACTTACCCGCCGGGATGTCCTGGCTCATCAAGCGGCTGTTCCTTGGCCGAGCCAACGTCAGGTCGAGCAGGATTTATTGCTGTGCCAGACGATGGTTGCGTTGTTCGATGATGCGTTTTTGCAGAGCCAGATTGCGATGCGAGGCGGCACGTTGCTGCACAAGGTTCATCTCGCGCCAGCATCGCGTTACAGCGAGGACATTGATCTGGTTGTGGTCGGTGATCGCCCAGAGGGTCACATTCGCAGGGCACTCAATCGCGTTTTGAGCGGTGTGCTGGGAACTCCGAAGCAGTCAGTGTGGGATGATCTCAAACTGGCCATCCGCAACACAGTGAAACCGTCGCGGGTGCTGCGGATGACTTACGTAATTCCTTCCCTCATGGAACCGGGAACGAACTTGGAAATTGTGGTGGAAGCCAATGTCACCGAGCGCACGCCGCATCTTCCGGTGATTAAAATCCCGTTTGAATTTCCGTTTCAAGATGCGGTGGTCAGCACACAGATCAATGGCTATGACATTCACGAAATGCTGGGAACAAAAATGCGGGCATTGTTTCAGCGGCGGCGCGGCCGGGATTTATTTGATCTGTATTGGGCGCTGACGCTGGCCAAACCAGCGGTTGTTCCCGCCCGGATTATCGAGTCATTTCAGCATTATCTCAAATTGGAAGGCAGCGTTGCCGGACGGTCGGAGTTTGTAGCGCTGCTGGACGCGCATCTGACCGACCGTGGATTTTGTTCGGACATGAATCAATTGCTTCGGGCTGGAATTGCTTATGACCCGCAGCAAGCCGGGGATCATGTAAAAACTCAACTGCTTTCCTTGTTGCCGGAACGCTGAAATTTCAAAAACTTTGGTGTTGGACGCAACGCCCAAGCAGTTAAAAAAACAACCCTGTCTTTTTAACAGAATAATCAGCATAAAAGTGAATTTTTGCCATCGGCCAACCGCTTTCATGTTCAGGCAGCTTGGGAATTACACCCACCCCAAAGCCAAAGGCTTGCAGGTGTGCTTCGTGAATTCCTAACCAGCCGCAGCTTGCGACGTGAGCATTGGCAAGCAGGAACGGAAGCGGCGAGTTTTTGTTTGAGCCGACCCGTAGTATGCTTGCCAAGC
>Ga0224553_1000011_pt1 | contig 88790 bp, 76 predicted proteins | sample 714S21014metaG_FD_179897 | JGI IMG/M metagenome (GOLD analysis project Ga0224553, IMG submission 179897) | Peat soil microbial communities from Stordalen Mire, Sweden - 717 S2 10-14 | ecosystem: Environmental > Terrestrial > Soil > Wetlands > Peat | place: Sweden: Norrbotten County, Stordalen... | reverse complement strand
GTTTTGAGCCGCCAGGGGCGGGCATGGTTCCGGTCGCCCTGCGGGCTCCCTCCACCATGCCCGCCCCTCAGCCTTGTAGCGTATTGATTCCCTGCTTTGAGGTCACGAACTCAGAAACGGCGGGTCGCCAATCTTTTCCGCCACATAAGCACCCAACAAAAGATTCTGAATTGGAGCTATGTCTTGAGAAATCGCACGCACCAAATCATCGGCGGAATAGCCGCCGTCCGAGGTGTCAATTACCTTTCGTATCCTATCTAAATGTTCTTTATGGCTCACAAAATACAAAAGCGCTAGTGCCGCCTAACAGTGAGTAGGTGGCGGGTTTTGCAGCCTTTCATGGTTCATGGTTTTCATTCGCTAAATCTGATTTATTTGACGCCGGATTTCTGGTTAAGTCAAGGCATGGACGCCGCATTGCCGCCGCTGACTCCGAGTACGTTGTATCTGGTCGCCACGCCTATTGGCAACCTCGAGGACATCACGTTGCGCGCGTTGCGCGTGTTGCGCGAGTGTGATGTCGTCGCCGCCGAGGACACGCGCCACTCCGGGCAACTGTTGAAACATTTCGGAATCTCCAAACCGCTCCTGAGTTATTTCCAGTTCAATGAGGCGAAACGCAGCGAGGAAATCATCGAACGCCTCCGGCGCGGCGAGAAGGTGGCGCTGGTCACGGACGCGGGCAGTCCCGGCATCAGTGATCCAGGCGAGCGTGTGGTCAAAGCGGCCATCGCCGTCGGTTTCCGCGTCGAGTCCGTGCCGGGGCCGAGCGCATTGGTCGCGGCGCTCACCGCCAGTGGTCTGCCAACGGACGAGTTCCATTTCATCGGTTTTCTGCCGCACAAATCCGGCCAGCGACGGAACAAACTTGAATCGCTCAAGAGTTTTGATGGCACGCTGGTGCTTTACGAATCGCCGTATCGAATCGAAAAGCTGCTCGTCGAACTCAGCGAAGTATTTCCAGAACGGCAGGTGGTGCTGACGCGCGAGCTGACCAAGAAGTTCGAGGAATTTCTGCGCGGCAAACCGGCGGAGCTGCTGGCGATGGCGAAGAAACGAAGCTTGAAGGGGGAGTTCGTGGTGATGGTTGGATCATCAATGTAGGACAGGCTTCCAGCCTGTCTCTAATTTCTTTTTTAAGGATGGAGACAGGCGGGACGCCTGTTCCTACTGCGGGAATTTACGCCGATCAGAAACCGCCGCTCCAATGGAAATGGGTTTGAATTCGGTTCTTTGACGCACCACAATGCGCCATAATGAAGACGGCATTATTCCCGGACTGCACATTCTTTCAAATGATTACCCCGCCGATGGAATCTTCCAAATGATGCGTCCAGGACACGGCAAAAACCAGTTTCAGGAGAAACCTGCCAGTGAAGCGCGCCTTTCCGGGCGTTGGTCGCTGATTCATGATTTGGGTTTCGGTTGCGCGTTCGTGTTGATTGTCGGCGGTGCGCTTGTGGTTTACGCGTCCGGCAGTTTGACTTCGCCGCCCGCCGGCTGGCGCTTTCTCGGGCCGGCCCTGGCGGGAATGATTGCCGCCGGCATTCTGAAACTTATTTTGACCGGACGCGTTTTGACGCCCGGTGAAGCGGTCCGGGATTTTCTGTTCCCCGGCCTGCTCGCCACCTCGGCGCGCCACCTGTTGCTCTGGCAGGCGCCGCAAAACTTTTCCGGACTGATCCAGCTTAGTCCCATCAGCGCCACGGTTTTTTACCTGCTCTATCACGCCGCCAACACCTATCGCCTGGTGAACTCAAGGAAGCACCTGGACACCATCGCGGGCGCGGCAATCACGGTCATTCCCTTCGCGCTGGGACTGCCGCTCGCGCTGCTGTCGGATCAACTGGCGGGTTCACTGGGCAGCACCGTCACGGCCGGTTTGCTGTCGGGTTCTCCGGCTTGGTGCATGGGAATCGGCCGGGTGCTGTTGCTGTTTTTATTCAACGTGCTCCTGACCCAGACACTTGCCCTGACCGCGTCCCGCCGCCCGCTGACCAGCGTGAACGCGCATCTCTGCCTGCTGCTGGCCGCCGTTGCGTCCATCGTTGCTCCGGGCGTGGCGGATTTGGGTTCGGGGAATTTCGCCGCTGGATTGCCCGGCGCGTTGAAATCGGTTGTCGCCGTTCTGGCCACGGTGCTCTCGCAAGGCGCATTGTGGGCGGAGGTTTTTATGGTGACCGGAATGATCATGGACGGCATGCGCGGAATAGCGCCGACACGCGCCACGATGAAAGCGCACGCTGTCAGCGGAATGAAAAAGGGCATCGTTTTCAGCGGCGTCCTGATGACGCTTCTGCAATTGCTCCACGTCGTCGCCGGTGCGCCGGTCGTGCAAAATCTTTGCCGGACTTTTCCGGCGCTGCTGTTCGCCGTTGCCGGCGCGGCGACGTTTCCATTGTTCAAGGCGATCATCGAAACCTTTGACGGCAGCCAGTCGTTTTTTCGTCGTGCGCTGAGAACCTACCGCGAACCGGTGCTGATGGCTCGCGGCGTGGTTGTTGGCATTGCCGCCGCCATCGCGTTGAGCGTGAATCTGCCTGCGCTTCCGACTTCGCAGCGCGTCGCGTTCGGTCTGGTGGCGGGCGCGCTGGTTTATGCCGGCGTCAGTGCGCTGCGCGATCTGATTTACGGCCTGAGGAACTGCGGCGGGCTGAAATCGTGGCGCGTGTATCTGGTGGAAGGAGGGCTGGGCGCGTTTGTCGGCGCCGCGTTCGCGTTCTATTTCGACAACACGCAAATTCCCGTCGTGCTGGACAAGCTCAATCTTTACAACACGTTTGGGCTGAAGCCGGTGACGGATGAATTTTATCCGTTGGTCAGCAAGTGGGGACACATCCAGCTCGGCACTTACGCCGGCGGCGTGAAACTGCTCTTCAACGAAGCGTTGAAAGGCGTGATTGGCTGGGGTGTGGCGGCTTGGCTGTTCGCTGTCAATCGCTCGTTCCTCACCGCGCTGTTCCAACGCGACACCGCGCCGATCCGGCGGATGTTTTCCCGCAAGGGCGTCGCCGAACTGACCGAAAACACGATTCAGGTCCTGCGCTGGGGATTGTGGATGGCGCCGATCATTTTCACCTTCCTCAAACAAATGTCGGTGCCGACCTGGTATAATCAGGATGGCGCGGTTCACACCATATTCTGCATTTTTAAAGATGCCACGTCGGACACCGCGAGCTTCCAGGCGTGGAGTCTGAAAGTGTTCATGTGGGTGCTTGCTTACGATTTCTTCCGCATTTTGCTCTGGATCGATCACATGGGTCTGCGTGTCGCCACACTCGTCAACCTGAGCTTCATCGGCATGGACCGGCTCGACGAACGTTTTGCGCGCTTCATCGGCCCGACTGCGGCCACGGCCCGGTTCATTCCCGAAGGCGTCAAACGCTTCACCACCTGGGCACCGTTGCTGATTCCGTTTTTTATTCCGAGGGGAAACAGTTGGAACTGGGCATGGTCGCAATCCGAAGCCATCCAGCAGGCATCCGGCGGCGGCCTGGCGGAAACGCTGGAACATTTTTCGGCGTTGCAAATGGCGCTGGCGGGAATCGCAGCGGTGCTGGTCGTCGGATTTGTTTCCTTTGGTGTCCGCGCCTGGCGTTCACGCTCCGCGAAAGGCCGGCAAATCAGTTTTCGGCTGAAAAACCACGCGTATGCCGTCGAATGGAAATCCAGCGGCGAAATCACCGGCACGCTGACAGAAAATGGATGCGACCTCACCCGCCGCGCCTATGACCGCCTTGAGCCTGCCGGTCGCGCGTTGTTCGTGGCTGATGTGGCGCCGGCCGGGCAGCCAGAGTCGTGGCCGGTCATCGGCAATTTCCCGGCAGAAATCGCGCCGCCCGCCACGGTCGAACCGAATGACGCGGTTCTCGTTCTGGCGCAGACGGTCAACGAAATTCAGACGGTTGTGCGCATCACGCTGCCGTCCGATTCCGACGCCGTGGAGCTTTGGGAAATAACCGTGACAAATTCCGGTTCGCGTGCGCGCAACCTCAAAGTCGTGCCGTATCTGGAATGGGTGTTGAATTCGCCGCAGACGGACCGCAACCACACACAATACAACCGCCTGTTCCACGAAGTGAATTATGACGCCAGCCTGAATGCGTTGATCGCGGCGCATCACGAAACCAGACAAATCGGTTTGCTGGCGGCGGAAACGCCGCCGGAAGGATTTTTGCCGGCGCGAGTGGATTTCATCGGCCGCGCGGGCAGCATCTGGAAACCGCGCGCGCTGGAAACGCTCGCGTTCCAGAAGCCATGCAACACGGAACCGTGTCCGAGCTTTGATGCCATCGGCAGTTTGCTGCTGAACGTTTCGCTGGCACCCGGTGCGACCGGCAAGTTGCGATTGTTGATGGGCTGTGCCGAAGATCGTCAGCAGGCGGGTGATTTAATCTCTCGCCATTTGAAAATTCAGACTGATCCTCTGGCGCTGGCCGAAAAGTCACCGGCACGCCAGCTACGCATCGGACACGGCGAAATTCCGCCCGGCACGCCGCAGCCGTATTTTGAATTCGCCGATGGCGGTAACACGCTCCGCGTCCGCACGCCGTTCACGCCGCGCCCGTTCGACCACACGATGGCGAACGCGCTCGGCCATGTCCTTTGCGTGACCAATCGCGGGCTGCACACCTCGGCCAGTCTGAACGCGCAGCAGAACCAACTCACGACAGACTGGGCCGACACGGTGACGAGTGAACTGCCGTCGGAGATTTTTTACCTCTACGACGTCGGTGAGCGGCGCTGGCTTTCGCCCACTTATCTGCCATTGCGCGACGCCGAAGCCGGATACGAAACAGATTTTGGTGTGGATGGCACGGCAACGTTCCGCATGAAGCGCGGCAAACTTTCCACGGAATTGACGGCGTTCGTGCCGCCCGACGAGCCGGCGGGCTTTTATCTTCTCACCATTCGCAACGACAGCGATGCACCGAAGCAAATCCGATTTGCGCCGTATTTCCGCATCGCACTGGCCGACCATCCGGAAAACTCCGGGCCGCTGGAAATTAAAACGGACGTGGCGAACGCCACCATTTATTTTACCAATCCGCGCAACACCTTCCGCTCCGGGCCGGCGTTTGCGGCGATTTCGATGAGGCCGGAAAAAATCGAAACGCGGCGCGGTCGTTTCCTCGGTCCGGGACGTTCACCGGCCCATCCCGCAATGGTGGAGACCGGCGAACCCTGGGTCGGGCCGACCGATGACGCGGCGGCCATCGCCAGTTTTCTCGTCACGCTGGAAATTCCCGCCGGAGCGTCGCGCACGATCTCGGTCATGCTCGGCCAGAGCGACACGCGCGAACAGGCGGCGGCGGTGGTGCGGCGCTGCCGGACGGTGGAGGCCGCGCAAGCGAAGCTGGCCGCCACCCGTGCCTGGTGGCTTGACCTGATGCGAACCCTGCAGGTTGAAACCACCGACCCGGCATTTGACCGCCACCTGAACTGGGTGAAATACCAGGCGCTCGCGGAACGCCTCTGGGCGCGCAAAGGTTTTTACCAGTCGAGCGGCGCGTTTGGTTTTCGCGACCAACTGCAGGACGCAATCAATTTGATCTGGGTGGACCCGGCCCTGGCGCGGCGGCAAATTTTACTGCACGGTCGGCAGCAATTCACCAAGGGCGACGTGTTGCATTGGTTCTTTCTCCAGCAGGATGACTGCACGGGGCTGGGCGCGCGCACGCACGCTTCCGACAACCTGCTCTGGCTCGGCTGGGCGGCCGCCGAATACGTGCGCATGACCGGCGACGAATCCATTCTCGACGAGACGCTGTCGTATCTCGTGGCGGAAACGCCGCTGCCGCCGTTGCCCGAAGGCCGGTACGGGATGGGGCTGTTCGCGCATGTCTCGCCGCGCGAGGAGACGCTTTGCGATCATGTGCTGCGCGCCGTTGATCTGGTTCTGGAAGAGCGTTTCGGCGCGCACGGCCTGCCGCTCATCGGCACGGGCGATTGGAACGACGGGCTGGACGCCATCGGCAGCGAAGGCCGCGGCGAAAGCGTCTGGCTCGGTTTCTTCCTCCATTACACTTTGGAACATCTTCTCGATGTGATTGAAAAGCGCAAAGGCGCTGCGCGCCGGCAATTTTATTGCGAACGGCTGAACGGCTTGAAGGCCGCCATCGAAAAGGTGTGGCGCGGCGACCGCTATCTGCGCGCGATTCACGACGACGGCACGGAAATCGGCGTGAAGGACAGCGGCGTCTGGGAGATTGACGCGCTGACCGCCGCATGGGCGGTGATGTCCGGCATCAACCGCGAGCGCGGTCGTGTCATGTTCGACACCGCCTTGCGCGTCCTCGAACGCGACGACGTCATCCTGCTGGGCTGGCCGGCGCTGCACGAGGATTCCAAGCCGTATCTGGGCCGGAGCTGTCACTATCCGGAAGGCGTGCGGGAGAACGGCATGTATTGCCACGGCGTCCAGTGGTTGATCGGCGCTGCGCGACTGCTTGCCGGGCAGTTCGCGGCGGACGGCGATCTTGCGACAGCGCAACTCTACCGCGACGCCACGATCCGCCTGTGGCGGAAAATCGCGCCGGTTTCGCACGTCACGCCCGATAAAATTGAAATTTACGGCGGCCAACCAAACCAGCAGGCGGCGGACCTGCTCACCAACTTCGAGCCGGGCCGCATGATTTGGAACGGCTACACCGGCGCCGCCGGCTGGATGTTGCGGCAAAGTTGCGAAGGCGTCATCGGCGCAACGCTGGTCAACAATCGTGTGGTGTTGCCGGATGATCTGGCACTTCCACGCGGCGATTTGAAAATCGTGCGCTTGCAGCGGGAAGTATCCTAAATTCCGCTGTTAATTTAGCCGCTACCAAATCTTTTTGGACTGCGGCGGGAATCCCGCAGAGCGGGAGCCACGCCGCTTTGGAAGCTCGATCAGCAGTCGAAAAGCGGTGTCGCCGCTGTCCACCCTCCGCAGTATTGCTACGCCCGTCCTCCGCAGTAGCCCTGCTACGGAGGATGGAGAGGACGGGCGCTCCAGTCTTCGCTGCGCTTCGCCCCGGCAAGCTGCCACCGCAGTCCAAAATCCTCGCAAATTACAACTCTATCAAACTTCGCTTTGCAACCGCCCCTCGCTCCGCTACTCTCGTCCGCGTCAGAATTTCAAAAAGACTCCATGCCGACGCTGAACTGGATTGGGAAAGAAGCGATGGTGAAACCGATGATTGAAGCCCAGGAACTCGCGCGCCGGTTCAACGAAGATGAAGCAGTGTGGCGCAGTTACGAACACAAGCGGGCGTTGCGCCGGTTGCTTGGGTCGCGCTCGCCATTGCCAGAGGACATTTTGGATTATCTCGACTGGCAGGCAGCCGAACGGGAATGTCGCGCGGTGCGCGCCGTCGGGTTTTTCCATCCATGAAGCCAAGGAAACAATCCCGAAGCCGCAGCGATGCGCGGGAGTATTGGCGCGGGGTGAAACTGACCATGAATATTTTTCCCCGAAAGATAAATTCCATCGCCGCCGTGCTGCTGCCGGCGATTTGGCGGACGCATCCTGACACTGCCCCCGTAGCGCAGACTTCCAAGTCTGCTGTATCGCGGGTTTCCAAACCCGCAAACGGTGTGATTCCCAACGCCTTGCCGACTTTGAAGTCGGCGATACGGCAGGTTTGGAAACCTGCGCTACGAGCCGGCGTGTCTGGTCGATTGGAGACGGTATCAAGTTGCGCCGCTCTATTATTGCTCGTGCTGCTGGCGGGCTGCCGGACGGTGCCGCACCAGCCAACAGCTTTCAATTTTCCCAACGTCAATCCATCGCACACGCACACACGGCTGCTGCTGGAAAACGCGATGCTTTATACCAGCGCCGCCAACGTGATGACTGACCCGGCGTCCGGTTATCCGGTCGAAGGCTGGAATCAGGAGCCGAAGAAGGGCCTTTACCTGCGCCAGTTCACGCAGTTGACCGCCATCGGCGAGTGGCTGGAATTAATGGCCAATGTCACCGCTGGTTACGCGGACAATCCGTATCTGTCCCGCATCGAAGCGCAGGCGCGGCTGGCGCAAATCACCGACAGCTTGCTGCACGACCAGCAGGACCCGCGACTCGGCGCCCAGGGTTTGCTCGTGAATTTCATCGGCTTTAAGAACTCGCAACGCCTACCGCCGCTGTCGGAAATCATCGAGAAACAGAAATTCATTGACGCTTTCGGATCGGAAACCGCGGAGTCCCTCTGGAAGGGAATGCGCGAAAAGGGCTGGATTATTCCCCGGCACGACGGCAAGGAAGCAGACATCAAGCGAAGTGCCCAATATGGAACGAATTATTTCAACGGCCCGTTGGCGCCCTACTCGGACGATGCGACGACGGCGCGGGTCATGGCGCTGATGGACCGGCGGGTGGTGCAAATCATTTTCGGTGACAATGCCAATCTCTCGGCTTCCGTGGCCAAGGCCATCGGCGCGTTGTTGCGGCCGGAAATCAAGAACGATCCGGCCATCGCAATGGTGCGGGCCAGGTTGGAAACATTTTTGGAGAACCAAAAGCCGGGTTACGAGCATTTGGTTGACACGAACACCGGCACGTTTGTTTTCGGCTGGGACGCCACGCGCGATCGGTTATTCGGCTGGGAGGATGGCGCCGGCAACTTCACCGTCGGGCACATGAATTATCTGGTGAACGAATTTCGCGGGCCGCTGATGTTTGTCACGCTGCGTTACGGTATTCCGGCGGCGGCAGTGGCCAACGCGGGCTTCTGGATCAAGCCTTACCGCCCGCAATCCGGCAATGACATTTACACCCTGGCCACGTGGGAAGGTTCGGCGTTTCAATCATTCGGCCTGACGGTGTTCATGCAGGAACTGGAGCATCCCGCCTGGCGCAAAATCCTGAACGACACGGCAGACATTGAATTCGATTTTGCGAACCGCCACCGCTTGCCGGGGTTTTTATCGGAAGCTTACAGCGGTCGGGGCGTTGAATACACCGGCATCATTGGCATTCCGGACCTGGCCATCACCGAACAGCCGCGCATTACCAATGCGCCGTCGCTTTACACCTTGGGTGCCGCCAGCCAGATCGCGCCGGACAAGGTTGAGCGTTTTCTGGAGACGAACTGGCCGGCGATTTCAAAACTCTTTACGAAACATGGGCCGTGGGAAGGCTATGACACCGCGCGGGGGGCTGTCATCAAACACCAAACCACCGCCCACACACTCGCGCTCATCCTCGGCGGCATCGGCTCCGCGCCGGACAACATGCGGCGCTATCTCGAATTCAAGGGATTGTACAGCAACCTGCTCGCGTGGTACGCGCCCGGCAGCGCCGTGGATTTCCTGTCGCAGGAAACGCAAATCGTTCCCTGGACCAGCGACGGCAGCCCGATCAATTTTTCCCGTGACGAGAATTCGTTTCACATCGCCGGCCATCCGCTGCGAAACAGTCGCGTCACATTGACGGTGCCGCAAACTGGAGGCGTCAACCTTGCCGATGGCGAGTTGATCATCCGTTACCGCGCCTCAGCATCAATCGAACACGCGGTCATCACGCTGACCAAGGTTCAAGGCAGTCCTTATGCTGAACCGCAGTTTCCCACTCAGATATTCGTGCGGTTCAACGCGACGAAAAGCGGGGCAGGGGAAATCCATGTTCCGCTCCCGGCCACGCCGGGTCTGGCCCGCACCAAAGAACTCGTGCTGGCTTTGGGAAAAGACAACGAAGCGATGGAGGCGGATTTGACGATCACCGCGCTGAAATTCGTCCCGTTGGCTCGTGGAACCGGGCAAATTCCAGGTTTGGATTTGCAAGGATTCCGCCTCCGGCGAACCGGCGGACTTTGAACTGGCAGGCACAAAATGAACGGATAGGATTATTCAAAATGAAAACATGCATATCTATCGGCAGGATCGGTTACTGGAGAAACGTGTTTCTCATCGGGGTGATGCTGGCCCTAATGCCAGGCGCCCGGTTCACCGCCATGGCGGCGGACACCAACAGCTACCAGAACTTCGATGTCGCACTCTTCGTTGAGTTGGCGGACATGCGCCGCATGGCGTCCGATCCTCAGTGGATGGAGGAGAGCTGGAACCTGATCAGCCATTACCTGAAGGTGGACAAGGTGTGGCTGGAAACCTACCGGGATGGCCAGCAAACGGCGGAAGCCGATGTGCGGAAGGTCAAGAAGTTCTTCACGAGCAAGGGCATCAAGACGTCCGGCGGCCTGATGTGCACCAGTCCGGGCCGGCCCGGCGACCGCCTCACCGGCTTCGACTACGGGAATCCGGCCGATCGCGAGCGGTTCCGCAAGGTGGTGGCCTACACCGCCGGCCTTTTTGACGAAATCATCTTCGACGACCTGTTTATTTTCAATTCCCGGTCCGACTTCGATCAACAGGCCAAGGGCGACCTGAGCTGGACCGATTATCGCCTGAAGGTCATGAAGGAAGTCGGCGAGGACCTCGTCGTCAAAAACGCCAAGAGCGTCAACCCCAAGGTCAATCTCATCATCAAACCGCCGAACTGGTACGAACAATATCAGTTCTGTGGCTACAACCTTGAAGCGCAGTCCAAGGCGTTCGACATGATCTATTGCGGCACGGAAACGCGGGACCCGGACAACACCGTCATGCACCTCCAGCAGTACCAGAGCTACGACATCATGCGGTATTACGAGCACACCAAGCCGGGCCATTTCGGCGGCGGCTGGGTGGACCCCGGCGCGCGTCAGACCCTGAACCGCTACACCGAACAGCTCGAAGACACGCTGTTCGCCAAGCCCAAGGAGATCACACTCTGGAGTTACGGCAACGCGCTCGAGACGTTGCGGGCGGCGGATGGGACAACCAACATCACGAGCATCCTGTATGCGGACGCGGGCGACACCTTCGCGAAACTGGACTCGTTCCTCGGCAAACTCGGCCAGCCTTATGGCGTCGCCAGCTACAAACCCTTTGCGTCATCGGGCGAAATGTACCTGCACAATTACGTGGGGATGATCGGCGTGCCGATGGATTTGTATCCGTATTTCCCGGAAGAGCGCGGGACCATTTTCCTCACGGAATCCGCGAAGTTCGATCCGGACCTCGTCAGCAAAATTTGGAAACACCTGAACGCGGACAAGACGGTCGTCATCACCTCCGGCCTTTTGAAGGCGCTGCAGGGGAAAGGCATCGAAAAGGTTGTGGAAGTGGAGGACACGGGCCGGAAGGCGCTGGTGAGCCAGTTCACGTTCCGGCGGTTCATGGACGAGGAGCCGGCGAACGTGTATTACTCGGACAGCGGGATTCTGATTCCGGAGCTGGCCTACGGCCTGGTGGATTCGGAGGAAATCATCCAGGGCCTTTACAAGGAAAACAGCCGTTATCCGTTGTTGATCCAGGTGCGTGGCCTGCCCAGGGGCAAATTTTTCATCCTGACCATCCCGGAGAATTTCGACGACCTGTATCATCTGCCGCCGGAGGTTCTCTCGCAAATCCGGCGGGACCTGATGGATGACATCCCGGTGTATCTGGACAGCCCGGCCAAAATCTGTCTGTTCACCTACGACAACAACACCTTCATCGCCAAGTCCTATCAACCCTTTCCGGTGCGATACAACATCGTCATCAAGAGGGCGGGGGCCAAACTGTTCAATCTCCAGTCCGGCCGCGAGTTGCACGGCTACGTGAACGGCGAGACGACGGTCTTTGAAGTGTTGCAACAACCGCGGACGTACAACGTATATCGGTTCGAGTAGGTGCCGACGGCACCAACGTCACGCTGTGGTGGCCCGCCTCGGCCGTCTTCGCCCTTGCTGGGCTGCGGCAGGGAAGGAAGGCTAAATTCTAAAGGCTAAAGGCTGAAGGCAGCGTCGGCACTGAAAATTACTTTAGCGTTTAGCATTTATCCTTTAGCTTTTCTCGAAGTTATGAACCGGAATTGGACGCCTGAAAGTCGTGTTTCTGTTACCGATGCTGGAATGGTCATCGAGATCGAGTTGGGTGCCGTTCAGACGGGTGATTTGGAAATATTTGTCGAAGCGGACCAGTTATGTGTCCGTGGACAGCATGACGACTTTGGCCCATTCGAGACCAGGTTTGGTATAAAGCCAGATCATAGCTTGGCGGACGCCAAGGCAAGGTTGATGAACGGCATCCTGCGGATTGACGTGCCGACGAAAGATAACTCGTCGGGCTCCAAACCGCGCACCATGATGATTTACTGCAATGGGTGCGGGAACCATTTTGACATCGTGGTCACCCGCAAAGGTTCCAGGGATTATCGTTGTCCGGCTTGCGGGAAGGTTCAGGCTTTTGATTTGGAGGCTTTCGTGAAAAAGGCCATTGAGCAGGGCAAGCAGATGCTTAAGAAAAAGCGCGGACGCCAATAGACAGGGTCAAACGAACTTTCCAGGATTCAAAATGCCCTTCGGGTCAAGGGCGCGCTTCACGGTGCGATGGAGGTCGCGCGCTTCTTTTGAAACTGCCCGCGGCCACCAGCGTTTTTTGGCCAGGCCGATGCCATGTTCGCCGCTGATGGCGCCGCCCCACGCAATGACTTGGGCAAAGAGTTCATCGAGCGCGGCTTCAGCGCGTTGCTCGGCGCGCTGCTGGTTCAGGTCCACCATGACGTTGGTGTGGATGTTGCCATCGCCGGCATGGCCGAAACACGCGACGGGCAGACCATGCTTCTTCTGCAATCGCGCGGCGAACTGGAACAGATCGGCCAGCCGGCTGCGCGGCACGACGATGTCTTCGTTGAGCTTGGTCAGGCCGGTGTCGCGAAGGGCATAGGAAAATTCGCGCCGGATTTTCCAGACGGCCTCACATTGGGCCACACCCAGGCCGCGTTCAACGAACAACGGTTTCTGCCGGCGGATGATTTTTTCCAGGTCCTGAATCTCGGGCCGGACGGATTTTTCCTGGCCATCCAGTTCGACGATGAGATGGGCGCGGCAATTCCGAAGGCGTTCGCTCCGGGTGCGTTTGTAAGCGGCAGCGAGGGTAAATTCATCGGCCAATTCGAGTGCGCAGGGCAAAAAACCGGCGGTCAAGATGGCTTTCATCGCGCTCACGGCGTTTTTCATGGAACCGAATCCAACGGCCAGGTTGGCCCGGAACGGCGGCAGCGGAATCAATTTCAGCGTGGCTTCGGTGACCACGCCGAGCAGGCCCTCGGAGCCGACAAAAAGGCGGTGGAGGTCAAAGCCGGTCTTGTTTTTGTGCGTTCGGCCCCCGAGCCGGACCACCGTGCCGTCAGCAAGGACGACTTCGAGGCCGAGAACATAATCGCGGGTGACGCCGTATTTGAGGCAGCGCGGGCCGCCGGCATTGGTGGCGATGTTGCCGCCAATGAAATTGTCCGCGCTGCTGGCTGGGTCAGGCGGATAAAAAAGCCCACGTTTCTCGACGGCCGCCTGCAATTTCTCCGTGTTGACGCCCGGCTGGACGACGGCGACAAAATCGCCGGCGTTGATTTCCCGGATGCGGTTCATGCGTTCGAGCGACAGGACGATGCCGCCGCGCACAGGCACGCAGCCGCCGACGTAGCCGTGACCAGCGCCACGCGCGGTGACGGGTATGCCATGCTGATTCGCAAAGCGCAGAATCGCCGAGACGGATTGGGTGGAGCGGGGCAGGGCGACGGCGTCCGGTTGATGCGAGGCGAACCATTTGTCACCGGCATAATTGGCCAGCGTGGCGGGTGCCAGGACAATTTCACCCGGCAGGATTTTTTCGAGCCAGCGCAGGAGTTGTAATTTTGCAGGACTCATGGCAATGCCAAACTAAATGCCCCTCGCCATGGACCTCCTGGGAGCGCCGGCGTCCCGCCGGCCAGTCGGGAGCCGAAAACTGGAACTCGCCGGCGAGACGCCAGCGCTCCCAGGAACTGTGCCCCGGTTCAGGGGTTCAATGCGCGAAATCATGCGTGGAATTCTCACTCAATAAAATGGAAATCATTCAGCGGGCGCGGTCGGCGTTTCCAAAAATTCCTTCGCATCAATGGCTTCGGCTTCGGGCACCTGGACGTGGATGCCGCCGGCAGCAAGCGAGTAACCGTCCATGCTCAAGGCGGACAGTTCGCCCGCCACGAACGGATGAAAGGCCGCCGCTTCGAGCCGGGAGCGGACGATCTGCGCGTCGGCTGGACTCAGGGCGGTGAAAACGGTGGCGAAGTCCATGGCGGAGTTTAATTGGCGCGGAATGGCGTTCAAACGGTCGGCACGGCTATTTCCGCGAAAACGATGACGCCCGCGCCGGTTTGGAGGAGGGTCTGGACCTGGACTTCAACCTGTTGGCCGATGTGCGACTGGCCGTTGTTGACGACAACCATGGTGCCGTCGGGCAGGTAGCCGAGACCCTGTCCCTTGTCCTTGCCTTCGCGCACGATTTTCAGTTGCAGTGTTTCACCGGGGAGCAAAATCACCTTGAGGCATTTGGCGACCTCATGGAGATTGACATAGCTGATCTTTTGCAACTCGGCGATCCGGGCCAGGTTGTAATCGTTGGTGTAAAGCCGGGCGTTGAGGTTGTGCGCGAGGTGGATAAGTTTGGTGTCCACTTCAGATTCTTCGGGGAAATCGCCATCGTGAATGCGGACTTCCGTGTGCGCGTTGTGCTGAAGGCGGTTGAGCATTTCCAGTCCGCGTCGGCCGCGGGCGCGTTTGATGGGGTCGGAGGAATCGGCAATCTGCTGGATTTCCTTCAACACAAAACGCGGCACGACGATCAGGCCCTCCAGAAAGTGGGTTTCAATCAAGTCGGCGATGCGCCCGTCAATGATGACGCTGGTGTCGAGCAGCAACAGATTGTCCGGTTTGTTTTGCGGCGCAAAACGGACATAGGGAATAATCAGTGAAAAATCCTCCTTGTTGCTGCGCATGGCGAGGATGATGCCGATGTAGCCAAAGCCGAGAAACAATCCAAGCCGGATGAGCCATTGAACATTGTCGGGGGCATTAACAAAAAGGCCGGAGCTGTTCACCAGCAGCGCAACGACGGTGCCGAGCAACAGGCCGAACGTCGTGGCCGAAAACGCGCGGAGCGAAAAACCCTTGAGCATTTCGTCCACGGCAACCATCAGCCCGCCAAAACCGAAGCCCATCATCATTCCGTACACGCCGCTATGACTTAGCCCGATAAATTCCGGGCGCACCTGGCTGACGGCGTAACCGCCCGTCGTGCACAGAGCGAGAAACAAAAGCCGGATGGCCCAAAGTGGAGTCATGGTTCAGTGATGGAGCGAAGTTGCCGGGGCGTTTGTGCGCAGCGGTTCGTGGTGCCAGAGAAAATGCCACAGTCCGAGCCGGTTCAAATTGCTCGATGTAATGGCGAGATTGTTTGCGATGGCTTGCACGTTGGTGGCCAACTGTTCGTTCCGTATCATGGTTCCAGCAAGACCTTTGCCAGATTGAATGTCGTTTAACATACTTTTCAACACTTCGGTCGAAGATTCAATGTTTTTCACCGCGGTGGTGATATCCGTGCTGTTGGTGGCCAACACGCCCTCGGCGGCGTTGGCCAGGTGCATCAACTCCTGTGAAAAGAAAACGACGTTGCTGACGGCGAGGTTAATTTGCGAGCCGTTGGTCGCAACGAGCGCATTGACGTCGTTCACCGTGCCCATCGCCTGCTCGGAAAGCGTGCGCAGATTGTGCATGGTCGCGGAAAAATTGGTGAGCGTCTGTTCGTTCAGCACGACGCGTCGCAAATCGGTGACCGAGTCGTCGAGTTTCTTGGCGGTTTCGTCAATGCGCTGGATAAACCCGGAGGCCGAGCGCGCGACTTCCTGCAAATTAAACGGCTCCTGACAGACGACGTCCGCACCGTCCTGCAGCACTGGCGGCGAATTCGTTGTGGGAATGATGGAGACGTATTGGTCGCCGAGAAAGCCGGACATTTCGATGACGAAACGCGCGTCGTGGTAAATTTTGTTTTCTTTATAGATGCTCAGGAGAATGGTCACGCTTTTGCCGTCATTGGCGAGTTTGATGTCGGAGACGCTGCCGACCTGCACGCCGGCGAGCAAAACGCCCGCGCGTTGCTTCAGGCCGCCAACGTTGGCCGCGTGCAGGCGCAATTCGTAGGTGCCGCGGAACAGGCTCGCGCCCTTGCTGAACTGAATCAGCAACACCGCCAGCAGCGCCAGCCCGATGAACACAAACAGGCCGACTTTGATTTCCAATCGCGATTTATCCATGGCTCAAGGCAAATTTTCCTTCGGATCGGCGACGCCGTCAACGAATTGCCGCACCACCGGGTCCAACGAGTCAAAAATCTGGTCCGGCGTGCCGTTCACGTAAATCTTTTTATTGTGCAGCATCAGCACCCGTTGGCCGACGCGCCGGGCCGTGCGCATGTCGTGCGTGACCACCACCGTGGTCACTTTCAGCCGGTCGCGCACGCGCAGGATCAACTGGTCAATGCTGTCGGACACAATCGGGTCCAGGCCGGTCGTCGGTTCATCATAAAGCACAATCTGCGGTTCGTAAATGATTGCGCGCGCCAGTCCCACACGCTTGCGCATGCCGCCCGACAGTTCGGCCGGATTTTTGTCTTCCGTGCCGGGTAAATCAACCATTTCGAGCGTTCCGGCCACGCGCCTGCCAATTTCCGCCTCGGTCAAATGTTCATGCCGGCGCAACCAGAACGCCACATTTTCCGCGACCGTCATTGAATCAAACAACGCCGCGCCCTGGAACATCATGCCGAATTTCCGACGCACGCGCAGCAACTGACGTTCGTTCATCGGCACGATGTTTTCGCCGTCAATCAACACCTCGCCCGTGTCCGGCTGCAACAGGCCGATGAGGTGCTTGAGCAGGACGCTTTTGCCGCTGCCGCTGCGACCGATGATGGCGACCGATTCGCCATTTTCAATCCTAAAGCTGATGCTGTCGAGGACCAGTTGCGCGCCGAAACTTTTTGTCAAATCCCGGACTTCAATCATAACCAACTCACCAGTTTGCCCAGGATCAGCGTGAGGAAAAAGTTCGCGATCAGGATGGTGATGGAGGCGTAAACGACCGCCTCCGTGGTGGCCTGTCCGACGCCTTCCACGCCCAGCCGGCACGTCATGCCCTTGTAACAGCCGATGAGCGCGATGACGCCGCCATAAATGAATGCCTTGATCAGGCCGATGACCAGGTCTGACTGGTGCGTGTATCTCAGCATGTTCGCCCAGAGATAGGTCGGCTCGATGTCGAGCAGGTTCACGCTTACGAAATAGCCTCCCAGGATGCCAATGCCGATGGCTTCCACCGTGAGCAGCGGCAGTGCGAGGTGCGCCGCTATCAGCCGGGGTACGACCAGATAATCCACCGGATGCGTGGCCAGGGCGCGAAGCGCGTCAATCTGTTCCGTCACGCGCATCGTGCCGATTTCAGCGGCCATCGCCGCGCCGACGCACCCGGCGACCATCAATGCCGTCAACACCGGGCCGAGTTCGCTGCACATCGAGATGCTCACGACCGCGAGCGTGGCGGTGTCCATTTTGACCTTGTGAAATTGGAAATAAGTCTGCGCCGCCAACACCATGCCCGTGAACGCGCCGGTGATGAGCACAACCGACTGCGATTTCACGCCGATGTAATAAATCTGGTAGAGCAAATCGCGCCACGAGGCCCGCCCCTTGAGCAGCGATGCAGCCGCCTCCCTGGCCAGCAAAGTGATCTGGCCCAGTTCGGCGAACACTCCGTTCACGCGTTTGCTGGCAGAAAGACTGAACATCACAGCCACAGTATCAAATCGGCGGACTTTGGCCAGCATCGGATTTGGCATTTCTTGACCCGGGCCAGCCATGAAAAGTTCAACTGGTTTTGAAAAAAACAGTGACAGTCATTGTGCCGCTTGCAAAACTAGAATCATCCTATTATGAAAAATCCATTTCCACTCATCGGTTCGCTTCCCAAAATCGGCATCCGGCCCGCCATTGACGGCCGCCGAAAAGGCGTTCGCGAATCGCTTGAAAAACAGGTCATGGGCATGGCCAAAAACGCCGCGAAATTTTTGTCCGCCAGCCTGCGTTACCCGAACGGCAAGCCGGTTCAATGTGTCATTGCCGATTCTTGCATCGGCGGCGTGGCCGAGGCCGCCGCGTGCGCCGAAAAGTTCGCGCGCGAGGGCGTGGGCGTGTCGCTCTCCGTCACCAACTGCTGGTGTTACGGCAGCGAGACGATGGACATGAATCCGCTGACGCCCAAGGCGGTCTGGGGTTTCAACGGCACGGAGCGGCCCGGCGCGGTTTATCTGGCTGCCGTGCTCGCCGGGCACAACCAAAAGGGCCTGCCGGCGTTCGGCATTTACGGGCGCGACGTGCAGGACGCCGGCGACGCCGGCATTCCCGCCGACGTGCAGGAGAAAATTCTCCGGTTTGCGCGCGCGGGCCTGGCTGTGGCCCTGATGCGCGGCAAGAGTTATTTGTCGCTCGGCGGCGTGGCAATGGGGATTGCCGGGTCCATCGTGGACCAGCCGTTTTTTGAAAATTACCTCGGCATGCGCGTCGAGAGCGTGGACATGTCGGAATTGATCCGGCGCATCGAGGAAAAGATTTACGACGAGAAGGAATTCAAGCGCGCCCATGCCTGGACGCGGGCAAATTGCCCGGAAGGCAAGGACTGGAACCTGCCGAAATCGCAGCACGACCAGGCGCGCAAGGACTGGGAATGGGAAACGGTGGTGAAGATGACGATGATTGCGCGTGACCTGATGGTGGGCAATCCGCGCCTGGCCGCACTCGGTTTCGGCGAGGAGGCGCTCGGCCACAATGCCATCGTCGGCGGTTTTCAGGGGCAACGGCAATGGACGGACCATTTCCCGAACGGCGATTTCATGGAGGCGATCCTGAACTCGTCGTTTGACTGGAATGGCATCCGTCCACCGATGATATTCGCCACGGAAAACGACAGTCTGAACGGCGCCTGCATGTTGTTGGGATATCTGCTGACAAACACGGCGCAGATTTTTGCCGATGTGCGGACGTATTGGAGCCCGGAGTCGGTCAAACGCGTCGCCGGCCACTCCCTGTCGGGCAAAAGCGAAAACGGATTGGTGCATCTCATCAATTCCGGCGCGGCGGCGCTTGACGGCTCGGGCCGGCAAACCCGCGATGGCAAGCCGGCCATGAAACCCTTCTGGGAAATCAGCCGGGAGGAAGCCGCAGAATGTTTGCGGGCGACTTCGTGGCCGTCGGCGGTTTACGAATATTTCCGCGGCGGCGGCTTTTCATCGCTCTACCTCTCGCGCGGCGGGATGCCGATGACGATGAGCCGCATCAGCCTGGTGAAGGGGCTTGGCCCGGTGTTGCAAATCGCCGAGGGCTGGTCGGTGGACCTGCCGGCGAACGTTCACAAGACGCTCCACGAACGCACGGATCGAACGTGGCCGACGACGTGGTTCTCGCCGAACGTAACGGGACAGGGTGCCTTTCGCGATGTCTATACGGTGATGAACAACTGGAGCGCCAACCACGGCTCCATCAGCTACGGCCACATCGGCGCGGATTTGATTTCGCTGGCCTCGATGCTGCGCATCCCGGTGGCGATGCACAACGTGGCCGAGGAAAAAATCTTCCGGCCGAGTTCATGGAACCTGTTTGGCGCGTTGGAACCGCAGGCGGCGGACTACCGCGCCTGCCAGAACTTCGGCCCGATCTACGGGTGAGTGAAGGCGTGTGACATGTGACGAGTGACAAGTGACAGGAAAAGCGGAGGATGAACCGGGATGCGCCACCTCACCCCAGCCTCTCCCCGTTCGAGGCAAGAGGGTGAATTGTCGTCGGTTGATTGGTATATTTATCGGCTCTTTTCAATTTCCAGTAAATCCGTAATACAATCCCGCAACTTCGCGCACGAACGACAAAGATTTGGACTGCGGTGGCAGCTTGCCGAGGCGAAGCGCAGCGAAGACTGGAGCGCAGCGGCGACACCGCTTTCCGTACGGCCGGTTGCGTCCAAAAGCGGCGTGGCTCCCGCTCTGCGGGATTCCCGCCGCAATCCAAAATCCGTGGTTGCGGCGTCAGCCGCTCTGGGTTTATCCGTGTCCATCCGTGGTTAAGAAACTTTGCGCCTTGGCGTTTTTGTTGTTCAATTTCCGCGGTCAAAATCCAGCGCTGGCCGAAAGCCGCCATTTGGTGTAATTCTTTCCGCGCGTGAGGAAACTAATCAAACGAACCGCGTCCGGCTTTTTCGTTTTGCTGCTGTTGCTGGTCGTCGCCGCGATTTTTTTCCCGCAACCGTTTTTGTGCGTGGACAGCGGGCCGGTGAAAGCCGACGTGATTGTGGTATTGGGCGGTGGTTCGCACGAGCGGCCTGAACGCGCGGCGGAACTTTTCAAGGAACACGCCGCGCCGCGCATCATCATCAGCGGGCTGGGCGATTACGAAATTAACCGGCGGCTGTTGATTGCGGCGGGCGTGCCGGCGAATGCGATTGAACTGGAAACCCAATCCCGCACGACCAGGGAAAATGCGCAGTTCACCGTCAAATTGCTCCGCGAACAGAAACAGAGGGGTGTCATCCTCGTTACGTCGTGGTATCATTCGCGCCGCGCGATGGTGTGTTTCCGGCATTACGCGCCGGAAATAAAGTTTTATTCGTGCCCCTCTTATTTTGCCTCTTCTCGCGCCGATTGGTCGCATAACCGTATTGGCAACCGCATCCGGCTGGAGTATCTGAAACTGCTGGGGTATTGGGTGCGATACGGGGTCTCTCCGTTTTGAGTTGGACTGAAACTTCTTGCGCTGACAGCGGGCGTTGGCCATATTGAGTATTCCTAATCGCGGGGTGGAGCAGCCCGGTAGCTCGTCAGGCTCATAACCTGAAGGTCGCTGGTTCAAATCCAGCCCCCGCAACCAATCTCATCCCCGCCACGCGCGGGGCTTTTTATGTCCGAGACCAATGTCTATCAGGTTTATGTAATCAGGAACGCCGCCGGAAAATTTTACATCGGGTTGAGTAAAAATGTTCAAATCCGGTTGCAACAACACAATCAAGGCGTTTCAACATGGACGCGACATCGTGGGCCATGGTCATTGGTCTGGGAAAGTGAATCGTTGACACTTTCCGAGGCGCGCAAACTGGAGAATCGGCTCAAGCGGCAAAAGGGCGGAGCGGGTTTTTACAAGCTGACGGAACGGCCAAGCTCGTCAGGCTCATAATCCCGCAGAGCGGGATCGCTGGTTCAAATCCAGCCCCCGCAACCAATCTCACCCCCGCCACGCGCGGGGCTTTTTATGCCTGAGGCGTTCCCAGGTTTCACAACCAATTTCCACCCCGCCGCGCGCAAGGTTTTCGCAAGTTGACGGGATCACCAAGCTTGTGAGGCTCATAATCCCGCAGTGCGGGGTTCTAATTCCAAGGAGAATGGCCGTTATTTCATTTTTGGGTGGACGGTTTCCCCGCCCACTAAATTTCGTGCCTAAAAACAAATTCATGGTCGTCTAGAAGTGATACACCCGAAGGAAAAGTATTCAGCATTTGAAGTGACAGCCGATGGCATCAAAGCTGCACTACGCTGTAGCAGGATGTTGGAGGAATAAATTGATTACGCACAGGAGTAAATCGCAAACGTCCTGAAACCAGCGAAATCAAACGAAATTTATGAAAATCAGCAACTCAATGGCTCTCGTGGCTTTGGCCATCACATTAACCTCCTGCGCGACCCCGCCGCCACCGCCGCAGGCATTTCACAATACTGACAATACTGCGTTGGTCATCGCGTCTTTGGATGACAAAACCTGCCAGATGATTCAACCAACAACCTCCAGCGGGGAGAAAAACGAGGCGGTTCTGGCAAAAGCCATGACGCTGCCCCAACATCAGGCAGCCGTGGTGATCCTTGAGAATTACACCGAGCCGCAGATCGGTGACCAGTTCCGCGACAGAGGCACAGCCTGGTTCGTCGGATTACGAAACCTCGGATATCAGCACATTGTCTTCCTCCAAGGCAATGGCGGTGTCAACCCCGAGGGATTAATCACACTTGCCGAATATAATTAGCGTATCGGGTTACAAATCCCGCCCGCCGGATTACGAGCCTCATCCTGCGGGCGGGTCGTTTTTTAGATCCGTCCTCGCAACCAATTTCACGGATGAAAATGACCGGCAAAACTTTGACACCGCGCGTTCAGCCTTTATTCTTGGTCCGTGCGCACCGTTTCCGTACAACTGGGAAATCGCAGTTACGCGATCAAAATTGCGCCGGGTTTGATTGACCAACTCGGCCGCGAATGTGCGCGCCTGAAACTCGGCGCGCGGTGCGCCATTATCACCGACACCAACGTCGGCAGACGGTTTGCCAAAGCGGCCTTCAATTCCCTCGCCACGACAGGTTTTTCGCCTTCACTGATTGTGGTTCCAGCGGGTGAAACGGCCAAAAGTTTGAAAACCGTTCAAACCTGCTACGACCTGCTCGCGGCGCACCGGCTCGAACGCAAATCCTTCATCATCGCGCTCGGCGGCGGCGTGGTTGGCGATCTGGCCGGGTTCGTCGCCGCGACGTATTTGCGCGGCCTCGCGTTTGTACAGGTGCCGACGACGCTGCTGGCGCAGGTGGACAGCTCCGTCGGTGGCAAAGTCGGCGTCAATTTAATGGCCGGGAAAAATCTCGTGGGCGCTTTTTACCAGCCACGTTTGGTGCTGTGCGATCTCGATACCCTGCGCACTTTGCCCGAACGTGAGTTTCACGCCGGGCTCGCCGAAGTCATCAAATACGGCATCATTTACGATGCCAGGCTGTTCGCGCAACTGGAACGTGATTTGCCGAAGCTGCTGTGGCGCGAACCGAAGACGCTTGCCGCTGTCATCGCGCGCTGTTGTGAAATCAAGGCGGAGGTCGTGGGCCAGGACGAAACCGAGAACGGCTTGCGCGCCATTCTGAATTTCGGCCACACCATCGGCCACGCCATCGAGAACATTTCCGGCTACGGGAAATTTCTGCACGGCGAGGCGATTTCCATCGGCCAGGTTGCCACGGCAAAACTGTCCGCCGGATTGACGGGTTTGTCAGAAGACGAAGTCGGACGGATCCGGGATTTATTCAAGCGTGCCGGCCTGCCGGTGGGCATCAAATTAAGCACGCCGCGGCGAAGGAAGCTTTTTGCCGCGATGAGGCTGGACAAAAAGGTCAGTGGCGGTGAAATCAAATTTGTGCTTGCCCGAAAAATCGGCAACGTAACCTGGGGGCAGCGCGTGCCTGAAAATCTGATCAACCGCGCGCTCGATGAAATCGTAAGTCGTGAATCTAAAAACAAACATGGTCCTGGTCATAGATAACTACGATTCGTTCACCTACAACCTCGTGCAGTATCTCGGCGAGTTGCAGGTGGAATTGCAGGTGCGGCGCAACGATGAGGTCTCGCTCGATCAAATTCGCGCACTGAAGCCGGAGCGCATTCTCGTGTCGCCGGGTCCGTGCTCGCCGCGCGAATCAGGCTTGTCCAACGAGGTCATCCGCACGTTCGGGCAGGAAATGCCGGTGTTTGGCGTCTGCCTCGGCCACCAGTGCATCGGGCATGTGTTCGGCGCGGAGGTGGTGGTCAATTACCGCATGATGCACGGCAAGACCTCGCCGATTAAGCACAACGGCAGGGACCTTTTTGTGGGGATGGCCAATCCCTTTGTCGCCACGCGCTATCATTCGCTCGTCATCAAGCGCGAAACGCTGCCCGATTGCCTGGAAATCACAGCCGAAAGTGATGAAGGCGAAATTATGGGCGTGCGGCACAAGGAACTGCCGATCTGGGGCGTCCAGTTTCATCCGGAAAGCATCCTGACCGAAAACGGGCGTCAGATTATTAAAAATTTTCTCAAGTTGAAGTAATGGCGAGGTGCGCTATAATCAAAAGCTCATGCAAATTGTTTTGCTGAAATCGAAGATTCATCGCGCCACGGTCACGGGCGGCAACGTGAAATATGAGGGCAGCCTCACCATCGCCATTGACCTGATGGAAAAGGTCGGCCTGTGCCCTTATGAAAAAATCCTCTGCGGCAACATGGCCAACGGCGAACGGTTCGAGACTTACGCCATTCCCGGCCAGCGCGGTTCCGGCCAAATCATCATGAACGGCGCCGTGGCGCATCTGGGCAAAAAGGGAGATTTGCTGACCATCATGAACTTTGCAGTCGTCGGCAAGGCAAAGGCGAAAACGTGGCAACCCCGCGTTATTGTCCTCGGCAGGGGAAACAAGATCGTGGACAAACGGGGGATATAAAAATTTACGATTTACGATACACGATTTACGCGGCGCGCGTGATCGGCGGCAGCACGCGTAAATCGTAAATCAAATATCGTAAATTCAGAGATTTTTGGCGGCTTCGTTCCAGTTGATCACGTTCCAGACCGCTTTCAGATAATCAGCGCGCTTGTTCTGGTATTTCAGATAGTAAGCATGTTCCCAGACGTCCACGCCGAGCAACGGCTTGCCTTCACAGCCGGCAATGGCCCTGCCCATGAGCGGATTGTCCTGGTTGGCGGTGGAGACGATTTCCAGTTTGCCGCCGTTCGAGACGAGCCAGGCCCAGCCGCTGCCGAACCGGCCGATGCCCGCCGCTTCAAACTTGGCCTGAAAATCGGCGAACGAGCCGAACGCGGCCTTGATGGCGTCGCCGAGTTTGCCGGTGGGCGCGCCGCCAGCTTTGGGCGCGAGGATTTTCCAGAAGAACGAGTGGTTCCAATGGCCGCCGCCGTTGTTGCGCACCGGGCCGCGGATGTTGTCCGGCACGGAAGCGAGGTCCCTGATCAACGCTTCGAGCGGTTTGGCTTCCAGCACGGCGTTGCCGGCGATGGCCTTGTTGAGATTGTCCACGTAAGCCTTGTGATGGCGGTCGTGATGGATTTCCATCGTCAACGCGTCAATGTGCGGTTCCAGTGCTTCCTTGGGATAGGGCAGGGGCGGTAGTTCGTGTGCCATAATTTTTAATCGTTTTGTTTCATTTAGTTAATACTTGAAATCAAGTTGCGCCACTAACGATGGAAAATCAAGTGCGGATAAAATGAAATTATTCAGGACTTTTCTCCTCGATCATTTTAACCCGTTTACCTGCGATTAATTTCTGTTGCCCAGCTGGAGTGAGGGCAATGACCTCACCGTTTAATTCGATTTCTTCTTCACCCGCTAGCAGTTTTTCTAAATTATTCCCAATAGCAATCGAAGCCTTTTTCAAATGATCGTCGAGTTGTTCCGTGGAAATATCACGCTTCTTCCCGTCCAGAATTATTTTTCAATGTAGGGTGTATTCCAGCGCGGATCCTTGTGCAGGGTGCCTTTCTCCTTCACTTCGCGCATGATGTCGAACACTTGGCTCCAGTCCAGTTGAAGCGTGGTTTTATCCGGCCAGTCCCTTTCTTGCGTCCAAAACTCCAGTTGCAACTCCAACTGGCCGTTCTTTTCCTCCGGAGACACCATGCTGAACCGGTCCAAAGCCTTCGCGAAATCTTTACCCGATTTTTTTGACCACTGCCACAACACTTCATCGGTAATGTCCAGCGGCAGGGCGGGTGACCGCACCGCAAACAGTCGTGGCTTGGTGCCCCGGGGGGTGTCCGCGTCCGGTGACAGATAGGCCTTGTCGCCCACAAAGATCGCCACGTCACCTTTGACGACTTCGCCAACGCCGTACAAGGAAGGCCAAATCAGGGTGATTTTGCCATCGGGTGCGCGGTATTGAAATGAAACCCGCGCGTCGGCGGGGTCCGGCGAGGATCGGTTCGGGTGGCCTTTTTCTTCATAACCACCGCCCAAGGGCGCGACCGGGTTGGGAGTCATGCAGCCGGCCAAACCGGCGTACAGCATCACCAGTAAAAAACGGATGATCAGATTTTTAATCGGTTTCATAGATATGTTGGTCATCGTTACGCCAGCCGATCCTTAAATTTGATGTAGTGTCGAGCCCGCGGCTCGATTTGTTCGGCGCGCGCCGACTCTACACCCCAATCAGAACGCTATTTGGCTGCCAGTTCCACAAAATTCTTCAGCAATTGCAAGCCGACCTTCTGGCTTTTTTCCGGGTGAAATTGCGTGGCGAAAACATTGTCGCGCCAGACGGACGATGCAAAGGTGTCGCCGTAATCCGTTTGCGTGGCGACGATGCCTGCATCCACCGGTTGCGGATAAAAGCTGTGGACGAAATAAACGTAACTGCCATTGGCCACACCTCGAAACAGCGGGCAATCCGGTTTCACAATTTCAAGTTGGTTCCAGCCAATCTGCGGAATTTTCAGTCCATGCTTTTCCGAAAAGCGGACAACTTTGCCTTTGAAAATGCCGAGTCCGGCGGCGCAGGAGTCGAACTCCTCGCTTTTTTCAAACAGCGCCTGGTAGCCGACGCAGATGCCGAGGAACGGTTTGCCGGATTTGATGAATTCGCGTGCGGCTTCGAGCAGTTCCTGTTTGCGCAGGGCATTGATGCAATCGTCGAACGCGCCGACGCCGGGCAGCACCATCGCCCCCGCATCGCCGATTTCAGCTGGTCGCTGTATGATGCACACGTCCGCGCCAACCTTGAGCAGCGCCTTGTGGACGCTGCGCAGGTTGCCGGAGCCGTAGTCGAGCAGGGCAATCATCACGGTTCAATTTAGCCACAGATGAACACAGATGAAATACCGATTTTTCGGCAAATAGACTTTTGCTCGAAATTGTTCCGTGCTATTTCAACACGCGATGAATAACTCACCGGCAACCACGACCGAGACGGTGCGCGCTTCGTGGTTCCGGCTTTGGCCTTGGCTGGTGGTTGTGCTCGTGCTTCTGTTTGTCGGCTTCATCCGCGTGCGTCTTTTGGAAATACCGCTGGAGCGTGACGAGGGAGAATACGCCTACGCGGGTCAACTAATCCTGCAAGGGATTCCCCCCTACGAACTGGCCTATAACATGAAGCTGCCGGGGACCTTCTTCGCCTACGCCCTCGGCATGGCGGTGTTCGGGCAGACCGCCCGCGGGGTGCATTTGACGCTGCTGTTGGCAAACAGCCTTACGCTGGTTCTTATTTTTTTGCTGGCACGAAAACTTTTTGGCGCGACCGCCGGTTTGGTGGCGTGTGCCGGATATGGAATCATGTCGCTGAGTCCGGCGGTGTGCGGCACGGCGGCTCATGCAAACCATTTTGTAGTTTTGTTCGCAGTACCAGCGACATTACTTTTATGGCAGGCCGGAGAATCCAAACGGTTGGCGCCCCTATTTTTCAGCGGGTTGCTTTACGGGCTGGCATTTTTGATGAAGCAACAGGGAATCTGGTTCTGCCTGTTTGGGTGGGCCGGTCTTGTCTGGCAGGTCATTCCTCCCAAAGCCGTCTCCCGGCTTCCATTCGCCAAAGCGGCCTCCACTTTTGGAGTGGGAATGGTTTTGCCCTTGGGTTTGACCTGCCTTTATCTGGCGGCCACCGGGGTATTTGCCCAATTCTGGTTTTGGGCCTTTGGCTATGCCCGCTATTACGTCATGTCTGACGATTTCGGGTTGGGCTGGCAGTATCTTGTCCAGCACCTGGAGGGAACTGCCCGGGTTTCGGCTGGATTCTGGCTTCTTGCCATCATGGCCCTGCCATTGGCCTTGCGTGATCGGGAACTCCGCCGGAGCGCGGGCTTCGCGGCGTTTTTCTGGGTTTGTTCATTTCTCGGCACGACCACCGGATTCATTTTCCGGGAACATTATTTCATCCTTGTTCTGCCCGCGTTTGCCATGTGGGTTGGGCTGGCGGTCGGTTCCTGGCGGCAGGTTTTCCAGTCTGCAACCCTGAAAGCCATGCCATTGATTTTATTCGTTGCCATTCTGGGTTGGAATGTCTGGGCCCAAAAGGAACTGTTTTTCCGGCTGTCTCCGGTCCAGGCCAGCCAGACCATTTATCCGGGCAATCCCTTCGTGGAATCCCTGGTGGTCGCCGAATACGTTCGCGAACATTCCTCCCCGTCGGACCGGCTGGCGGTCCTCGGCTCGGAGCCGGAAATTTATTTTCTGGCGCAACGGCATTCAGCCACCGGTTACATTTACACTTATCCGCTCATGGAGTTGCAGCCTTACGCCGTGAAGATGCAACAAGAGATGATCAGTGAAATTGAATCCAACCAGCCGGCCTACCTGGTGCTGGTCATGTATAAAACTTCGTGGCTGATACGCCACGCCTCGGACGTAACCATCCTCCACTGGTTTGACGCCTATACCAGGGCGTTCTACGAGCGGGTGGGAGTGGTTGGTGTGCGCCCAACCGGGGAAACCGTCAGGGTTTGGGATGCTGGGGCCTTTAATTTTCGCGATCCGCTCGACCAGTTCATCATGATTTACCGGCGCCGGCCAGATCTGGCGACGGGTCCGCACCACCCGAACTAGCCAGCAGCACCGTGCAATCCCCGCTCCGTCTTCAACCGCAACTGACCGCACGCGGCGTCAATGTCGTGGCCTTTTTCACGGCGCAAGGTGGCGACAACTTTTTGCTTTTCCAGCGCGGCGAGAAATTTTTCCTGGGTTTCCTCGTCCGGGCGTTCCCACGGCAGACCCTCGACTTTGTTGTAAGGAATCAGGTTCACCTTTGCGAAAAGTTTGCGCGCAAGCGCGGCGAGCGGCCTGACTTGCTCAATCGAATCGTTCACTCCGGCGATCAAAATATACTCGAATGTGAGCATCCGGCCCTTTTGTCCCTGGTAATGCTCGCACGCCGCGACCAGCTCCTTGAGCGGATACTTGCGGTTCACCGGCATGATTTTGTTGCGCACTTCGTCGGTGGCGCCATGCAGCGATATCGCGAGGCGAAATTGCAACGGTTCATCCGCCAGCCTGCGAATCTGCGGCGCGAGGCCGCTGGTGGAAATGGTGATCTTGCGGGCGCCGATGCCGCCGCCCCACGGCGCATTCAAAATGCGCAACGCCTGGAGCAGGTGGTCATAATTCGCCAGCGGCTCGCCCATGCCCATGACCACCAGATTGTCCACAGTCCGTAGTCCACAGTCCCCAGTTGGTGGTTGTGCTGCGGATGACTGACTGCGGACTGTGGACTGTGGACCAAGTCTTTCGACTGCCATGACCTGCTCCACGATTTCGTCCGGCGTCAAATTGCGTTTCCAGCCGTCAAGGCCGCTGGCGCAAAATTTGCAGCCGTAGGCGCAGCCGACCTGGGTGGAGACACAGAGTGTGTGACGGTCGCTCGCTTCGCCATAAAGCGCTGGATTGGCGGGGATCAAAACACTTTCAATAAGCGCATGGTCGTGCAGCCGCCAGAGAAATTTCTGTGTGGTGTCGGGCGCGCCCTGTTTGCGGAGGAGTTCGAGTGTTTGGAGCGAAAAGTTCTCCTGCAATTTTTCGCGGAGCGGCTTGGGCAGGTTTGTCATCGCTTCCCAACTTGTGACGCGATGGACATAAAGCCATTCGAGCAACTGGGCCACGCGATACTTGGGCTGCTGCCAGGCGGCGAACTGCGTTTCCAGTTCCTCGCGCGTCAGCGATTTGATGTCCTGCAACACGCCTGCAACTTAACCGGCGCGGGACAGGAAACCAAGAAATTGCGTGCCAGCCCCGATTGATGGAATGCAAATCGAATGCAAAATCGAGGTTGCAGTTTAAGTGGTTGGTGTTAATAGTAAACCTGTGTCACGAAACGGCCAGGTTGTCAGCCGGCCGCGTATTACCGCGCGGTCTTTAAAAGTTTGCCACCCGTCATCCCTTGAAAGTATTCAGTCATGAAAAATTCCAGCATAAAACGCCACGGACTTAATCGCCGTCAGTTTATCCATTCTTCCGCCCTCCTGGCCGGCACCGCGCTGCTGTCGCCGTGGGCGCTTTCCAGTGTCCGCGCCGCCGGCGCTCCCGCCGGCAAACGCACCGCCGTGGACCAGGTGACGCTGGGCAAAACCGGCATCAAGCTCAGCCGGCTGGGCATTGGAACTGGAAGCAACAACGGAAGCGAGCAAACTGCCCTTGGCCGGGAGGGTTTCACCAAACTCATCCACCACGGCTACGATCAGGGCATCACTTACATTGACACTTCGGAATCATACCGCACTTTTGAGTGGATCAGTGACGCGGTCAAAGGATTGCCGCGCGAAAAACTTTTTATTCAGTCCAAGATGGAAGACAAACCGTCTGACGTGCTGGCCGTGATTGACCACCACCGCAAGGTGTTCAACACGGACTACATTGACAGCCTGCTGGTTCATTGCATGACGAGAGGCCAATGGACCGACGAATGGAAGCGCATCATGGATGGTTTCAACGAGGCCAGGGAGAAGAAATGGATTCGCGCGAAGGGCGTTTCCTGCCATTCGCTGCCCGCGTTGCGCGCCACCGCCGCCAGCGATTGGGCCGAGGTGCTCCTGGCGCGCGTGAATCCCCAGGGCATCTACACCGATGGCGAGGTGGCGGACTGGAGCAGCAACATCCATCACGACATCGCACCGGTGATGCAGGAGATCAAAACGATGCACGCGAAGGGCGTCGGCGTGATTGGCATGAAAATCTTCGGCGCCGGTACTTTCAACGACCCGGCCGAGCGGGAAAAATCCATCCGCTTTGTGATGGCCTGCAAGGACATTGACGCCGTGGTCATTGGCTTTACCAGCACAAAACAAATTGACGAAGCGATTGAACGGATGAACCGCGCGCTCGCCGAAGTTTGACGTGTCCAAAGCGCCGGTTGTGGCGGCTCAATACGCCAACAATTCCAATTGGCGCTGACCATTATTGACCCGTTGCCAGTGGCCATTGCGCTGGATGACCAGATGATGGCAAGGATGCGCCTTTCCCCCGGCTTATCGTTGACGGACAACAGTTGAAACTTGGCCCGATCTTTAATCTCTGAAGCGGTGCGCGGCATCAAGGCGAACGCCACGTTTTTGTTAAAATTCAGCAGGTGTTAATTGAAGTTTTGGCGAAAGCCGGCTTCCAACCGGTTGTAATCGTCCCATTCATCGGCCGCGACGGGTTGCATCGAGCCGCGCGGGACAGTGACCATTTTTGGCGTTTTCCACTTCCAATGTTCAACGTGACCGTCGGCAAAAGACAGGTTGCACCCCTGATTGTGCCGATTGCCGGGGATGTCAAACCAATATCCATCGTAATACCAATCCAATTCAGTGGGAATGCCAAACATCGTGTCAATAATCTCATCCTCATGCACGTCGAGGAAAACAATCAGCCCGGTCGGCGGCGGATTTTTAATTTCGGTGGATTTGGTGTAATGCGGGGTGTACTGAGAAATTTGCCCAACGTAGCTCAGGCCATTGACCGACTGGCTCAGGTTGTAACTGCGCCAGCGCGTCTGGCCCAAGTTTGTGCCGGTGTGGGTTTGGACGGTTGATTGGTCGGCGGGGCAATGATAAATCGCAACCGAAGCATTATATTGGAAGAGCAGCCCATTTTGGATGCCCGCTGGATCCACATCAAATGGGGCCACATTGGTGCACCAGGAAGGTCCGTCGTTGCCAGGAACGGGCTGGTCGGTGGTAATGTCATAGACAAAATTATTCGGCGGCATGAAATCATCATTGTCGCCGACGTAAAGCTGGAAGCACAATTGCAGTTGTTTGAGATTGTTCAGGCATGCGATGCTCAATGCCCGGCCTTTGGCTTGGGACAAAACCGGCAATAACATCGCGGCCAGGATGGCAATGATGGCGATGACCACCAGCAATTCGATGAGCGTAAACGCCCTGGGGAGGCCACCGGAGGGCCGACAACGATTGGTGATGCTGACGCGCATGATTCGGAACGGGACAATAAAAAATACTCGTTGCCGGACAATCCGCCACCGGAATTTTAGGCCATCAATCGCCTCAATAGGTCAGCATCTCAAGTTCGCGGATGCCGGTGTCGGTCAATTGCCAGCGGCCACCGCGCCGAACCACCAAGTGGCGGCAGGGATTGGCCTTTTCCTCATCCTCATTGACCGAAAGGAGTTGGAACCGGCCTTCGCCGTGGATTTCCGAGGCGGCGCGCGGCATCAGCGCGAATGCGACGCAATTGTAATTCAGCGCGATTTCATAGCCTGCGACGCCCTCTTTTTGGGCGATGGGATTGGGCAGGACCAGCATCGGGTAACGTTTCAGGTAGTGAAAATTCGTCGAGCGCACCAGCACGCGGCAAAGCTCGGTCTGGCCGCGGATAAAATTCAGCAGGCTGAATTTGGCGGCGGGGTTGTGTTCGGCGAGCAGAATTTCGCGCGCATCGAGGCCGTTGAGGTTCTGCCCGTTCCAGATGCCGTGGTCGTTGCGCTGTTTGGGAAAGGTTTGTTTATACCAACCGGCAAAGCCCTCGTTGACGAATACGTTCAATTCGAAATGCACATGAGCGCGGTCCTTGGTGATGGTTTCGCCGGTGTTCGACGTGCGTCCCATCGTGGCGATGACTTCGCCGGCCTTGACCTGTTTGCCGACGGCGAGGCCGGGCTGGATTTCACTCAGATGCGCGTAGAGCGAATAAATCTCGATGCCTTCAATGACGTGACGGATGACGATGTATTTGCCGTAATTCGACAGCGCCGGCCTGGTGCTGAAATAAACCACCGTGCCATCGGCGGTGGCCATGACGGGATCGGTCGGCTCGCCGTGCCGGCCGCGCTGGAGGCAGCGGATGTCGATCCCCTCGTGCATTTGCCGGCCATCGGTGCGCACGCAGCCGAAACTGCCGGTCGTCCACGGTTTGTCCGGCGCGGTTGGGGCAAAGAATTTCAGTTCGTCGCCCATTTCATACAACGCGTGATTGGCGGTGGGGAATTGGAACGGCGATTGCGCAAAAAGGCTGGCGCCAAATCCCAGGGACAGCGCGGCAGCGGAAAAAATGGCGCGGTCAACAACGGGGAAAATCATTTGAGCATTTTTTTGTGGTTTTCCTTCGCGACGTTGCTGAGACCGAGCGCAAGTTGATCAGCCTCCTCGCGCGAGCAGTCGGGCGTGAACGCCAGCGTGCCGTTGCTGATGCGGCGGCCGATGATGGGATCGGCAAGCCAGCGGCCATCGCTGATTTTTTTGCCCCATTGGCCGAAGATGACGAAATGAGCTCCGGGATTGGCGGCGGAATATTGTTCGAGCAGCCAGGTGCCGTTTTCGTCAAATTTGATCTCGAGGGCAAAACCGCCCATTGCATCGATGACTTTGGCTCTGACGATGTTGTCTTCCGACAAAATCGGTTCGCGTTTGATGGTGACGAGCACAGGATTGGAGCGCAGCACGGAAATGTTCTGGCTCGTGCCGGTGAGGTCGGGACTCACCTCAATATGCACGCGCAGGGCGGCGTTTGATGTTTTCTTGCCGGTCTGGCAGCCGCAGGCCAGTCCGAGCAGGACGGCCAGCGCCAAATAGATGTTGAATCGTCGCGCCAAAACTTTCATAGTGGGCCTCACAAAACCGCAATGCGCGAACAAAGTAAAGACACTTATGGGCAAACAATCCAACAAAGTTGAAAATCGAAGCCGCCGGAAACGCTACCTCAAACGCAAAAAGGTGGCGGCGAAAACGAAAAAAGCCGCAAAGTCCAAAACTGCGACTTGAGCGCAAGTCTTTTGAAAAATCAAAAGGCCATCCGAATGGGTGGCCTTTTCTGTTTTTTGCGCAAATTGTTTGATTCTTCAAAAACAAACTTCTTCACCGCGCGGAATTTCCGGCGAAAATCCGGTGAATAATTCTTCGTTCAAATCAAGCGAACAGTTCGATTCCATTGGCTGATTCGAGTTGTTCGCAGGTTGTTCACGGGCCGTTTTCGGTGAACAAACTGTGCATATCAATTCGTTGTCGGTTTGGGAATTTGAGTTATTATGTTCACAGTTCATTGAAAGAACGAAACGGACGGTAAAGATCGAAAGGTTGAGTTGTCCGTTTCAGGATAATCCCAGGTGACTGGGGAAAAGTTGGGTCAGGCTGGTTGGCCCGGCTCCTCTGAAGTTGGATCGCAAGGTTTGATGAGGAGGCAGAATTCACCAGTTCCTCTGGCGGTGTTCGCACACCGTCAAATGCGAATGAGGGACTTGGCGGCGAGGGGCGATGAGAAGCCGCTCCAAGCCGGGTCAAGTAGTTCAGGCTGGTTTCGAGCCTGGGCGAATCGCAGTTACCCAGAGGGTATCCGGTTGCTACTGCGCATCAGCACGGACGGGCGACTCTGGCGGTCACGCAAAAAAACGGGATCCGCCAAAAGAAAGACGCCGAAAGGCGGGACAAAATGAGCGTTCGCACCGGGAAGGACACGACGGCTCGGCAGGCTGCGTGAAAACCTTCCAAGCGCCGGCGATGTTAAAAACGACACCGCTGGGCTGTGAGCGAAAACAACCTGAGAGTGAAGAGGCGAGACCCGTGGCTTCGGGCGAACGCACCGTCAAAAGCGGTGGCTGACCCGGGGCTAGTGGTGGAGACGCGAAGAGCAAATCACAGACGTGTCTTCATCTGGTTTGCAAGCTGGTGGCGCAACCATCAGTAAAGCAGGCTGAAAAGCCTCACTCGAAATCCAGTGTCCGCAAGGCGCTGGACGGCCCTGCCACGAGGCCGAAGACTCCGCTTGCCGTGGAGAATGGCGTCGGGAAGCTGACAGCCTCCGAAAGGGGCGCGCCTAATGTCGGCATGGGAAAGAGAGCTTGGCGCACTCCCATCCCCCATTTGTCCCTGCTCGACCGCAAGGCCGGGCAGGGACTTATTGTTTTTGGAGGAGAGAAAACATCGAACATTGAACATTGAACGCCCAACATCGAATCGAAAACAAGTCGTTGAATCGCATCTCCATTGGATGTTCGGAGTTCGATGTTGGATGTTTTCCAATGGTTGAAAAATTCCTCTTGCCCTCGTCCCAAACTCGTCACAATCTTGACTAACAACAATAATTAAACGAGTTTTGAAAAGCTTTATGGGACGCATTTATAATAACATCGTCGAAACCGTCGGGCGCACTCCCTTGGTCAAACTGAACAAAGTCACCGCCGGCCTGCACGCCACCATCCTTCTCAAGTGCGAATATTTCAATCCGCTCAGCAGCGTCAAGGATCGCATCGGAATGGCGATGATTGAGGACGCCGAAAAGCGCGGCATCCTCAAAAAAGACACCGTCATCATCGAGCCGACGAGCGGCAACACCGGCATTGCGCTCGCCTTCGTCGCGGCCGCCAAGGGTTACAAAATCATTTTGACCATGCCCGAAACGATGTCGGTGGAACGTCGCACGCTTTTGGCGATGCTCGGTGCAAAGCTGGTTTTGACGCCCGGCGCTGAGGGCATGAAGGGCGCGATTGCCCGCGCGGAACAGCTCGCCAAGGAAACGCCGAACGCCTGGATTCCGCAGCAGTTTGAAAATCCGGCCAACGTGGAAATTCATCGCAAGACCACGGCGGAGGAAATTTGGGCCGACACGGACGGCAAGGTGGATATTTTGGTTGCGGGTGTCGGGACGGGCGGCACCATTACCGGCTGTGCAGAGGTGATCAAAGCGCGCAAACCGTCATTTGAAGCCATCGCGGTGGATCCCAAGGATTCGCCGGTTATTGCGCAAACACTGGCTGGCCAGCCATTGAAGCCCGGCCCTCATAAAATCCAGGGATTGGGTGCCGGGTTTATTCCCAAGAACCTGCATTTAAAGGATGAGAAGGGCAATCCGCTGATCAAGGAATCCATTCCCGTCGCCAACGACGACGCGTTTGCCATGGCGCGGCGGCTGGCCAAGGAAGAGGGAATTTTGTGCGGCATTTCATCTGGCGCGAACGTCTGGGCGGCGATCCAGGTTGCCAAACGTCCTGAAAACAAAGGCAAGCTGATCGTTACCATCGCACCGTCCACCGGCGAACGTTACCTCAGCACGCCCTTGGCTGCCGAAGCGAAGGCGGAAGTGGGCGGATAAGGCAAGAGGAGTATTGGAATGATGGAGTAATGGAAAATTGAACCCCGCCCGCCCATTGCTCCAATGTGTCATTTCACCAATTTCTTTAAAATAATTGTTGCGTTCGGCGGGTTTTGCCCGTAATCATTGGGTGTCGAAGGTTTTAAGGACCTCGTTTTTGCGGGGTTGCTTCCAAGATTCAACAATTCAAAACTGGTTTAGGGATTAATTCCTGCCTTCGAGTACACAAAATATGAGTGGTTCAGAAAACAACGACGATAAAACGTCCAATTACGGTGCGGGCTTTCTGGAGATTTCCGAGAAGGGCTTCGGCTTTCTCCGCACGGTAGCCAACCATTTTCATCCCAAACCGACCGACATTTTTGTCACGCCGGACACCATCCGACGCAGTTTCCTGCGCGAAGGCAGCTACGTCGCCGGGCCGACGCAGCCGCCGCATCGCGGCACGAGTCCGCAGCTCAAGGCCGTTGACAAGGTCAATGAAATGCCGTTTGAGGATTACACCAAGGCCGTCCGCTTTGAAAACCTCACCACGATTGATCCGATCGAAAAGTTCAACCTCGAAACCACTCCCGACCTGCTCGAAACGCGCATCATTGACCTCGTCACGCCGATTGGCAAGGGCACGCGCGGGTTGATTGTCTCCCCGCCGCGCAGCGGCAAGACCACCATTCTCAAGCAAATCTGCAACGCCATCACCACGAACCATCCCGAGGTCTATGTCATGGTGCTGCTCATTGACGAACGTCCGGAGGAAGTCACGGATTTCCAACGTTCGGTCAAAGCCGAGGTGGTTGCGTCGTCGAACGACATGGATTTGGAAACGCACGTCCGCCTTTCGCGTTTCATGGTTGAGCGTTGCCGGCGCATCGTCGAATCCGGCAAGGACGCTTTTATATTGATGGATTCGCTCACGCGCATCGCCCGCGCCTACAACAGCGTTCATGGCGGCAGCGGCCGCACGATGACCGGCGGGGTGGACGCGCGCGCGCTGGAAATCCCGCGCAAGATGTTCGCCTCGGCGCGCAAAATTGAGGAAGGCGGTTCACTGACGATTCTGGCCACCGCGCTCGTGGACACCGGGTCGCGCATGGACGAATTGATTTTCCAGGAGTTCAAAGGCACGGGCAACATGGAATTGATTCTCGACCGCAAACTGTCCGACCGGCGGTTGTTCCCGGCCATTGACATTCCCAAGAGCGGCACGCGCAAGGAGGAAAAACTTTTCCCGGCCAAATATCTTGAAGCCATCCGCAAATTGCGCCGCACGATGGTGGATTTGAACCCCATCGAAGCGATGGAAACGCTCACCGCCGCGCTCAAGAAACATAAGACTAACGAGGAGTTGCTCGCCAAGCTGGAAAAGGGCTGTTGAGTTGGAAGGCGGGCGGGCTCGGGACTGGCATGTTCGGATTTCTTAAAAAACGCCGCCGTGACAGCATTCGGAGCCGGCCATTCCCTTCAGAATGGCGCGACATTCTTTTGCGCCATTATTCCATGTATTCCCGCCTCCCGCCGGCGGATCGCCGGGAGTTGGAGGGCCACATTCACGTTTTCCTGGCGGAGAAACGGTTCGAAGGCTGTGGCGGACAGGAAATCACCGATGAAGTGCGGGTGTTGATCGCGGCGCAGGCGTGCCTGTTGCTGCTGCACCGGGACACGGACTGTTACCCGCTCCTGCACAGCATCCTGGTTTATCCCTCCAGCTACATTGCCAAAACGTGGTACTGGGAAAAGGACGGGACGATTACCGAAGGAGAGCAGGCACGAGGAGGTGAATCCTGGCCGCACGGGACGGTGGTCCTGGCGTGGGATGGGGCGATCGCCGGCGCGGTGGAACTGAACAAGAGCCGGAATCTGGTCATTCACGAGTTTGCGCACCAGCTTGATCATGAGGACGGCATCACTGACGGCGCACCGCTCCTGAGCGGGTCAAACTTGTGGCAAATTCACCACCGCTACCAAACATGGGCCAAAGTTCTGAGCGCAGAATTTCACCAACTTCGCCGCGCGGCGGAAGACGGCCGGGAGACGGTCCTGGACACGTATGGTGCCCAAAATCCCGCGGAGTTTTTCGCCGTGGCCACGGAATGCTTTTTCGAGAAACCCGCTCAACTGAAAGAACGGCATCCGGCTTTGTATGCCGAATTGAAAGAATTCTACCGGCAAGACCCATTGCTCTATGCGCCAGCAAGCCCTGAGAAAAATGAAATTTCAACATAAGAACCAATCCCAGCCGAGAATGACGGATGCGGGGTCGCTCCATTCGCGGCCGCCGCTGGAGCGGATGTTGCGCATCCATCAGGCGCTTCAGTCCGGCAAATTCCCCAACGCCTCCACGCTCGCCCGCGAGATCGAAGTCGCCACCAAGACGATTCATCGCGACATCGAGTTCATGCGCGACCGGCTGGGCCTGCCGGTCGAGTTCCATCCGGGCAAAAATGGCTATCATTACACCGAGGAAGTAAGCGCGTTCCCGAACATCCAGATCACCGAGGGTGAGCTTTTCGCACTCATCGTCGCCGAAAAGGCGCTCCAGCAATATCGCGGTACGAGCTTCGAGAAACCGATCCTCAGCGCCATCCGGAAAATGGAGCAGTCGCTGCCCGACACCATTTCGCTCAACCTTGCCGATATCGAGCAGACGATTTCCTTCCGCACCCGCGCCGAGCCGATTTTGAATCTCGAAATATTCGACACGCTGGCCCGGGCGGCCGCGCACCGGCAACAAATCGAACTGGCCTATCGCAAACCTGGTCAGCCGCAGCCGGAGAAGCGCCTCGTTGACCCATATCATCTGGCGAACATTAATGGCGAATGGTATCTGTTCGCCTACGATCACGCGCGCAAGGACATCCGCACCTTCGTGCCCGCGCGCGTGCAATCCGTGAAGCTGACCGGCCAGACCTTCGAACGTCCGCAAAAGTTCTCGCTCGAAAAACGGTTGCGCGACAGCTTCGGTGTCCACTCCGGCGAAGGCGAATACGAGGTGGTCATCCGTTTCAATGCGCGTGCCGCCGATTACGTCCGCGAAAAGAAGTGGCACGAATCGCAGCTACTCCGCGAACTGAAGGGCGGGGGAGTGGAATTGAGAATGAAACTTTCGAGCTTGATGGAAATCGAGCGCTGGATTTTGAGTTGGGGCGGGGACGCGAAAGTTTTGAAGCCGCGAGAATTGGCGGTAGCTATTCGCAATTCAGCCCAGAGGATTCTTGATTCTTCGAGATAAAAACTCTGGACAAAACGGGGCGACCGGCGTCTTCAGCGAACAGTTGGAAAATCCGGGCTTCAAAGTGCCAATGTTGTTTGGGTTGTTAGGTGGGGTTAAAGCGCTTGTTGTGATGCGGTACGGCGCAAAATACGGACAATCGGTTCCCAGCATGATCCATTTGTGATGTTTTCAGGGTTGAATCATCTGCTAATCTTGACGTAAGGTGGCTAGGTCATGCGAATTGTCGGATTGATCCTCATGGTGTTGGCTCTGGCGTTCTCGTCGGTGCATGCCCAGCAATACTCCATTGACTGGTACAAAATCGCCGGGGGCGGCGGCACGAGCGCCGGCGGTGTTTATTCCGTCAGCGGTACCATCGGCCAGCACGATGCCGGCGGAGCGATGACGGGCGGTAACTATTCGCTCACTGGCGGATTCTGGGCGCTGATTTCCGTGGTGCAAACGCCCGGCGCGCCGCTGCTCACGATTTCTTTCAACCCTCAACTCTCAACCATCAACGTGTCGTGGCCGTCCCCTTCGACCGGCTGGACGTTGCAACAAAATTCGGATTTGACGACGACCAGTTGGTCCACCAGCGGTGACATTTCCGACAACGGGACGATCAAGAGCATCACCATCGCATCGCCGACGGGGAATTTGTTCTTCCGGCTGCGCAATCCGTAGCAGTCCCGCTCTGCGCGGGATGAGTCCGCTTGAACTTGGTTAAATAATGAGCCGACTGACGTCGGCTGCTACGGTTGTTGATTCATCCACTCCAAAACCTGCTTTGCTGCTTCCTTTGGCGCGGTGCTGAGGACGTTGTGGTCGGCGCGCCGGATGATTTTGTAATCGCGCAGGGCCGGACAATTTTTCCTGAGCCAGCGTCGGGTGAACGGCCAGGGCACGAGGGGATCGAGAATTCCAGTCAAGCCAAACACCGGCAGCGTGGTTTGGCTGGCAATCGGGCGCGGATCGGATTGGGCAATCAAATGCAGGCGATGCTGCGCGGCCCGGCGGTCCAGTTCCGTCCGGCGGACAACAAATTCGTCAATGGTCGCCAGCGTCTCCGGTGAACGGCGATACCGGAAGCGCGAGATTTTGGCAAAGCTGAATAAGATTCGCACGAACAACGCCGTGGAAATCCTGCCGGTGAGTTTTTCCGCCAGTCGCACCGCCCAGCGCATGGGATGCTTCACAAATCCGCCCGCCAGAATCACGCCCTGCGCCGGAAACTTCCCGCGTGCGACCATCGCCCACAAAACCTGCGAGCCATACGATTCGCCGAGCAGCCAGCCGGAGGTGATGCCATTGTGCGCCAGCGCGGTTTCGATGGTCGCCGCGTAATCGTCCAGCGACCACGTGAGCGTGCGCGGGTAGGTGATTTCGACGAAGCGCGCGTGGCCGCTGATGGCCTTGCGAAAGCTGCCGATGAGCGTCCAATCGCCGTGCAAGCCGGGCAGATAAATCAGTGTGGGCAGCGAAGGTTCGCCGTAAATGCGCAGTTGAAGTTCTTCGGCCATTGTTTCAGCAATTTTCTTAAACTGGGGACTGGAAAGTCCCCAAAACCCGCAGACAAGAATGTCTGCGCCACGTAGCGCAGGCTTTTCCCCCTTCGCGTCGCGCCAAAGCGCCGCTCCGGCGCGACGGCGGCCAGCCTGCGGGTTCTGGCATCTTTCCAGATGCCAGTCCTTGCCCGCCTCGTTTTGTCAATCATATCGGACCAGGGTGGTCAACCCTTCCGGATTGGCGACATCCACGCCTTGAAGGAAGATAATGTGTTGATATCCGAGATTCTTCAGGCCAACAACCCAGGGGGTGCCGCGGTCGCGAAACTGGTCGCCAAACTCCTGTTCGGTATAATTCTCAAGAATGACCACGGCTGTTTGATGTTGGGGCAATGCCACCGCCCGGGCCAGAAGCTGGTCATTACCTTCCTTGGCCGAGGGGGTCGGTTGAAGCATCTGGCAGGTCTGGTTGTCCCAGGATTGAATGACCAGTGCGGTATTGTCGGTGTTGTGAAATGCCCGGGACGGGGTCGCACACGAGGTCGAGATGATGGCCAATGCCATCAGAGCCAATGAGGTGCAGATGTTTGATAATTTCATATGTTCCTGCTGATTGATGCGTCAGTTTGGTTTGCTCTCTTCTTACCACTGCTTAATGCGCAATTGCAATGCCATTGATTGCAGACCGATGTAATGCGGGCGCAACCGGATACTACCCCCCAACCGACCAGACGCGCCGGCTCGTAGCGCAGGTTTCCAAACCTGCTGTATCGCCGACTTCCCAGTCGGCAAGGCGTTGGAAATCACACAGTTTGCGGGTTTGGAAACCCGCGATACAGCAGACTTAGAAGTCTGCGCTACGGGGGTAGTGTCAAGCTGCGCCTGATGCACTGTTCCAGTGGTTGGGTGTTGTTATTTTAACTTCGGGAAAAATTCCGACGCCGTTTTGCACGTCGCCGCGCCCAAGGCTTCGAGCGAACAGCCTTTCACCTGCGCGACAGTTTCGGATATTTCCTTCACATAAGCCGGTTCGCAGCGTTTGCCGCGATAGGGCACGGGCGCAAGATACGGACAATCGGTTTCCAGCATGAATTTGTCCAGCGGAGTGGCGGCGACGGTGTCACGGACGTTTTGTCCGTTCTTGAACGTGACGATGCCGGTGAAGCTGACGAGCGAGCCGATTTCCAGGATGCGGCGCATCCGGTCGGCCCCCTCGCCGAAGCAATGGAACACACCATGCACTTTGCCGGCGAACGGCTGGAGCTGGGCGAAAGTGTCGTCAAAAGAGTCGCGCTGGTGAATGACGCAGTTCAACCCGGCTTCAGCGGCGATTTCCAACTGTTGCTGGAAAATCCCGGCCTGCTTCTGTTTGTAACACGCGTCGTCGGCAGCGCCGCCGGTTTTTCCGCCCGGCAAACGGTGGTAATCGAGGCCGATTTCACCGATGGCGACGACTTTCGGATGCTTCACCAGTTTGCGCAGCGGTTCGCGAATATCGTCCGGTGCTTCATGGGCATTTGACGGATGCCAGCCGACGGCGGCAAAAACGCACGCGAAACGTTCGGCCAGTTTGATGGCGCGCGCACTGCTTCCGAGATCGGTGCCGATGGAAATGATTTTGGTGATGCCGACGGCCTGGGCGCGGGCAATGACCTCCGTAAAATCCTTTGCGTAGTCTGGGTAATCAAGATGCGCGTGGGTGTCGTAGAAGACGGCCATAAGATTCAGGTGGCGGAGAATTCGTTGAGGAACATTGAACATCGAACATCGAACGCTGAACATCGAATGCCGCATCGCCAATCTTCATTCGGAGTTCGATGTTGGATGTTGGATGTTCTGTCATGGGGAAAGGCTACGGCTTGGCCGGAGCATTGGTGCCGGCGGGTTTTTGTTCGAGCGCGGCCAGTCTTGCCTCGATGGCCGGCTTACCGGGGTAATCGGGTGATTCCTGGAGAAGCTGTTTATAATTTTCAATGGCGTCGGCTTCACGATTCTGCGCCAGAAGTTTTTCGCCCAGCGTGCGCCGGATGCGAATGCGCTGTTCCGGCGACGGGTTACGGGTCAGGGCGCGTTGATACGTTTCAATGGCCGAGGACGGTTTGCCCTGCATTTCATAAAGGTCGGCGAGTTTTTCAGTGAGTACGGCGCTATTGGTGGTTGCGGGAATGGTTTCGAGAAAAGCGGCGAGTTGAGCAACGGGCGCACCGTGAGCCAGGTCCAAATCCACAATACGCAGATAGGACCATTCGATGAGCGGATTATGGGTGCGCGCGAATTCCGCGTGCAACTCCGCCAGTTCTTTGGCAAAAGGCCGGTAAAGCGGGTCGCCGACGACGGTTGTCTGCCAGGACAAAACGGGTTGCGCGGCCCAGGCGGCCTCGCCAAACGTGAAACCGCCGGCAGTCAGCCGCGCGAGAAAGGCGGCGACATTGGGGGTGCCGGGGAGATATGGCTCGTTGACGCAGCCCATGGTGCAGGTGGCGCCTTTGGCGAGCAGCGGCCCAACCCAAAACTGGTTCGTACTCCGCAACGTGGGCGCGCTGAAGGAATGCAGATGATACGCGAACGCACCGGGCATGAATTCAACCTTGGGCAGCGTGAACGGGCCGGAGACATTCTCGTCGTACCAGCCACAATAAATCGCGATCTGGCTCATCGGAAAATCAGCGGGGAACGTGCCCGGATTCTTGTCCACCGTCGTTTCAAAACCCCATTCGCGGCAGATTTCCCCCGCGTTCAGAATCCATTCGTCGCCCAGGTAATAGCTGTTCGTTTTGTCCAATCCTCGTGCGTCAAAATAAGTGCGGCCCCACAAACCGTCGCGTTCGGCGGCGAGCGCCTTGTCCACCAGACCGCGCGCAATCTCCACGTTGGGGCCGTCGAGCCGGGCGACGATCAAAATGCCGTTGGTGGGGTGGAGCAGCGCCGTGTTTGTGGTCCCATAGACCCAGTTGGGCAGCGGTCCGGAAAGCGGGACATTCATTTTCACCAGCGGCAGCCAGGCCAGCTCGGAATCCACCGCCGCATCATTGCGCAACAGTTCCGGTCGGGCGTTCTCCCGGCCCGGTTCGCGCAAATTCGGGTCGGCGGCGATTTTCAGCGGAACGCCGTAGCAGAGGACCGCGTAACGGATCGTGGATTCAACGACGCGATTTTCGACACGCTTCGGCTGGCCGTTGGTCGCGGCGTTGGTTATGGAACCAAACCGCCAGAGCTTGTCCACGACCAGCCGGCTGGCCAGCGGGAATTGCAGCGCGTTTTCAAACTCGGCGCGCGTCATCGCCTCGGTGATGGGCAGATCGAATCCGTAAACCTGCGCTTTCGGCACCTGGCGCATTTGGGCGTAATGGTCCGCCACCAGTTTCGATCCGGGCATGCGATTGTTGTAAATCACGACCACCTCGTCGCCGCCGGCGTAGGCGAATAGCGGTGCGAGCGCAAAGACAAAAACCGTGAATCTGATCCCAAAAAAACTCATATGTTGGTCATTTGACCTCGCGCCCGGTGTCCGGTTCAATTCAATTTGCCGAAGAGTGCTTCGTGCATGCCGGGCATGGGCTGGCCGGTTTTTTTATCCCAATAACGAAAGTTTGCGCTCCAGTCCCAGATCGCCCAACCCAAACCTTGTTGTTCCGCCGCATGCCGGAACGTCGAGTAATAACGGGCACGTGACACCGGGTCAGCCTTGAGGTAGCAGCCAAATTCGCCGATGTGAACCGGGTAGCCGTAATAATCCGACCACGCGCGGAGGAACTTTAATTTGTCCGCGAAGGCCAGCGCGCTGCTCGGGTTTTTGTCCGTCGGCAGGGTGTTGTAGGTTTGAATCCAGGCTAAAACGTTGGAATTCAAATTCAGCTTCGGGTCGGCCTTGAGCGGTTGCGCGGGCGGGCCGGGAAACTGGATGCCGGTTTGCTGCATGTCCGGTCCGGCCCAACCCGCGCCCTGATGCGTGAAGTGAAGCGGATCGTAACAATGGACGGAAACAATCACGTTGTTGTCGGGCGGCAGCACCAGATTTTTCAACTCGTCAATGCCGCCCCAGTTTCCCGGTTCAACGACAATCGTCCGGTTGGGATTGCTCCGGCGAATCTCCGCAATGGCGCGGGCATAAATCGGATTCATCAAGCCGGTCGTGGCGTTTTCATGCGGTTCATTATCGAGTTCGAACGCGAGCCGGTTGGTGAAGTCCTGGTAATGCGCCGCGATTTGACACCACAACGCGAGAAATTTTTCCGTCTGCGCCGCCGGGTCCCGGTCCAATTCGTTGAAGTGATGGACGTTGATCATCACGGCCAGCCCGTTGTTCAGCGCGTTGGTGACGACAAAATCAACCCGGGCAAAAATTTCCGGCGCCAGCGTGAAATCCGGCGCGGCCCCGGCGTAATGCTGCCAGCCAACCGGCACGCGCACATGATCAAACCCCGCGCGCTTCATCTGTGCAAATTCATCCGCGGAAACCGTCACCCCCCAGCCTTGGTTCGGCGGTACTTCGAGATAGTCACCCAGATTGACGCCGTGTTTGAACCACTGGGCCGCGCGGTGTGCCGGGGAATCATGTCCGGTCAGCGGCTTCATCTCCGGTGGATTCGAAGGCGTGAACGTGTTGCCGCCGTCAGCCCGTGCGGCGTCAAGCCCGCCGCACTGAAACAATGTCGCAACTATAATGGTACAAATGAATTTCATATCGGTAATGTCCTTTCAACGTTTAATTGCCGGTTATCTTCAGCCCGTCCCACGCGAGCATCACTCCGGAGGGCAGTTCCGCCTGCGCCCGGTCGTGGTCGTAATCGTGCGTGAGATGTGTGAAATAGGTCCGCGCCGCGCCGATGCGCCGTGCCGCCGCCAGCGCTTCGTCGAGGCACATGTGGGTTGGATGCGGCGTGTAACGCAACGCATCGAGCACGGCGACTTCGACGCCCTGGACCTTTTCCAGCGCGTCGGCGGGGATTTCCTTGCAGTCGCTCAAATATGCGAGCCGTTTTTTGCCGTTTTGCATGAAGAGATAGCCGTTCGTCATCGTCGAGCCGTGCGGCAGGGGCAGGGGAATGATTTCCAGGTCGCCGAGTTGAAACGGCCCGTCCACGATGTGCGGTTCGGGGCGGAAATAGCCTTTCGGAATTGTCCGCCCGTCAAACGCATAGATGAATATCCGCCGAAGCGCCGCCATCGTTGTCTCATTCGCGTAAATCGGCAACGCGCCTTTGCGCAGATCGCAAAACCGGCGGCAATCGTCCAAACCCATGATGTGATCGGCGTGGGAATGGGTGAAAACAACCGCATCGAGCCAGCGGATGTTTTCGCGGAGCATCTGGATGCGAAATTCCGGCGTCGTGTCCACGACGAATTTGACCTGGTCCGTGGCCACGTAAATGGAAGGCCGGGTGCGATGGTTTTTGGGATTGGCCAGGAATTCCGGCGGATATTCCTGGCCGATGATGGGTACGCCCTGCGACGTGCCGCTGCCGAGAAAAATGAATGAAAACGACATGATTAAAATTTTCTTTCGTTACCGGCTGCCAGCCTATTCAATTCAATCACGAATGCACACGGATAAACACGGATTTGAAGACAAGTATCGCGCGAATGATCGCGAAATGCATGAATGTCTTTCCCATGCGTGCCAATTCATGGAGTCAGCGTCCAGCCATTTTTATCCGTGTCCATTCGCGTCCATCCGTGGTTGTAAGATTTACCGGGACAAAATCCAACTATGTTGACCACGCTACGCATCAAAAACCTCGCGCTCGTGCCGGACTTGACGCTTGAGCTTCAGCCCGGCTGCAATGTCATCACCGGCGAGACCGGCGCGGGCAAATCCATCATCATTGGCGCACTCAATCTCGTCCTGGGCGAACGCGCCGACCGTTCGCTCATCCGCACCGGCAGCGACAATTGTTCCGTCGAAGCCGCGTTCGACGTCACGGAATTGCACGTCAACCAACGCGGAACGCCGGCCTCCGGCACGGCTCGACGCGGTAGTGATTTGAAACACGCCAGGCCGGAGGCCGGCGCTCCATCGCAGTTGGGAAAATTTCTGGAGGAGAATGGCCTGGAGCCGTGCGAGGCGAATCAGCTCGTCCTCAAACGCACCTTCACCGCCGGTGGAACGAACCGCCAATTCGTCAACGGCTCGGCCACCACGCTGAACGTCCTGGCGGCGATTGGCGAATGGCTCGTGGACATGCACGGCCCGCACGACCACCAGTCGCTTCTGCATCCCGCGAAGCAACTCGCCATTCTCGATGCGTTCGGCAATCTGGAAAAGGAGCGGGCGGCGTTTGGCGGACTGGTTCAACGCCGTGCCGTGCTTGAAAGCGAAAAATCCGCGCTCGTCGTGGATGAGAAGACCTACGCGCAACAACTGGACCTGCTGCGTTTTCAAGTGAACGAAATTTCCAGCGCCCGGCTTCAGCCCGGCGAAGATGAAGGGGTTGAGGAAAAATTCCAGCGCGCGAGCAACGCGGCGAAGCTGTTGCAATTAAGCCGGGGCGCGTTGGATATGCTGGACGGGAACGACCCTTCATTGCTCACCCAGGCCGGCGCGGTGGGCCGCACATTGCAGGAATTGCGGCGCGTGGACGCGGGCGCGGACGCGCTGGTTGAATTGCACGGGCAGGCGGCGTCGGCCCTGCGCGAATTGCAGTCAGAACTTTCGCGTTACGCGGAAAAGGTGGATGTTGACCCCGCGCAACTTCAACAGCTCGAAGAACGGCTTGATCTCCTCCACTCGCTCAAGCGCAAATACGGCGCGACACTGGCCGAGGTCATCGCGTTCGGCGACGATGCGAAGCGCAAACTTGAAAACTTGGAACAGCGCGATGGCGAACTAACACGGCTGAATGCGGAACTGGAAAAGCTCGACGCGGAACTATTGCGTGCGGGCAAAGAACTTTCCGCCAAACGGCGCAAAATTATTCCGCAGCTTGCGAAAGCCGTGGGCAAACAGCTTGATGATCTGGGTTTCAAACAAAGCAAGTTTGATGTGGGCATTACAACCTTGCGGTGGGGCGAGGCTCCTGACGAGCCGTCTTCGCTTCACTTCGCCGTGCCAAAGCCGGCTCGCGGGGACGCTCGCCCCACCAACTCCACCGGTTTCGACGAAATCGAATTTCAATTCGCTCCCAATCCGGGTGAACCCGCCAAGCCGCTCCGCGCCATCGCGTCGTCCGGTGAAATGGCCCGCGTCATGTTGGCGCTCAAAACCGTGCTCGCGGTGGAAGACGAAATCCCGGTGCTCATTTTCGACGAGGTGGACGCAAACATCGGCGGCGAAACCGCCAATGCGGTCGGCGAAAAGATGAAGCAGATTGCCGCCCGGCGACAGGTGCTATGCATCACGCATCTGCCGCAGGTGGCCGCGCCCGCCGATGCGCATTATGTCGTGACCAAACAGATAAAAGATGGCCGGACGATTTCCGGGATTGAGTTGTTGGGCAAAAAGGAGCGCGTGACGGAACTGGCGCGGATGCTCGGCGGCCAGAGTGACGCCGCCCGGAAGCACGCGGAGGCGTTGCTAAACGGATAATGGACGGCAAACATTGAAACCTATCCAATTTCTCACGAACCCGTGTAACCAGAACTGGTGACTGGCAGGGGACAGGGCATGAGGTATGATTTCATTGTTGTTCGTGTGGTAATTTAGTTCTCAATTCTGTTTGAAGAGGCCGGACCTGTTGTCCGGCCTTTCTTTTTTTATCAGCCGGTTCGATCTCCTGATTGCCAATCACTTGGGACGGAAGTTCATTGCCCTACCATTGCACCTTTAACCTGCTATTTCATACTTGCTTCAATGCGAACGTGCGAAGCACCTGTAGCGCAGGCTTCCAAGCCTGCTGTGTCGCCGACTTCCAAGTCGGCAGAGTGTTGTCGGATGCGGCGCGGCGTCAGCGGGTTGAGAAACCCGCGATACAGCAGACTTGGAAGTCTGCGCTACGCGGCAGGCTGATGCAGGGTGTGAAATATGCGAGTTAAATGCCGGCTTTGGCACGGAGTTGTTCCACCTGCTTCTCCAGTTCACGCAGGCGGTGAATCATGTCCGGCAACTGCTGAATCGCGATCATCTGCCGTTTGGCCTGTTTGTCCGGTGAGGCCGGATAGCCGAGCACTGTCACTCCGTCGGGAATATCCCGCATCACACCGGACTTCGCGCCGACGACGGCCTGGTTGCCGAGCTTCAAATGTCCCGCAATCCCCGACTGTGAAGCGATCACGCAGTAATCTCCCAGGCGCGTGCTGCCGGCAAAACCCGACTGGCCCATGACCAGACAGTGCCGGCCAATGACAACGTTGTGCGCAACATGCACCAGATTGTCAATCTTGGTGCCCTCGCCAATGACGGTGGAACCAAGCGCCCCGCGGTCAACGGTCGAGTTGGCGCCGATCTCCACATCGTCGTGGATGATCACATTGCCGACCTGCAGCACTTTGCGGTGGCGACCCTCGTCGAACACGTAGCCGTAGCCGTCCGAGCCGATGACCGTGCCGGCGTGGATGCTGACCCGGTGACCGATCTGCGTCCGCGCATAAACCACAACGTTTGGGAACAGGCACACATCGTCGCCAATCTGACAATCCCGGCCGATATGGTTGCCGCCCATGAGCACGGAACGCGCGCCGAGCCGCACGCGCGCGCCCAGCACGCAGTCCGGCCCGATGCACGCCGTGGGATCAATTTGCGCCGAGGCATCAATAGTCGCGCTTGGATGGATGCCGGACGGTTGTTGGTCCGGCGGGAAAAAGAGCGGCAGCACCCTGGCCATGGCCACGCGCGCGTTCCGCACGCGGATGAGGACTTTCTTCGACGGCGCGAATGCTTCCGATACGAGGATGGCGGCGGCCTGGCTTTGTTCAGCGGCGGCGAAGTGGGTTTCCTTCTCAGCGAAAGTGAGGTCGCCGGCCCGGGCACAGTCAGCGGGCGCGAAGCCGGTGAGTTGGACTGAACCGTCGCCGAGGACTTCGCCCCGGAGTTGTTCCGCAATTTGAGCAGCGGTGAATGACATAAAATGCTGGGTTAATGGTTAAGAGGCTCCGTTCGGGAAGAAGCTTATGCTGCCGCGAGGCGGTGGCAAGCCGCAAAGGGTCCCGAAACTCAAGGTGGACGCAACTTGACACCAGCATCAACTCCCTCGCCACGCCTGAGCGGGGCGAGGGAGGGTCGGGGCGAGGGGATTTGAAATTAAACGCGCCACCTCTCCCCCAACTCCGTTGGCGGAGAGGGAGAAAAATGGCGGGTGTGTCAAGTTGCGCCCGCTCAAGGTTGTTGTTTGCGACGATGCCCTGAAATTTTTACGACCAGAAAAATGCCCGTGATGCCGACGCATAACCATCCAAACCAGTCGCCGTGCTGGTTGTAAAAAGTCGGTAAACGTTTTTCGCCGGGTTGCAGCAACGGGAGATCAATCGTCATGGCGCCGACGCCGTAAACGCTGCCGGTATTGTCTTTGAAAATATCACGCAGCCGGCCATTGGCGTCCACCCAGCACGTCAGGCCGTTGTTGGAACTGCGTACCAGCGGCAAGCCGTTTTCCACGGCGCGGAAAACGGCGGCGGCGGCCTGTTGCCATTGCGCCGCGCCCTCGCCAAACCAGCCGTCGTTGGTCAGGTTCACCACAAAATCCGTGTCGTCCTGCACGTATTCACGCGCCAGTTCCGGGAACACGTCCTCGAAACAGATGAGCGTAGCGGTTTTGACGCGAGATGGAGTGCCGGTCTCCGATCCGGCGTCGGGAATATCAGCATTCGATTCGTGCCGGGCCGGAGGCCGGCGCTCCAGTTCAAACGGCACCGCACGGTCACCGGACGCAAAGCTGCCGGGGATGGGTGTAAACCATTTGACGAACGGCAACCAGCGCACGAGCGGGATGTATTCGCCAAAGATGACCAGCTTTTGCTTGTGGTAAACCGCCGCGCAACGGCCTTCCGGATTGAACAGGAACGCTGCGTTGAAAACGTCGAAGTCGTCCTTGCTCTTCGCATTGGGCCGCCATCGGGCGTCATCGGCGTTGCAAATCAACCAGAGATGGTGAGTGCGGACAAGGTTGGTGATGGCGGTGTAGCTGAACTCGTCGAATTCCGGCACGGCGGCTTCCGGCCAGATGAGCAAATCGGTTTTTGATCCCCTCGCCCTGCCTTGCACAGTTCCTGGGAGCGCTGGCGTCTCGCCGGCGAGTTCCGGTTTTTGGCTCCCGACTGGCCGGCGGGACGCCGGCGCTCCCAGGAGGGACGGGGCGAGGGGTTCGTTTGTTTGCTGCGCCGAAGTCAACGCCTGTTCGGAAAGCTCAAGCAGTTGCCGGAAACGATTGGTGTCTGTGTTCGGGTCCCAAATCAAAGTCTGCGGAATGCTGGGTTGAACGAGCGTGATGCGCAGCGTCGGACCGGGCGGATTTTGTCCGTTCATTCGCGCTAAACCGAACGCGAACAACACTGCGATTGCGGCCAGCGGCAGGAGAATTTCAATCTGCCACGCGAACCGGGAGGCTGGCCGGTGAAAAATCATGCAGACGGCGGAAAACAGCGACAACGAAACCCACACAACCAGAAATGAAACGCCATAGACACCCGTCACCGAAGCGATTTGAATGAGTGGTATTAGTTGATATTGCGAAGCACCGAGAGGATTCCATGGAAAACCGCTGAACAGCCGCACCCGGACCATTTCCAGCGCCACCCAGATGGCCGCGCCCATGAGCGACCACGATGTGCGACCGGACCAGGAGATTTGTTTCGGCTTGCGGGGATCGGTCTTCGTTCGTCTTCGACCCGACGGGCTCTCGCCCCACCAATTCACGAGCCAGACCCAGACAGCCGGGTATAACCCGAGATAGACGCCCAATAAAAACCAGCCGAGAATCGGATAGCCCGTCACCGGAATCAGCAGCAGCCAGTAAAGCGACGAGAGGAAGTGAGTCAACCCGGCAACGTAACCAACGCGGAAGGCATCGCCGCCGCGTTTGCCATGAGCGGCGGCCATCATCAAGGCCGGCGCAATCCAGGCGCAACCGGCGATGCCGATTTTTGGGAACGCGGCGGTCAACAAAAGCCCGGCGCCAATAGCCAGGAGATACCCGCTGCGAACCAGGAGTTCGTTGAGAAAACGTTTCAACGTGGCGAATGGCGAATAATCCTGCGTGAACGTGGGGCCAGGCCGGGTGCATTCGGCGGCCCGTTTCAAAACGGCAGTGCTGGCATTGACGACGATGGCCTCGCGCGCACCGCGCCAGATGGCGAGATCGGCGGACGAATTGCCGGCGTAGTCAAAACCGCGTTCGCCGAATTTGGCGATGAGGACCTTCAACTTGTTGGCGCCGCGCAAATTGGTCTTGCCGTCGCTGCCCAGCACCTCATCGAAGAGGCCGACATGATTGGCGACGGGCAGGGCCATGTCGCGGTCGGAGGCGGTGACGAGAATCAATTTCCGGCCGGCGGCCTTTTGTTCGCGCAGATAGGCGAGAAACGGTTCGTGGTAGGGCAGGGCGGCAGGATCAATTTTGACGCGCCGGGCGAGTTGTTGCTTCAAGAAAGCCCTGCCCCGCATCCACCAAAACAAAACGGGTAAGAGCTGGAACGGATTTCGCCGAAGCAATCGCGCCAGCGATTCCCAAAGCAAATCGGTCTTGATGAGCGTGCCATCCAGGTCCACGCAGAGCGGGACTGGATTGGCGGGCGTATCGGGCGGTGGTGGCATGTAGTGGTATCCTGAATCCGCCGCGAAATTAGAGGAAGGCGATGAGCGTGACAAGCCTGTCCGGATTGGAAGTGGTGTCTGAACCGTGCCAATGCGGAACTCCGAACGGCAGCGGCAGCTAATCCACGCTGTGGCCCTGTTCCCGGAAGCGCTGAAGCTTGTAAATCAATGCGCGCCGGCTGATGCCCAGTGCCTTGGCGGTTTCCGTGCGGTTGGAGTCGTGCTGTTTCAACGCCTGCAGGATGGCCTGGCGCTCGATTTCCTCCAGTTGCTGGGCGTCGCCAGCGGGCGCGGCGGACGGCAATCCCGCGGCTTCGCGCACGCGCGCGGGCAGGTGTTCCGGCAGAATCAATTCGCTGCGGGAAAGCAGCGCCGCCCGTTCCATCGCGTTGCGCAACTCACGCACATTGCCCGGCCAGGGATAGCGTTCCAGACAGGTGGAAACCGTGTCCGAAAACCGCGCGCGGCCCTTGGTGAATTCCTCAACGAACCGGCCGGCCAGCGGCAAAATGTCCTCGCGCCGTTCGCGCAACGGCGGCACGTTCAGTTCCACCACGTTCAAACGATAAAACAAATCCTCGCGAAAACGGCCGCTCTTGACTTCATCGTCGAGAACACGATTGCTCGCGGCCAGAATACGCGCATGGGTGTGAATCTCGCGGTTTGAGCCGATGCGCTGAAAGCGCCCGTCCTGTGTCACGCGCAGCAGCTTGGCCTGGAGCGGCGGCGACAGCTCGGCGATTTCATCCAGGAGAATGGTGCCGGCGTCCGCTTCTTCAAAACGGCCGATGCGCTGGGCGTGTGCGCCAGTGAACGAACCTTTTTCGTGCCCGAACAATTCGCTTTCCAGGAGTGTCTCGGGAATGGCGGCGCAGTTGACCTTGATCAGGGGACCCGCCGCGCGCGGGCTCCACGCATGGATGACGTCGGCGACGATTTCCTTGCCCACTCCGCTTTCACCGGTGATCAGCACGCGGGTCTCGGAGGGGGCAATCAGCGCCGCGTCACGGAACACGGCCTGCATGAGCGGGCTGCGGGCAACCACAAAATCCGGCAACGGCTGCTCCCGGTCGAGGTGCAACGGAACGGATTCGGAAATGCCAATGGCCTGGCGGACGCAAGCCATCAGTTCATCCAGATCAATCGGCTTGGCCAGATAATTCACCGCGCCGTCCCGCATGGCGGCGACGGCATCGCGGACGTCGGTGAACGCGGTGACGAGCAGGACGGGCAGGGTGGCGTGTTCCTTGCGCGCCAGCCGCAATGTTTCCAGCCCGGAAAGACCCGGCATCCGCACGTCGGAAATCATCATGTTGAATTTTCCGGTGCGCAACGTTTCCAGAGCCTGCTGGCCGGACTCCGCCGTGACGGTTTCAAATCCCTGGGTGCGGAGGAAGGTATTCAGCAGGCTGCGCTGTCCCGGGTCGTCATCCACGATGAGGATGCGCGGCGAGTCGTGATTTTTTTTGCGCAGTTCAGTTGCCACGGGGCAAGGCTAGACAAACCGGGCGCTGGCCAAAAGAAATTTCCCGGCTGATTTTGAAGCCACCCGGTGCATCCGCCCGATTCCCCCAACCTGGGAGCGCAGATGCGGATGGAGACGCTGACCGGAAAAAACAAAAACGCTTTTAAGAAAAAATGAAACCATTCACTTAATGCTTGACCGATGAACCCTCATAGGGGCGGCATCTTCATCCGAAATGCTTGTGCAACTCATAGTAAATCAAATAACCGCTACCAATGGACAAGGCCAAGAACAATGTAAATCGAATCCCACTCGACCAACCTTCATCCTCGAAATACTCCGGCGGCGGAGGCCATGAATTACGTCGTGGCCAAATCCACCTCCGTCTCACGAATAAGCCCGTAAATTTGCCACATCCATCCCAGAAATCACTGAAATCATAGAAAAGAATACGGTATGATATGCCTGCAGCCAAAATTCCAACCAGTATGGATAATGCAACGATCATCTGACTGCCGCCTAACTGGCAAGTATGCAACAAAAGTATTGTCCATCCCGGTTCACGATTTGGACTTTATTCCCGGCTTTCCGGCTTGTCCACAGGAATTGAGTTTAACATCCGTCCTCACCCCGGCCCTCTCCTCCACCCGCCTACGCTGCGCTACGGCGCGGTTCAGATATACAGTCGCGTCGAAGCCGAAGCGAAGACGGAAGGAGAGGGGGAATCATCCGCCGTCTCTCTGAAAAACTTGCGATTGGATTGGCTGGACCATCATCCGTAAAACCAGAATTGGACTGTGGCTGTTCCTTCTCCCCGGGGGAGAAGGTCAGGTTGAGGGCGGACGTAAAAACCATTCCATTTCACCTTTCCGGCCATGAAACGAAAAACATCGCCGGGTCGCCCGAATCAGGCGATGACTTTCAAGTGGCTGATGCGAAAGATGGCGCCTTTGGGTTCGTTGGGCAGGCATTCGATTTCCCAACCGTGCGCCAGCACGATCTGCTGGACGACGGCCAGGCCCAGCCCGGTGCCTTTTTGATTGGTCGTGAAGTAAGGCTTGAAAATTTCCTGGCGGCGTTCGGGTGGAACCCCGGGGCCGTCATCGCGGACTTCAATGACCGCCTCGGCAGTGTTGATTTTCTGCGTCACAATCTGGATCCGGCCGTTTTCACCAACCGCCTGAATGGCATTGAAGACCAGGTTGAACAGCACCTGGCGGAGCATTTGTTCGTCCGCCTCGATGGCCATGGGTTCGCCCTTCGTTTCCAGCTTGAGTTTCTTATCCTCGATGTCGTAGGCGAGGGCGCGTGCGACCTCGTTCACGACGGAATCCAGGGCGAGTTTCGCGCGGCGGACCTCCCGCGGGCGCGAGTAGTTGATGAATTCGTTCAGTTGCGCGGTGACCTTGTCGGTCTCGTCCACGATGGCGCGGACTTTTTCCCGGATTTCGGCCGGAGCGTCGTTTTGTTTGGAAATCATCTGGGCCATGCCCCGGATGATGTTGAGGGGGTTGCGGGTTTCATGCGCGAGGCCGGCGGCGGCCAGGTTCATTTCCTTGAGGTGCGAATTTAATTCGCTGGCGCGGATGAGACGGATTTGAAGTTCGGAGGATTTGGTCACGCTCCGCCAGGCCAGCCCTGACCCAACGACCGAAATCGCGGCCAGCAGGGCGATGATGGATCGGAGCCAGAGGTCTTGCTCAAAGGTCTCGTGGAGCGTCTGGGTGGACATGACGATGACAAAACTATGCACGCCCTGTTTCTGGCGAAGGGTTTGGTATTCTTCCTCGCTCATCCAGCGGGGACGCCCAAAGCGGGGACGGGAGCGCATCCGGTTCGTGTCATTGTCCGGCGGCGGCGGTGGAGGAGGTTCTCCGGAACCGGCGGCAAAATTGGTTGGATTATCACCAGGCACGGGTTCGGGTGGCGGCCCGTGGGGCGGTCCGCCCAGACGGTTGGTGGCGGCAAAGCGATTGGTAAAATCCTGCCGGGACAAAATGATCGGGAGGTTGGTGCCTTCGATGTCGTAGGTGAGGTTGGTGCCGAGATCCACCGGATTCACGAGGGTGACGGTCTGCGCATTCCATTTTTCCGTTGCGCCTGCGGCGCCCCGGCCTTGAAGATCAATTCCCGTCCCGGCGGAGGCGACCATCTCACCGGCGGCGTTCAACAGCGCGATGCCGTCCAATTCCGCCTTCTCCTGCCGGATCAGTTCCGTGAGCGAGACTTCAAGCCGTTCCTTGGAAACCACGCCGCCGAAGCGGCGCTGCGACCGGAGCACGATGCCGAGGGTGGTGGAAATGTCCTTGGCCCGGTTGACGAGCGCCGTACGGGCTTCTTCCCGAACGCGCAGGTGCTCGGCCAACTGCCAGACAACCACCAACACCCAGACTCCCAGCAGGAGTCCGTAGATCAAAGCGCTGCGGCGTTTCAGTTCCATAAATAGCTTTCAGTCTGAAAATCGATGTTGTAGCTGGATGCGCCCAGGAATTTTTGTGGAGCAGACATTCTTGTCTGCTGGTGGCGGAACTTTCCAGTTCCGCTCCTGGCGACTGGAAAGTCGCCCGAACCCGCAGGCTGGAAAGCCTGCGCTACGCCATGTGGCGCAAACGAACTTCGTTTTTTCGGGTTCTGTCATGCCATCGTTCAAAGATAACATAATTGCATCCTACGGTTTTTTCTTCACCGGCACTCGTTCCAGGAACCGATCCAGTTCCTTCTCCGAAATCGAGTTGGTGATGAGTTGCGACTGGGCGGTTTCCTTCGCGGTCAGCGCGGCGAGTTGTGACGGCATCTGGACGATGTGCGGCGTGAGGAAGATCAACAACTCACTCTTCTGGTTCGACTTGGCGCTGAACCGGAACAACTGGCCGAGCACCGGAATGTCGCCCAGAATCGGGATTTTGCTGTCGTTGGAGGACTTTTCATTGGCAATGAGGCCGCCGATGACGACGGGCTGGCCGTCGGGAGTCACGACCACGGTGTTGGCGGATCGTTTGTTGATGTTGGGCGCATACACGGCGGACGAAATGATGCTGCCGCCTTCGATCACCTGGCCGGGCGTCGAGCTGTCAATGGACGTGATTTGTGGTTCCAGGATCATTTGAATCAGATTGTTCGCCCCGATGAACGGCGTGACGTCCAGCTGGATGCCGACGTTTTGATAGGTCCCGTTGATGGTCGGGACGGTGGTGGCGCTATTGCCGACCGCGCTAAAACTCACGCCGCTGGGCAGATAGACGCTTTGGCCGACGACAATCTCCGCCATCTGGCCGTCGCGCGCGAGAATGGACGGGCGCGACAGCACCTGCGCCTTGCCGGCGGTGGCGACGGCCTGGAGCGTCGCATTGAAATCGCTGCCCATGAATTGATAGAGACCGCCATTTCCGGTCGCTCCCGCCAGGGACTGGGGCAGGCCAAAGTTATTGTTCACATTCAAGGTCTGATAAACTGGCGCGATGGTGCCGGCAGTGCCAGCCTGCTGGCCGGCGCTGTAATTGGTGATATAGCCGGTGAGTTGCGAAAAGTTTTTGTTGAGGCCGGTGTAATCGCCCTGAACACCGATGGCGGACGCCGTGTTGTCCTGCACTTCGAGGAAGACGACCTTGATGAGCACCTGCGGTTCGGGCGCGTCAAGGCTGGCGACCACCCTGCCGATTTGCTCGCTGGTTTCCTTGTCGGCGATGACGATGATGTTGTGCGTCACCGGGTCCACGGAAATGACCGCGCTGCCCACCGTGCCGTTGTTGTTGTATTGGCTGCTGCTGGAACTGCTGGCGTTGTTGTTGCGGTTTCCGCCGCCAAATCCGCCGAACCCACCAAATCCACCGCCACCACCGCCACCAGTGCGCTGCTGGGCATGGATTTCCATTGCGGCGCAGAAAAGCAGGGCCAGAACGCCGCCGAGATATTTTTTGAAACAGTTTGTTTTCATAATTTGCCTTTTCATTAAAAAATTGTTCGCGTTTTAGTACGCCCGCCCGCTGCCAATGCCGCCGCCGGTGCTGGTGCCGCCCACTCCAGTGGTGGTGGTGGTCGATCCCATCGTGGTGGTGCCGTTCACAGCGCGTTGCTGGAGCGCGCTGTTTTGCGACGACGAACTCGTGCCGCTGCGCGAAGTGCTGCTGCTCTGGAACATGTTTTGCAGCACCGTCAACGCCTGCTGCGGATCGCCATTTTTCATCTGGAAAACATAAACGCTCTGATCGCGGTCCGAAGGCACATCCAGTTGTTCCATCATCCCGGCGATTTCCTGCATCAAATCCTTGGAGGCGGTCACGATGACGGACGAAGTGCGCTGGTCCGCCACGGCGACGACCTGCGTCTGCTTTTGGATCCGGGAGTTTTGACTGGTGCCCGTGCCACCGCCGGCATTCGCCGCTGCCATCCGGGCAAAAAACTGGGCCGGACCACCGCCGCCCGCGCCACCACCTCCGCCACCGAACCGGAAGGGCGACTGGGCCTGGCTGCCCGAGGTGCCGCTCGTCGGGAAAATCTGGCCCAATTCACTGGCCACGTCGGTCGGGCTGGCGTGGGTCAAATGGAACACGCGGATTTCCGTTTCCCCCTCGGCGCTGCTGTCAATCGCCTTGATGATTTCGGTGAGATGCCGGATGTTCGATTGCGTGTCGGTGACCACAATCGAATTGCCAGCCTCATTGGCGACAATCGTCGCCTGGGGTGAAACGAACGAAGACAAATCCGTCACCAATTGCCGGGCCTCCACGAACCGGATGGGGATGATCTGCGTGACGATCTCGGCGTTATTCGGAATGCTGTCCGGGTTGTTGCTGGTCTTGACCGGGATGTTCCGCGTCTTCGCGTCGTTCTTGTCCAGAATCGTCAAGGTCCGCCCGTCGCGTATGGCGGCGTAACCGTTCTTGTTCAGGACGGCATTAAGCAGGTCCACCGCTTCATTCCGGTTCATGGGATGGCTGCTGATGACGCTCACATTGCCCCGGACCTGCGTGTCCATCACGATGATAAACCCAGCGGCATCGCTGAGATAATTCAGGACCATCTCCAGCGGCGCATTGCGAAAGTTCAGACTCAATTCGTCAAAATTCGTGCCGACGGTCGGCGCGAGGGTGGAATCCTGCACCACGGTGGGAACGGCCGCCGTCGGCGCTGTTTTTGCCGGCGTGGCGGGTTGAACACCCGTTGTTGGCGCGGCGGGCTGGTTGGTTGCCGGCTGTTCGTTCAGCGCGCCTACGTCCGGCGGCGGGACATCGCCGGGTCCCGGCCCGGCGTCCGGCTGGCCAAGAGCCGTTTGTGTGGCCGCTGACATGATCAGTCCCGAAACGCACAGCGTCACGAGGGTTCGTCGAATCAAGGTTTTCATTTTAATTCCTGTTCTCTTTGTTGCATGAGTTTCTTGAGGACGTCATTGGGTTCACTGCCGGCACCCGAAGCCGGGGTGGCCGCGGGTGTTTCGTCCGTCGCCGGGGTTTCATTTCCGGCCGTGGTGGCCGGCAATTCGCCCGATTCGGCCAGTTGCCATTCGCCCTTGCCTTCCTGCCGCATCTGCGCGCCAACTTGCATTACCACCGGCTTGTTGGTGGAAGTCAGCTTGACGCCGCGCAGCGTGATTTCCGCCACCTTGTAACCGGCAATGACTCCGTCCGGGGCGAGTACCTTGCGATAATCGGAATCGTTCCCGTCAAAGAAGGCGAGCATGCCATTCCGGCTGCTCAATGTGCCGACCAGCGAAAAGTAGGGCGCCGACTTGGAGACGGAGCGTCCGCGGCTGTGTGACGCATGCGCATAACGGTTGGGGTCAAAAATGTTCCGGTCCACGATGATCTGGAACGACGAATAATTCGTGGCGGCGGGGGCGTTGGTCGTCTGCGCGGCGGCCGGCCGGCCATTGGCCAGGAGCACCCCGAGTGCGGCGAGCACGGCCACCGTCCGGAGTCTGCGGCTTGCGTTCCAATACCGAAGCGCAGTTCCTGGGAGCGCCGGCGTCCCGCCGGCCAGTCCCTCGTCCACACGCCGGCGAGACGCCAGCGCTCCCAGGAAAAGACCCGGGTCGGAGCCGGGGTGATTTTGGTTGTATCGTGCCGGGTTCATGGTTTGGATTGGGATTGCGAAACGAGCACCAGCCCGCTGATTTGCAGGTCGAGGGTGAGTTGCTGGCCGGTGGTGTCGCGGGCGCTGAGTTCCACCGTTTCAAGTTTGAGCGCCATCGGATCTTTTTCGAGGTCATAGACAAACCGGCTGAGGGTGCCGAGGTCGCCGGCCGCCTCAAGGCGGCAGTTGAGCGTGAGGTAGTCCGGCGAATCGTTGTTCCACTGGGGCGTGATGCCGGTGACGTCGGCGCCGCTCTCCCGGGCCCAACTGTCAAAGGCCTTGAGCGTCTGCTGCTCCGCCAGTGAAGGATTCTCCGGCAGGGTGTTCGTGCGCATCTGGCTCCAACGGCTGCGGAGGCCGGCCTCGCGCTGGATCAACCGCCGGCCGTTTTTTACCTGCGCGCGCAGTTCGGTGACTGTTTTCGCCCGCGTTTTCCACCAGCCGAACATCGGTTCAATGACCACCTGGTCGGCCGCGTAAAGCACGCCCACCGCGATGGTCAGCGCAATCAACAGTTGCTGGCGGTTTTCAATTTTCATTGCCGCCTCCTTTGTTCCAATGAAAGTCGAACGTAAATTGCATCGGCGCTTTGCCGCGGATCTGATCCACCTTCAAGTCGGTCACGCCGTCCGCCGCGCGCAACTGGCTCAACATCCGCAGCAGGGCGGCGTTGTCCCGCGCCGTGCCGGAACAGTTCACCACGTTGCCGTCGCGGATTTCCACCGTCTTGGCCGTGACGGCGCCGTCCTCGGGGAACGCCGTCGTGAGCTGCTTTAAAATGCTCAGGCTGCGGAACGACTCGTCGAACCACGGCCGGTATTTCTGGATTTGCTGCTGGATGCCATCCAGTTCCCTGACCTTGGCCGACATCCCCGACCATTGCGAACGCAGCCGGAGGAGCTGGATTTCCTGGAACAAAAACAATCCGCCGACGATGGCGACGATGCCGGCGGCCGTCGCGCCGGCGGAGCGCAGCCGGCTGGAGGAATACTTGGTGATGATTTGCTGCCAGGCCGTCGGTTTGGGCGGCAGGAATTCGAAGGCCGGCGTTTGTCCCGTCAGCCACCGGGCGGCCAGGCTGAAGGCCGGGGAAACGGGTGCGTCGGGCGGAAGCTGGACGCCGAATTCGTCCGGCGAATACTTCGTAACCGGTTCGACGCCCAGGCCGGCCGGTTCAAACCGCAATTCCATTTCGTCGGCCAGTTGCTGCGCCAGGTCGGGCGGGCCGAAAATACGGATGCGGCGGACGGAGGCGCGCAGTCCGGCGGGCAACTGCCCGAGCGTGATGCGAACTTCCCGCGCGACATAGCCGGTATGGAGGGCGCGCCGCGAGCCTTCATTCTCGATGGCGCCTTCCAGCGTGCGCAGGGCCGCCACGCCGCCGCCACAGGTGATTTGCAGGGACACCTGACTCTCGCCGATGGCCAGGGCCAGCACTCCGCTGGAAGTTTCCGCCGCCGGCGGCTGCAAAGCCGTCACGCCGGGTGAAAAGCTGACCGGTTTCAATTTGGCCGCCGCCAGGACCTGTTCCAGCGATGTGAGCTGGCTGTTGAGGATTCCCGCCAGGGTCACGAGTTGTTTGCCGGCCGGCAACGGGCAGCGCGAATGGGCGAGCCGCAACGTCGTGACGTCGCACGGAAATCCGCGTTCCGCCTCCAGTTGCAGCAGGCTCGCGGCATCCGCCTCCGGCAACGGCGGCAATTCGGTTTGTGCCGTGAGCATCCACTTCAACGGCACGCCCACCACGCAGTGGCGTTGGCGCACGCCGGCAGTTTCGAGGTGGTTGCGAATTTCGCGTCCGACCAGTTCGGGCGCCGCCGTGAGCGGATCGAGCGAGAGGGTCGCCGAGAACGACTGCTGGAGTTGCAGCGAGCCGTTGGTGCGGCGGAGCACGACACCGTCAAGGCGGCTGCCATCGAAGTTGAGGCCGAGCAGGCCCGTCAACTTTTTGCGTCTCAAAAAATTGATTTTCAAAATCTGGTTCATGGCGTTTCCTTGGCGACCCAGGTGGTGCGGGCCTTTTCCCCGAGCGCCCAGCCCAGCCGGCTGAGGTCCTGGCGGTATATGATTTTGGGCGAGCCTTCGCTGATGTCGAAAATGAATTTCACCCGCCGGTAGCCGCGGCCGAACGGTCCGACCGCTGCGATGTCCGCCGTGAATTGAAAACTTTCCGTGGTGATGTAATCGCGGCCGGCGGCGAGGGCCAGGACGACCGGGCTGGTGTTGCCGAGCGCGTCCACGATCCAGGAAATGGCGTTGAGGTTGTTGGGATTTTGCTGGCGGTAGGTGACGAGCGATTGCGCCGCGCCTTGCGCCGTGCTCTGGTCCACGCCCAGGCCCATGAACAACGCCGTCATCACGGGCGCGCTGGCGGTGTTGATGTTCAGCAAGCCGGTGGTGTAAAGATTGGTGCTGGTGGTGATATTGTTGTAAATCTTTGCAAAGTCAGCCGAACTCATGCCCTGATTCTGGCAGAATAAACAAAAATTCAAAATTCCCGGGAATGGGTTTGCCGGGCCGTTTCGAGGATGAACGTGGTTGTAAATGGAAGTGGCAAGGCCGCTCGCGTTGCCAACGCCGGCGCTCTGGAAAAGCGTCTGCAATCGTTCGATTGCCAGGTTCACGTTCGTCAGCGACGAGCCGTCGGAGTGGAAATTTGGCTGGCGGCTGTAAACGGTGAGGTATTCAAACAGACCCGGGTCCAGTATGCCGTTGCCGTTCAGGTCTGTTTCATTGGCGTCGAGCACACCGTTGCGATTGACGTCTTCGCCGACCAGCAGGTCAATCGTCGCGCCATATATCAGCCGCAATTCGTCCACCGTTTCGAACGGGGAGTTTTTGTCCGTGTACCCCAACGCCGAATAATTCAGCGCATAGTCGCCGCTGCCGTTGGTGCTGCGCCAATCCACAATCGCATCGGCAAAATCGAGCGTCATGTTGGGCAGATAAGAAAGCGCGTTGGTGCCGGCGCGGTTCAAATTCAATTTGGAGGCTTCGTCCACAAGACCAAAATACGGTTCGGTGGAAATTGTGCCGGACGGGTCGCGGCCGATGAGCCAGAAATGCGCGTCGCCCACCGGCACGGCCGCGCAGGAAAACTGGGTGTTGTTGGGCACCGCGCCATTCGTGGCAAAATTCGCGAGCGCCCAGCCGACATAGCGCGCCGCGCCTTCGATGGCCTGTTCCGCCGCGATGCCGGTGGCGCGGTTGTCCGAGGCGCGGAGTTCAAAGGTCATGGAATTCGCGAAATAAAGCGCGATGGCGACCAGCCCGATGGAAATCCAAAGCACGAGAATGAGCACCGAACCACGCTGAAAATGGGAACATCGAACGCCGAACGCTGAACGCCGAACATCGAATGGACCGGAACGCAACCCCGCATTCGCCGTTCGATGTTCGATGTTCGATGTTCGATGTTCCTGTTTAATTTTCATTTCAGGTGTTCGTGCGCGATTGCGAATCTATCGGCACCAGGATTTGAATTGGCTGCGGGCGTGTGTTGTCCGTGTTGTTTCCCGCCATCTGGATGAGGACCCGGACGGCGGCCGGCAGGTTGGTGTTGGCCGTGGTGGTGTCGGTGGTGTCCCAGGCATCATACCATTGCGTGCCGTCGAAACATGAAAACTTGATGCTTTCCACGCCGCTCAAAAGCGGCTGGTCCTGGACGTCCAGCGTGGTCGAGCTTAACAGATTGCGCGTGATGCTGCGGACGAGGTCCTTGCCGGCGGCGGTGCGGATGGCAGGGTCTTTCAATTCGTAGGTGACTCGTTGGATGTCGCCCCACGGTTCGTTTTCATGCAGCGCGCCGGTGGCGGTGAATATTTCGACGTCCACTGGCTGGCTGAGGCCGAGGCTGGTCACATTGCCGGCCTTGAAATCGCCGGTCAAAACGCCGTTGGGTTCCGGCGACACGGCGCATTGCAGGTCACGGCGCAGGATGGTGATCGCCTGGTCCAGGGGCGTGGCGTCATCCACCGCGGCCTGGGTGACTTCGCGCAGGTGCAGGGCGCTGAAAAGCACGGCATTGATGGCCACCAGCACGATGGCGGAGACGCCCACCGCCAGGATCATCTCGATGAGTGTAAACGCGGCAGAGGAGTGACGGGTGACGGGTGACGGGTGACGCGGGCAAAAATTCTCCCGTGCGTCGTGTGTTGGTACTCGACTCTCGACTCTCGACTCTCGACCGGAGCGGTTGTTTGAATTGATTTTCATGGTTGCGAACCCATCGTCGTGGTCAGCGTTTGCGGATTGGCCAGCGTACACAGTTTCACGGAATAATCACGGCCCTGGGCGGAATACTTCACTTCCGCGGTGATGAGTTCCATGGCGTCCACCGGCCAGTTCTGGCTGGTCAACGTCCAGCGGAATTCCTGCGCGCCTTCCGTGACCGTTCCGTTTTGCGTGCCGGTGTTCCAGTTGGTCGTCACGATGCTTTCGTTTAAAATCCGGTCCGCCACGCGCGCCGCGGCGCCTTTGCGGACGGCGACCACGCCGGCAAGGCTGGCCAGATGCAGCGCCTCCACCGCCGCCGGAATCACGATGGCCAGGAACAGCAGCGCCGCCAGCACCTCGATCAGCGTGAAGGCGGATTTGTGGTAGGGTCGGCGCGCTGCGCCGACCGGACGCCGCAGCGCGGCGTCCCTACCTTTATTTGTCGGTATCCCGAATTTCATAACCCATGTGGTTGCGCGCTTCGACCAGCCAGAGGGCATTGCCTTTGGCGTCGGCCAGGCGCAACGTTTGCGGACTGTTTTCATCAATGGTGCCGTCCGCCAAAAAGCGGATGGCCGGCAGGTTCTGGAACGTCGTCAAAGCGGTTGCCCCGGCGTTCAGGACCGCAATCTGCACATTTTCGTCGAGCGTCAGATTTTCCGCCTTCGGGTCACCGCCCGACGGGGGCGTTTCCGCAGTAAGCCCGTAGGCGGCCTGTTTTTCGTCCACCCAAAGCATCATCGGCAGGCCTTCCGAGACCGCGCGGCTCTGGCCGGCGTGCATCAGCGCGAACAGGCGGCGCGCCTCGGAGTCCACCGCGCGGGCGCGGATGAAATTCGACATGGCCGGCGCCACGAGCGAGGTGATGATGACCAGCAGCGCCAGGACGAGCAGCAGTTCGACGAGTGTGAAAGCGGACGCGTGAAACGTGAAACGTGAAACGTGACAAGAATTCGCCACGCGCACGCCGGGTTTCGGCGCTCGACTCTCGACTCTCGACTCTCGACCAGACAAATTCATTTATTTGGTTGTCCAGTTGCCAATGTCATCTTCCGATCCTTCCTTGCCGTCCGGCCCGACGGACAGCAGGTCATAGGAATTCTGGTTGTGTTTGCCGGGATAGTAATAAAGATAGTTGTTGCCCCACGGGTCCTGCGGAACTTTGTCCAGATAGGGTCCGTGCCAGTTTTTGGCGTTGTTGGGCTGCTGGAGCAAATCCTGCATGCTCTTGGGATAATAACCGTTGTCCACCTCGAACGCGTCAAGCGCGGTTTTGATGGATGAAAGGTCGGCGTGTACGGCCGTCAACCGCGCCTGTTCGCTGCGGCCCACCATTTTGGGAATCACGATGGCCGCCAGGATGCCGATGATGGTCATGACCAGCAGCATTTCGACGAGGGTGAAGGCGCGGCACAAAGTTTTGTCGGAGGGGCGAGTTCCACAAGCCCCTAAAATGTTACGCGATGGGTTGGTCAAGGGCTCGCAGAGCTCGCCCCTCCGAAGGTTTTGGATTTTGATTTTCATAAATTTTGCATTTTATTTGATGTAATCCTGCAACGAGAACACCGGCAGCAACATGCCGATGAAAATGATGCCGATGAACCCGGCGATGAGAAACAGCATCAACGGTTCGGCGAAAGCCACCGCCGTTTTCAAATGCCGGTCCAGGTCCGCCTCGGTAACACTTGCAATGCGGACGAGTTCCGCGTCGAGCTTGCCGCTTTCCTCGGCCACGGAAACCATTTCCACGACGGAACCGGGGAAAAGGTCCTTGCAATCCGCCAGGCTCTGGCCGAGCCGCCCGCCTTGCTGGACGTGTTCGATGGATTGCGCCACGGCGTCCACGAGAATCTGGTTGCCGATGGATTTGCGGGCGACGTTCAGGCCATGCACGAGGGGCACGCCCGCACCGAGCAGTGTGCCCAGCATCCGGCAGAATCGCGCCATGGCAAATTGTGCGGTCAGCGGGCCGACGATGGGCGATTGCAATACCAGGTTTTCCCAGACCCGGCGCCCCTTTTCGGAGGCGAACCAGGCGCGCACGAGAAAGCCGGCGACCACCAGGCCCGTCGCAATAAACAATCCGTAAGAACGGACGACGTGGCTGATGCCGATGATCATTTGAGTGATCATTGGCAGCGAACCATGCACACTGGCGAACATCTTTTGGAATTTCGGAATGAAAAACACCAGCAACACCGTGAGCACCACCAGCGCCAGCGCCAGCAGGATGCAGGGATAAACCATCGCGGTCGTCACCTTCGACTTCAAATCCTTTTCCCGCGCCTGGAAATCGGCGATTTGCGCCAGCACCACGTCGAGAAACCCGCCCGCCTCGCCGGCTTCCACCATCGCGGTATAAACGCGCGGAAAGGTCTCCGGCGACTTCGCCATTGCGTCGGCCAGTGACATGCCGTCAATGACCAGGTCGTGGACTTCCTTCCACTTGGCCTGGGCGGCGGGCGAGGAGGCTTCCTTGTAAAGAATGACCAGCGCGCGGCTCAGGGGCACGCCCGCTGCGAGCAGGCTGGAGAGCAGGCGCGTGAAATTTTCCAGGTCCTTCGCGGAAACCTTTTTCGATTCGAACTTGAAGGATAGGTTTCCGAATGCCGCCGGCAGCGGGGAGCCGTTTTTTGACGGCGCTGCCGCGGCCTTTTCGGCCAGGCTGACCGGACGCAGGCCCAGCGTCTCCACCTGCCGCAACGCATCGGGCCGGCCCGGGGCGTCAAGCTGGCCCTCGGCCATGGTGCCGTCGCTCTGCAAGGCTCTGTAGGAAAACGTGGGCATTTGAAAATCAGGAGAACATCGAACGCTGAACATCGAACGCTGAACATCGAATAAAAAATCGGCGAACCGCCGCTCCATCCGGCGTTCGATGTTCGATGTTTGATGTTCGATGTTCCCGTTTCATAACTATCTCGCCACCGCAATGCTGGACGGGGTTTTCGCCGCGGCATCCTGCGTTTCATTTTTGGTCGTGCGTTCCACCTCCTTGGCGGTGGTCACGCTCAAAATTTCTTCGACGGTCGTGATGCCCTGGCGGACCAGGCGCCAGCCGTCTTCGGCCAGTGTTTTCATGCCGGCGCGCCGGGCGGCGTCGCGAATCTGGTCGCTCGAGGCATTTTTCAAGACCAACTGGCGGATTTCGCTGTCGCTGTCCATCCACTCAAAAATCGCGTGGCGGCCATGAAACCCGGTATTGCGGCATTCGCGGCAGCCGATGGATTTGTAAATGGTGACCGAGGCGGGAATGCCAAGCCGTGCCTTGAAGGCTTGGGCGGTTGGCGAGTCGTCAATTTGTTTGCAATGTTTACAGAGCACGCGGACCAGGCGCTGGGCCAGCACGGCTTCGAGCGACGACGCCACGAGATACGGTTCAACACCCATGTCCACGAGCCGGGTGACGGCGCCGGGGGCGTCGTTGGTATGCAAGGTGGAGAAAACCAGGTGGCCGGTGAGAGAGGCCTGGACGGCAATCTGCGCGGTTTCCTGGTCGCGGATTTCGCCGATGAGAATCACGTCCGGGTCGTGGCGCAGAATCGAGCGCAGTCCGCGCGCGAAGGTGAGGCCGGACTTTTCGTTGACCTGAATCTGGTTGACGCCCTTGAGCTGGTATTCGACCGGGTCTTCCACGGTGATGATTTTGCGGACGGAATCGTTAATTTCGTTGAGGGCGGTGTAGAGGGTCGAGGTTTTGCCGCTGCCGGTGGGGCCGGTGACGAGGATGATGCCGTGCGGCAATTGGAGAACGCGCCGGAAGCAGTCCAGTTCGCGCCGGTCCATGTCCAGTTCGCCCATGCCGCGCAGCGTGGCGTTTTGCCGGAGCAAACGCATGACCACGGCCTCGCCATGCAGCATCGGAATCACCGAGACGCGGATGTCCACCTCGGCGTCGTCGAGCCGGATGCGGATGCGGCCATCCTGCGGCAGGCGTTTTTCGGCGATGTTGAGGTGGCTCAAGATTTTGACGCGCGACACGATGGCCGGCTGGAAGCGCTTGAGTTGCGCGGGTACGGAAACATCCTGCAACACGCCGTCAATCCGGTAGCGGATGCGGAACTCATCCTCGAACGGTTCGAGATGAATGTCCGACGCGCGCAGTTCAATGGCGTCCTTCAAAACCTGATTAACGAAGCGGATGATGGAGGCTTCGTCTTCTTCGGCCTCGTCAAGATTGGTGTCCTCGGCATTATCGTCAACAACCTGCAGTCCCTTTTCCTCATCGAGTGTGTCAATCGTGTCCGCGCCGACGCCGAGGCGTTTTTTAATTTCACGCTGGATGGCTTCGCTGGAGGCGAGGACGGGCTTGAGGTTCAAGCCGGTCATCGTTTTCAGCGCATCGAGGCCTTGGGTGGCGAAGAGACGGCTGGTGGCGACCTCGACGGTGCCGTTGAGGCGCTTGAGCGGCAGAAGTTCCTCCTTCAGTAGGATGCGGGCGGGAAAAAGGGAGAGAAGCTGGCGGTCCGGTTCCACGTCGTCCAGCGTCGTGTAGGCGAGATCGTATTCCTTGGCCAGCCAGCGCAGGATGTCTTCCTTGGTTTGAACGGGAGACTTCGCGCGCGCGAGGGACTCCGCGTCCGTCGCCGACAGTTGCCGGGCCGCGACCATGCGGTCCAGCAACTGTTTCAACGAAGTGGGTTGAACGGGAGTTTCACTCATAGGGCGGACGTCAGCTTCTCTTTTGGATCGGTTATTCGAGCAACCCGAGCAGGGTGGCCTGGGCTTCCTGTTTCGGGGTGAGCACCTTGCGCAGGGTTTCCTGCGCCGTCACGAGCTTGGCCTGTTTGGCTTTTTGCGAGGTCTGATATTTTGCCAGCGCAGCTTTTAATTGCGCCTTGGGCGCGTTGTCATCAATGGCCTTTTGCAGGGCCTCGGCTTCCTGGCTGGGTTGCGGGCCAAAATTGGGGCGATTGTTGCCGCCGGCCTGGTCGCCGTTGTTGCGGTTACGGTTGCGGAACATCCGGCCCATGCCGCCGCCGAACCCGACGTCACGCCGCGCGTCCATCACTTTTTGAAACAGCGGTTGGACCGCATTCCAATCGGTGTCGTTGGTGAAGCCAAGATCTCCCCGGATGTTTTCCATCATGCGTTGCTGCATCTGGGCCGGATCGAAGTTGCCGCGGCGACCGCCTCCGCCATTATCACCACCATTGTCATTTTGGGCGGAAACGCTGCCCGCGCTCAAACACAGGGCCGCGGCGATTCCGCATATCGTCAATAATTGATTCACTTTCATCGGACATTCTCCTCTTTCAGTTGGGATGTTGTTTGCATTTTTGCTTCGTTGCGGGGCGGCACACACATGCTGCCCATCGGTTGCGAAATCTCTCCATGCAATAACCATACCAGCGCCACAAAAGTCCATTTCATTGGGAAATGGAAGAACGGGCTGCGCAATTGCTGCTCAACTCCTTCCGGCGCTACGCAGATTCTGCGCGCTTGGTGCAACTGATGCGTGTTTCATGCGGCGTTACGTCCATGCGGTCACGCAACGGAAGTATCGTTTTAACCCCTGGTCTATGAGTTGCATGTGCCATGCGGATTTCTGGCTGGAACGATTGCCGCAACGCTGGATTTGTCCGTCACCCTGGAAGCATTACCCGTGGCCGCCGTCGTATCTCCAGCGGCCACAGCGGAGCCTGACCATGTAATTTAGGAACGGGTCGGGAAATATCAATGACAAGCCTTGACATAGGCTGCCAATGCATTATTTTGACGCTATGAAAGCAGTGACGATAAACATTTCGTTGAACCCGGAGCTGGCGGATTTCGCGCGGTCAGATTCGGAAGCGCACGCGTTTGATTCCATGAGTGAATACATGCGCGACCTGATCCGCAACCGGCGGCAGGAACAAATCAACCAGGATGTGGCGTTTTTGGAAAAGGCCATCGAGGGCGCGCCGATTGGCGATCCTTCGGATGAGGAAATGGCCGAGATTGTCAAAGCCCAGCATCGCATCCGGGCGGAGAGGAAAAGTGCGCGTCGTTCTTGATGCCAATGTTGTCTTTGCCGGTGTGGGCTGGCGCGGGGAAGCTCACAATTGCCTGCTGGCGATGGCAAAAAGGCGAATCACTGTTTTCGCCACGCTGGAAATTCTGGAAGAAGTACGGGCTCTGGTTGCGGAACGAGGAAGCAAATTCAAACACGCGCCGCACAATCTGCTGACCTGGTATTACGATCAGGTGAAACTGGTTGAGCCGGCACCGCTGGGCAAACAGCGCAGCCGGGATGTGAAAGATGATCCTTATCTGGCATGTGCTCTGGCTGCCGGGGCTAAAATCATCGTTTCACGCGATGATGATTTGCTGGCGCTGCAAAAGCCGTTTGGAATTCAAATTCTCACGCCGCGTGAATTGCTGACACGGTTGGCTAGGCCGCTTTGACTTTCCGACTGGAGCGATTGCCGCAACTGCTGGATTTGTCCGTCACCCTGGAAGCATCATCCGTGGCCGCCGTCGCATCTCCAGCGGCCAGAGCGGAGCCTGACCATGCGATTTAGAAAAGTGCCGGTGAACAACAAACGGATGGACACCCTGGACAATCAGTGGGAAAATAGCCTTGTAAATATGAGCAACAAGGCCGCCAAAAATTTCGTTTATCCAGACAGCCGGCTGGATCGAAAGCTGCGAAGCGCCTGCGAACGGAAGCAAACAAACTTTCGAAGCGGGAACGGGAAAGCCTTTTCAAGCGCGGGATGCAAATCATTTATGGCGGGACCGGGAAAAAAGAAGCTGTTGGCGCTCGACACTAACCTGCTGTTCGACCTCGCCGCCGACAAAGATTTTGCGCATACCTTCCGGGAAGTTTACCAGGAACGCGGTTATTAGTTGGTCGTGCCGCCGACGGCCATTCAAGAACTGGCCTATTGCGCCCTTGAAAAGCAATGCGCGGAAACGCCGCTGGCCCTGAAAGCTCTGCAACAAATGCGTTCCTGGAACCTGTCCCCGTTTGATTTGAAATCCGTTGGGCACGGCATCACCGAACAATTTTCAGCGAAATTGCTGCGGGCGGGATTGCTGCCGGAAGGCGAATTTCACGACGGGCTGATTCTGGCGGAAACGGCGCTGGCGGGCATTCCCGTTTTGGTCACCAGCGATGGATAGAGCAGCCCCGAAGGCTTTCGGGGTTGGTTCCAGGTTCGGGTCCACCAATAGAGCTTGCCGTTTATTTCCATTTTGTCCTAGAATGCTTCAGTGCCGATTCGCGCGGCATGTTCCAATGTTGGTTGCCTCGGTAGCTCAATTGGCAGAGCAGTTGACTCTTAATCAATTGGTTTGGGGTTCAAGTCCCCACCGGGGCACCACTTTAAAACCCGCATAAACAAAGGAGTTTGTGCGGTTTTTCGTTTTCGGAAACGAAGGCAAAATAATTTCACTCTGCCATTCCTTTGCCACTTTTTTAGGGGGTGTCGCGGCCTCGCTCTGGCGGCTTGCCTTGCTGTGTGTTGTCCCTTGCCAGCAATCAAAGCGCGTCCAGCGTTACGCAGCGAAGCGGGGCGGGCGGCGTGGTGCGGCCTGGGCAATCAAAGCGTGCCAGCGGGCAAGTAGCGTGTCGGGCCGGGCGTCGGGCGCTCTACCATGGCGGGGTGACGTGTCGGCCATTGAAGCGAAAGAAGCCAGCGGCCAGTTTTAACGACTGTCATCCCCAAGACGATGCAACCGCGAGTTTTCAGATCCGCCAGCAACGCGGGCAGGTCGGGGCCGGAACATTCCAATGAACGCGGAAATTGCTTTTCAAACAGGTTGAATTGTTTCGCGGTGTTCATTCCAATAAAAAGCAAAAGCCGGTCGCCTCCATGCACGGAAAGCAAACCGGCCTGCTCTGTCCAGCGTGGCTTATCGCCGGAAGAAAAAACGCCGGGCTGAAGCTGCTGCCAACTCCAGCCGGGCGCAAACAAACCAACCGATGCACCGAAATCATGCGGATGTGAGCAACTTCAAAGCGTTCGTGTCGCCGGGAGCCGCGCCCATGTAGATTGAAAGACAACCCATCAAGCTGCGTGTGGCGAGGATGTAATAAAGCGATAGCGTGCCTTCCAGTCCTATCTGCGGAAGTGTGAACGTGCTTTCGGCGACGACGTTTCGCAAGTGTGGCGCATACAACGTCGGCACGGCGTACGAAATCACAATCGCGGCGGGGTCGGACACAAAGCCGCGCACGTTCGTTCCGGCTGCACTCCACCGGGTATGCTCAAGCGTGTTTGCGAAGCCTGGCGGACACCATGAAGCGGGTTTGACTTTTGCAAAAAAGGGAGTGTCAAGGACGATGGCGCGGCCTGCGGTTGCGACGCCATTGAACAAAGTTTCGTAATCCCCCACGGTAAAATTCGCGGCGGTGGTCGTTACAATGGGCGAGCCGTAATTAGTCGTTGTCAGCAAAGACGAAAGCGAATCGGAAATGGCGGCGGCGATTTTTTGTGCGTTCAATGTCACCAGCCACGCCGTTCGCGCTCCCAAATCCATTTCATCCTGGCCGATGCCGAATGGCTTGCTGAAAAGCGTGTGTGAAATGGAGGTCGGGTCAATCGTTGCGTCGCCCAGCGTGTAATCAGGATTCGCCACAAGCTGCGTATCGGCGACGGCTGTGACAACGGCCACAACGCGGGGTCGCGCCGGGTTTTTGCCCTTTTCGAGCGGGAACGCCCTTGCGACGGAGTTGAATGGACAAAGAATTGTGCTTATGACGCTGCTTGCTTGGATCGCCAAATTTTGGCTGGCTGTTGAAAATGTGTTGGACATGGTGTTTTGAATTAAAAATTGTCGAGGACGGTGGCTGCGGCGGTGTGGCGCAAATAATCGGAAAGCGAACGGAGCGCGGCGACGGTAGGCGATGCCTTGTAAGGCAGGCCGAAACGAGCGGCCTGCCGCGCCTCGACGTTTTCGAGTTCCGCAACTTCATCGTGAAGCTGTGCCAAAACCAGGTCGCCGATTTCGATGTTAAGCGTTGCGAATTTTTTCCCGGCTTTATTCGCGACCTGTTCCGCTGCCTCTTTCCGCGCTGCAAAGTCGGCAATCCAAGCATCTCTTGAACGTCCGCGCGGGATGGCTGCCAAGTCGCCGCCATTGGTGGTGAGTTGGTCGTGTTCGTCGAGTTGCTTTTGATAAGCCGCGTGCGCCGCCGCTTCGGTAAGCTCATAGTTCAGAAGTTTTTGAACCTTCTTTATATCGGCATAAAGTTTTTTACCTTCGGCAAATCTGCCGCCCATCGCGGATTTGACACGCGGCGCGGCGAGTTCGCAAATGACGAGCGCGGCGTTTTCCGTCGGCGACTTTTTGGGCAATGGCTTCGTGCCGGTCAAAACTTGGTCTATTTTTTCAAGAATGTTCATCTTACCAATGCGGCGAGTTTTAATTTTGGCGGCGGTTGCATCGGCCTAAACTGCCAAAATCGTCAATGATTTCCGCGCGAAGTTGTGAAATTCTGCCGCCGGAAATGTTTAATCGCCGCGCCAGTTCCTTGTCGGTTTTGCAGCCGGATTTTCCGGCCAGATGCGCGAGCAAGATCGCTTTGCGCCCGGCTTGCTCGACGGTTGCGTCAGCAACCAGCCATTGCAGGAAGTCCGCCAGCTTTTCCTGAAAATCGCTGCGCGGGGCGTCCTGGGTGTCATCGTCCGGCGTCTCATAAACCGGCGGCGACACGGCGACGGGATGCCCGGACTCGTCAAATGCGACCGGCAATTCCGGCGCGTCATTTTCAAGCTCGATGTTGTCGTCGTCGTTCAAAGCTTGGTGAAAAATATCCGTTCACGGCGGCGGGGCAGTTGGCTTTCAAACTTTGCATTGGCCGCGTCGGTGCATTTCCAGCACAGAAACGGCAAAAGCAAATGGGCGTTGGCCTCGGTGTATTCGTATCGCGCCTGACAGCAGCGGCAGGAAGCGGTTTTTGTTTCGGCGGTTTTCATGTTCCGATGGAGTCAAATTTGTCCTTCGCTTCCTTTCGCAATCGTTCCGTGAAAGCGTGCAACCGCTCATAGACCTGTAGGCAGGATAGGCCACTCAGGGCGGGAGGGAGTTCGTTCTCGCCGCGTTGCAGTTGGTCAAAAATAAAGCAACATGCCTCGCTGCATTGCCGGCGTGCATCGGCAAAATCAATCAGCTTCCCGGTTTCAACTTGGTTTTCGCGGGCGAGTCGTTTCTGCGTCTCCTTCAGGATCGCAAGCCGGGCGCGGGCGATGGCGTCGCGGAGTTTGGGCGGTGATGTTGCTGCCCGGCCGCGTTCAGCGAGCAAAACTTCCCATGCGCCGAGATCGTCAATCGGCGGGTGGCCCGGCGCTTTCAGATGCACGTTGAGGGCCTGTCTGCTTATTCCCAGCGCCACGGCGAGTTGGCTCTTTGTCAATTTTGATTTTGGAGGACGGTTTGATTTTTTCATTGAAAGTGTAAATTAACGTTTTGAGTTGAATCAGAGAGTTCTTCGGGAATGGCCGTCGACCTTGCACGGGTCTGACTTCAAAGGAGACTCCCTGCCGCGTGCGCCTCGGCGATGGCCTGCGCCAGTTCGGAGCCTTTGACGGTCTGCGGTAGTGTCCAGTCACGCATGGCGGGCAATGGGGGGTGTGTGGTGGGTTTCACGGTTGCGGGTGGCACAGGTGGCACAGGCATTTCTTTATCTTTATCAAACAACGTAAAACCGAGTAAAACCGCGTATTGTGCGTAGTACGGTATTGATAGGAAAATACCCGTGCCGCCTGTGCCGGTTGCGTTTCTCATTCAGAATCAAGGTTTATGGTTGAACGGAGTTGGACGCCTTGCACATGCCGCACACGTTCGCCGTTCACGCGGGGTTGCGTCTCGCGCAAGCTGGTGAAGCGTTCAAACAGCACGCGGAAAAACCATTCACCGCACACGGCGGGAAGTTCGTGGCGGGTTGTAAATTCGGCGTAAGCTTCGCGGAGTGTTTCCTTTCTGACTCGTGCTTCCGGGTCAAGCAAACAGCGGGTGCGGACAAACGCGCCGACGGGATCGTTGGAAATGCGGAAGCGTTCGTGAACAGCGCGGCTGTCTTTTCCGCCCAGCGGTATTTCCGGCAACGCCAGCAACGCACGCAAGCCGTCGAGCATGAAAAGAAAAACGCCGTCCAGTTCACCGGCGAGCCTCACTTTCAGCGTCACGTCTTTTTCTGGCGGCTGGTAGTCGAAGCGGAGAAACCGAGTCCGGCGCAATTCAGCCTCCGTGCCGTGCTTGAAACGTGGCAGGCTGTTGGCGAGAAACCAAAGTTTGCACGCGGTCTGCATGACAAACGGTTTGCCGTAAATTGGCCGTGCTTCGATTGGCTCGCCGGAAACCAAGGTCTTGAAATTCCCGCTTTCGGCGATGTCGGCAGCGGTCAATTCCGTCCCCAGGTTCACGGCGGCGAAACGCAACGCGGGCAAGTGATAGCTGCGCGGGTCGCAAACTTGCGACATGGAAAGCCGGGAAACTAAATCCAAGCCAAGCGCGGAAGCAACCGGGTCGGCTACCGTGCTTTTGCCGCGTCCAGCCTCACCGTAGCAAACAAGCGCGGTTTCATGCCTGCTATCTGGATACAGAAAATTGCCAAGACACAATTTGAAAAGTTCGCGGTCGTCCGCGTCGGGCAATACCTCACAAAGCACGCGCTCGAAAAGCGGCGCGGTTGCATCGGGGTTGAATTGCGCGACGGTCTGCCGGGTGAAGTGATAATCCGGCGCATGCGGTAGTAATTCAATGCGGTCTGCCCTCACACGGGCAACGCCGTTCGCGGTGTTTATCAATACCCCGCCATCCAGGTCAAAAGCGTAGAAACCTTTGAAAGTGCCACCGTCGGTTTGCTTCGCGGCGGCGATATGGTCGAGTAACGTGTTTGCGCGGTGGACTGTCCGCCAATTTTCCGGCAGGATCGCCAATGCTTGCGGCTTCAATGTGTCGGCTTCCAACGGTCGCCAAACGCCGTTGCTGAAAACGTGCCACACGTTGCCAACGGTTTTAACAGGCGACAGTGTTTCGGAAAGCAAAGTTGCAAATTCAAATTCGGTTTTGGCGGTTTCGATTTTCAGCTTGTCGCCGGGTATCGGCGCGGTTGCGTTTTCGGTTTCCGTCCAGATTTCAGCAAGTTCGTTCATGGTTTGATCGGTCGCGGGTTGAAAAAGAAAACCGTTTGCCGTTTTCCGTTGGCGCGGGTGCCGTCGGGCATGCGGACAAACTGCGAACGTGTCCAGGTTGCGCGATCTGCGCCAAGTGAAACCGCGTGCTCCATAAAACGGCGCAACTTTTCTTCCGGCTGTCCGGCGCAATAGAAGAAGCCGTGCAAACTCTTTCCGCCACTGTGGACAGCGAGCACAAGCGGAGCGCGGCTTGCTAGGTGCAGCAATAGCGCGGCGTGTTCGTCCACCGTGTCGGTATCAAACTCACAAACCAGAAAACGCCGGTCGCCAGTGTTTTCGAGTGTGTGCGCCGATTCCTTGCCGTCTTGGGTCAAGCCGGTGAGTGCCGACATGGGCGACGGCAGGATCAATTCCAGCGCGGACAATTCACCGCGCCAGTTTTCTCGCGGGCGCGTGTCAAAATCGGTGTAGATTTCGCCGTCAGGTTTCTTCGCGTATTTGCCGCAACACAAAAGCGGGTCGCCGGGAAATAGTTTGTCCACGATTTCTTCCGTGCGCGGCTCGTTTGATTCAATGCGAACGGGTGAGGCTTCCCAAAGTTCAACAAGGCTTCCGCCGTCCGCCAGGATTTCGGCGCGTGCCTTGTGATTTACTTCCGGCCATGTTCGCTTCGGTGCTGGTGAATTGAGAAAACCTTTGTGGCCAGGTTGCCACGCGCAACTTTTGGCCGAGTCCACGGCGGCTTCAATTTCCGAAAGCGGCACGGCACGTCCACAATCGGAAACGGCTTGCGCGAGTAGCGCGATGATTTCGGCGCGGGTGCGGTGCGGCCATAGCTGGCGAGCCATTGAAAATAACCAAACGTGAACGCCGTCACCGGCGCGCTTGCCAGCGGCGAGCAAGTCCAGAATGAAGCGCGGCAATTCGTTGCGGACAGAATTTTTCACGCCATAGCCTTTCCGCGTGCGGAGTGATACGGCAGGCCGGTGGTTAAAATCCTTGCGACTTCCTGCGCCGGGATTCGCCAGCCGGCGCCGAATGGCAGGGCATGAATCCGGCCTTGCCGGATGGCTCGCCGGACGGATTCGGGGTGATATTTAATCCGCGCTGCGAGTTCCTCGACTGTCAGCGCGGCGTCTGTCTGCGTTGCTTTGTTTGTCATAGCGCAACCTGTATCGCGCTATGCGTGCCAAGTCCGTGATTACGTTTTCAGCCTGTTTTCGTAATGACGAAACGGCGGAAGTCTTTGGCCGTTTCTTTCGAGACGGAAAGTTTCAACCGATGAAACGCGGCGGCAAGCGCGCCAACTGAAAACGACTTCCCGCCTTGTTTGATTATCTTGGCGCGGATTTCCTGCAAACTTTCATAGCTGCCATCCTTAGCACATTCGCCGCCCAAAATCCAAGCCTCGGCCTTGCTTTTGTCGGCGCAAACTTTGGCAATGGTCGCGCCAATTTCAAAAACGGCTTGCCAGTGTTGCCACGGCACAAACGTCGGCAATTCCAGTTTGCAGTTTTTTAAAACAACCGCCATTGCCACGGCTGAAAAATACCTTTGGAGCATTTCGTCGCCGATGGTGTCGCGCCACTTGGCGACAATCTTTTGAACTGGCGCGGAGTAGTAGCCAAGCGGAGCAAACGGGTCAATTGTAGGCGCAACGCGGGCGTTTCCGTTACCCTTGCGCCTCTCTGTTTGCAACGGCTGCGGATTCATTCCGGCAGGAGCGCCAATCGCTATGTTTTGTGGCCTGTAATGAATCTGGCAATACGTTGCACCTCGTGCTATTGTGGTGCCGCAAATGGCACAAGTGTTCCTCGCTCTGGTTCGCCTTTTAAAAACCTCCTTTGCTTCGCTCAATTCGGCGGCGCGGGTATCGTCGCCCGCCCTGCGTGCCGCAATGATTTCGCTTTTGCAATGACTCGCGGCGCGGTCAAGGTTGGCGCGGCTTGTAATGCTAAAGCGGATTCCTGCAACTTTTTTTGCTTTGTTGATATTCATTTCGCGGCCTTTCCTTTTTTCGCGGTCTTTTTCTTCGCGGGTTCGGCTGGCGGATTCAGCATCGCGCCGATCTGCGGAGCAACGCGGCGGCGGTTTTCGGCGTAGTAGGTCGCCGTCAACGCAATGCTCGCGTGTCCTAGCTGGCGGCTGGCGGTGAAGATGTCGGCGGATTCAGTCACCAAGCTGCCAAACTCTTTCCGCAACGTGTGAATCGGTTTGTGCCCGGTGATGCCGTTAGCGCGAAGCCACTTTTTAAGCGTGTTGAAAGTAGTTTCGGCGCGGTAACTGGCGACGGCTGCGCCCGGTTTGGGCTGGCGTTCGGATTCGAGGACATAAAGCGAAGTGGCGGCGGCGCGGAATTTGTCGAGTTCGGCAATCAGTCCAGCGTCAACGAAAACCTCGCGCTCGCTCGATTCTGTTTTCGTCTCAAAGGTCGCCGTTGTCATAACCCGAATTGTGTTCGCGGCGGCGTCAATTTGCTGCCATTGCAAATTGTCAATCTCGGCGGCTCGCAAGCCTGCGCCAAGTGCCAGCAAAAAAACCTTGTATGCTTCGGGGTGGTTCGTCGCCAAGTCAGTTTTGGCGGCTCGCATAAGGTCGCCCGCTTTCACCGTCGAAACGTATTTCGGCGGCGTGCCGACTTTCACGGTAACGCCAGCAAACGGATTTGGCGTTTTCTCAAATGGCAGTTTTCGGTCTGGACTGAATAGAGCCTTAGCTTGGCGCAACGTCGAGGCGGCGGTGATTCGCGCCTTGCGCTCTGCCAGCGGATTGCCTTTGGCGGCTTCTACCCTGCGATCAAGCGCGGCCTGAATCCGCTTCGGCGTGAGTTTGTCGAGGCGGATTGAATCCACGCGCTTGCGCCATGCAGCGAGTCCGCCGTTGCGATAGTCGAAACGATTGGCGGTTGCCCGCACGCCGTAGGCATCGGCGGCGAGTTTCCGAAAGCAAACGACATAACCGCGCAACGAGTTCGCGCCTATGTCGGCGGACTTGCTCGCGGCCTCGATCACCTCGCCAACGGTGGGCACGCCTTTGGCGGTGTTGCGGTCTGGCGCAAACTCGGCAAGCGCAACCGTCCAGCCTGCGGACTTCACGCGAGCGTAAAGTCTGGCGGCGATGCGGCTGCCGGCTTCGCGGTCATTCGTTGAAAGTCCGATGGCCTCGCGCCTGCCAGCGTGTTGAATCCGCGCCCAGAATTCCAACACCTCGCGCCGGTCTGCGCCGGTGCCGTAAGTCGGGCGAAAAACTCGCTCGCGCCAGTATGCGGGAGACAATTTTGATTTCTGAAAAGTGGCAGAGTTTGTTTTCTTTGCCACTTCTTTGCCACTTTGTGGGGTTGGCGGTGTTGTATCGCGTTTTGTCATATTGTCGCCTTTCGCTCGTTATATCCTTTGTTTTCAATGGTATTAACTGACACGGCAAAACATAGCGCAACACGGTAAAACCGTCAAGGGTAAGACTCTTAATCAATTGGTTTGGGGTTCAAGTCCCCACCGGGGCACCATTCCACCACTCGACGAGTTGTCGAGGAGGTATTCATCTTCAAGCCACCCACTAAATCAGGGCGAGCCATGCCCGACACCCGCGCCCAGCCCGACGAGACTCCGTCGCGCAGTGGAGGGATTCAAAGAGAACCAAGCCAATTGAATTTCAGGGCGGCAGCAGGGTCACGAACATTTTCTAACAGTCACTAATGAGCAGTTTTGACACCCAGCTTCGTGGCTAATCATTTACGCATTTTGGGGCTGGCTCAGGGTAGCCTTTATGCTATCTAACACTGTCGCCATGACCGTGGCAGGAAATGACATCAGGAAATTATTACATTTATGAAAATGACCAATCTCAAACAATTCGAAGTGTGGTTCATCACCGGCAGCCAACATCTCTACGGCCCGGAAACCTTGAAAAAGGTGGCCGCGCACTCACAGGAGATTGCGAAGGCGTTCAATGCCGCGCCGGCCATTCCGGTGAAGGTGGTGTTCAAACCCGTCCTGACCACGCCCGACGCCGTCACCGCCTTGTGCCAGGAGGCCAACAACGCGCCCAGGTGCATCGGCCTCATCACCTGGTGCCACACCTTCTCGCCATCGAAGATGTGGATCAACGGATTGAAGCAACTGCGCAAACCGGTGGCGCACCTGCACACACAATTCAATCGCGACATTCCATGGTCGTCCATTGACATGGATTTCATGAACCTCAACCAGGCCGCCCACGGGGATCGCGAACACGGTTTTATTTGGAGCCGGATGCGGATGAACCGCAAAGTGGTTGTTGGTTTCTGGCAGGAAAAGTCCGTCCAGGAAAAACTCGGCGTCTGGTGCCGCGCGGCGGCGGCGTGGCAAGACTGGCAGGGCGCGAAGTTCGCCCGGTTCGGCGACAACATGCGCGAAGTGGCCGTGACCGAGGGCGACAAGGTGGCCGCCCAGTTCAAGTTCGGTTATGCCGTCAACGGCTACGGCGTCGGTGATTTGGTCAAATCCGTGAACAGCGTTTCCCCCAAAGCCATTGATAAACTGGTCCAGGAATATGCCGACACCTACCAGATGGCCGCTGACTTGCGCCCAGGCGGCGCCCGGCACGATTCCGTGCGCGAAGCCGCCCGCATCGAGCTTGGCCTGCGCACGTTTCTGAAGGCCGGCGATTTCAAGGGCTTCACCACCACGTTCGAGGATTTGCACGGGCTGGCGCAACTGCCCGGCATTTCCGCCCAGCGCCTCATGGCCGACGGCTTCGGCTTTGGCGCGGAAGGCGATTGGAAGACGGCAGCGCTGTTGCGGGCGATGAAGGTCATGGCCAGCGGCCTGCCCGGCGGCACCTCGTTCATGGAGGATTACACGTATCATCTTGATCCGAAAGGCAAGAAAGTCCTCGGCGCGCACATGCTGGAAATCTGCCCGTCCATCGCCGATGGCAAGCCTTCGCTGCAAGTCCATCCGCTCGGCATCGGTGGCAAGGCCGATCCGGCCCGGCTCGTTTTCAGCACGCCGGCCGGCCCGGCGTTGAACGCGTCGCTGATTGATGTGGGCAACCGGTTCCGTTTGCTGGTCAACGAAGTGGACGTCGTCAAGCCCGACCAGCCGATGCCCAAGCTGCCGGTCGCCCAGGCGGTTTGGAAGTGCCGGCCGGATTTTGAGACGGCCTGTGCCTGCTGGATTTACGGCGGCGGCGCGCATCACACCGGTTTCAGCCAGGCGTTGACCGCGGAGCATCTTGAAGACTTCGCTGAAATTGCCGACCTGGAATATCTCCTGATTGGAAAAGACGCGTCGGTGTCCGGGTTCAAAAAAGAACTGCGCTCGAACGAAGTTTATTACGCCCTGAACAATGGGTTGGGTATTTGACCCGTCAGGCATGAGTGGGAACCTGCATCGCAACGAAACAACGGAGCATCAGAATATTTCCATGAGCGCAAAATACGCCATCGGTCTTGATTACGGAACCAATTCTGTCCGCGCCCTCGTGGTGGACATCGCCCATGGCCGTGAAGTTGGCACCAGCGTTTGGAATTACGAACACGGCACGGCGGGCGTCATCCTGGGCCGCGATCCGAACCTCGCCCGGCAGCATCCCGCTGATTATGTCAAGGGCGCGGAGGTCACCATCAGGCAGGCCCTTGCCGCAGCGAAGAAGGCCGTGAAAGGATTCCGCGCCGAGCAAGTGGCCGGCATCGGCGTGGACACAACCGGCAGCACGCCGCTGCCGGTGGACGACCAAGGACAGCCGCTGGCGTTTGACCCGCGGTTCGCCAAAAATCCGGCGGCGATGGCGTGGCTGTGGAAAGACCACACCGGCGTGGCCGAGGCCGCCGAAATCACCGCGCTGGCGAAGAAGCTGCGCCCGCAATTTCTGGCCAAATGCGGTGGCATCTACTCCAGTGAATGGTTTTTCAGCAAAGTTCTCCATTGCCTGCGCACCGCGCCGGAAGTCTTCGACGCCGCGCATTCATGGGTCGAATTGGCTGATTACGTTCCCGCCGCGCTCACGGGCACGGAGCATCCGGACCAGTTCATCGCGGGCGTTTGCGCCGCCGGTCACAAAGCGATGTGGAACACAAAATGGGGTGGCTATCCTGACGCCCAATTTCTTGCCCGGCTCAATCCGAAGCTTGGCAAACTTCGTTCGCGCCTCACGCCGCGCGTCCATTCGATTGACCGCGCCGTCGGCGGACTCACGGCCGCGTGGGCGAAGAAAACCGGTTTGCGGGCGGGAATTCCCGTCGCGGTTGGCGCGTTCGACGCGCATCTAGGCGCCGTCGGTTGCGGTGTCACTCCGGGAACGCTCGTCAAAATCATCGGCACGAGCACGTGCGACATCGCCGTGTGGCCGAACGGGCGTAGGACAGGCGTCGCGCCTGTCTCAAATCAAAAAGAAACCGCTCAAGCGGAACAGAAAAATGGAAACAGGCGCGACGCCTGTCCTACGGAAAATCTCGCCGACATTCCTGGCCTGTGCGGCATCGTGGATGGCAGTGTGTTGCCCGGTTACTTCGGCCTCGAAGCCGGGCAATCGGCAGTGGGCGACATTTTCAACTGGTTCGTCAATTACATCCAGCCCGGCGGCAGGGCCGGCACGCATGAAAAGCTGACGCAAGGCGCGGCGAAACTGCACCCGGGCGAATCCGGTTTGCTCGCGCTTGACTGGAACAACGGCAATCGCACGATTTTGGTGGACCAGCGGTTGACCGGCCTGCTCGCCGGCCAGACGCTTTACACGACGCCCGCGGAAATTTACCGCGCGCTCATCGAAGCCACGGCCTTTGGCGCGCTCGCCATCATCAACCGGTTCGAGGAATATGGCGTGAAGATCGGGCAGATCGTGAATTGCGGCGGCATCGCGGAAAAGAACCCGCTGGTGATGCAAATCTACGCGGACGTGACCGGCCGGCCGATGAAAGTTTCGCGCTCGGCGCAGACGTGCGCACTCGGCGCGGCCATCGCCGGCGCGGTTGTTGCCGGTGTCCACCGGGATTTCGCCTCGGCACAAAAGGCGATGACGGGGCTGAAGCCTCACGTATTCAAGCCGAATCCGGGGGCGCATGCGGTTTATTGCGAGTTGTATTCGCTTTATAAAAAATGCCACGACGCCTTCGGCACAAAAGAATGGAGCGGGAATCTCCATGATGTCATGAAGCAACTTTTGGAAATCCGCAACCGCGCAAGGAAATAAACATGCTCTTATGCTCGAACAACTGAAAAAAAACGTTTGTCAGGCCAACCTTGATTTGGTGAAGGAAGGTCTGGTGTTGCAAACCTGGGGCAATGCGAGCGGCATTGATCGCACCCGCGGCCTCATCGTCATCAAACCGTCCGGCATGCCCTACAACGGCATGAAGCCGGACCACATGGTCGTGGTTTCGCTGGAAACCGGCAAAGTGGTTGACGGCTATCTCATGCCCAGCTCCGACACGCTGACGCATCTGGCGCTTTACCGCGCTTTTAAAAACATCGGCGGGATTGTGCATACGCACAGCCTTTACGCCACGGCTTGGGCACAAGCGGGCAAGGGAATTCCTGCTTACGGCACGACCCAGGCTGATTATTGGCATGGCGGCGTGCCTTGCACGCGCTCGTTGACGTCGAAAGAAATCAAGGATGATTACGAAGCGAACACCGGCCGGGCCATTGTTGATACTTTCAAGGCTCTCGATCCGATGCAGATTCCCGCTGTGCTGGTGCCGAGCCATGGACCGTTCACGTGGGGCAGGGATGTGAACGAAGCGGTGCATAATGCAACGGTGCTCGAATTTGTTGCGCGGCTGGCGAGTGAAACACTCCTTATCAATCCCAAAACCGGGCCGATGCAATCCGTGCTGCTCGACAAGCATTTCTTGCGCAAACACGGTCCGAAGGCGTATTACGGACAGAAATAAAACAACCAGAGATTCCCCCATGAAAAAAACCACGCAATTTCTCATGTTAACATCGGCTGGACTGGTCGCCGCCTGTATTGTAGGCTGTTCCACCATGCCAATACCAACCGACCCAGTCGGAACCATCAGCCAGGCTCCCTTCGGCAATACTTCGGACGGCACGCCGGTGACCATTTACACGCTGCGCAACAGCAAGGGAATGGAGGCGCGCATCCTGAACTATGGCGGCATCGTCCAGTCGCTCAAGGTGGCGGACAAGAACGGCAAATTCGATGACGTCGTGCTCGGTCATGACAACCTTGCAGGGTACATCACCAACAGCCCGTACTTCGGCGCGTTGATCGGCCGCTATGGCAACCGCATCGGTGGCGCCAAATTCACCTTGGAAGGCCAGACCTATGCCCTGTCCACCAAGAACGGTCCCAATTCGTTGCATGGCGGCATCAAGGGCTTTGACAAGGTCGTCTGGCAGGCCAAGTCATGGCTCAGTCCCGACGGGCCGGCATTGGAATTGACCTATATCAGCAAGGATGGAGAGGAAGGTTTTCCCGGTAATCTCAAGGTGACGGCGATTTATACCCTTACTGACGACAACGAACTGCAACTGAACTTCACCGCCACGACGGACAAACCCACGCTCTGCAACCTCACGCAACATTCCTACTTCAACCTGCGCGGGCAGGGGAACGGCGACATTCTCGGCCACGAGGTCTATATCAACTCGGACAAAACCACACCGGTGGACAAGGATTTGATCACCACCGGCGAATACGCGCCCGTGGCGGGCACACCGTTCGACTTCCGCAAACCCACCGCCATCGGCGCGCGGATCAACGACCCCGACCAGCAACTGCAATTCGGTCACGGTTACGACCACAACTGGGTCATCAACAAACCGCTGGGCAAGCTCGGCCTTCAGGCGCGCGTTTATGAACCGACCACCGGCCGCGTCATGGAAGTGTGGAGCACCGAGCCGGGCGTGCAGTTCTATACCGGCAATTTCCTCGACGGTTCCATCACCGGCAAGGACGGCAAGGTTTATTCGCGGCGCACCGGCTTCTGCCTGGAACCGCAGCACTATCCGGATTCACCGAACAAACCGATGTTCCCCACCACGGAGTTGAAGCCTGGTGAGACCTATCAGAACACCATCCTTTACCGGTTTTCAGTGCAGCCATAGCCGCAATCTCCATCTCCCAATAGCGAGTTCAGCTTATGGACAACTCTGTCACCAACGCAGTGGTCAACGCTGTTTCTGATGCCGCCACCAACGCCGTTGCTGCCGTCGCGGCGGCAACCCATACCGGAACGGTATTCAATGGTCTTGACTGGTTCGTGATCGCCCTGTTCGGCCTGGGCATGGTCGCAACCGTCTGGTATTCCATGCGGAAAAAGAACGAGTCCGGCAAGGACTACTTCCTGTCCGGCCGCGACGCCAACTGGCTGCAGATCGGTTCCTCGATTTTTTCCTCCAACATCGGCTCCGAACACCTCGTCGGTCTGGCCGGCGCCGGCTTTATCACCGGCATGGCGATGGCCCACTGGGAAATGCATGGCTGGATCATCCTTGTACTAGGCTGGGTTTTTGTGCCGCTCTACGACCGCATGAAAATATTCACCATGCCCGAGTTTCTGGAACTCCGCTTCAGCCGCGGCTCACGCAATGTCTTGAGTCTGCTCACAATAGTCAGCTTGGTGCTGACCAAGATCGCCGCCACCATCTACGCTGGTGACGTTGTTATCCGCACCTTGCTCAACGTGGATCATGTGAATGTTTTCGGACACCAGATAGAAGTATTCTGGTTCATCGCCTTGAGCCTGGCCTTCACCACCGGTCTTTACACGATTTTTGGCGGCATGCGCGTTATCATGTACACCGCTGTGCTCCAGACGCCGGTGCTGATTTTTGGCTCCGTTGCAATCCTCTACACGGGACTTCATGTCCTGGGCCATGGCAGTCTCGTTGCTGGTTGGAAAGCCATGCTTGCGGCGGCGGGTGAAAATGTTCACCTCATCCGCTCCAACAATGATCCGGATTGGCCCTGGCTGGCCGTGTTGCCCGCCTCGGCCATCATCGGCTTCTGGTATTGGTGCACCGACCAGTATATTGTCCAGCGCGTGCTCGCCGGCAAAAACCAGCAGGAATCCCGGCGCGGCACCATTCTGGCCGGCTTCTTCAAGCTGACGCCGGTGTTCATCTTCCTGGTGCCGGGCATGATTGCCTTTGCGCTGACCAAGGCTCCGGATGCTCATTTCACCACCAGCGGCGATGCTGCCTACACCTCGCTCGTGGCGCAGATACTGCCCAACGGTCTCAGAGGCATGGTGGCTTGCGGCATGATCGTCGCGCTTATGGCTTCGCTCGGGTCCAAATTCAACGCCTCCGCCACGCTGTTCACCATGGATTTCTACCGTGAGTGGCATCCCAACGCCTCCGGCCGGACCGAAGTGATTGTGGGGCGTATCGCCACTGCTGTGATCGTCTTTGTCGGCATCTGCTGGGTGATGGCCATCAAGAGCCTGCACTTGAGTCTTTACCAATACCTCCAAAACGTGCAGGGCTATCTTTCGCCTGCCATCGCCGTGCTGTTCGCGTTGGGCGTGTTCTGGAAACGCGCCACCGCCCCCGCAGCCTTGTGGGCCTTCATGGTGGGTGTGGCAGGCGGTTTCGCCAAGCTGGCTGCCGACCTTGTCATGCGCAACGACTCCGAGACGGTGGTCAACCTCAAACAGCAGCTCTATCACAAAACCATCACCCTGGCCCAATACAACGCGGGCATCGCCCCGATCAAAGCCAAATTCGGCCTCCTGTTCGACTTTTGGAACATTCACCAGTGGTACTACTGTCAGGCCCTGTTCGTGATCACCGCCGCACTGATGATCGTCATCAGCCTCATGACCAGGGCACCCGATCCGAAGACGGTCAAATACACCTGGTATGGGGCCACGCCGGAGGAAAAGGCCGCCACCAAAGCCAGTTGGAATGCCATGGACGTGGTGTTAAGCCTAATTGTGGTGGGCGTAATCGTTCTGTTCTACATCAAGTTCTGGTAATCAAATCATCCGCTTGAAGGCTGCGGCGTCACGGGTGCCGCAGCGTTTCAATTTATGGCCGCAAAAATAATCATCTGGCCTTGCTGGCTGCCGCGCTGTTTCTGACGACGGGTTGCCTGTACGCGCAAAACGTCTCACCCAATACCAACCTCACCGCGCGGGAGGAACAAATCATCGCCGCTGCCAAGGCCGAGGCCTCGCCCCGGTTCAATGGCGCAAGCATCGTCGGTATTCGTCCCGGCACGCCGTTGGTTTATTCGCTCGCGGTCAGCGGTGCGCGTCCGTTGGAATTCTCTGCAAAAATATTGCCCGCTGGTTTGTCGCTGGATCTGAACACCGGCATCATCACCGGTTCACTCAACAGGGCGGGGGAATACACCGTCAAAGTCGCCGCCAAAAATTCCGCCGGCAAAGCCAAAACGGAAATCAAAATCGTTTGCGGCGACACGCTGGCACTCACGCCGCCGCTGGGCTGGAACAGTTACGATGCTTTCGGCGACAACGTCATTGAGTCCGAAATCCTGGCGAATGCGCGTTACGTTGCGGAGAAGCTGCAGCCCGTCGGCTGGGATACGGTCGTCGTGGACTACTGCTGGTCCGACCCCGGCGCGCACGACAACAACCGCAATGCCCGCACCAATGCGCCGCTGGCTGCTGACAATTTCGGACGCCTGCTGCCCGCGCCCAATCGATTTCCCTCCGCCATCCCGCTCAGCGGGAGCGCCGGTTTCAAACCGCTTGCCGATGCGGTTCACGCGTTGGGTTTGAAGTTTGGCATTCACATCATGCGGGGAATTCCTCGCAATACCGTCAAGGCAAACCTGCCCATCGAGGGTTCCAACTTCGCCGCTGCGGATGCCGCCAACACCAACAGCAAATGCGTCTGGTGCCCCGACATGTTTGGCGTCAGCAGCAATGCCGCCGGTCAGGCGTGGTATGATTCCTGTGCGCGATTGTGGGCCGGGTGGGGCGTGGACTACATCAAGGTGGACGACCTTTCCGAACCGTATCACCTCGCCGAGGTGGAGATGGTCCGCCGCGCGATTGACCGCTGCGGCCGCAGCATTGTCTTCAGCACATCACCCGGGGAAACGCCCATCGGACAGGCCACCAATGTGATGACCAATGCCAATCTCTGGCGCGTTTCCGGCGATTTCTGGGACAACTGGAAATCGCTCAACCACGAGTTCACGCTCGGCGCTCGCTGGCATGATTTTGTCGGGCCGGGGCATTGGCCGGACGCGGACATGCTGCCGGTCGGCCATCTTTCTATTGGCAACCGCTCTGTCGGCCCCGACCGGTTCACCCATTTCACGCGGGACGAACAGCTCACCCACATTTCGCTCTGGAGCCTGCTGCCCTCGCCGCTGATGGTCGGCGCGAACCTGCCGGACAACGACGACTGGACGATGGCATTGTTGACGAATCCCGAGGTACTCGCCGTGAATCAAGACATCCTCGGCCGGCCCGCACAACGGCTGACGAATGTTCTTGTCGGTGTGGACATCTGGATAAAAAAACTTGCGGACAAATCTCTTGCGGTCGGCATCTTCAATCGCGGCAACGCTGCCGTGCCTGTGAATCTCGTCTGGCACGACCTGGGCTTGCGCGCCAAGCCTGCCGTCCGCGATTTATGGCTGCGAAAAGACCTGGGCCGGCAGAAGAATTTTGCTGCCGAGCTGCCGTCGCACGGCTGTGCTTTGCTGCGGGTGAAGTAAAAGCGGGCTCCAGACGTCGTCGCGGCGTAATTGTGGTGCCACCATCCGGACACGAGACCACCCGATTATGGAACGCCGGATTCATCCGGCAGCGGGGCTAGCAGCCTGTCGGGCTTGACGCAAAGAACGAATGGAGCGTGACAATGGCGGTGGCGGGATGCCAAGGAACGGAAGTTTTCGGCAATGCTTTTCAAAAAACGACACTCACCCCGGCCAACCCGT